>Ga0307967_1000555_pt1 | contig 25631 bp, 28 predicted proteins | sample OrgLakmetagen648_FD_201828 | JGI IMG/M metagenome (GOLD analysis project Ga0307967, IMG submission 201828) | Saline water microbial communities from Organic Lake, Antarctica - #648 | ecosystem: Environmental > Aquatic > Non-marine Saline and Alkaline > Saline | place: Antarctica: Organic Lake... | reverse complement strand
CTTAAGGACCTTTTGCTTCTCATTACTTGATAGGCTTTTGAATAGGCGTAAGATTTCGTTGCGTGGATTCATGATGGTCATTTTCACTAAGATACAAAAACCAATTGTAAGTTAGAATAGAGCCAAACTAGTTTATGATTGAGTTTAAACTTAAAGGAATTTTCAGGTTGCAAAGGCCGATGTTGAGAAGGTCATAAACATATTACAATTATGATCTCTCAAACCCATCATTACCAAAAATGAAAAAAGTGAAGTCCTTCCATCAAAATCTGGACATAAATCATAGTTTTTTATAAATTAGCCGAAAAATTAAATTATTGTGGTGAATTTCAGCTTATCAAATAAAATTTTGTTTTTTTTAATTCTTCTTTCAACCCTTTCCGCATCGGCTCAAAAAGAAGCTGCAAACTGGTATTTTGGGAGGAATGCCGGGGTTGATTTTAACACAGCTCCTGTCAGTGTCCTGCAAGATGGTCAAATTAATCAAACGGAAGGTTCAGCGGCAATATCCGATTCTAATGGCAACTTGTTATTTTACACCGATGGTTCAAGGATCTATAATGCGAACCACGTAACAATGCAAAATGGCACTAGCCTGGCCGGCACCTATAGTACAACTCAAGCTTTGATCACCCCTCAACCGAATAATCCAAACCGGTATTACCTTTTTGTAATTGATGGGCAAAATGGGCTTTACATTTCCGGCCCATCGCCAGGACTGGCCTATTCAGTCATTGATATGACTTTAGATGGCGGTTTGGGAGGGGTTTTGCCCGGTGAGAAGAATATTATTTTGGAAACACCTAATACAGAAAAAGTAACGGCAACTTACCACGGCAATGGTCAGGACCTTTGGGTGGTCAGCCACCGTATAAACAATAATGAATTCACATCTTATAAATTGACTGCTAATGGATTGAATACCACACCTGTTGTGAGTTCTGTGGGCGAGGTCCATACCGCTACTTCCGGGGATAATTTTGCCGGTGTTGCGGGCTGTCTGAAATTTTCACCAAACGGTAAAAAAATAGCTTGCGGAAAGACCTTTGAAAATACTGGGCTCGAACTTTTTGACTTTGACAATAGCACAGGGGTGGTTTCAAATGCTCGAAAATTAAATAACGATCAAGTCTATGGGGTTGAATTTTCCCCTAACAGTAAGATTTTGTACTGTTCCCAATCACATAATAGCAATGTTGAAACACTAAAACAATATAATATAAGTAAGCCGGACTTGCAGGGTGTTATAAATTCTGAGACTGTCCTAAGTGCGCAAAACAAAAACCTGTGGAACCTGCAATTAGGGATCAATGGAAAGCTCTATGTGAGTTACACCGACCCAAATTCCAGAACCTTGTATGTGGTCAACAACCCCAATACAGCTGGAGTAGGCTGTAATTTAATACCAGATGCAGTTGATGTAGCTCCAAAGGATACTTGGCAGGGATTACCAAGTTTCATTCAGGATTACTTTCAATTTGAAATTGATTACCAAAGTTTGTGTTTTGGTGCGGAAACGGCTTTTGAGGTGTTGCGCTATGGCGACCTTGTGTCAGCGAACTGGGATTTTGGCGAGCCGTCCAGCGGTGGCGACAATACCTCAACAGAGCTCGACCCGACGCATACTTACAGCAGCCCCGGCGATTATATCGTGAATGTGGAAATCGAAACCCCCACCGGCGCACAAATTCAACTAACAGACAGTTTAAGTATTTCATCAGAAGATGGTGGACTTGATATCAGCGAGCCGAGCGATCTGGGTATTTGCAATGAAGACGGAACTGAAGGGGTTTTTTCCCTGAGCGGTCAAATTGAGGAAATTTTAAATGATCTTGACCCAGAAGCTTTTACAGTGAATTTTTATACCAGTGAAACAGATGCTCAAAATGATGCAAACCCCATCCAAAACCCGGGCAATTATACCAACACCGAAAATCCCCAATCAATTTATGTGCGTGTTGAAACTGACGATGAAATTTGTTCCGGTTTTACACAGTTCAACCTTCAGGTTGTGGCAGAAGCACTGGCACCGGATGTACCTAATTTAACGGCCTGTATTGAAAATTCTTCAAACACGTCCTTTGACCTTACCCAGCAGAATGCTGCTTTACTGAACGGGCAACCCGGAGCGGAGTTGAGTTACTTTACAACCGAAACCAAAGCCCAAAACAATACGGATGCTATTCAGCAGCCTGAGGCTTACACAGTTGCCGAATATCCGCAAGAGATTTTTGTGCGTGTTTTTTATCCAGCTTCAACGGATTGTTTTTCCATAAACTCTTTTTCTTTACAAACCAGCCAGGCGCCACCAATACCAGTCGATTTTGAAATTTCGGGTTGCTCAGTTCTAGATCTGACCCAACTCGCCGGCGATTTACCGGACAGCCTGACCTTGAGCTATTACCGCTCACAAACTGATGCCCGGGAAGCTTTGAATGCGATAGAAAACCCCCAGGAATTTCAGTTTTCTGGTCAAAGCCTTTATTTGCGGGCAGAAAATGATCAAGGTTGTGCGACAATCGCGGAAATCACAGTAAAAAAAGTAGATTGTTTTATTCCTGAAGGGATTTCGCCTAATGGTGACGGGTTGAATGACTCTTTTGATATTTCCGAATTGACATCTGCTTACAATGGTGGGAATATTAAAATTTTCAATCGCTATGGAAGCTTGGTATATAAAAAAAATGCTTACGCCAATGAATGGAACGGACACGATATGAACGGCAATAAACTCCCCACAGGAACCTATTATTATGTGCTTAAACTCAATGAGCCAAGTCCCGAATATGGTCAAGTGATTAAACGATGGGTATATTTACAACGTCCAAAATAAGTTGCACTATTTATTTTAAATAAGGACAATTAAAGCCCAAATCAAGATTTATCTAAACCCATATAATAATTAAGTTTTATAATACCGTAATAAAATTCCTGCCGAAGTAGATTTTAAGAAGCATTTATGCGAAATTAAAAATCACATTCGGTATTATTATAAGGCTTCCCGGTAAATTTTCTCTAACTGTTTGCCCAATACCTTTGAATCAAAGTTTTTTAAAACATATTCCCGAGCGGCTTTTCCCATCTGTTTTCGCTTTTCGGGATTGTCTTTAAAAAATTTAATTTTTTCAGCATACCCAGCAATATCATTTTCTGGAATAACATATCCCGTTTTGCTGTTGCTCATCCCATATTTCATTCCGCCAGCATCGCTTACCAATACAGGAACCTGCATAGCTTGTGCTTCCTGGATCACAAGCCCTTGGGTTTCCGCACGACCGGAGCTTTCCACAATTCCGGGCATTAAAAAGACCGAAGCCTTTTGCATTTCTTTTTTTACTTGATCTTGGGTTAAATCCCCAAGCATTTTAAAATGATTTTGTAATTTATAGTTTTTGACCAGCTTTCTTATTTTTCTGTCTTGTGAACCAGAACCAATTAATACGAATTGAGTATCGTTAAGCTGTCCGTCCTTTTTTAAATATTCAGCAATTTCAGGAATAAGGACAGCTGCTTTAAATTCCACAAAACGGCCACAGAAAAGAACGGTAAAATTTTGATTTTTGATTTTTCCTTTAAAATACTCAGTGTCCAGACCTACCGGTAAGATCGAAATGTTTTCATAATTGGGTTTTATCTTTTGAATGAGCTCTTTTCCATAAGGATTGTTGGTGGTAAGACGGACGTTCTGTTGGAAAATATTTTGGTAGCGCCTGCGGTTTTTCTTTAGCTCTGTGGGTTTCATATCGACACCGTGAAACGTGGTTATAAGTTCTGCATTTTGGAAAAACCCCATTTGTTTGAGGCTTAAAAATATTTCGCCCATATAACCGAAATGTGCGTGAACAATATCAAAATCTTCATTGAGCTGTTGCACGGCAAAAAGATCTGTGGGCAAGCGTAAACTTGCACTAAACCTCCCGTGTTTGAAAAAATTCAAACTTTGGAAAAAAGATTTGGGTTTTGATTTTAAAAGCTTTAAAAGTTTCGGGAAAGCTTTGAAATAACGCTTTTGGTGCGACGTATAATAATCCGCATAAGTTACCTTTTCCATTAACTTGAACTTGTCAATTTCAGGGTGAACGGGCGATTTGGTTTTCTGCTCGGCGAGGATGTGAACATCGTGACCTTGACAAATTAAATATGTGATTTGGTTCACGATAAATGTTTCAGAAAGTGTGGGGAATTTCCGAAGAAAAAATAGCATTTTTAATTTTTTTCTAGGCTGCATCAGGGTCTATTTTAAAAAATTTATTTCAATTGTTTAATTTTTCGCCAGTACGCTTCTATCTTTTTTAAAGAAAACAGAGCATCGCCAATTTCCCCTTTTTTTACAGATTGTTTAAATAAAGAAAAATATTGATCTTTAATGTTTTGAAAACTGATATTTGAATACTGGCCTTGAAGCAAATCATTGATCATCAAATGAAATTTTTCTGCCCTTTCCACCCATTTTTTCCTGTTTTTCATGCTGGTCACGCCGCCGGCATTTTTGCGGTAAGCCGATGAGGTTTTAGGCTGAAACCTTATTGGATATCTTTTCGCCAAACAAATAAAAAGGAGTGTATCCCCAAAAGGGAAATCTTTAAAATTATCAGGCAAGTTCATGGCCTCTGTTCTGAATAAAATAGAGGCAAGATGAAACTTCCTCCCGTGTATCAAATCTCCAACTCCATATTCTTCTGGGGTTTGGATCTTGGAAAATATTCTCAAATAAACCCCATCTTCGTTGACAACAAGAGAATTTTCAGCGACTGCCGGATATTCTGGGTGGCTTTTCAAAAACCCAACCTGCCGCTGCAATTTTTCAGGGTCAGTCCAATAATCATCACCTTCACAAACCGCGATGTATTTTCCGCGCGCCCGTGGATAATTGAACTCCGGGTTCATTGAGGCGCCTTTGCGCTGCGAATATTGATTTTCAGTTTGATAAATCGGTCGGAATATTTGAGGATATTCTTTCTCATATTCCTTAATGATTTCTGCAGTTTTATCGGTGGAAGCATCATCGTGAATGAGTATTTCAAAAGTGAAACCTGTTTCCTGCATCAGCATTCCATCCAAGGCTTCGGCGATAAACGACTCGTGGTTAAAGGTAATGCAACAAATACTCACAAGGGGGTCGGTTTTATCGCCCCAGCTTTTTAGCAGTTCGTCTTGGGTTTTCGGTTTTTTATTCATCTCAAATGCTGGTAAAACCGTTTTTTGGCCTGCATATTTTCCGCCACGCTATTTCTCGGCTCATAAACATACGTTTTTAATTCCTGTTGATGGAATTTTTCCATTTTCGACATCTCAATTTTTTTAAGCTTTTTCCATTTACTTTCAGGTTCATAACCAAAAGGCTTCATTTCAAAAATACAGATTTTTTCAATATAGTCAATTTTGGTTTTGGTCAGTTCTTTTTTATATTTATTGAAATTATTGTTCAAAATGGGTTTTGACAAATTCTGCCACATTTCCTGTTGATCAGCTTTTTTTGGTGAGCTGAACTTTTCAAATTTCAAGCATACTTTCTTCAAGTTGCCTTCAGTTTTTTAGGGATTCAATTCGAGGTTAAAACTACAAAGATATTTATATACTTGCTTCAACCTCAGCTTTCAATTTAACTTTCAGCATTACTGCCGGAATTGTCTTTGGGCTTTGCATAAATTTTCACTTTATGGAAAAATTTGAACTTAAAATCAACAACAAGAAATATAATCTCACCGCTCAAGAACCCTCAGGATTCCACACTGGCGACAAAATTGACTCCACAGGGATGATCACCTTTAAACTCTGAGTTGTTCAAGGATGACTGATTAAAAAATCAAGAAAGCCATTGAAATTCTTCGTTTAATTCTTGAAACAAGTGATCTTTTTTTATTTCTTCGATGATAAATTTTGGCAACTTCTTTTCCCATTCCCGATCGTGCGTTTTGGTTTTAAAAACCGAATATGAGTCTTGCTCGTGCTCTGATGTGGAAAGGTCTAAAAAACCGCGGGTTTGTGAAGTCAATTCCAAGCCGCAAAAATCATAGAGTTTTTTAGTTTTTTCAACAGGATTATGTAATAGTTGCTGGTATTCAGCGAGATAAAACCGATCTGGATAAAGCCGGCGCATTTTTAAATAAAGACGGGCTCCTTCCTTCCATTTATCAAATCCAAAATAATGGGTTTTGTACCCTTCATTTTTACTTTGCGCTTTTCGCCATTCATCGCGGATGCTCCATTTTGGGTCAAATTCCCTGGGCACTTTCAACCACGAATTAATAACCGAGAAAGGCGAGCGAAATAAACCGATTACTTTTGAATTAGATTGCGCTAATAAATTTGGGATGATGTTCAGCGCGTGTGTTTCCTTAAAGATTAATGTCGTGCGATTGCTTTTCTCAAAATTGACATTGCGGCGCGTACTGATGGATATTTCGCCATTGACAAAAGGATCCTTTGTCGCCAATAATTGATCATAAAATTCTTCGATTTCTGCCGCACTGGATTTTTCAGATATTGCGCCATCAAAAGTATAAGCAAAATTTGGCTGGAATTTATAAATCACTTCCGGGTGGCTGTTCATAATTTGCCCCAACCAAGTCGAGCCAGACCGCGGAACAGAGAAAATAGCGATTTTATTTAATTCAGCTGAGTTCATAGACCGAAAGCATTTTCAAAACATCTTGTTTTGAGTTAAACATAAGAACATCGATAATGGAAAGGCTCGGTATAAAAGGTTCACTAAACTGTTCATATTCTGGCAACTTAGGCTGTAAAAATTCTAAATTCAGCTGGTTTTTGGCAAAATACCCTTTGGTGTACAACGCTTTACCGCCAAGGGAATTAATATAGATTTCAGCACCGATTTTTTTAGAAATGGCAATCAATCGATCGGCCGCAGGCAAGTTTTGAGTTGCTGTAAATTCTTCAGATGAACGCTTAAGCTCTGTTGATAAGCTTAAATAATCCCTTACCATTTTGATACTGGCGATGCACAAATCGGCAATGTTTTTAGAGTCAGATTTAAAAACCTCTGTTATCAAAGGCATTACTTCTTCAAAATAAGGTGCTTTTTTATAGGCGTAATAAATGGAATTCAACAATTTTTTATAGGCTTTATTTTCCAGGTCAACCTCAACATCATTGATCAATTTGTTTTGGCTAGCTTTGATACACGGGAAGCTGATGAGTTTTTCCTGGTTTTGGATCAATATTTTATTGCGGTTCACCCAGCCACGTTTAATGAAATTGACGTCATCATAAAATACAAAAACATCCACCGACTGAATAAGCTGGAAGTATCCTAAATAAGGAAAAATATAAGGCTGCATTATGGCTGCTCTCATAAACTTTTATTGACGGTTGAAGTGATTTTTTTTAGCTGTTTTTCAGTCAAATTATGCGCAAGCGGCAAACACAAAACCCGCGGACTAATGCTTTCAGCAACGGGCATTTCTGGCGAACTCACATAATTGAGCTGGTGTAAAGGTGGATAAAAATAACGCCGGGGAAAAATATCGGCGGCGTTCAATTGTTTTTGGGTGCGCAATAAATCTTTTTCCGTTTCAAAAACTATTGGGTAATAACTGAAATTCCACTCTGTCCCTTCGCGTATTTTTAGGGCAGAAAACCGATCAAAATTCAAATTTTCTCGATAAAACCGGACTGCCTTTTTTCGGTTTTCAAGGATCATTTTCATATATGGCAATACGCTTAAACCCATCGCCGCGTGAAGTTCACTCATCTTTGCATTAATACCGACACCCGTAAAGTTTGAGCGGCCATCGTGACCAAAGTTGTGAGCGAGGAAAAGTTCTCTGGCTAAATCTTTATTTTTGCAAAACATTGCGCCGCCCTCTCCTGTGTGAAATAATTTTGTCGCGTGAAAACTGCAAGTGCTCACATCGCCAAAATCAAAAATTGATTTCCCTTTATAGCTGACCCCAAAACAGTGTGCGGCATCATAAATGACTTTCAAATTATTCTTATCCGCAATCCTTTGAATTTCTTCAACCGCGCAAGGATTTCCATAAACGTGGGTTGCTAAAATCGCGGTGGTTTTTTCAGTTATGGCCTCTTCTATTTTTGTTTCATCAATGGTCAAATAGTTTGGGTGAATATCGACAAAAACCGGAGTACAATCTTGCCAAACAATCGATGAAGTAGTTGCGACATAACTAAAAGGTGTGGTTATCACTTCGCCGTTTTTAGCCAGTTTTTTGAGGGCCATTTGCAGCGGCAAAGTTCCATTTGCCGTCAATGTCGGTTTAGGTTCGGAACTTAAAAAATTTTGCAGTTTTCCTTCCAGTTCACGCACAAGTTCACCGCGGTTGGTCAACCATTGATTGTCCCAAACACGCTGCAGTTGCTGTTCATATTCTTCCTTTGGCGGAAAAAATGTTTGTGTAACGTTTATCATTCTTCAGTAGTGGTTTTATTAGCGTGAACGTTATAATTTGAATTTACCTCAAACCCGCTGAATCCCCCCATTTCACACCACAGATTTTCATCTTCCAGTCTTGCGTTAAATAATCGCTGCGGGCCAAATGTTTTAAAAAATTCTTTGACCTCGTTATTTCTCAATCTGTAAATATCGGTATAATGTTTTCGGTGTTTCTCAGTCAAGGGCAGTAAGTTATCTTTTTCGTTATTATAAATAAACTTTTCGTTTAGGTTCAAATTATAAAACTCTCTTTCGCGGTGGTATAATTTCGAATGGCGAAAGCTATTTCCAGGGTTTTTATTATCAGAATGCCGCATCATTGAATCAAACCATTTATCGGGTTTGCGTTCCAACAAAATAAATTTTGCATCTGGAAATCGGTGAAACAAGACCTTATAAAAATCACCAAACCACCAGGGCCCATCCTCAAAAACGTCATTTGTTTTAAAGGCTGCGCTTTCAAAAACCGCTTCATAATTGCCTTCAATATATTTCCTGCCCCACTCATTCATTTTACTCACACTGCTGGTGGCCACCCGAAAGTTGTGGTCTTTAAAAAAAACACCCGTCGATGTCGTTCCCGTCCGCTGGAAAGAAAGGCAGAATATTTTTGGCTTTTCATTTTTGGTCAAGTTGAAAATCCAGTCTTTTAATTTTAGTTTTACGCGATAGCGATAATATCCCATAGGTTTTAGAAGTAAAGTGCTAAATTAATTATTTCCTCTTTTCCTCCTTATTATTTGCTGCAAAATAATTTCTTTGAGGTAAGTGTAATCTTTAAACCTAAACAGTTCGCTGAGCAAAAGCACTAATACTGTTCCTGCAAAAATTTGAATGACCAAATTAATGGCTGGGTAAAAATTTAGAAATTGTCCTAAAAAATAAACGGCTGCGCCCATTCCCACGGCCAGTAAAAAAGACGGTAAAATATCTTTAATTTGTTGGAAAGAAGAATAGCCAATCAATTTTCCGCTGTAAGCGCTGTTGAGGAAATAGGCGACAATTTGCCGTAAAATCATTCCGATTATCAACCATTTGATGCCGAGAATAACCCCAATTATAATCAAAGGAACGGCAATAGTTTTTTTGTAAACAGCCAGTTTCAGCAGTTTACCGGAAAGCCCCTGAACCTTCAACATACTTAAATTGAGTGAGTGCAAGGGCTGAAAAATCCCGACAAAGCAAAGCAATTGCAAATAAATAATGGACTGGCTCCATTTTTCGCCGAGCAAAGTCAGGATCAAGGGTTTTGCCACTGCCGCGAGACCCAGCATTGCCGTAAAGGTGAGCAGCATTGTGGCGCGGATGAGTTTGACATAATTGTGTTTCAAACGCTCTGGATTATCCTGCATTTCAGAAAGCACGGGATAACTCACGCGCTGGATGATGCCGTTTAAATTTTGTGAAGGAACTCGGCTAAATTGATGGGCTTTTGTGTAAAACCCCAATTGCGCTGCTGAAAAATATTTTCCGATTACAATATTATTGGCCTGTTTAAAAACACTGTTCAATAAACCACTGAGCAAAAGCTTATAGCCAAAATCAAAGAGCTCCCGAAACGACGTTTTGCTAAATCCAGAGCGCGGCAACCACCGGTTTCCAAGCCAAAATAAAACACTTTCCATAGCGTGAAAAATGACTTGCTGGGCAACCAAACTCCAAACGCCAAAACCGCGGTAAGCCATAATTATTGCGGTTCCGCCGGCCAGAACATTAGCAGCCACCGATATTTTAGTCTGCATTTTAAAATCAATCCTTTTGATCAGGATCGTACGCTGAATCACGGTGAGCGCATCTAAAACCAAAATCACGGAAAGCACTTTAATCAGATTTGTCAATTCTGGTTCATTATAAAAACTGCTGATTAGCGGCGCCCCAAAAAAAACGAGCAGGGCTAAAACAATCCCCACGGCAAAATTGAAGTAGAAAACTGTTGAATAATCGGCGTTAGTACAATTTTTTTTACGGATCAGTGCTTGAGAAAAACCACTTTCAATTACTGTTTTTGAAATAGCAATAATAATGGAAATCATCGCAATCAACCCAAATTTATCAGGCTCGAGTAGATTTGCCAGAATGACGCCAATGACCAAGGTCAGGCCTTGAGCAGCAAAGTTTTCGATAAAACTCCAAAAAAATCCGTGGACTGTTTTTTGCTTAAGCGACATTAATGGTTTTCAGTTGAAGCGGCTTTTAGTTGAATTAAAATTTTCTTTTTCGATAAAAAGGCGCTCTAGATTTTGGGTAAATGTAATGGTTTTAAAACGAAATTATGTTTTCAGATATCTGGATATTATCCCCAAAACCAGCCTCAACACCCCGATCCCGTGCGTTTCGCGAGTGCATAACAGTTCGATTATCTGGAATACACCCGAATAATAAAAACTTCCAACTCTTGCAACACATTTCTCAAATCGTGTTTCACCCGTAAATCTGAGATTCTATAAATTTTCAAACCTAAATTCATTAAATAATTTTCACGTCCCTTGTCATATTCTTCCTTGTCATTGTGACTGGTTCCATCAATTTCAATTACTAAGCCTAAGGCTTTTACATAAAAATCAACGATATAATTGCCGATGATGCGTTGGCGGTCAAAGTCGATAGTGTGAAATTTTCCTGATTTGACCTCTAACCAAAAAGCCACTTCAGAAAGCACCCCAGCTTTCCGCAATGACTTCGCTCGGGATTTTAAACTGTTATCTGCCGGTAGCACTCCCATATTGTTCCTGTAAATGGGGTTTCCATCAATATGGGTTAGGATTTTATTCATTTTTTTAATTTCCATATTTACAAACAACAACCAAACACCCCGATCCCGACAAAATTTTTCAAATTTTATCGGGATCACCCCTCTTGGGAAGAGGGGAATTCACGCGACACATTCCCCTCTTTTCAAGAGGGGTGCTTAAAAAAGTTTTTTCAACTTTTTTAGGCAGGGTGTTATTTTTTCCAACCCTTAAAAGGTTTCTGTGCCAACTGCAAATTATAATAACGCTTGTCGCCAGTCACTTCTTCCCCGCACCAATCTGGTTTTTTGAATTCCTCATCACGGCTTGAAAGTTCGATTTCCGCGATCAGTAAACCTTGATTGACACCATCAAAAACATCGACTTCCCAGGTGTGATTTTCAAAGGGAATAATAAAACGTGTTTTTGTGAGGATGTGTTTTTTCTCGCATAAATTCAGCAAGGCTTTGGCCTCCCCTAAATCCACAGCAGTTTCCCATTCAAAACGCTGCATTCCATCAGCTGAACTTTTTCCTTTGATGGTCAATACCCCTTTTTGATTTTTAATCCGGATGCGAATGGTTTTGTTTGGGTCCAAGTTTAAATAACCCTGCTCAATTTCAATTTTTTCAGCCACCTCATTTTGAAAGTCCTGGTTTTTGACTAAAAATTTACGTTCGATTTCCTGCATTATGCGGTAGTTTTACCTTCGACGATCAGCACAAACTCACCTCTGGGTTTTTGGGTTGAAAAATGACCGTACAATTCTTTTAATGTTCCCTGAATATTTTCCTCGTGAAGCTTACTGATTTCCCTTGAAATCGAAGCCTTGCGTTCCTCGCCAAAATATTTAGACAAGTGTTGTAGGGTTTTCAGGATTTTATAAGGCGATTCATAAAAAATAATGCTGCGTTCTTCTTCCGCTAAAAATTCCAAGCGCGTTTTCCGACCTTTTTTGGCCGGTAAAAACCCTTCAAAAACAAAACGGTTATTAGGTAGGCCGCTGTTGACCAAAGCAGGGACAAAAGCAGTGGCGCCAGGCAAAGTACTCACTTCAATATCGCGGGCCAGGCACTCGCGGGTCAATAAAAAGCCGGGGTCAGAAATCGCCGGTGTTCCCGCATCACTGATTAAAGCCGCGGTTTCCCCGTTTTTTAAACGCCCGGTTATTTTTTCTGTAGTTTGATGTTCATTGTGTTGATGGTGGGAAACCATCGGGGTTTCAATGGAAAAATGCTTGAGCAGTTTCCCGCTTTTTCGCGTGTCTTCGGCCAGGATAAAATCGACTTCTTTCAAAACTTCCACCGCCCGAAAAGTCATATCTGAAAGATTGCCGATGGGCGTGGGCACAAGGATCAACTTTCCCATCAGTCAAATCGGTTTTCAAGGGTTCGCAGGAAATTTTTTTCATATTTTTCTTCATCTTCCCAATCGTAGTCCGGCTTTACTTGAGTGAGCAAAAAATCTTCGGCCTCGTCATAAGAATTCATTGTGTTGAGCTGGGAAAGCACACGGTTATAATCTGGTGCACTGCCATTAAAAAGGTGCTTGATAAACACAAGCCGATCATTGAGCCCGATTTGAATTCCTTTTTTCAAGCGATCATTCAATGAAAATTGATGCTGGTCTGGATTATTGCGGGTTTTTGGCTGTTCTTCAGAAGAAAATAAATCTGGGGAAGGTTCAACTGGTTTTTTTTCAGGTTTAGAAGCTTTGGTTTCTGGCGTTTCTTTTGCTTCAAAAAGATCATCGCTGTCTTCAGCTTTTTCTTTTGATCCTGCATCATTTTCCCGCGGCTTTTCAATTTCTTTCCGCTTTTCAGTTGGATTTGGTTTCTGCTCAGGCTCGCTCTTTTTAACAGGTTCAAACTGGGGCAAATCGTCATAATGGACCCCAGAATCCTCAACGTTTTCGCTCTTGGGTTTACTTTCTTTTTTGGGCTCTTCCGTTTGACTGCTTACGGGTTCTTGCTCATTCCCTTCTGGTTCAAAAGATGACGCTGAGTTTTCAGTTTTTTCTCGGGATTGGTTTTTAGGACCTTCTCTTTCAACTTCAAGTTCAGTTTCAACTTCCGGTTCAGGTTCAATTTCCGGTTCAATATCTTGTTTTGGTTCTGCTTTTTCAGTGGAAACTTCAGCTGCTTTTGGTTCTACTTTTTCTTTGGCCGCAGCCTCATCATTTTCACTGAGAATTTCTGTAACCCGTTTCTTTCCGATGGTGGGTTTTGGGCCATCAAAATGTTTTTCGGCAAAATCGAGAATACTGAGTTTTTCATAAACTTCCGCCGCGATTTGTTTGAGTTCGCTGACATCTTTCTTTCCTTTTAACTGTAAAATCTTATGTGCCAGACTGATAAGCTCTGCTTCCAATGCTTTTTTCATAGTTTTTGACTTTCCGTTTTTGAACCCGTTTATTTTATGTAAGTTTATGTTTTCAATTTAAAAAGTAGTCTTATTTACAACTTACTCAAAGTCTTTTAATTGTAAAAGAAGGCTTTACTTTTGCGCTTAAAATTACAAAATGTTTCTGGAAAATACGGTTAATCAAGACGAGCAATTCGGTTGGATCGAGGTTATTTGCGGAAGTATGTTTTCTGGCAAAACCGAAGAACTCATCCGGCGGCTGAAACGCGCCCGATTTGCTAAACAAAAGGTGGAAATTTTTAAACCAAAAGTCGATGAACGCTATGACCGCGAAAAGGTGATTTCTCACGACTCCAATGAAATCCCGTCAACAGCTGTGGAAAGCCCTAACTATATCGCCCAAAAATGTAAAGATTGCCAAGTCATCGGGATTGACGAAGCTCAATTTTTTGGTGAAGAGATTGTGCAGGTCTGCAATGATCTCGCTAATCGCGGTGCGCGTGTTATCGTCGCTGGACTTGATATGGATTTTCAAGGAAAACCTTTTGGGCCGATGCCAAATTTGATGGCCACGGCAGAATATGTCACCAAAGTTCACGCGGTGTGCACAAAAACCGGGAATTTAGCGCAGTTCAGCCACCGAAAATCCCAAGATCAGGACCTCGTTGTCCTCGGCGAAAAAGAAACTTATGAACCGCTGAGCCGCGCTGCTTTTTTTAAAGCGAGAGAGGAGGAGAAATGACGTGGAAAAGTGACGTGGGACGTAAGACTGGTTGACTTAGGACTTATGATGAAGTGACTTTGGCTAAATAAAAATCTTGATTTAGTATTTTGCGTTTAAATTTCGAGAAGTACACATAATCAAGTTGGTGAGAAACATAAAAGCAAAATTAGTGGACTAACTTATAATTTGTACTTATATTTGTACGTAAATAAATACGTAATTATGTTGACTACCACCGTTTCAGATTTTCGTAAGGACATTAAATATTATTTAGACCAAGTAATCAAAAATGTAGAAACTTTAATCATAAATCGCGGCAAAAACTCAGGTATAGTCGTGATGTCATTAGAAGAATACAACGCATTAATGGCGACAAATCACGAAATATCTTCGAGAAAAAATGAGCTGAGATTAGATTCCGCCATTGAAAAATTGAAAAGTGGCCAATCTTTTGAAAAGGATTTGAGTTGAGATGAAATATATTTTTGTTGAAGAGTCATGGGAGGATTATTTATTCTGGCAAAAAACAGATAAAAAGAAAGTCAAGAGAATTAATAAACTTCTAAAAGATATTTCACGAACACCATTCTCAGGTATTGGAAAACCCGAAGCTTTAAAACATAAATATTCCGGTTTTTGGTCGAGAAGGATTGATAGTGAACACCGACTGATCTACAAATATCAGGAAAATCAAATATTGATTGCAAAATGCCAGTTTCATTATGATTAAAAAGCTTCTGAATCTTCGAGGTTGAAAATTATTATACGGTATAATCACAAATAAACCGCAAATACTTCTACAAATGTCCATAAACCAAACCATTCTTGAAATTGACTTGAATGCTTTAGCGCATAACTATCAGTATTTACGCGATAAGCTTTCCGAAAACACAAAATTTATGGCCGTGGTCAAGGCCTTTGCTTATGGCAGCGATCAAAATAAAATCGCCAAAAAACTGGAAAACCTCGGCACAGATTATTTTGCGGTGGCTTATATAAAAGAAGGTGTGGCTCTGAGAAAGGCAGGCATTTCAAAACCCATTCTGGTGTTTCACCCGCAACCGGAAAATTCCGCGCAACTTACAGAAAACAATTTGATGCCCTGTCTTTATAATAAGGCGTCTTTGGAAGCTTTTGTGAAATTTCTGAATAAAAACAAAATAAAAAACTATCCCGTTCACCTTGAAATCAACACAGGAATGAACCGGTTGGGTTTTTCGCCGAACGACATTAATGACTTAAAACAGATATTGACCGATCGTCCAGAGTTGAATATTCACGGGGTTTACACACATTTTGCCGCCAGCGACGATGCCGACGAACGCAAGTTTACAGAAAAACAGATTAAACTGTTTAAGGAAGCCGTGAAAAAACTCGAGCCAGTTATACCTGAAGAAACCATATTGCACTGTTGCAACACGTCCGGGATTTTGAATTATCCCGAGGCGCATTTTGATTGCGTGCGCGGCGGAATTGGGCTTTATGGGTATGGAAATGCTGCAGAAATCGACAAACAGCTCAATCCGGTAGCTTCTTTAAAAACTGTGATTTCTCAAATTCATCATTTGGCAACTGGCGAAAGTGTGGGCTATAACCGTGCTTTTAAAGCTGAAAAACCAAGGCTGACGGCGACACTTCCATTGGGGCACGCCGATGGGATTTCGAGGATTTATGGCCACGGCAAATCTTTTGTGCAAATCAATGGCAAGCGCGCGCCCATCATCGGGAATGTGTGTATGGATATGATTATGATCGACATTACCGATGTCAATTGCAAAGTGGGTGACGAAGTGCTCATTTTTGGTAAAGGTAAAAGCGCCGAAGAATTTGCCCATTCCGGTGGCACAATTTCTTATGAGTTAATTACCTCAATTTCTCAACGCGTGACGCGGAAGATCATTGATTGATTTAACCTAAAACCTCTTCAATCCTTTGCAATATTTGCTCTGGCAAAATATCACGCATAACGTTTTCATAACCCGCGACTTCTTTATTGCCATAAACTGATGTCGGCAACAATGGATAGTTTTTTAAATTGGGGGAAAGCTGGTTTTCTTCCGGCTGTTGAAAAGGCGCGAAACCCGCAAAAGGGTGCGTTGCGCCCCAAAGCGTAATGACGGGAACTTCAAACATCGCTGCGAGATGTCCGTTTCCGCTGTCCATCGACAGCATTGCGTCCAGATGGGAAATCAAAGCGATTTCATCTTCAAAAGAAATCCTTCCCGCTACGCAAATAACATTTTTATATTTTTTTGACAACTGTTCAATCTGTAGATTTTCTTTTTTTCCGCCGCCAAAAAGCAAAAGTTGGAAATTGGGGTTTTTATCGAGTTTTTGAAGCAGTTTTTCCATCAAATCTAACGGATACATTTTAGCCGCGTGTGCTGCGAACGGGGCGATACCGATCCATTTTTTATCGCGTTTTAACTCGTTTTCTATAGGTTTTGGAAGGCCTTGTTTTTTCAGGTCGATTTTAGCTTTCCAATCGATTGGAAATCCTAAAATTTTCAAGACATCCGCATAACGCTGATGCGTGGTTTTCAGTTGCTCAAGTTGTTTGTTCTGGCGTGTCAAAGCCTTTTTTTCTGCGCGCCCTTTGTCGATTGCCGCGCATTTTATCCCGAGACTGGAAAATCCAGCTTGCCGACAAGGTAGAAAAAACCGTAAAATTTTACTGCGCAGCACATTGTGAAAATCGGCAATGGCGTCAATTTTTTGCGCTTCGATTTCCCCGGCTAATTTCCACAAGCCCGGCACGCCTTTGTGTTTTCCATTAACATCGGCAATTATCACATTTATTCCAGGCAGCGTTTCTAAAATAGGTTTGAAAAATGCCTTTGTAAGGACCGTTATTTTTAAAGTTGGATCAGCTTTTCGCAAGCGTTGTAAAACCGGCACGCACATCGCCACATCGCCCATTGCGGAAAGTCGGATAATCAATAAATGACGTATAGGCTGGTTCACAAAAGCTTACTTTTTTCCGCGCAAAACCGGGTTCATTTCAGCGTCGTTATACATCTTCATCTGTTTATAGACTTTCATATATTTATCGCCATTCTCGATATCGGCCAGCAATTGATTGATGGCCGTGGAAAGGTCCACGCGCTGTTCCAGCAAAACATCCAGTTTAGCTTTACAGGCTATTTGGTGTTTTTCATTTGCATCCTTTCGCTTGGATTCTTCATCCATATGATAAATTTTCAAAGCGAGAATCGAAAGACGGTCAATTCCCCAAGCCGGACTTTCAGTGTTGATTGTGGCGTCTTTTTTTGGCTGGATTTTTTCGTACTTATCCAAAAAATAACTATCGATAAATTCAACGGTATCGGTGCGTTCTTGATTGGACGCATCAATGCGACGCTTGATTTCAAGGGCTTTTTTTGCCGTGATTTCTGGATCGCGGATTATATCTTCCAAATGCCATTGCACGGTGTCAATCCAGCATTTGCGGAATAATAAATGCTCGATCATACTGTCTTCAGCGTGAAATGGATTTTTGAATTCTTGATCGACCTGGTCAATGTGGTGGTATTCTTTAATGACCTCCTCAAAGATTTGATTGGCGTTATCGGAAAACATAATGTTTTGATTTTAGTGTTACAAAGCTACTATTTATAATCTGTAGAAAGCTCAATATTGCTTAAAAAACGTCTATCCCACCGAGGAAATATATTTTTTCGGTGTTGTGCCAAATTTCTTTTTAAAGGCCGCAATAAAATGACTTCCAGTACTGTAACCAATTTTTAATCCGACTTCGTTCACATTGTGTTTTCCGCTTTCCAAAAGTTGGCGGGCAAGTTCCATTTTATAATTGAACAAAAAACCAAAAACCGTTTCGCCATAAATTTCTTTAAAGCCTTCTTTTAATTTGTTGAGGCTTAAGCCGATCATTTCTGAAAGTTCTTTCAAGCTCGGCGGATTGTTTAAGTTCTCAATAATAATCGCCTTTGCCTTTCTAATACGTCGCACATTTTCTTCATCGACTAAAAACGGGCACTGCTCAATATCGGCCTCTTTTGGATGGTCAAAAAATAAAGCCATCAATTCATAGACCTTGCCCTTTAAATATAAATCCCGCACATTTTCGTGCAGTTGTGATTTTAAAATTTCGCGCAGCACAATCACCATTGCCGGTGAGAGTTCAGAATCCTGATAATATTTCCGGTTGCGGTTTTCCTCGTTTAAAAAATCGATAAACCCGGCTTCATCAGAAAAAAGGCCGTGGAATTTTTCAATGGAAATTAAAATGGAAATCCAACTGCTTCTCGGTTTCAATTGAAGCGAAATGGGCAAGTCCTGATTTGGGTTGTAAAGAAGTAAAGCTTTGTCTGCGGCTAAACCCAGGGAATAACTGTTTTGGTTGAAACCAAATTCCAAACCACCGTCCAGACAAAAATGAAATTGAATGAAATTGCGGCTAACCGGCTCTGTGAGCATCTGGTTTTGCCCCGATTTATTTTCCGTAGAGAGCAATTGAAAATCGCGTTCAATTTGAAAAAACCGCATCGGACTTTCAGCGTTATTTTTAAGCGTAGAATAATTTTCTTCTAACATATTTTATTTAGATTAGTTTTAAATTAATAGTTCAAAACCGGTCGTTTGGTGCAAATATAGCTGAATTTGAAAGATTTAAGCTCTTTTGGGACTCAAATAACCTGAAGCGATATTATGAATTCCTTAAGCGTTATTTTCTAATGAGCTTATGAGTTAGTTTTGTGGTTGATTTATTTTTTCCCCTTTAATGGAAGATTATAAACTTTCGAAATATCCCACTTTTTACGCCATTGGTCTAAGCTATCACAAAGCTGATGCCGATATCCGTGGTCGTTTTAGTCTCAATGAAGACCAACAAAAATATTTTCTCAAAGATGCTTGCGAAAACGGTCACGATGGCGTGTTGATCACGTCCACCTGCAACCGCACGGAAGTTTATGGCTTTGCTCAGCACCCTTATCAGTTGATAAAATTACTTTGCCATTACACAGAAGGCGACGTTGAGGAACTTGAAAAAGTGGCTTACATTTATAAAAACAATCACGCTGTCAATCATATGTTCAAAGTGGGAACTGGCCTCGATAGCCAGATCCTTGGCGATTTTGAAATTATAGCGCAGCTCAAAAATGCTTTTAAGCGCTCAAAAAAAGCAAATGTCGATAATCACTTTCTCGAGCGATTGCTGAATTCCATCATCCAAGCGAGTAAAAAAATCAAGAATGAAACCAATATTTCCTCTGGCGCGACTTCGGTTTCTTTCGCTTCGGCTCAATATATGTTAGAACACGTCGAAAATATTTCCAAGAAAAAAATAGTCTTGTTCGGCACGGGGAAAATCGGGCGCAACACTTGTGAAAATTTAGTAAAACACACGGCCAACGATCAAATCACTTTGATTAACCGAACGCGCGAAAAAGCCGAGAAAATCGCTGGAAAATTCAATCTGATCGTTCACGATTATAAAGACCTTCAACGCGAAATCGATTCTGCCGATATTTTGATCGTTGCCACCGGTGCGCAACAGCCCACGGTCTTAAAAAATATGGTGGAAGCGCATCCGGGACTGTTGATTTTAGATTTGTCCATTCCCAGAAATGTGGATCCCGAAGTGGAAAAACTCACTAATGTGAAACTCATTCATTTGGATTATTTATCCCAATTGACAGACGCCACTTTAGAACGCCGAAAAAGTGAGTTGCCCAAAGCCGAAGATATTATCGAAACAGTCCAAGATGAATTCAACGAATGGCTGGAAACCAGAAAATTTGTACCCACAATCAAGGCTTTGAAAGGTAAGTTGAAGGAAATGAAGGAAAACGAACTCGATTTTCAAAGCAAAAAAATAGACGGTTTCAATCAAGAACAGGCTGAAATCATTTCTGACAGGATGATCCAGAAAATAATGAACAAGTTTGCCAAACACTTGCGCACTGATGCTGATGACAGCGATCAAAGTTTGGAACTCATTCAAAAAGTCTTCAGTTTAGACAAAATTCAAAAATAGTTATGTCCAAAGTTTTACGCATCGGAACACGCGACAGCGAATTAGCGCTCTGGCAAGCTAACCAAGTTAAAAACGGAATCGAAAAACAGGGTTTTTCCGCAGAACTCGTTCCCGTAAAATCCATCGGCGACCGCAATCAAGAGCAACCACTTTATGAGATGGGCATTACGGGGATTTTCACCAAAGCTTTGGACGTTGCGCTCATCAATAACGAGATCGATATTGCGGTGCACTCAATGAAAGATGTCCCGACAAATCTGCCCAAAGGCGTTGTTCAGGCAGCGGTTTTGCCACGGGCTAATACTGAAGATATTTTACTGCACCACGGCACAAATTTTCTGAAATCAGAAGAACCATCAACCATCGCCACGGGAAGTTTGAGACGAAAAGCGCAATGGCTGCATAAATTCCCAAATGACAAAGTCGTCAATTTACGCGGCAACGTCAACACGCGTATGCGAAAACTCGATGAAAACCCGTGGCAAGGTGCTATTTTTGCTGCGGCCGGTTTAGAACGCATCAATTTAAAACCCGAAAAGCATTTGAGTTTAGACTGGATGATCCCAGCGCCGGCACAAGGTGCAATGGTTGTTCTCGTAAAGGAAAACGATGAATTATCACAGCAAGCACTTCAAAAGCTGAATGACCGCGAATCGGAAATCACCACCCACATTGAACGTCAATTTCTTAATATTCTGGAAGGTGGCTGCACGGCGCCAATTGGGGCAAATGCTAAAATTGATGGTAATAATATTCATTTTGAAGGTGCGATTTTTAGTCTTGACGGAAAAAAACACTTGCACGCCGAAGAAGATTTTTCGGTAAAGGATTTTGAAAATAAAGGTAAGGATTTAGCAAAAAAGTTACTGTCATCTGGTGGTGATGAATTGATGAAACAGATCAAAGCAAATCTGCCGGGTTGATATCTAAAAAAAGTTTGTTTTAAAATGTTTCTAAGAGAATATAATTATTGATCAAACAAATTCATCCCCAAATTTTTCAGCAACCGCGGCCCTGATTTTTTTTACTTCCTGCTCATCTGCTTTGGGGCAAATCATAAGCGTGTTTTCATCTTCAACCACAATAAAATCTTTTAAGCCTTTAACGGCAATTAATTTTCCCGTTTTTGAACGGATTATATTCCCGGAAGAATTTTCTAAATAACCGCGGCAATTGACCAAGGCATTTTCATCTTCATCTTTTTTGACGTGTTCATAAAGCGAACCCCAAGAGCCTAGATCTGACCATTGAAATTCAGCAGGAATGACTTTTACATTTGCTGCTTTTTCCATAATTCCATAATCAATGGAAATGTCCTGGACTTTGGGATAGTTGGCCTTTATAAACCCGCGTTCTTTTGAAGTATTGAATTTAGGGAAGCCTTCGTTTAAAACCGAATAATCCTGAGGAAGGAATTTTTGAAAGGCGTCGATAATATCATCGGCACGCCAAATAAAAATACCGGCATTCCAGAGGTAATTGCCACTGCTTAAAAATTCAGTTGCCTTTTTTACATCCGGTTTTTCCGTAAAAGAGATTACGGGTTTTAAATCTTTTTCGGTGTTTTCAAATTTTATATAACCATATCCCGTGTGGGGTGTAGTTGGTTTTATGCCTAAAGTGAGCAAGTCGTGATTGCTGGAACAATGTTCCAATGCCAATTTGAGGTTATTGCAGAATTTAGTTTCATCTTGAATATAGTGGTCACTTGGCGCGACGGTGATAATGGCATTGGGGTTTTTCTTATAAATTTTTAACGCCGCCAGTAAATTACAGGGTGCCGTATTTCGCATAGCGGGTTCAAGAATAATTTGCTCTGAAGTCAACATTGGCAATTGTTCCTGCACCAAACCGAGATAATCTTCATTGGTCAGGATAAAAATATTTTCAGTGGGAATCAGCTTCTCCATCCGGTCAAAGGTCATTTGCAAAAAACTTTTTCCCGTCCCCAGCAAGTCTTGGAACTGTTTGGGATGTTGCTTGGTGCTCGCCGGCCAAAAGCGCGATCCCACGCCACCGGCCATTATAACCGCAAAATAATTGTTTTGGTTTGCCATAAACGTTTATTGCTCAAAGTATTATTTCAAATTCTGTAGTTAGAAAAATTGCCTGTTTTTGAGTTGATAAGAATTTTGCCTCAGATTCTAAAAACTCTTCAAATTTTCAATTCATCTGGATAAATTGAAAATACAGTTTACACTATACAATTTAAAGTATTTATTTCCTTTTTCTAAAATCCAATACTAGCAATTGTGATTGTTTAATATACAATCAATCAATCAGCTCTACTTCCGCATTGGGCTGAAATATATAAATTTTCCCTGTAGAAAGCTCGGTGCATTCAAAACGTTTTACCCGTTTTTTGCCCTTTTTAAAGGTTTTTCCATTATAAATCCTGAAAATACACCCAAAAGGAAGCTGGAAAACATAATTTTTATCGTTTTCTGGATCAAAGGATTTTAAGGCAACCGCCAGGGCGGCGTCAGTTTCACTGCTGGCGCGGGGGTTTCTAAAGTGATTTGCGATCAAGGGCAGTACTTTTGAGGGGAATATTTCTGGCCTGATGAAAGGCATCATTAACTTTTGAAAGGTCAGCTTCCACTCTTTTCCGTGGGGCTTTATGCGAAAGCCATATTTTTTAAAAGCCGCGAGATGGGCTATTTCGTGAACCAGCGTGATTAGGAAACGATAAGGGTTCAGATTAGCATTGACCGTGATTTGGTGTGCACCGTTGGGCAGTTTGCGATAATCGCCGTGACGGGTTTTGCGTTCGCGAACGATTTTAAGGTAAATCCCATTTGTTTTAACCAACTCAAAGACCGGCGAAACCGCCTGTTCAGGAAGATATTTGGCCAGAACCTCTTGCATTTATGGCGTTGAATTTGAAATCTGAAGCAGTTTTCCGTTATAAAGCCGGTTTCCTTTTAAGGCAAAGTCAATGACATAATCGGCCATTTCTTCAGCAGAAACCGGCGCTTCCCCGCCGGGAAAAGCTTCCTCGAACATTTCGGTCTGCACCGCGCCAAAAGCCAAGCAGTTGACCGCCGGGCCTTTTTCTTTCAACTCTTCCGCCAATACTTCAGTGAGGTTGATGAGCGCGGCCTTGCTGGAACTGTATGCCGATAATCCCGCAAATTTAACGCTTCCCTGCACGGCGCCCATTGTGCTGTTCATCACGATATGACCGTTGGAATTCATAAACGGCAGGACTGTTTTTGTCAATTCAAAAACCCCAAAGATGTTGACATCAAAAACTTTTTTAAGCTCTGCCAGTTGGATTTTTTCAAAGGGTTTTTTAAGCATTTTTCCGGCATTATGAACGAGGATATCAACCTGCGAGTTCCATTCTTGCTCGACAAAATCAGTAACTTCTTTCAAGTCTTCCGGCTTGGTAAGGTTAAATGGGATTGCGGTAACATTTTCTATTCCGAGCGCGTTGATGGGTTGTGCCGTGCGCGAAAGTGCTAAAATGGACACCTCTTGATCCTCGGCCAAAATCCGGACCATTTCATAACCAATTCCCCGGCTGGTTCCTGTGATGATAATGTTTTTCATAATTAGTCGTTCAGCATTTTAATTTTGTCTGTTGGGTCATCTATCAATTTTTCCAAAGCAGGCAGCGTCTTTTTTATCAATCGTGAAATATGACCGAAATCCACTTTATCGACCTCGTCATCGACGTGGTGATAGTAATCAAAATTTGTGAAATCAAAGGTACAAATTGTTTGAGCTGGAATATTCAACTCTTTGTAAAATGCGTAATTATCGCTGCGCTTAAAAAGGTTCATACTCGCGGCCTGTTTCAAATAGCCCAAAACATTTCCCCCGGCATAGCGGTTAAATTCCTCGGCCATATTTGATTTGTTGTAACCCGTCAAATAAGCGCGGTAATCCCTTGATTTCATTGGAACGCCCAGCATTTCAAAGTTGAGCATTGCATAAGCTTTCGCATCCTCTTTAGCCAATCGCTTCGCCAAATGTGTCGAACCCAGAAGGCCTTGTTCTTCACCTGAAAAAAAAGCGATCAGGATTCCGCGTTTGTGATCTTTCTTGGCTAAAACCCTTGCAATTTCCAGAACTGTGACCACTCCCGATCCGTCGTCATTTGCACCGTTGGCAATGGAATCACCTTCGACCGCTTTATCTGGAATCACGCCAATATGATCGTAATGTGCACCCAAAATCACCAATTGATCCTTCAATTCTGGATCGGTTCCAGGAATATAACCAACGACATTTGCGCCTTTTTCGCCTTGTAAATCAAATGGGTCCCGATAGTTTTCAAAATAAGGTTCAATCCCGTAGGATTCTAATTTTTGAATCAAGAAATCAGCGGCTTTATCGATCCCTTCCGAGCCCGTGCGACGGCCTTTGAGTTCATCAGAGGCGAGGTAAGTCAGGTTTTCCTTTAAATCGGATTTCGAAATCTGTCCTACAGATTGAGATTTGCAATTGATGGACAGCGCCGCGAGTAAAATTAAAAAAAGTGTTTTTTTCATAAGTCTGTTTCTATCGGAAGGTTTTTTACAAAATTTAAACGCTAAAATAATGGCGAATTTCACTTTGAGGTTTAACTTTCTCAATTAAGGTCAAAATAAGGTTTATTTTTAAAACCGCTTGCGGTAAAAATAAAGATTTTAAAATTATTAGGGGGAAGGCTCAAGCCCTTTTTCGAGCTAACGTCAATATCCTTATATTTTATTTTTGGCAATTCGTCAAATTTAAAAATTTGGCGACTTCCCAAAAATGCGTGAACCTTCGTGTTAGCAACGAATCGCACTATGTTTTACATACGTTCTTGGCAACTGGCTTTCTCTGCATATTATTTTTCTTCTATCATTCTGTAATTCTGATTAAGATATTTTAACGTGTCAGAATATTTTTCATCCACCCCGCTATTTATCTTTTTGAGAACTGCTTTGTATACATAATCGATATTCACATTATAAGGTTCAGCTGTAATTTGGAATTCATTTTCTCCAATCATTTTGTACTTGTTTAAAAAAACTACAGTATCAACTCCGACTTTTACTTTTTCAATTCCCTGCACTAAATAAGTTGAATCAGTTTTATAATCTATTCTGGCGATTTGGTCGGTTTCATTGTCATAAGTCTCAATTTGAAAATTATTCAATCTATAAATTTTACCAATCAATTCATCCTCTTCATATATTTCAAACGTTCCAATTTTAATCGGATTCGTATTTTGAACACAAGAAATCGTTAGAATTAGTAATATGTAAGTGATTATTTTCATCATTTTCTTAATATTGTGCCCAACGTCTCGCGTATATGAAAAGTTGCGCGCAAAAAGGCGCAAACTTTTTGGTTTTAAACTATCCTTAAAAATATAAAAAAACTTCGAACTGGAAACCCGCCAAGCAATTTTTTATATGCGCTGTTG
>Ga0307967_1000550_pt1 | contig 25710 bp, 23 predicted proteins | sample OrgLakmetagen648_FD_201828 | JGI IMG/M metagenome (GOLD analysis project Ga0307967, IMG submission 201828) | Saline water microbial communities from Organic Lake, Antarctica - #648 | ecosystem: Environmental > Aquatic > Non-marine Saline and Alkaline > Saline | place: Antarctica: Organic Lake... | reverse complement strand
AAATCGATGATCCCGAATCTCGGTTTCTGGAAGTGCTCGCCGCCGAAGCCCTGCGGCTGGATTACGGCTCCCGGGTTGCCGCCAGCCACACCTGTGCCATGGGCTCCTACAACGACGCTTACTGCAGCCGGCTGTTTCGGTTGCTGAAAAAATCCGGCCTGCGGTTCCTCTGCATGCCCACAGAGAACCTGCACCTGCAGGGCCGGTTCGACAGCTATCCAAAGCGCCGGGGCATCACCCGCGTACCCGAACTGCTGGACGCCGGCCTAAAAGTCGCCTTCGGCCAGGACTCCATCCGCGACCCCTGGTACCCCATGGGCAATGGCAACCTTCTGCGCACGCTTGATGTGGGATTGCACGCCTGTCACATGTTGGGCATGGGCCGGATCGATCGCTCCCTGGAACTGATCACCGACAACGGTGCAGCCGCCATGAACTTAAAAGAGTATGGCATTGCCAAAGGGCTACCGGCGCGGTGCGTTGTACTTCAGGGGCAGACACCTTATGAGGTTTTGCTGGGACAGCATCCGGTTTTAGCGTCTGTTCGGGATGGAAGAGTTCTACTTCACAGAGAAGCGATAAATCACGAGACTGGCTTGGTGCTCCCGTAAAACCTGAAGCCCTCTACGGGGGAAGTTCTGGTATTTGTTAATCTTCTAAACCGCGCAGGTACCGAAGACCGAACAACGGGTCCATTTGGACCCGAATCCAAGCAACCCGGCCCCGTAGATTGGCTCAAGGCTGTGCGGCGCTGATTACTTTTGGGTTCGGAAGAACCGCCGCAAGATCAAAGCCTTTTTGGCCACGCTGGGGTTCAGTCGCGCCACCTAATAGGCACATAAACTGGTGAAAAAATGGAAACCTAACTATATGATTTAAAACAAAAGAAAACTGCCGCAATGAGCGATAAAGCACTTAAAGAAAGCTATATAAGATAATGATTTTAAAAAATTAAATTCATCCAATTAGGCAGGACTGTAATTCCGTTAACACCGGTTCGGTTCCAACCCACGCCTTCACTGGTTTTGGTCCCGCCAGAAGGCTTTGTGCACTTCTGCCGCTTCGTCTTCCAACACCGGACCAATCACCTCCACCGGGCGCTGTCCTGCGGCGAAGACCTGGCGGCACGGCAGGTCCAGAGTCGGATTCTCCGGATGGTTGCCAGTCATCTGCTTAAGGCGCTGTTCGCTAACGCCATATACCAGCCGGCCCAGGCCTGCCCAGTAGGCGGCGCCAGAGCACATGCAGCAGGGTTCCGCTGACACATACATCGTGAACCCGGCCATTTCCTCCGGGCGCCAGGCCTGGCTGGCACGAGTCATCAGTACCCGCTCGGCGTGGCCGGTCATGTCCTGGTTTGGCAGGTAGGCGTTGATCTGTGACATCAACACGCCGCCCTGCTCGTCCACCAGAATAGCGGCGAATGGATGAATGCCCCGGGCTGCGGCACTGCGGGCCAGGTCCAGTGTTTCTCGTATCAAATGCAGGTCGTTTTCTGTCGGCTTCAAAGGGCGTACACCTTATGTTTTTTCAGGTCAGGATTAATGTTCCTTACGGGGCAGACTCCAGGGGAACAACCATTGCTGTGTCCACTGCACAGACTTGAACAGCAATAGGCTGACTACCGCGAGGAAGAACAGCCCCGCGAAGGCCTGCGGAATGCGAAAGAAGGAAGTGGAAAACTGAATGAAATAGCCAAGCCCTTTCTCGGCAGCCACAAACTCCGCCACTACCGCGCCAATAATGGCAAGGGTGATGGCTATCCGCAGGCCACTAAATATGTAGGGAATAGCATAGGGAATGCGAATCTGCCAGGTTTCACGGTGAGTGGGTGCATCCAGCGACCGGCTCAGCTCAATCAGCTCCGACGGAGTTTCGTTGATGCCTGTCGCTGTGGACACAACCAGCGGGAAGAAGGTAAGCAGGCAGGTGATCAGCACGCGGGACGGGTCGCCGGAGCCCATCAGCACGATGATCAGTGGCGCCACCGCCACCACTGGCGTCGCCTGGATTACTACCAGTAGCGGGTAAAGCGTGCGGCTCAGCATTTCTGAACGCATCATGGCGATGGCGATGGGAATCGCCACGATGATAGACACCGCAAAGCCCATCAGAGCCACCCTCAGGGTGGCCCATAGGTGGGTAAACCAACGACTCATTTCCACGTTGAAAAACGCATCCACAATGGCTGTGGGTGCCGGCAGCACGTATTCAGGCAACGAAAAAAACTGACACACCATCTCCCACAACAGAATTAGCGTCGCAAAAAACAACCAGGGTGCGGCCATCAGCAGCGATGCTCTGGCCTTGCCCTCAGGCAGCATCAGGCTCATAAATATGTTTCCTCAGTCGTTCGGTAAGTTGCGCGAACCGTGGCTCAGAAATGGTGCGGGTTGTGCGCGGGCGCTGTAGATCCACATCTATCACTTCCAAAACGGTACCCGGCCGCTTGCTCATCACCAGAACCCTGTCCGCCAGTAGAACGGCCTCGGCAATAGAGTGGGTAATGAACAGTACAGTCTTGGGGTTCTCTTCCCAGATCTTCAGTAGATCAAAACCAATCTGCTCCCGGGTCATCGCGTCCAGGGCCGAAAACGGCTCATCCATCAGCAAGATGTCCGGGTTCAGTAGCAGCGCCCGGACAATACCGACCCGCTGCTGCATGCCGCCGGACAGTTCGTCTGGCATCTTACTGGCAAAACTTTCGAGCCCCGCCATGGCCAGCAGTTCGTCGGCGCGCTTTTCGTCGTCCCGACCATAGCGGCCAAATTTGTGTTTGAGCGGGAACAGCACGTTCTTGCGCACCGTAAGCCAAGGCAGCAGGGTGGGTTTCTGGAACACAATACCGATATCGTCCCGAGGGCCTGTGACCGGCATGCCGAACACGGAAACTTCTCCCTCAGATGGAGTCAGCAAACCGGCAATCATGCGCAACAAGGTTGATTTGCCGCAGCCGGACGGCCCGACCACCGCCACGAACTCGTGGCGACGGATGTCCAGGTCGATGCCGGTCACGGCCGGTGGAACCTTAGGGTCAGGGTCGTATCGGTGTCCGACTCCGGAGAGTCGGACAAACGAACGGTTAGTGGCAGGCTCCGTCATGCTTACAAGGCCTCAAGCAGAGTACGGTCGATGATCACTTCGGGGTCAAGGGCATCGTCCGCCAGTTTTTCAGCCTGGGCCACCCATTCCCAGGTCAGCGCTAAACGGTCTTCAGTCAGCGCACCCAGGCCATCCCGCTCGCTCACATCATTTACCACCAGTTCCATGGTGTCGCCGATTTGTGCCGTGGCCACGTCAACGTCCACTTCAGGCACCATGCTGTTGAGAGCTTCCGCGGCCTTACGGGGGTTGTCGTGGGTAAATTTCAGCGACTTATCGAAGGCCCGTATGAAGCGCTTGGCCACGTCCGGTCGCTCACTGAGGAACTTTTCGCTAGCAACGACCGAAGCCGAGTAAAGTTCCAGGCCGGCGTCGGACCAGGGCAGCACTACCAGCTCGTTTCCGGTGGCTGCGGCCTGATCTGCAAATAGGGCAATGTTGGTGACCCAGGCGATGATGGAATCAGTGCCACCGGTCATCAGCATCGGTCCCAGTGCCCCCGGGTCCACCTTAGTGAGTGTGACGGCATCTTCGGCCAAGCCATTCTTTTTCAGTACCAGTGGCATAAAGGCGTTGGAGGATGTAAACGGAGACGTAGAGACTTTCTTGCCCGCAATATCCGTCAGTTTGCTGATGCCGCTTTTTTTCAGAGCAAAGAAGGCATGGGGTGCCTGATTAAAGATGCTATACACCGCCTTAACCGGCAGGCTGTCGTCCTGGGCCTTGGCGGCCATCAGGGCGCCTATGTCAGCACTCCCGATATCCGCCTGCCCAGTGGCAATCTTGGTGATGGCATCGGTGGATCCGCGGCCACTGGCGATACTTACCTCAAGACCTTCTTCCTCGAAGAAACCTTCCTGAACGCCTACATAAACCGGTGCTTTGTCCCCGCCCGGCAACCAGTCCAGCTGGTAAGTCACCTCGTCGGCAGCCAAGGCAGCCTGGCTGGTCAGCCCGCCAGCCAGTATGACAGTAAGCAGTAATGAACGTGTGAAGACCATTTGCATATGCATTTCTCCTTTCATGGTTTATCGCTCGCCGAACTTATTGATCATTCGGTCAGGTTTTGTCAGAACCAAGCAAACGTCAGGCCAGCTTGCTTTCCTTCCCTGCACAAATCCCGCCACCCGCTCAGAGAAGCCCTGAAAAACGGGAGGTTTTGCTGGCATGGTGATTCAGGCCTGAGATTCATCATCTCTAGCGTTTGCATCAAGCCAGAAAGTGCCTGTCAGACTCCCCAGTAATGCGCCCGAATCTAGTGCATAAAAGCACGGCACGCCCTGATATAACGCTGCATTCCACTTACAAATAAGGCCGTCCGGGCCGCTGCGCCCACAGTTGTCGCGCCAACGCACTCAACGAACCTTCCGGCAGCGCTGGCATGCTTTATGAATTACTGACCAATTGAACAATATTAAATCGGTAACCTGGAGCCATGCCATGAGCATCACCTTTTCGGACGCGACGCTGCCCGTTATTGACCTGTCCCTGTTAAAGGGAGCCGAGCAGAATCGGGAGACCCTCGCCCTGTCGCTCGCCAACGCCTGCCTGCACAGGGGGTTTTTCTATATCACTGAGCACGCTATTCCTGGCGAGCTGATTGACCGGGTATTCCGGGAGTCCCGGGCCCTGTTCGACCTGCCAGAGGCGGATAAGGAGGCCGTTCACAAGTCCCGCTCCCGGGCTAACCGCGGTTACGAACCACTGAGGGGCCAGACTCTGGAGCCGGGCAGCCCGCCGGACTTAAAGGAAGGCTTTTACATTGGTGAAGAACTGGACGAGTCGGCCCCACAGGTAAAGGACGGACGCTTCAACCAGGGGCCTAACCAGTGGCCGCATCAGCAGGCAGCGTTCCAGGACACCATGATGGAGTACTTCCAGGCGATGAATGAGCTCGGCAGTCGCATCATGCAGGCGCTGGCGCTGTCCCTCGACCTTCCCCGGGACTTCTTTGATGACTTCTGCCACAAGCCAATGTCCACCCTGCGGCTATTGCATTATCCACCCCAGCCACCCAACCCGAAGCCCGGAGAGAAAGGCTGCGGCGCCCATACCGATTTTGGCGGAATTACGATTCTGCTACTGGATAACAATCCCGGTTTGCAGGTATGGGATACCAGCAGTGAAGGCTGGATTGTTGCGGATCCGATTCCCGGTACCTTCGTGGTCAACCTGGGCGATATGATTGCGCGCTGGACCAACGACCGCTACCGCTCTGCGCTGCATCGGGTGGTAAACACCTCAGGGGTGGAACGCTATTCAGTGCCCTTCTTTTACAGTGGTAACCCGGACCACGAAGTTACCTGCCTTCCCGCGTGTCTTGCCGATGGCGACCAGCCCCATTACCCGCCCACCACCGTGGAAGCCCACCTGATGGAGATGTACCGGAGAACCTATGCTTGAATCACCGGTAACAGCTGTGCTGATCCATGGTGCCTGGGCCGGTGGCTGGGTGTGGGATACCATCACGCCCTTTCTTCAGAAACAGGGCTTTCGTGTGTTGGCGCCTGATTTACCCGGATGCAGCGCTCGTCTTGGCAATCCGGCAAAGGCGTCCATGAACCGGTGCGTGAGCGACCTGATGGAGCAACTGGCCGATATCGACGACTCACTGCTGATCGTGGGCCATTCCGGCGGCGGAGCGGTGGCGTCACAACTTGCCGAAACGGTTTGCGAACGGGTTGTAGGTGTGGCCTATCTAGCGGGGATGATGCTGCCTTCTGACACCGGCTTTGGCGAGGTGGTCGCAGAGATAATAGCCAAGTATCCGGAAGCATCCGGCATCGGTCCATATCTTGAGTGGGAAGCCGACGGTCAGGTGTCGCGGGTGCCGGGCCCGGCCATTCGGAGGATCTTTCTGCAAGATGTCAGCGAGGCCGTGGCCAAACAGGCCATTCCCCGATTCGGCCCCCAGGCCGAGGGTGGTCGCGCGTTGGTTCCGCACTGGACGCCAGAGCGGTTCGGACAACTTCCTCGGCTTTATGTGGAAGCCCGCCAGGACCGCTCGGTCGTGTTACCTGTACAGCGCCGTATGCAGGCACTGGTGCCCGGTGCCAAGGTGGTATCAATTGATACCGGCCATGTGCCACAGCTTGCGGCGCCGCAAGCCGTTGCTGATGCGCTGGCGACATTTGTAGCAGATCATTTACCGGCCACCCGACCTGCTGGTTAACCACAGAAAAGGGCGGTGTCCGCCGAGGCACTGCTCTTGCCTGCTAATAACGCTCCAATCACCCAGAATGAGAAGATTCCCGCAATGACGAAAACACTGACGCCATGGTTCGTGTGGCACTGGCGCCCTGTTCACCTTTCACCAATGGTCGCGTAGTGATTGAGGAAGGCCAGTTTTTGACCCGGTCAGTGCCCCACATTATTGAGCAACATAAGCGGATGGCAGTGCAGTTGACGGGGTAAATAAAGATTGCGTCCAGCCCGTCGATAATGGCTGGTGCTAAATGCCAACGGCCCGGGTTTACTTAGCCCGGTGATCGTAAGTTGCGTTAAGTCGCGAGGACAGATACTCGACACAGGTAATGGCTTCATACTTGGCTGGCTGGTCTGGCCTGATCTCCCGCGGATCCACCACCGAATCCGGGTTCACCTCCAGGAAGAACGCAATGGAGTATCGCTCCTTCGCTGGCGGACGGACACGGTGGGGCGTGGACACGTAGGTGTCATTGCTCCAGCGCATCAGACAATCGCCGATGTTACACACGAAAGCACCCGGCACGTAGGGCGCCTGGATCCATTCCCCCTGACGGTTAAGAACTTCCAGCCCTGCCACTTCATCAGTGGCAAGGATGGTGATATTGCCGTAGTCAGTGTGGGTGCCGGCGCCGCCATCCTCACGCTCAATAGTGTCCACACTAGATGGGTACCGCAGCATACGCAGGGTGGCGATCGGCAGAGTCAGGTGCCCGGCGAAAAAGTTTTCGTCCAGCCCCAGGTCGAGACTGAACCCGCGATGGATGGTTCGCCCCAGTTCCAGACAATGTTTGAGGTAATCCAGCGCCCGCTCCCTCCAACCGTTTATGGGTGGCCAGAAGTTCACGCCGCGAAAAGGCTTGCCCGCCAGCACGTCCGGGTCATCCGCCGGAAAGTCCGTACCAATATTGAACGCCTCCTTCATATCTGCACCGGCCGCCGGGTTCAGTTTTTCGTCCGCCATGGCCACGTAACCACGATTATGGGGCGAGCGCTTGATAGATAGGCGCATTTTGTCTTCGGCCGGCAGCGCGAAGATCTGCTCCGCCAGGTCGAAGGCATCCTTGCAGACAGAGCCCGGGATGCCGTGGTCGGTCACATAAAAGAAGCCGACCTCACGGCAGGCCCGGCCCAGTTCTTCAGCAGTAGCCTGTCGCTCGGCGGGAACGTCACTGCGCAGGCCGGCCAGGGAAATAATGGGAAGTGAAGACATGCGTGTACTCCAGAATAGTCTCGTTATCAAACCATTGAGGTTCGAGTATGGGAAAGTTTGCGGCAGGCCTCGTGCAACGCCAGGCCCTGCTGTTGGGCTTCGGCAATCAGGGTCTGCTGGACGACTGTTATGGCCTGGCCCCTTTCGATCAGGCGGCGACCGTCCACCCATACGCCAGCCACGTTGGTGCTGGTTGCGGCGAACACCAGGTTCCACAGCAGGTTACCGCCCTGCCCATCCACGCTCACCGGCGTGAGGTTGGCCTGATTCAAATCCAGCAGTAACAAATCCGCCTTCTTACCTGGCTCAAGCGAGCCAATTTCGTGATCCAGCCCCAGGGCTCTCGCACCGTTAATAGTAGCCATACGCAGGATCTGGTCAGCGGGCATCACGGTGGCATCCAGCCGGGTAGCCTTTTGGATCAGGGAGGCAAACTTCATCTCCTCAAACAGCGTGAGACTGTTGTTGCACACCGGCCCGTCGGTGCCCAGCCCCACGATCACGCCAGCGGCGAGCATTTCCGGCACCGGAGCCACACCGCTGGCCAGCTTGGCATTGCTCACCGGACAATGAGCGATGCTGGTCCCGGTGTCTGCAACCCGGGCAATTTCTTCGGCATTCAGCCAGACGCAGTGAGCCAGCAGAGTCCGTTCCCCCAGAATGCCGTAATGATCCAGCATCGCCAGGGACCGACGCCCCAACTCAGCAGTAACCGCCTGCTCTTCCTCCTTCTGCTCGCTGCAGTGGGTGTGGATGCCCACACCATATTCCCGGCTAAGCTTTGCGGCTTCCCGATAAGCATCTTCGGTGCAATAGAGAAGGTGTTCCAGCCCCATCCAAACACGGATGCGGCCGTTCTGAGTCTGGTGATGGGAGCGGATCAGTCGGCGATTTTCCTCCCGGGTAGAGAAGAAGTCCTTGCCGGGGCGGTCCGCCACATAGGGCGCCAGTTGCACCCGCAGGCCCAGTTCGGCGGCGGCATCGGCGCACCGGTCCATGTAGCGGAACATATCCATGACACAAGTTGTTCCGGACTGCAGAGCCTCCAGATAGCACAGGCGCGCCGAATGGTAGGCGAAGTCTTCTGTCATGGCACGGTGTTCCAGCTGATACCAGGGCAGCCACTCCATCAGCGGCATATTCTCGGTCACGCCCCGCATTAGGCTGGAATGGGAATGACAATCAATAAGACCTGGAAGCAAGGCATGGCCCCGAGCATCAATCACCTCGCAGGCTTCGGGGATATTTACTTGCCGGTCCTCACCCACTTGGGTGATAACGCCATCCTCTACCACCAGGGCGCCGTCCGGGATCACCCGATCGCGGGAATCAATGGTGAAAATCGCCGCGTGGCGAATCGCAAAGTTAGACATGTGTACTCCTATCAATTTCTAAGCCGGTCATTGGGGGAGTCATGGAGTTGTCACGGGGCCAGGCCGAGCCGACCCAGTGCGCGCCTGAGACCACCGTAGCCGGTACAACGGCACAGGTTGCCAGCGACGGCCTCCGCAAGGTCCACGTTGCTTCCCCGCCGGCGCTGCCGAAGGCCGGCAATCAGTGACACCACAAAACCTGGTATGCAATACCCGCACTGCACCGCGCTTTCCGCTGCCAGCGCCTCCTTCACGGCCAGGAAGTCCGGATCACCCGCCAATCCCTCCAGCGTTTCCACCCGGCGACCGGGCATTTGCCAGGCCATAACCAGGCAAGCCGGTATGGCCTTATCATCCAATAGCACATTGCAGGCACCGCAGCGCCCGATACGACATCCGGCACGGGCAGAGGTGACCTTTTCGCTGCCCCGGAGCATATCGAGCATCGTGGTAGCCGGGGGCACAGAGTGCACAACGATCTCACCATTGCATTCGAAAGTGACGGACGTCAGCGGTTGTGGTTCCGTCTCCATATCCTGTTTACTCATAAAGCTTCCTCTTTTGCAGACAGGGCTGTCAGAAGGTCGCCGGGAGCGACCGGCAGACGACGGACCCGAACGCCGGTGGCCGCCTCAATCGCCGCACAGATGGCGGGCGCCACAGCCTCGATGCCAAGCTCGCCGATGCCCCTGACCGGGAATGGGTCATCCTCCGGAGTATTGTCCAGCACATCGACCCGCTGGTGCGGTGCATCCTGCAGGGTGGGAATCAGGTACTGATCCAGGTTGTCCGCCAGGTAGTGTCCTTCGCGGGTGGGCATATCTTCGGTCAGGGTCATGCCCTGCCCCATAACGGCAGCACCCTCGATCTGCCCCAGATAACCCGGTGGATAGATCACCCGGCCCGCCGCAGTCACATGGTGCAGGTCTGTCACCCGAACGCGACCGGTAACCCGGTCCACCGCTACCCGGGCTACTGTGGCAATCTGCAATTGCAGGTAACGGCCCACCGGCTGGTTGCCGTCCGGCGCCACTGGAAAGTCCTGGCGGGCATCCAGCACCAGTTCCTCCGGCTGGCCATTACGCGCCAACTCTCGGTAGGTCAGCACCCGGCGGCGCTGATGAAAAAAACCACCAGGACCGGCGCTCAGCGCGTCTTCGGGGTGACCAGTCAGGCCTGCGACCTGACGGCACGCAGAAGCCCGCCACACAGGCAGGATTCTGGCCAGCAGACCATGGACCAGCACGGAACTGCGGGACGCGCTGGTCGGCCCTGAATCCGGCCCGCGGGAGTGGCCCAGCACCACCTCTACGTCGTCCTGCTGGCAGCCAAGCCCGTGGCATACGGACCGGGTGATGGCCTCACCAATGTTCTGGCCATAATCGGAAAAACCGAACTCGACGCGGATATGGCCTCCGCGGGTCAAAGCAATGCGTCCACCACCGCTGTCGGGCATGCCGTCACCCAGGCCGTTGCCCTGCGCGCCCATGGCCATGCCAGTGCCTGTCAGCCAGCGACTGGACGAAATGCCCGGGGTGGACCAAAGCGGGGAACCGGCTGCTGCTTCAAGCACCTGAGCCGGCGGTGCCGTCCACCGCACCTTCTGGTCCCGGCTACCAAGGTCGGAGGTGAAACGCAGGTTGATTCGGCGAAGGGCTACGGGGCACATACCGAGCTTCCCGGCCAGGGCGTCAAGCTGGGATTCCACGGCAAAGGTAGCCTGGTTGCCGCCGAAACCCCGAAATGCACCACACACGCCGTTATTGGTGTAAACCAGCCGGCCAGACACGGCGTAGGTTTCTATCCGGTACAGGGGTGCGGTGGCGTGGTCCAGGTAGTTTTCAAGCACCGCCGGCCCCAGGCTGGCGTAGGCGCCGGTGTCCAGCACGGCCTCCACAAAATGGGCCAGCAGCCGGCCTTGCGCATCACAGCCGGTGGTCATGGTGACGGCGACGGGATGGCGTTTCATTCCGGTGCGGCTGGATTCGAAACGGTCCAGATGGATCATCACCGGGCGTCCGGTCTTCAGCGCGAGAATGCCGGCAACCGGCTGGATGGTTAGTTCATCCTTGCCACCAAAGGCACCGCCCGTTGGCACGGCCTCCACGGTCACCTGCCCAGAGGCAAGTCCGAGGATGTCCGCCAACTGCTCGGCGTCCCGGTGGCCTGACTGGCAGCCGACCCGAAACAATACACCGCCGTTGTCGTCAGGAATGGCGATACCGCCTTCTGTTTCCATGAAGGCGTGCATCTGGCGTGGTGTCTGGTAATTATGTTCCACAATCACCGCACAGCGCGCAAAGGCCTGTTCAGTGTCACCACGGCGCAGGGTCTCCCGGGCAAGCAGGTTGCCGCCGTCATGAAGGGCGGCTTGCTGTTCTGCCGTCGCGGCATCATCAACCAGCGGCAGCGGCTCGTAAGTCACCTCGATGGCATTGAGAGCTGCCCGGGCCTGCTCGCGGGTATTGGCGGCCACGGCAGCAATGGCATCGCCCTCATATCGAACCCGTTCCTCGCACAATACCGGCTGGTCCCGCACCACGATGCCAAACCGATTCAGACCCGGAACATCCTCCGCTGTTACAACGGAGTGCACACCCGGCATGTTGCGCGCGCGGGCAATGTCCACCCGGACCAGCCGCGCATGGGCATGGGCGCTGCGCAGGATAGCGCCATGGAGCAGTCCGGGCATCGCCTGGTCTGTGGCATAGGCCAGCCTGCCTTCAATACGCCGGACCAGCTCTGCGCCCGGTGGTTGGTCGTACAGTACATTGTGGTCCAGGGTGACCACGCTTGTGGAGGCGCAGGATTTATCGACCATCACCCACCTCCGCCCGCAGGAAATCCAGCATTCGCCGAATGGCCAGACGCAATGCGGCATCCTGCCAGCCGAGGCTGGCCAGTTCGCTTTCCACCACCGCTGCCAGATCCCCCGGCGGCGGCCCGCCGGCACCCCGCAGCATAGCTTCGGTCAGCGTCAGGCGACCGGGACCGCCCTCGCCACAGACCGCCAGCCGCCATTGCTGGCCGTCGTGTACACAAGCCACGGTAGCGCGGGTGGGGCTAAAACGCTCGCGGTGACCCAGCTTTTCTGCGGCCACTGACCAGCTCCGGGCGTCAGGCACTATAATGGACGAAATTATATCGCCCATCTTATGTTCCCGAAGCCAGACCGCCAGCGATTCGTGGTGAACGCCTTCAACGCCGACCACCGCTACCGTCACATCAAGTGCCAGAGCGAGTGCGGACAGGTCGCCGCCCATAGCCAGGTTGCCCCCGATCGTTCCCAGGTGACGGACACCCGGGCCCGCCACCTGATTCATCAGTTCAGCCAGTGGCGGAAGATAATGGGCGACCAACGGATGCCGGGCCAGCTCATCCAGGGTCGTAAGCGCCCCGATGCTCAAACCGTCGGCCCCCAGTGCAATTCCCCGAAATCCCGGCCAGCCCGGATCCAGAGTAATGAGGCTGCCAGGCCAGCACTGGTCGCGCTCAAACACCGGTTGCAGCCAGGTGCCCCCGGCAACGTAAGGCGCGCCGAATCGTCGGGCAAAACTGACGGCCTGGCGGGGCGAATCCGGGCGTAATACCCGGACCGTTGCCCGCGAGGCCAGCGTATTGGGTTCAGCAAAAGAGTCAGGCATAGCAAGTCCAGCGGCTTGGCAGGACGGGGTGTATGGGCTGTTGCAGGGTGACTTCATCACAGTTATCTCCCGGCCCCTGGCGGTCTACCACCAAGTAATCGGAATCTGCCTTTAGCGGCAGCAACGGCGCGTGCCAGGTGCCGGCCCGGTAGCTGAGCCCCTGGGAACCTGCGACCCGGAATACCCTCACGGAGGACTCGTCAAAATCTCCCGGCGGCGCCACAACAGCAAGAAAGGCGCCATTGTTCATTGGCACAAACGCTTGGCTACCCAGAGGGTGCCGCTCCATCAGAGTGATCTCCAGGGGCCCCAGAGGCTGACCCCGAAAGATGGATAGAATGCCCTGGGCGTTGTCACCCAGCAGTTCCAACACCGCCAGAGCATGGAACCGCTCCGTGCGACCCTGGTTGATGGGAAAGGAATCCGCGCCTTCGGAATCAATGACCTCGCCGAAGGGGGCAAAGGCTTCACGGGTCAGGGGCTCGGCGATGATTTTCCGTGGTCGAGTCATAACACCGGCTTCCCAAACAGCCGCACCCGACTCACGCCACCATCCGGGATCATGTTGAAGCGGATATGGGTAATCGGCCCCAGATCCTTCAGGTTACCGAATTGATGAATGCCGTCGGCGGTCAGCGGCTGCTCATCCATCAGGGTGTGCCAGAACATGCTCTGGGTGATGAGCGACTGGGCAGTGCCCGCGCCCGCGCCGACACAGGCCGCCTGGATGGAGCAGGCCGCGGGAAAGTTGCCCTTGAAGTGGGCGGTATCCACCTCGATTTGTTCGGCGATACCCTTGTGGCCCAGGGCCAGGATACACCAGTCATTGCCCGGTTCGCGCCGGCGACGAGTCTCCCAGCCATCGCCCATATTGATACCCCGACCGGGGCGCAGTAGTTTTCGGGGCTCGCCATAGTGGGCGTCACTCCAGGCCACCTGGTCACCGCCATGCTCCAGCGCCAGCAGGTTCAAGGAGTCACTGGCCGCGAGAGTGGACCAGTCGCAGAAAGGTTTACCATAGATCCGTAATCGCGCGAGGCCACCGTCCGGAAAGATGTGCACTCGCACGTGGGTCCACGGCCTATCATTCGTAATCTCGCAGAAACGATGGTCGTGGCCCTTCAGTTCGGTTGCAGGCAAAAGGCTCTGCCAGGTGCTGTGCTCATCTGGACCGCCATCCGGGCTAAAGCAGGCATCCAGCGATGCCGCCGGAGGGAAATTACCGGTGAAGAAGCTGGTATCGAAATCCACCCCCATCAACACACCGGGTATGGCCAGCCGCACAACACACCAGTCATGGCCCGTGGTGCGGCGCCGGCGTGTTTCCCAGCCATCCATCCATTTGCCATGGTCATCAAAACGGTCCGGATAGAAAACCGGTTGCTCCCGGTTAAGCATACGTTCACCAGAACCAAAGAATTCGTCGGTAACCCGGATCACTCTCGCGCCCAGGCTTCCATCAGCCAGGTTGAGTCCTTGCCGCGTATAATCGGGCCCCTCGATCACGGCGGCCACCACTGCATCGTTCATTCGTTTACTCCGGTATCAATCGGGTTGGTAGGGGTGTACCTGTTTCCAATGTCGCGCGATGTCGATACGCCGGCACACCCAAACCTGCTCGTGCTGCTGGATGTAGTCCAGGAACCGCTGTAACGCGCGGAAACGGCCGGGACGGCCGACAATGCGGCAGTGCAGGCCTACGGACATCATCTTCGGGGCGTCTGCTCCCTCCTCGTAAAGCACATCAAAACTGTCCTTAAGATACTGGAAGAACTGCTCACCGGAGTTGAAACCCTGGGGCGATGTGAAGCGCATATCATTGGTTTCCAAGCTATAAGGCACAACCAGATGGGGCGCTTCGGCGCCGTCACGGGTGGTGACCGTGGTCCAGAACGGCAGGTCATCACCGTAGTAGTCACTGTCGTATTCGAAACCACCCTGCTCTACCACCAGGCGGCGGGTGTTGGGGCTGTCGCGGCCGGTGTACCAGCCCAGGGGCGGCTCGCCCGTCAGTTGGGTATGCTGCTCAATTGCCTGCTCCATATAGCGTCGCTCTTCCGACTCGCTCATGCCTTGATAATGGATCCAGCGCAGTCCATGGCAGGCGATTTCATGGCCGTCTTCGAGGAAGGCCTTCACCGCCTCCGGGTTGCGGGCCATGGCCATGGTGACGCCAAATACGGTCAGAGGCAGCTTGCGTTTGCGGAACTCCCGCAGGATGCGCCAGACCCCGGCGCGGGAGCCGTACTCGTACAGCGACTCTATACTCATGTGCCGGTCGCGGTAGGCCTCGACCCCTATGATATCGTTGAGGAAGGTCTCGGAATGCTCGTCGCCGTGCAGCACACAGTTCTCGCCGCCTTCCTCGTAGTTCAGTACAAACTGGACAGCAACCCGGGCATTGCCGGGCCACTTGGCATGGGGCGGGTGTTCGCCGTAGCCCCGCATATCCCTGGGGTAAGAGGCAGATTCATTCATGTCGGTTTCTCAAGGCCGCACCCCCGCAGAATCACCTCGGTGAGGAAGTCGGCGGCATGATCGAAGTCCCGTTGCTCGTACTCCGCCTTGTTCTCCACCATCAGAATCTGCACCTGGAAGTCAGCATAATGTTGTGTGGATGACCAGATCAGAAATATCAGCTGCACCGGATCCACTTGCGCCATGCGGCCATCGTCGATCCAGTACTGGATCACTTCAGCCCGCCCCCTTACCCACTCACGCATGTTGGTGCGCAGGTGATCCATAAGAAATGGCGCGCCCTGGATAATTTCCATAGCGAATAGCCGTGAGGCCAGCGGATAACGGCGGGACATCTCCACCTTGGTGCGGATAAAGCTGTCCAGCGCCTGCGCAGGGTCGTCCTCTGGACTGATATCCGAGAACACCTTGTTCCAACGCCCGAGGATGTCATCGAACATGGCACTGTACATGCGCTTCTTGTTGCTGAAGTAGTACAGCACGTTGGATTTGGGCAATCCCGCGCGCTCGGCAATGCCCTGAATGGTGGCACCTTTGTACCCGTTCAGGGCGAATTCTTCCTCCGCAGCCTGCAGGATTTTCCCCCAGTTTCGCTCCCGTATGCGGCCAGGGCGGTATTCGCGGCCGTTACTGTCGTTACCCGTATGAGATACAGCTGTATCATCTGCAACTGAGTTGTTGGTCATGGGTGTCTCACTTATTGTCCATGTTTTCAGGAGTCCGGCAGGATCATTCTGCCGGACTCCTGTTACAGATCAAAAGTGGAATTTTACCAAGGCACTGACGGAGCTCTGGGTATCAATGAGGTTGTCGCCCAGACCGAACTTGTTGTTCCAGTACTGGTATTCAACACCTGCGTACAGGACACCCGGGTTGCTCCAGAAATTGCCCAGGTCCAGTTTGATCTGTGGGGTGAACTGGAATTCAGACTTATGATCAGATTCGCCAGTGGACCAGTCGATATAGCCGTCGATCAGGAACAATGCCGGGCCGACCGAGAAAGGCAATCCCCAGGTGACCGTCAACTGAAAGTCATCACTGATCTCACTGTTATCTACGTAATAGACGCCAGTGTTGAAGTATAAAAAGGCGGGAAGATCCCATGCCAAGCCGAAGCCGGTCAGGTAGTTATTCACCTTAGTCCCACCCCCGAACTCGTACTGGGCGCCAAGGTAAACATCTTTGACAGGACCGAAGGACAGGTCGTTGCCAGTTAGCCAACTGCCGCTCAGTGTCGGGGCAAACTCGCCATAGACGTTGTCTTCTCCATCTGCACCGCCCTGGCCCCGATCGCTGTCAATGAAGAAAAAGGTGCTGCCCCAGTTATGAGCCGTTGCGTTCTCGAACGTGAAGTAAGTGGCTTCGTATTCCTTGCCACCATTACCGCCGGCGTCAAACTCAACGCCCTGATACTGGTTGCTGTGCAGGATAGAAATGCTGGAACCACCAAAAAATTTTTCGGCATGTGCAGCGGGCGCGAAAGAACTTGCGACAACGCATCCGGCGATCAATGTCTTACGAACTGCATTCATAGTAATACCTCTGTGGTTGCTTACTTTTTGGTTTCTGATTTTTTTAAGCCATTAATGGCTGGGGCGTTTCTCATTATTGTTAGCGGCCTGGCCGGTAAGGCTGGCCAAGGGAAAGCGGGGTATTCAATCGGGTACGGGCCGGGTTCCAGGACAATAAAACCAGCATTAATATGGTGACCACGTAGGGCAGCATCGCCAGCAGCTCGGTGGAACTGTTCCAGCCCAACCCCTGCAGGACCAGGTGAAGAATGCTGGCAGCACCGAACAGGTACGCGCCCAACACGACACGCTCCGGGCGCCAGGTCGCGAACACCACCAGTGCCAGAGCAATCCAGCCTCGACCGGCGGTCATGTTCTCGGTCCATAGCGGGGTGTAGGCGAGGGACAGGTAGGCACCGCCCAGGCCGGCCATACCGCCGCCGAACGCTACCGCCAGATAGCGCACCACCAGCACCTTGAGGCCGTTGGCATTCGCCGCTTCCGGATCTTCCCCCACGGCCCGCAGCAACAGTCCGCCACGGGTGTGGCGCAGGAACACGGCCACGGCGGCAAAGGCGATCAATGACAGGTACACCAGCGGGTCCTGGTTAAAGAGCACACGGCCAATAACCGGAATATCGCTGAGTACCGGAATCGCCACGCGGGTGAAGCCATCGATGGGCTCGCCCACGAACCCTGCGCCCACGAACGCACTCAGCCCGGTGCCGAAAATGGTCAGGGCCAGCCCGGCGGCGTATTGGTTAGCCGCCAGGGTCACCGCCATGAAGGCAAACAGCAGTGACATGCCGACACCGGCAAGGATCGCGGCGGCCACGCCCACCACCAGGCTGCCGGTGGTCAATGCCGCAACAAACCCGGCGACCGCTCCCATGAGCATCATTCCTTCCTGGCCCAGGTTCAGGACCCCGGAGCGCTCACAGATCAATTCACCGAGGGCGACCAGCAGAAGTGGCGTGCCAGCCACAACGGTGGCGGCCAGTATATTGGTCAGCAGTTCCATATCAGGCCTCCTGGTTGGCAGCGGCTGCTGCACGGGGGGTGGATTTTCGGACCGGCTGTTTCAGACGGATGCGGTAATGGATAAAGGCGTCGCAGGTCAGCAGGTAAAACAGCAGCAGGCCCTGGAACAATCCGGTTATGGCCCTGGGCATGTTCATGGCGATCTGCAGTATTTCCCCGCCCATAAAGGTCAGCGCCAGCAGAGCACTGGCGGCTATGATGCCCATGGCATGCATGCGCCCCAGGAACACCACGATGATGGCGGTGTAGCCGTAGCCCGGAGATACCTGGGGCACCAGTTGGCCAATGGGACCAGTCACTTCCGATGCACCGGCCAGACCGGCGGTGGCACCGCCGACCATAAAGGCAAACCAGGTCAGGCGTCGGGCGCCAAAACCGGCGAAGGCCGCGGCCCGACGGTCCTGCCCGACCACATTAAGCTGGAAGCCGATAAAGGTGCGAGCAAACAGGACCCACACTGCCACCGCCGCCAGCAGGCCAAAAGCCAGCCCCAGGTGCAGGCGGGTACCGGGAATCAGAGCCGGCAGAAGAGAAGCCTCGCCAAACATGACGGACTGAGGAAAACCGAATCCATAAGGATCTTTTAGGGGGCCATGAACCGCGTACAACAAGAGGTTCAGGGCGATGTAGTTGAGCATGATGGTGGTCAGGATTTCATTGCAGTGCAGATGTGTCTTCAGCCCCGCGGCAATGGCAGCCCAAAGCATGCCGGCTAGGACCCCCGCAATCAGCACCACCGGTAACACCCAAAAACCGGACGCATCCACCAGTTGCACAGAGACGATACTGGCGCCCAGAGCCCCCATCAGAAAATGACCCTCAGCACCGATATTCCACACTCTGGCCCGATAGCAGACAGTGAGGCCCGCCGCGCACAGCAGCAGCGGCGCCATTTTCAGACCCAGCTCGGCAAGGCCAATCAAGTCACTGACCGGAGTGATAAAAAAGAAGGTCAATCCAGCCACCGGATCTTTACCCATGACCAGAAATAGGATGAAACCGGTAACCACAGTCAGCACCAGCGCCAGCACCGGCGAAGCCCAGCGCATTATTGAAGAATCAACGGAACGGCGTTCAAGCAGCAGCATAGGTCGCCTCCGCGCTTTCAAATCCGCCAGCCATCCATTCACCCAATTGTTCAATGCTTAAGCCGGCGGTGGGGGCCAGCGGCGACAGGCGGCCATGGCACACCGCGCCAATGCGACTGCACAGCTGGAACAGTTCATCCAGGTCTTCGGAGATCAGCAAGATTGACGCGCCTTCGTCCCGCAGGCGGACCAGTGCTTCATGAATGGCCACAGCCGAGCCCACATCTACGCCCCAGGTGGGATGGGATGCAACCAGCAGACGCGGGTTCTGCAGCGCTTCGCGACCGATAATGTATTTCTGCAGGTTGCCGCCGGAAAGGCTTCGGGCTGTGCTGTCCTCACCATTACAACGAACGCCGAAGCGACGAATCACCTCGCGCGAGAACTCACGGACCTTGTCAAACCGGATCAGCCCCCGGCCTACCAACCCCTGGCCCGACGCGGTCAACAGGGCGTTCTCCGCCAGCGACATATCGGGCACGGCACCACGGCCCAAACGTTCCTCTGGCACAATGGCGACACCGAGCTTGCGGCGCTGATCCGGAGACAGGGCACCAATGCTCTGCCCCCCAAGATCCATGTCACCCCGGTCGACCCGGATTTCACCGGACAGGGCCTTGAGCAATTCATCCTGGCCATTACCGGCAACCCCGGCGATGCCCACAATTTCGCCCTGATGCAGGTTGAGGCTCACATCCTGCAGGCTGGTGCCAAAAGGATCTCTGCTTTTCCAACTCAGGTTGCGCACTTCAAGCAGAACATCGCCCGGTTCCGCCGCCGGCACACGGGTGGAAATGGGCGTGTCATTGCCAACCATCAGGCGTGCAATATCGGTAGCAGAGACGTCCGCCGGCCGACAGTCACCGCTGACCCGACCCTGGCGCAACACTGTGGCGGTATGGCAGAGGCTGCGAACCTCCTCTAACTTGTGACTGATAAAAAGAATGCTGCAGCCTTCCTTCGCCAGTAGCCGGAGCGTAGTGAACAAGGTGGTGACCTCCTGCGGGGTCAGTACCGAGGTAGGTTCATCGAGGATCAGCAGCGTGGTTTCCTGGATCAGGCAACGGACAATCTCCACCCGCTGGCGCTCGCCCACCGACAAGGTGCTCACGTAACGCTTCGGGGAGAGCGCCATGCCATAGCGGTTGGATACCTCGCAGATGCGCTGTTCCAACTGGCGACGGTCACGGGCTTCAAAGGCGGGCAGCCCCAGGGCAATGTTTTCTGCCACGGTCAGGGTTTCGAACAGAGAGAAGTGCTGGAACACCATGCCGATACCCATAGCCCTGGCCTGTGCCGGACTGGTCACCCTTACCGGGTGACCGTTCCACAGCATGCGCCCTTCATCGGGCTGCAACACACCGTAGATCACCTTCATTAGCGTGCTCTTGCCAGCACCGTTCTCGCCCAATAGCGCGTGAATCTCGCCAGCTTTTACCGTGAGATCAATGCCGTCATTGGCCCGGCACCCAGGGTATTCCTTTACGATATTTTCCAGTTTAAGGCGCAGCGCCGCAGTCATAGACAGCCTCTTCTCGTTCTGCATTTCGGCTTGGCCAATTTATAAACTGACCAACTAATCAACATTTCAAAAGGCAGCAATATGCTTGCCAATATTTATTTAAATTGTTAAAAATTTAAAATGAACCAATTGGTCAGATTTTTGCAGAGACTGGGGTATAAGCAGCGGCAAACCAGTCTGTAGAGCAAGACAAGGGCCCGCGAAACACTGCAAATAGACTGCATGCGGAGAGAACCGTGATTGAATTTCTTCTTAACGGTCGAATCGAAAAAGTTGACCAGGCCGACCCAAATTTGAGCATCCTGGAGTGGTTACGCACCAAAATGCGACTTACCGGCACCAAAGAAGGCTGCGCCTCCGGTGACTGCGGCGCCTGTACCGTGATCACCGGAACACAGGATCACCAGGGCAACGTCCAATACCAAGCGATCAACAGCTGCATCAGCCTGCTGGGTAGCCTTCATGGCAAAGAGCTGATCACGGTGGAAGCTTTTCAGCAGGAACCGGGCCATCCGGTCCAATGCGGCATGATGGAAAAACACGGGGCCCAGTGTGGTTTCTGTACGCCGGGTATCGTGATGTCGCTGATCGCTCTGCATGCCAATAAGACCGGCTCGGGCGAGAACGATCATCAGTTGCTACAGGCGCTATCCGGCAACCTGTGTCGCTGCACCGGCTATCGACCGATTGTAGAAGCCGGGCGCCAGGCTCTGGCGCAGGAATGGTCGCCAGAATCAGAGCACCCGGCTGCGGCCCTGAGCAGCGGCCAGGGCGCTCCCGAGCTGAAAGCCATTCACCGCGGCAGCATTACCCTGACCTCGCCGGAAGGCCTCCGTTACGACTCGCCCACCAGCCTTGATGAACTTCGTGAACTGCGACGTTCGTTCCCCAACTCGCGCCTGGTGGCAGGCAGCACAGACCTGGCGCTGGAAATCACCCAGCAGTTGAAAACACTTGAGCACCTGATCAGTGTGGAGCGGGTGCCGGAACTAAAAGGTTGTACCCGTGAAAGCAAACAACTTGTCATCGGTGCTGCTGCCACCTATCGACAGTTCCACGGGTCATTGTGCGAACTCTGGCCTGCCTTTAACGGCATGCTTGAACGCCTGGGCTCACTGCAGATCCGAAACCGGGGCACCATCGGAGGCAATATCGCCAACGCCTCCCCCATTGGTGACATGCCACCGGCTCTGATTGCCCTGGACGCCGCCCTGGTCTTGGATGGCCCGGAAGGTGAACGAAGGGTGCCGCTGGAAGGTTTCTTCCACGGCTACAAGCAGACAGACCTGAAAGCAGGCGAATTTATTCATTCGGTGCACGTCCCCGTACCGAAAACCAACCAACGGCTTTATATCTACAAGGTTTCTAAGCGGCTTGACGATGATATTTCCGCCGTACTGGGGGCTTTCCGGCTAACGGTGGAAGGCGGTGTAGTCACAGACTGCAGGCTCGCCTTTGGAGGCATGGCCGCCACCTCGGCGCGGGCGTTCAATGCCGAAGCCGCCCTGACCGGCCAGCCCTGGAACGACGACAGCGTGACCGCCGCGATAGCGGCGCTGGCCAGCGATTTCAAACCACTGAGCGATGTCCGCGCCTCTGCCGCATACCGCCAGCAAATCGCCGGCAACCTCCTGCGCAGGGCACTGCTGTCTTCCGGCTCTCACCCCAGCGAACCCCTGATGGTGACCGACTATGCGTAAACTACCCCTGAATACCCCCACACCGGCCCACAGCGCACGTGGCCTGGCCGGACACAGCGTCAAGCACGACAGCGCCTGGAAGCACGTCAGTGGCCAGGCCCGCTATATCGACGACCTGCCCACGCCCGAGCGGCTACTCCATGCGGCTGTTGGCCACAGCAAACAGGCCCACGCCCGCATCCTGTCTATGGATCTGGAGGCAGTCCGCCAGTATCCCGGGGTCAAGGCCGTGATCACAGCAAAGGACGTGCCCGGTCATCTGGATATCGGCCCGGTGTTCCCCGGCGACCCGGTGCTGGCCGACGTCATTGTGGAGTACATCGGCCAGCCTATCTTCGCGGTGGCCGCCACCAGCCACGACGCTGCCCGTAAGGCGGCACGGTTGGCGAAGGTAGAGTACGAACCGCTGGATGCGGTGATCACCGTTGAACAGGCCCTGGACAAACAGCTCTTCGTCCGCCCCAGCCGCACCCAACAGCGGGGCGAGCCGGATCAGGCCTTGTTGGCGGCGCCCCATCGCCTTGCAGGGGAACAGTATGTGGGCGGGCAGGAACATTTCTATCTGGAGAGCCAGGCCTGCCTGGTGGAGCCCACAGAGGACCACGGTATGTTCGTGCACACCTCCAGCCAGCATCCTTCCGAGGTGCAGAAACTGGTGGCAGAAGTATTGGGCCTGCCCATCCACGAGGTACAGGCAGAGGTACGCCGCATGGGCGGGGGTTTCGGTGGCAAAGAGACCCAGGCCGCGCCACTGGCCTGCGTTGCTGCACTGCTGGCGAACGTCACCAATCAGCCGGTCAAGTACAGGCTGTCACGGCCGGACGACATGATTCAGACCGGCAAGCGCCACGACTTCTTCAACACCTACGACATCGGCTTTGATAACGACGGTCTGATTCAGGGCGCCGACATCATGGTCGCCGGCCGCTGTGGCTACTCACCCGACCTGTCCGACGCCATTGTTGATCGTGCCATGTTTCACGCCGACAACGCCTATTATCTGGACCAGGCGCGGGTGACCGGTCACCGCTGCAAAACCCATACAGTGTCCAATACCGCTTTTCGCGGCTTTGGTGGCCCCCAAGGCATGATGATCATTGAACAGGCCATGGACGACATTGCCCGTCACCTGGGCCGTGACCCGCTGGACATTCGCAAGCTCAATCTTTACCGGCCCGGACGGGACACCACTCACTACGGCCAGACCGTGGAGCAACACGTGCTGCCAGAGTTGATGGAGCAACTGGAAACCAGTTCTGATTACCGACAGCGGCGAGCACAGATCACCGCCTTAAACCGGTCCAGCCCGGTTCTCAAACGTGGCCTGGCGCTGACGCCGGTGAAATTCGGCATCTCGTTCACCGCCAAACACCTGAACCAGGCCGGCGCGCTGGTGCACATTTATACCGACGGCAGTATTCAGGTGAACCACGGCGGCACCGAGATGGGTCAGGGCCTCTATATTAAGGTTGCGCAAGTAGTTGCCTCAGCCTTTCAGGTGGACCTGGAACGGATCAAGGTGTCCGCCACCCGCACTGACAAGGTCCCTAACACATCGCCCACAGCAGCCTCGTCTGGTTCCGACTTGAACGGTATGGCGGCGTTGGACGCCTGCGAGAAGATTTTGTCCGGCTTAGTGGATTTTGCGGCGAAACACTGGTCAGCATCGCCGGAACAGGTCTCCTTCTGCGACAACCAGGTGGTGGTTGCCGGCCTGCCCGTGCCCTGGGAAACCTTCATCCAGACCGCCTACATGAACCGCATTCCCCTATGGTCCTCCGGCTTCTACGCCACACCGAAGATCCACTACGACCCGGAAACCGGCACCGGCCGCCCGTTCCTGTACTACGCCAATGGCGCCGCCTGTTCCGAAGTGGTGGTGGATACCCTGACCGGTGAGTACCGGGTGCTACGTACCGATATCCTCCACGACGTGGGCCGCTCCCTGAACCCAGAGATCGACATTGGCCAGATTGAAGGCGGATTCGTGCAGGGCATGGGCTGGCTTACCACCGAGGAACTGGTGTACAGCGAAGAGGGCCAGTTAATGACCACCTGCCCGGCCACTTACAAAATCCCTGCCGTATCTGACTGCCCGCCGGACTTTCGCGTAGCCCTGCTGGAACAAAGCCCGAACAGGGAAGCCACAGTGTTCCATTCCAAGGCCGTGGGCGAACCCCCGCTGATGCTGGGGATCGCCGTGTGGAGTGCCCTTCGGGACGCAGTGGCAAGCGTCACCGATTACCGCTTCAGCCCGCCCTTGGACACCCCGGCCACGCCGGAGCGGGTACTGGCTGCAGTGACGGTCAGCCAGGTCTGGGAACAACAGAACAAGGAGAGCGCGTAATGGAACGCCGACTGAACTGGTACCAGGCGGTAGCTCACTGCGAAGCCGTTGGCGAGCCCTACGTGCTGGTTACCGTGCTTGGAGTCACTGGATCGGTGCCCCGGGAGCCGGCCAGCAAGATGGTGATCACCGGCGAACACAGCTACGACACCATTGGCGGCGGCCACCTGGAATACCGTATTGGCCAGCAGGCCCGGGAGCGTCTGGCGCGGCAGGATTACGCCAGTGAAATGGCCCATTTTCCCCTTGGCGCCAGCCTCGGCCAGTGTTGTGGCGGCAGTGTCTCGGTTCTGATCGAGGCACACCCGGGATGTGAGCAGGAACTGCTGATCTTCGGGGCCGGCCATGTGGCCTGCGCTCTGGTTACCATCCTGGGCGAGATGCCCTGGCGCATCACCTGGGTGGACCAGCGGGCCGGTCAGTTCCCCGCCGAGGTGCCCACCAACGCCCGCATCCATCACACCGACGATCCAGTGGGCGATGCTCCAGCACTGTGCGCCGGCAAGCAAGTGCTGATCCTGACCCACAACCATCAGCTCGATTTCGACCTGTGCCGCACCCTGCTGACAGCAGCGGACTGCGCGGGTATCGGCCTGATAGGTTCCAACACCAAAGCGGAGCGCTTCCGGCAGCGGCTGGAGCACCGGGGCTTTAGTGCTGACCAGATCGCCACGATCCGCTGCCCCGTGGGCCGCTCCGACGTGCCCGGAAAACGCCCCATGGAAGTGGCGGTATCCATTAGCGCCGAGCTGCTCAGCCTCACCGCCAGCGCGGACCAGACCGCCACCCGTCGTGGCCTACCATGGAAAGAATTGAAAGGCCTGATCCAGACCCGCGAAACCGGAGACATTTCCGAATGAGCCTCGAAGAACTTAACACCCTGCCCCGAAAACAGGCCGAGGCCCGTTTCCGCGACTGCTGCGCAGCCGACCCCTGGGTTCAGGGCATGCTCGACAACCGCCCCTTCGCCAGCCGTGACGCCATGATCGCCCAGAGCCGGCGTGTGTGGCCGTCTCTCACAGAGAACGACTGGCTGCAGGCCTTCGAAGCTCACCCGAAAATCGGCAACGTGGACAGCCTGCGCAGAAAATACGCCAGCACCAAGGGCCTGGCCAGCGGGGAACAGGCCGGCGTCCGCCAGGCGCCGGAATCCGTGCTGCAGTGCCTGAAGACGGGTAATGACGCCTACCAGGAAAAATTCGGCTTCATATTCATCGTTTACGCCACCGGCAAGTCCGCCGAGGAGATGCTCGAACTGCTGGCATCCCGACTGCCCAACACTCGCGAGCAGGAAATCGACAATGCCGCCCGGGAACAGGCACAGATCACCGAGATACGACTGGAGAAACTGGCATGACCGTTAGAAGCCCGATTACTACCCACATTCTGGACCTGGGCAGTGGCCGCCCCGCTGCGACCGTGGCGGTCGCCCTTTATAAGGTGCTTGGCAGTAACGAGAGCCTCATCGCCAAGAGCACTACCGACAA
>Ga0307967_1000549_pt1 | contig 25795 bp, 25 predicted proteins | sample OrgLakmetagen648_FD_201828 | JGI IMG/M metagenome (GOLD analysis project Ga0307967, IMG submission 201828) | Saline water microbial communities from Organic Lake, Antarctica - #648 | ecosystem: Environmental > Aquatic > Non-marine Saline and Alkaline > Saline | place: Antarctica: Organic Lake... | reverse complement strand
GCTGTGCTCAAAAAACTAAAATGGTATTACAATCGGTTAAAGCTGATGAGTGTGCGTGAAATTGTGGGGTATCGGTTTCCACAGTTTTTGCAGTACCGTTTTTTGGGAAAGAAACAGCTGCATAAAAATTATAAACCATTAAGTTATAAGTCAGATTTTCAATGTTCTAATTACGATAAAAAAACCCTGGATACTTTATTTAAAATTGCAGCCTTTAAAAAGGATTATCCTGTTTTTGACTTAAACGTCGATATCTCAAAAGTAACGAATTGGCGGAAAGATCCCGCTTCCGGAAAAATCTCACCGCTTCAATATTACGGCAAGATCAAACGCCAAGATTTTAAAACCAATGGCGATGTTAAATATTTGTCGGAACTCTCACGGATGGAATTTTTGCCTTTTTGGGCGTTTCAATATGTCTGTACTTCAGATGAATATTACCGAAAAAAAATTACTGAAATAATCACAGTTTGGAACGTTCAAAATCCTTATTTAAAATCCATCCACTGGACATCGGGAATTGAAGTCGCCATCAGGAGTGTTAATTTGATTTATACCTTGATTATTTTGACCCGCTTTGAAAAACCTTCCGAAAAAATCAAAACGGAAATCTGCTGGCAAATCACGCGGAATTATGAATTTCTAAAAAAGCACTTGTCAAAATTTTCCTCTGCAAACAATCACCGAATGGCAGAATTAATGGGCCTGAACGTGATTGCATCTTGCTTTTCAGTCAAAGAAAAGGAAGTTAAAAAATGGCAAAACCTGTTTTTTACAGAAGTCAAAAATCAGATCAATCCCGATGGCGTTCACAATGAACTTTGCAGCCAATATCACGCAGAAGTCTTGGATCAAATTTTGATTACACAAGAATTTTTAAAAGCGCGGGATGTGGAAATTCCAAATCAGGTTTCTGAGTTGAATAAAAAAATGTTTGAATTTAACCAGCAAATTGTCTCGGCTAAAAGCGAAACGATTTTTGGCGATAATGACGAAGGTTCAGTCCTCAATCCTTATTTTGATACAGAATTTAATCTTTTTCAGTCTCAATTAGCTTCAGCCAATTATTTATTTAAAACTAAATATCAAAGCACTGGAAAAACTGACTTTAGAAACTATTTAATTTTTGGGAAAGCCTTAAAAATAGAAGAAAATAAACCGCTTTTAAAAGATCAGGTTTTTGAAGGTTCCGGTTATGGTTTTTTTTACGATCCCGAAAACGGGGCGAAATTGAGTTTTGACGTTGGGAAAATGGGCGATTCCATTTCCGCTGCCCACGCGCATTCTGATATTTTTCATTTTAACTTTAGTAAAAACGGCGTTCCTTTTTTCGTCGATCCCGGAACTTTTCAGTATCATTCAAAAAATTTATTTTGGCGAAATTATTTCCGAAGTATTTCTGCCCACAGCACGATTTCAATCAACCAAAACCAACATGCCAAAATGAATGGACGAATGAGTTGGTGGAAAATGCCAGACGTAAAAATTGAATCTGTCGAGATAAATGAAAACCGCTCGATTTGTAAAGCGGTTTCAGATGCGTTTAAAAATGATGGCGTGACGCATCGGCGACAATTTATAGTCGATAAAAAACGGAAAAAAGTCAGTATTGAAGATGTTCTTATTTCTGAAAACAATACAAAACATCAACTCGATTTTTACCTTCAACTTCATTTAAAAGTTAAAATCATTAAAGAAGGGAAAACCTGGAAACTCAAAAACGAAAATGAAACGGTTTTGCTTCAAAATGAGTTGTTTGATCAGGCACAGTTAATTTCCGGTAATTCAAACCAACCTCTGGGGTGGTTTTCGCCTCAATTTGGTCAAAAAACCATCGGACAAACTTTACATCTCAAATTGGAATTTCAAAAAGAATTTAATCTACTGACGACAATTTCTTATGCTAGTGAATAATCTGAAAGACATCGTGTTTTGTTTATTTATATTTGTCCGTGAATAGAGTTCAAAATTAAAAATTGATTTTTTGCTATATCCAAAACGCTATAACTGAGATTTGAATGACAGACTTAATTTATCTTCTTGGCGCGGGAAGGAGCGGAACGACGCTTTTGGCAACCGTGTTGAACAGTCATTCAAAGATCCATACAATCGGCGAAATGCACCAATTTGCCGAACATATCGCACAAGGAAAAAGCTGCTCGTGCGGGAAAAAATTGAATAATTGTCCGTTTTGGAAACCGGTCGTAGATGATTTGCAAACAAGCGAACTGGATTGGGGCGAAATTCAAAAATCAGGAGAACAGAAAGAAGATCACGGTCAGATCCCAAAGTTGCTGTTCAGTAAGAAAGCCGACCAAGATTACTTAGAAATCCAGGAAAGCATTTTTAAAGCCGTTTCAAAAAACCATCCAAACCAAGTTTTACTGGACTCTTCAAAATATATCGCGCGTTTTCTGCTACTCGATAAAAGTCAAAATTTAAATCTAAAGGGGATTTTTGTGGTGCGTGATGTTCGCGGGGTCATCAATTCGTTTCAAAAAAATGTGCAAACCCAAAAAAAACCGCTACCCACAATCCTGTATTACTGTTTGATCAACTTTTTTGGGGAACTGGTTTACCGGAGTAACAAAAATATTTTAAAAGTAAAATATGAAGACTTTATCGAAAAACCGGAATATACTGTAGAGAAAATATATTCCCATATCTTTGAAAAGGAAAAGCACAGTGAAAAATTGCCCGAAGAATTTGAAATGCCCCACATGATCGGTGGGAACAGGATGAAGGAACACAAAAAAATAAGTATCAAAAAGGATGTCGCTTGGAAACGAAAAATTTCACGTGCAAAACAAATAGTATATTATTTGCTTTCCGCGCCCTTTATGCTCATCAATCGTTATAAAGTCTAAGAATGGATATATACATCACGCTGGATTATGAATTGTTTTTTGGCAACGCCAGTGGGAGCGTGGAAAACTGTATGCTGAAACCAACGCGGGAGTTAAAAAAAATCACCGATGCCCATCAAGTCAAACTGAATTTTTTTGTGGATGCCGGTTATCTCGTAAAACTTAAAGAGCAGAAAAAAGACTATCCAGAACTCAAGGGCGATTTTGAAAAAGTAAGCGGGCAATTAAAAGAGTTGTCCAGCGAAGGGCATTCCATCGAACTGCACATCCATCCACATTGGGAAGATTCTTATTTTGACGGTAAAACTTGGAAGTTTGATACAAGCCGTTACAAACTCGCTAATTTTTCCGATGTTGAAATCGCTGAAATCGTTAAAAAATATACAGAGACCTTAAAAGAAATCACTGGGAAAAATCCAGTGGCTTACCGCGCCGGTGGCTGGAGCGCACAGCCTTTTTCAAAAATCGGAAAGCATTTAAAAGAAAATGGTGTTGTGATTGACAGCAGTGCTTTTCCTCAAGGTTTCTATCAATCGAAAGAGCAGGATTTTGATTTCCGGGACATAAAGCCTTATCAAACCGATTACCGTTTTTCAGATGAATTGACCAAGGTAGATTCAAAAGGTGATTTTTTGGAAATCCCGATCAGTTCTTATAAACTGAGCCCTGTTTTCTTCTGGAAATTTGCGTTTCACAAACTTTTCTCTGGTCAAAATCATCTGGATTTTGGTGATGGTGCGGCAATTTCCAAAGCAAAAAAAGAAGTTTTGCGGTTAATGGCTTCGCCATCATTTAGCGTGGTTTCAATCGATGGTTATAAAGCTTCTTTTATTGAAAAAGCTTTTAAAAAATATATTGAAAAAACAGAAAATGAGGGGAGCTTTGTTTTGATCGGGCATCCCAAAGCCTTTTCGGAATTTTCACTTCAAAGAACAGAAGAATTTATTTCCAAGAACGCTAAAACCCATTATTTTAAAACTTTTTCAGAGATTGAAAAATAACCCTCAAGATGCTTCAAAACCTACGCGAAATATCACCTGTTTTTTTATGCACGTTATTTTTAGGCTTGTTCTTTGGCGTTGAGGCACTCAATAAAATCCAGCTTTTTTATACAGGTCAGGAAATTGAGATTCAAAAATATGTCAAACTGGGCGCTTTGATGTTTTTTATTTTAATGCTATTCTTTAGAAATAAAAAAGCATTAATCGGTCTTATGGCATTTTCGGCCTGTTTTGCAATCGGTCAGTGCTTATTACCTGAAAAAACTTTTGCTCAAGTTTCCCTTGTCAGTTTTTCACGCTATTTATTTTTTTTGAGCCTTATAATATTTTTCAGTGCTTCGCCCATCAATTTGAAAAACTCAAAGGGCCTTCAAAAATTGTTTAAAACACTATTGATCGGCAATAGTATTCTCATTCTTTTAGCTTCTGTTTTTCAATTGCTGATGTTTAAATCTTACGAAGAAAGCCGTTTTGGTTATAATGGTTTATTTATGGCAAGTGCCACATCGACTTATTTTTATATCCTTGGGTTTATGTTTCTGCTCTTCACTTACCGGAAAAACTGGTTTAAAAAATGGTTTTCTTGGTTGATCTTGTCGGCTGGGATTTTGACGGGGACAAAATCGGTCGCTTTAGCCTTTCTTTTACTTTTGATATGTTGGGTGTTTTTTGAGTTGAAATCTAAAAAAATCAAGGTTTTGATGATTTCGGGATTGGTTATTCTCAGTTTGATCGGTGCTTATATCCTTTTTTCCAGTCCCATTTTTTCTGAAATCATTCGAGATGATGGCTGGGTGAGCGCCGTTTTATCTTATAGAAATGAACTTTTATTGGATAAAACCCTGCCCTTTATCGATCAAAACTGGAACTTCTGGAACTATCTCTTTGGCGGGTGGAACAATCCATGGCTGAGGCCACAAATGGCGGTTTTCGATTTGCTGATTTACTTTGGGCTAATAGGCGGTGGCTTATTTCTATTTTTATTTACCACCCATTTCTTCGATTTTAAATTGAAAGGGAAATTTATATTTTTTTGTTTCGTTATCCTCTTTGCTACCGCTTTTATTACGGGCAATTTTTTCTATAACGCTAGTGTGCCCATTTATCTCGTGGCCTTAAAATATACCATCATAGGGTTAAATAAAGAGGAAATTAATGTAAATTAGTAGTTAAGCCTTACTTTTGCCAATTGAATATGCCAGAACAAATTCACATCTTAAATACAAAAATCCACAACCTTAGTTTGCGGGAAACCATGCAGATTGTGGAAGAGGCCATTGTCAAAAAGAAACAAATCCACCACACGGTTGTCAACGCGGGGAAAATTGTCGCGATGCAAAAGGACAAGGAACTCCGCGAAAGTGTCAACGGCGCAAATATCGTTAACGCAGACGGTCAGGCGGTTGTTTGGGCTTCAGAAATGTTGAAAAAACCATTGAAAGAACGCGTCGCTGGAATTGACCTTTTTCAGGCTTTGTTAAAAAAGGCCAATGAAAAAAACTATACTGTTTATCTGCTCGGCGCTGAAGAAACTATCCTGGGCAAACTGACCGGTGAAATTCAAAACAGTTTTGGTCAAGGAAGAATTGCCGGCGCCCACCACGGTTTTTTTCCTGATAGTCAAGAGACAAGAATTGTTCAAAACATTGCGGAAAGTGGGGCTGATATGCTTTTTGTGGCTATGAGTTCCCCGCGAAAAGAAAACTTTCTTCACCGCAACCGGGAAGCTTTAAAAAATATTCCATTTATTATGGGGGTTGGCGGAAGTTTTGACGTGATGGCAGGAAAGACAAAGCGCGCCCCAAAATGGATGCAAAATGCCGGGCTGGAGTGGTTTTATCGGTTTCAGCAAGAACCCAGAAGAATGTGGAAACGTTATCTTGTCGGAAATTCAAAATTTATATCGCTTGTGTTTAAAGAAAAACTCAAGCAGGGAAAACAGAAAAATACCCTTCAAAAAAAAGAAATTGAATAAGCCAGGCTTGCTCGGTTAAAACAACACGCAATGGGAAAACGCATTTTGATTACCGGGGCCGCTGGTTTTCTCGGCTCGCATTTGTGCGATAAATTCATCGCGGAAGGCTTCGACGTTATCGCAATGGATAACCTTATTACTGGCGATGTCAAAAATATCGAACACTTGTTTGCCTTGCCAAATTTTCAATTTCACCACCACGATATCACCACTTTTGTTCATGTCGCTGGAAATCTGGACTTTATCCTTCATTTTGCATCGCCCGCCAGCCCCATTGACTATTTAAAAATCCCTATTCAAACTTTAAAAGTCGGATCACTGGGCACACATAACTTATTGGGTTTGGCTAAACAAAAAAATGCCCGGATTTTGATTGCCAGCACCTCTGAGGTTTATGGAAATCCTGAAGTGCACCCACAAGTTGAAGAATATGTGGGGCACGTTGATGCCATTGGCACACGCGGGGTTTATGATGAAGCTAAGCGTTTTCAGGAATCCATCACCATGGCTTACCATCGCGTTCATAAATTAGAAACCAGAATTGCCAGGATTTTTAATACCTATGGCCCAAAAATGCGCTTAAACGACGGGCGTGCGATTCCAACATTCATCGGCCAGGCGTTGAGAAATGAAAACCTTACTGTTTTTGGCAATGGTTCACAAACACGTTCCTTTTGCTATATTGATGATCAAATTGAAGGAATATATCAACTTTTATTAAGTGAATTTCCTGAGCCGGTAAACCTTGGTAATCCAGAGGAAATAAGTGTTTTAGAATTTGCGGAAGAAATACTTCAATTAAATCAAGGGAAACAAGAAATTATTTTTAAACCTTTGCCAGAAGATGATCCTGCAAGGAGGCAACCGGATATTTCAAGAGCTAAAAAATGGCTGAATTGGCAACCAAAAGTGAATAGAAAAGAAGGCATTCAAAAAACCTTCAATTATTTTAAACAGTTTTCTAAAGAGGAACTCAATAAAAAAGAACACAAAGATTTTAGTGCGCATAACCGCAAATAAATATGATATTTAAACAAGGACGATATTCAGGATTCATACGGCCGCTGTCATATTTGATTGACTATGCGATTATACTGCTTTTGGCTTTGGAATTTCAATTTGACCCTCTCGATTATCTGGGATTTGCCGTTTATGTCCTGATCGGTTGGTTGATCCTTTCCGTTAAATCAGGTTTTTATGAGGTTTACCGGTTTACGCGTGTGACGCGAATAATTTCATTGACTTTTTTGCAAGCAGTTTTATTTACACTTCTCGTTTTTGCCTTTTTCGGTATTTTTGAAATGATGAACCGTGCTGCAGAACAGGTCCTCTATTATCTCTTACAGGCTTTTGGATTGATTTTGATTTTGAAATTAGGGGTTTATTATCTCTTGAAAAGTTATAGAAAAGACCTGGGCGGGAATTATCGAATTACAGTGATTGTGGGGGATAGCCATAAGGCGCGCCAACTAAAAGATTTTTTTATTAAAAATGAAGAGTATGGTTATAACTGCCAACGGGTTTTTCATCCGAAATCAAGTACGTTTAGATTAACCGAATTATTTAAGTATATCAAGACAGAAAATGTTGATGAAATTTATTGTTCGGTTACTCAGCTAAAAAATAAAGATTTAAACGAAATTATTGATTTTGCCGATAATAACTTAAAGGTACTTAAATTTATACCGGATAATAAAGATATTTATTCTAAAAAGCTGAGCATCGATTACTATGGCTTTTTACCAATTCTCGCCTTACGCAATATCCCAATTGAAAAACCTTTAAATCAATTTTTGAAACGCAGCTTTGATATTATTTTTTCAATAATGGTTATTGTTTGTGTTCTCTCTTGGTTGACGCCCATTTTAGCCATTCTTATAAAATTTGAGTCCAAAGGGCCGGTATTTTTCCGCCAGAGAAGAAACGGGCTGGATTACAAGGAGTTTTTTTGTTATAAATTCAGGTCGATGAAAATAAACTCCTATGCAGACATCCATCAAGTGAAAAGAAATGATAAAAGGGTTACCTGGATTGGAGGGCTTCTCAGGAAAACCAGCATGGATGAGCTACCGCAATTTATCAATGTGCTCATTGGTGATATGTCCATCGTGGGGCCGCGTCCCCACATGGTGAGCCACACAGAAATGTATGCCGAAAGTGTGAATAAATTTATGGTGCGACACCTGGTAAAACCCGGGATTACTGGATTAGCACAAACCAGCGGTTTTCGTGGTCAGGTCGAGACTGAGCACGATATCAACGGCCGGATTAAATATGATATTTTCTACGTGGAAAACTGGTCCTTGTTGTTGGATATTAAGATAATTTTCCAAACGGTGTATAATACTCTTGAAGGTGAGGATAAAGCTTATTAATTTAAGTTGCGTTGTCGAAGGGCTTCAAAAATAAAAACCCCTGCTGAAACCGACACATTTAAAGAATCATTTTCACCCCGCATCGGGATGGTGATATTCTGCGAAGCAGCCTCACGCCATTCTTGGCTTAAACCAGAATTTTCCGTGCCCACGACCAATGCACTTGGTTTTTTAAAATCGGCCTCTAAATATGAATTGGAATTTTGCAGGGTAGTGGCATAAATCCCAATAGCTTTATTTTTTAAAAAATCAATAATTTCTGCTGAACTCCCTGTTGCAACCGGCACTGAGAAAATGCTGCCCACACTTGAGCGGATGATATTGGGGTTGAAGAGATCTGTCTTGGGGTTTGCAATAAGCACGGCATCGAGGTTTGCAGCATCGGCAGTTCTCAAAAGCGCCCCAATATTTCCTGGTTTTTCCGGAGCTTCAGCGACTAAAATCAATGGGTTTTTTGAAAAATTTAAATTGTTCAAAGGCTGTTCTTTAGTTTGAAAAATACCAAGAACACCTTCTGTATTTCCGCGGTAAGCAATTTTTTGATAGATGGTCCCTGAAACGGAAATCAATTCAATATTTAGCATCGAAAGTTTTTCAAACAGTGATTTTTTTACCAGTCCTTCTAAAATGAACATTTGATGGGGTTGAAATCCAGAGTCCAGGGCAGCCAAAATTTCTTTTTCACCTTCTATGACAAATTTATTCTCTTTTCGGCGTGCACGTGATTTTTTTTGAAGTTTGATCAGGCTTTTGATTTTCTGGTTCTGTAAACTTTTAACCGCTTCCATGGCTGCAAAAACTAAAAGGTTAAACTAAAAAAGCACGGAATATAAAAAACCCCCGTGCCTTGAAAATATTTTAATAGGGTCACTATTATTCCGAGGAACTGTTGGAAATATGCAATTTTTCAGCACGGAATTTATTTTTGTCAAAATCCAATGTCCTGATAGGAAACGGAATGTTAAACCCTTTCGCATCAAAAGCTTTTTTGATTTCCACAACAGCTTTGTGACGCGCAAAGTGAATTTCGCGCTGCTTCATCGCATCGACCCAAAAACGAACGGTAAAGTTCATTGAACTACTGCCGAATTCTTTCATAAAAAATTCAACTACTTCTTTCTCGCCTTTCTGTTCAAAGGCATTACCGATAACCTCCCTGGTCAATTTTTCAACTTCTTCCAAATCGTCTTCATAACCTACGCCACAATCCACAGAGACGCGCGTTCGCTCCGTTCTGGAAAAATTTTTAAAAATACCTTCCGTGATTTTTGAGTTGGGAATGATAACGTGGTTGTTATCGGCCTCTTTGATTAAGGTATTCCGTAAATTGACTTCGAGGACTTCCCCCGCATGGTCATTGGTCCCAACCTAGTCGTGGATTTTCATTTCTGGCAGAAAACTCAATAGCAGGCCCGAGAAAGTATTGTTCAAGGTTCCCTGCAAAGCTAAACCAGCGACACCTGCACCGGCGAGCACCGAAGTCAAGACTTTATCCAAATCAAGAATCCCAAGGGCAATGAAAAAACCAATGGCAATAACTACAGCTTTAACAACTTTGATAGTTACGTGCCTGATGCTTTTCTGCATATCTTTTTTCATCATCAACCGGTAGGCTAACTTACCCACATATTTGGCGATGAAAACAAAAAGAAAAAAGACCACTAAGGCCATAATAAAATTGGGAAGGTTGAGAACGAGTGAATCGAACCAGCTGCCCAATTTGTCGTAAAGATCACTTAAAGAACACTTAAAGATTGACCTAAGTCAAACTCTGCCTGTTCTTGAACCATGTTATTTTATTAAGTTAACCTTAAATTTCTTTATGGGTCTCTTTTGTTTCCATAGCCCAAGCGTCGAGCATCCAGCTTGTTTTCTCGAGTTCACGGATGTAAGCACCAATTAGATCAACTGTTCCTTCATCACCAGCTGTATTTGCGGCCTTTACTACTTCACGCATTTGAACGAGCAGCTTTCCATGATCTTCTAAAAGAATATTTACCATCTCCATATCTGAAAGTTCAGAAGGCGATTCAGATAAATTTGAATGTTGTAAATAATCGGAATAATTGCTCGTGGGCTGGTAACGCAAAGTCAAAATGCGCTCTGCAATGGCATCCACTTTTTCTTGTGCGTCGTTATACATATCTTCCAACTGCACGTGCATATAAAAAAAGCTTTTCCCAATAATGTTCCAGTGGAAATTGCGTAATTTTTGATAGTATAAATGATAGTCAGAAAGCAAGACGTTGAGCTGGTCGGCTGTCAGTGATGTCTTTTCTTTATCTAAATTCAAATAATTCATAGCTTAATATAATTTTATAAAGTTACTATTCTATTTCAAATATAAAAGTTAGAGGGTTAAATATAATTCTATTTACAGAATTTTAACGCCTATAATGGATCTGTATCCCTTTGCAATTTCTTCAAAATCGTGCGCGAAACTTGCCCGCCACTTGCGCCAAATCCATCGGTCAATAAACCTTTCCGGTCGTTTGAAGTTGTGATTGCATACAGGATTGAATTGTCGCCGGCGCTGCTCATCCCTTCAAAACGCAGGACTTTATCCACGTTAAATTCGTCAGCTGTGTAGCGTTCTTTGTCTTTTTCTAATTCCAAATAATCATCGATCAAATTAAAATCGTGTGTATAACCTTCTTCTTTTTTTAATTTTTCTATGGCCTGTGATAATGTGCCGTAATCTTTCATAAGTTAATTAAGTTTTGAGCTAAATGTAAATTATTAAGCTATTATTTATATTTTATTAGTATAAATTTAACTCGGTTGTTATTTTTCTTTATCCTTATGTGAGTTTTTCTTCCTCGAAAACTTAAACAGCCCAAAGGGAAAAGCAATCAATAGAAAAAAGAATTTCCCCGTCACTAATCCAAAAACTGTGATCAGTGCGGCGACGATATAAAACCAATTTTTTTTAAACCAGCTCGAATTCATTGCAGCTCATTTGGGATTTCACAAATCGGGATAGGCTTCATTTTGTGGCTATTGGCCGCGTTCAAACGTTTGTATATTGAAAACACTTCCGCTTGGCGGCCTGAAAATTCGTGTTCTTTTTTGCCCTTGCCATCTTGTTGCATAGCCCATTCAAGTTCGTTATAACTTGCTCCGAGTTGGGTTTCATCATTTCGATCGTCACCATATAGTCCATCGGTGGGAGAGGCCTTTTGGATTTCTTCAGCGATTTTCAGTTCGCTCGCTATCGCGTAAACCCCGCTTTTCATCAAATCTGCAATGGGGCTTAAATCTACACCACCGTCGCCATATTTTGTATAGAACCCCACGCCAAAATCTTCTACTTTATTTCCAGTGCCCAAAACCAAAAGCCCGTTGAGACCAGCAAAATAATAAAGTGTGCCCATCCGCAATCGTGCCCTTGTATTGGCCAAAGCTAAATCCCGCTGCTCGCTTTCACTGGTTTCGGGAAAAGCTTTTTTCAAGATCTCAAAAGTGTTTGATAAATCAGTTTTAACCCGATCGACATTCTCAAAATTTTCCATCAACCAGGAAATGTGTTTTTGAGCACGCGAGACTTCGTTTTTATTTTGGTGTATGGGCATTTCCACGCAGAGAAGCCTTAAGCCGGTTTTTGCCGCCAGGGTAGAGGTCACCGCAGAATCAATCCCGCCACTAATGCCAATGACAAGACCGTTTTGTCCGCTTTCCCCGGCGTAATCCCTTATCCAGGACACTATAAAATCAATTATTTTTTGGCACTGCATAATTGAGGTTTTTAAATTGGTGTAAGCAAAAAATGCTAATATCTTTGCACAAAGGTAAGGCCTGAAAATCATTATAAAAAACACGATGAAAGCAAACTCATTTTTTACTTCTGCAACCGCACTGCTTGTTTTAGCAATGAGCTTCACGGCTTTAATTTCTTGCGAAGGCGGTTATGAACACGAGGAAGAAATCAATAAAATACCGATGAAGGTCACGGTTGAGCGTTTTGACCGTGAATTTGCAAAAGCCACGCCCGCTGACCTTCCGCAGTTAAAAAACAAATATCCACTGCTGTTTCCACGTCAAACGCCAGATTCAATCTGGATCAAAAAAATGAACGATTCCTTGCAAAATGAACTGGAACTAGAGGTTAAAGAGCAATTCCCCGATTTCTCTGGACAAAAGGAAAAATTGAAAAACCTGTTTCAGCATTTTGAATTTTATTTGACTGAATTTGAGCCACCATCAAAAATCATCACCTTGATTTCAGAAGTGGATTACCGCAATCAAATTATTGCCACTGACAGCTTGTTACTGATTTCTTTAGATACATACCTCGGGCCTGACCACGAGTTTTATGTGGGGATACAGAATTTTTTACGTCAAAATTTTACGCCAAAACAAATTGCACCCGATGTGGCGGAAGCTTATGGTGAAAAATTGATTTCAAAACCCAGCTCAAGGACTTTATTGGCGCAAATGCTGTATTATGGAAAGTTGCTCTATTTAAAGGACAAGGTCTTGCCTAAACTTTCTGATGCAGAAAAAATCGGTTATAAGAATGAGGAAATGAATTGGGCGGAAAACAATGAATACCAGATTTGGCAACATCTTGTAGATCGCGAGCTGCTTTTCAGCACTCGGCCAGACCTGCAACAGGATTTTCTCAAACCAGCGCCTTTTACAAAATTTGGTTTAAAACTGGATAATGACAGTCCGCCGCGGTTGGGTCAATATATAGGCTGGAAAATCCTTCGCGCCTTTGCCGATAAAAACCCAGAGGTTTCCCTTGCAGAAACCTTAACTTTGCCCGCTGATAAAATTTTTAAACAATCAAATTACAAACCCGATAAACCTTGATTATGGCTACAAAGCAATCTAAAATTGAAATCGACGTCGAACAGGATGAAAACAAAATCCCGGAAGCCATAAAATGGACCGCAGAAGATGGCGGGGTCTCAAATCAAGATGCAAAAGCAATGATGTTGGCACTTTGGGACCACAAGGGTAAAGAAACAATGCGCATCGATTTGTGGACCAAAGATATGCCACTGGATGAAATGAATAAATTTTTCCATCAAACGCTGGTTTCTATGAGTGACACTTTTTACCGCGCGACACAGGATGAAAAAATGACCGCCACCATGAAGGATTTCTGTGATTATTTTGCGGAAAAACTCGAACTCAAAAAAGAGTAATGCACAACGATCCTACCTTGCTATTGATATACAACGCAGATTCCGGTTTGCTGAATGCGGCAAAGGACAGTTGGCAAAAATTCAGCGATCCCAAAAATTATGAGTGCAACCTCTGTGCGTTGACTTATGGTTATTTGAGTGAAAACAAACAGTGGAAGCGTTTTCGGGAGGAATCAGCCGTTGAAATGAATTTCCTTCACCGCGATGAATTTCAAAAAGCTTACGCCTCAAAATTTGGTGCTAAATTTGAATTGCCCGTTGTGCTGGAAGAAAACCCACGGGAAGGATTACAATTAGTGGTTTCTAAAGACGAACTCAACACAATGGAAAAGGTGGGGGAATTAATTGAAGCTATTCAAAATAGAATTAAAGATTAGGTTTATTTGATCAATACTTTATTGCGCACCATGCGAAAAAATTAATAATTGCCAAACCTTTTAAAATTCCGAGTGCGATTTTTATTGTCGCATTTATGCTTAATACCCAACAATTCTAAAATTTTCTAGAAGTTAATAGTACAAGACTGGGAGGCTGTAAAGGAGTTGAAACTTAATAAACGTTACAGTATAGTCGATTCGGTATTAAAACCTACCTCTGGGTAATAGCTTTAAAGAAATTCTTTTACAAATTGATGGATGATAAAACTGATAATCTCTATAACCTTTTCAAATAGTCTTAAAATTTTAATTTTCCAGAGCCGTTAAAATTGTTATAAGGCATAATATAAATTTATAGTTGGCGGGGGTTTATATAGAGTAAAAATTGTAATTTTGTCTATCAATAAAAGCAAGCGTAAATTCCTGTATGGATAATTTTTCATTTCTCAACGCGGCACACACCGCTTATTTCGCAGAGCTCTACGATCAATATTTACAAAGCCCTGATAGTGTAGAACCCAGTTGGCGCGCCTTTTTCCAAGGATTTGACTTTGGTGTGGCGGAATATGACGATTTTGGCCCACAGTCAGAAACGCCAAAAAAACCAAATCAAGTTTTTACTGAATTAGCGACAGGTACACAAGTTGAAGTTCCCGATGCGGTACTTAAAGAATTGCAGGTCGTGCAATTAATTGATGGCTACCGTAGCCGGGGCCATTTATTTACAAAAACAAATCCCGTTCGCGAACGGCGAAAATATAGGCCAACACTTGACTTCAAGAATTTTGGCCTTTCTGAAGAAGATCTTGATAAGGAATTTCACGCAGGCCAGATTTTGGAAATGGGAACGGCTACCTTGAAGGTCATCCTTGAGCACCTGAAAAATATTTATTGCGATTCCATCGGGATCGAATATATGTATATCAGAAAGCCGGAAGAAGTCCAGTGGATTCAAAAGCGCCTCAACAAAAATCAGAACCACGTTAAATTTGATGACAAGCAAAAAAAACAAATTCTGAGAAAACTCAATGAAGCCGTTGAATTTGAAGGTTTTTTACACAGAAAATATGTAGGGCAAAAGCGTTTTTCTTTAGAAGGGAATGAAAGTTTGATCCCTGCCCTTGACGAATTGATTGAAAATGCAGCTGAAAAGGGCGTTGGGGAATTTGTTCTCGGGATGTCACACCGCGGACGTTTAAACACATTGGTCAATATTTTTGGCAAAAGCCCTGAAAATATTTTTAGTGAGTTTGACGGAAAGGACTATAAAGAAGAACCCTTTGACGGGGACGTGAAATACCATCTCGGTTGGACTTCTAAACGCACAACGGCTAGCGGAAAAGAAATTAACCTGAACCTGGCACCAAATCCTTCTCACCTCGAAGTCGTTGGGCCTGTTGTTCAAGGTATGGCACGTTCAAAACAGGACCGCCACTACAATGACAACCCTGAACACGTCCTGCCCATCGTTATTCATGGAGATGCAGCAATTGCCGGGCAAGGTGTGGCTTATGAAACCGTGCAAATGGCACAGCTGAATGGCTATAAAACCCAGGGGACAATTCATATTGTGGTCAATAATCAAATAGGTTTCACCACAAATTATCTCGATGGGCGTTCCTCAACCTACTGCACCGACGTTGGTAAAGTGACGCTTTCACCTGTGCTTCACGTTAATGCCGATGATCCCGAAGCTGTGGTGCAGGCAATGATGTTTGCTTTGGATTTCAGAATGAAATTTAAACGCGATGTGTTTATCGATTTATTAGGTTATCGCAAATATGGTCATAATGAAGGGGATGAACCTCGTTTCACGCAACCGAAACTTTATAAGGCCATTTCAAAACACCATAATACCCGTGATCTTTACGCAAAAAAACTGCAGGAAGATAATTTACTCGAAGAAGGGTATATCGATAACTTGAAAAAAGAGTATAAAGAAGAATTAGAAGATGATCTAGAGGATTCCCGCAAAGAAAAGACAACAGAGATCAATCCCATTATGAAAGATGAATGGGAAGATTACACGACAGGAACTGCTTCAGATATGATGGAGCCGGTAGACACAACCGTGGATATGAAGGTTTTGGAAAAAGTCGCTGAAAGTCTTGGTAAAGTTCCGGAGAACAAAGAATTTATGCGTAAGGTTAAAAAACTGATCAAAACGCGCTACGATATGTTCTTTGAAAAGAATGAACTGGACTGGGGAATGGCCGAGCTTTTAGCTTATGGAACTTTGATGAAAGAGGGTCACGATATTCGCTTGACCGGTCAGGATAGTGAACGCGGTACGTTTTCACACCGGCACGCTGTGTTGACAGTTGAAGATGATGAAGAGAATATTGTACCACTCAACGAAATGGAAGGGGAGCACGGTCATTTTTATATTTATAATTCATTGCTTTCAGAATATGCAGTGGTGGCTTTTGATTATGGCTATGCTTTGGCAAGTCCAAATACACTCAATATTTGGGAAGCACAGTTTGGGGATTTCAGTAATGGCGCTCAAATTGTGTTTGATCAATATGTTTCAGCTGCCGAAGATAAATGGAAAATACAAAACGATTTGATTATGTTCTTGCCACACGGTTATGAAGGCCAAGGCTCTGAACACTCGTCTGGACGGATGGAACGTTATCTGCAGCTTTGTGCCCGTGATAATATGTATGTAGCCGATCCCACCACACCGGCAAATATGTTCCATTTATTGCGCCGACAATTGAAATTAGGGTTCAGGAAACCTTTGATTATCTTTACGCCAAAGAGTTTATTGCGACATCCAAAAGTGAAATCGACTAAAGAGGAATTTGCTGAAGGGCAATTCAAAACTGTTATTGATGATCCCGATGCTGATCCTAAAAAAGTAAAAAGCCTTGTTTTCTGTTACGGTAAATTTTATTACGATTTGCTGGAAAAGAAAGAAGAAGATGATCGCGATGACGTGGCTTTAGTTCGTGTTGAGCAATTGTTTCCGCTTCCAAAAAGCAGGATGTTGGAAATCATTAAAAAATATGATAAAGCAAACGACAAGGTGTGGGCTCAGGAAGAACCCCGGAATATGGGAGCTTACAGCCACATGTTGTTGAGCTTTGATGAAATTCGAGATTTTAGGGTTTGTAGCCGTAAATTTTACGGCGCACCAGCGTCTGGAAGCAAAACCCGATTTGAACGCCGACAAAAACGCGTGATCGAAAATGTATTTGATAAATCAAAAGATAATAAATAAAAGTACCATCTGAAATATTGAAATTATGGCATTAGAAATGAAAGTCCCGTCGCCGGGAGAATCGATATCTGAAGTAGAAATCGCCGAATGGCTTGTCGAAGATGGCGACTATGTAGAGAAAGACCAGCCCGTCGCCGAAGTCGATAGCGATAAAGCAACTTTAGAAATCCCTGCCGAAGAAAGCGGGATCATCACCCGAAAAGCCGAAGAAGGCGATGTTCTCGAAGTGGGCGAAGTGGTTTGCCTGATCGACACTGATGCCGAAAAACCTTCAGGGGATGGCGATGATAAAAAAGAAGATAAAGACAAGGAGGATGAGGAGAAAGGTTCTGATTCTTCAAACGATAATAAAAAAGACGATAAAAAAGAAAAATCTTCTGATGCGGCCGAAGAAGAGGATACCGATAAAATTGATCCTAAAAATCAAAAACCTTCAAAAGGCAGTACACCGGATCAAAAACAAGATGATAACTATGCCACTGGAAGTGCTTCACCCGCAGCCAAAAAAGTTTTGGATGAAAAAGGTGTTGACGCGGGCTCTGTAAAAGGAACGGGCAAAAACGGCCGGATCACAAAAGACGATGCGGTGAAAGCCAAGGCCTCAATGGGCAGTCCGGGCAAAGGTGCACGTGGCGAAAAACGCAAGCGAATGTCGATGATGCGGCGCAAAACTGCCGAACGTTTGCTGGTGGCTAAAAACGAAACGGCGATGCTCACCACTTTCAACGAAGTGGACCTTTCAGCGGTTTTTGAACTGCGTAAAAAATACAAGCACGATTTCAAACAAAAACACGGTGTGAGTTTGGGCTTTATGTCTTTCTTCACAAAAGCAACTGTCCGCGCCCTGGATATGTATCCCGCAGTAAACAGTATGATTGACGGCAAGGAAATGATCACTTATGAATATAAGGATATAAGTATTGCAGTTTCCGGTCCAAAAGGTTTGATGGTTCCTGTTGTCAGGAATGCAGAAAATATGGGTTTCCGAGGTGTTGAAGATGAAGTTAAACGCCTGGCAATCCGTGCGCGCGATGGAAAATTGAGCGTCGATGAGATGACCGGCGGGACTTTCACGATTTCAAATGGAGGTGTGTTTGGATCAATGATGTCAACACCCATAATCAACCCGCCACAAAGTGCGATCCTGGGAATGCACAATATCCTTGAGCGCCCAATGGCCATCGACGGCCACGTGGAAATCCGCCCGATGATGTATGTCGCCCTTTCTTATGACCACCGCATTATTGACGGTAAAGAATCTGTTGGGTTCCTCGTTGCCATTAAAGAAGCGATTGAAAATCCAGAAGAACTTTTGATGGATGGTGATGTTGAGAAAGCCTTGGAGCTTTAAGACGTGCGATTTCATATCTAAATTTAAATGATCCCTGTCTTGGAAAAGGCAGGGATTCTTAATTAAGGGCATTTTATAACCTCAAAATCATTTGGTTGATGAATATTATCTTATTTGTAAATAAAGATATTGAAGCTAATATCGCCTATAATTTACTTAAACCTGAACTGCTGAATCATTCCGTGCAAATATATTATACTGATTCTGTCGGTAATCCAAAAGACAAAAATGCCGATCTTCTAAAATTCGAATATTTTGAAAAGGAATTTGTCTTTGATAAGTTATTGAGTTTTAAAACTGATAATCAGATTGATAACACTTTTGAATTTTTTGACCGAGCAGATTTTCAAAGTTTTTCTATTAAAAAATGTTTTAATGTAAATTCACAGGAATTCATAGAGGAGGTGAAGGGTTTTAAACCTAATTTATTCATTTCCATCCGCTTTGGGAATATTTTTAAAGATGAAATTTTATCCCTTCCAAATCGAGGGACTTTAAACCTGCACTCGGGAAGTTTGCCGGATTTTAGAGGGATAATGGGGACTTTACACGCCATTAAAGCTGGAAAAAAAAATGTGGGGTGTACACTTCACACCATTCCTGACAGTGGCATAGATACTGGTCAAATAATTGAAAAAGCAAATTTGCATGTGGATTATGACAAATCCTTGTTTTGGCATGTGGTACAACTTTATCCCCTGGGTGTTGACCTGATTGTAAAGTATCTTAAAAAGATGAATGCTGATGAAAGCTTCAGGGTTTATAATCAAAATTTGAGCATAGGCCAGTATTTTTCTGTACCGATGGAATCAGATTTCAGTGCCATTAGGGAATTGGGTATGAAAGTATTTTCAGCATCTGATTATTTGGGGATTTTAAAAGAATTTATTCTCAAAAACATAAGCACTTGTCAAGAAAAGAATCTTTTGGAAATGATTGAAGAAAACTGGAATAATAACAATCGAATTTTCCAATAAGCTTGAGCCTTTAAAACGAGATGTGGTGTTATAGACTTACAAACAAAAGAATGCGGATATTATATAAAATATGGGTTTAAATTTGTCGTTCTTGAGAGGTTTATTTTACAGGCGCTACCGTTAAAATGCAAAAAATGCTTTAGAAAGTAATCCAAGCTTCACTTCAAATACAAACACTTCTGTTTATAATCGATCACAGCCTTTCCTTTTTTTAAAATATCAGCGCCGATAAACCCGTCGGCTTTCGGGGAATCAAATTCACTCAAGGCGGTATTGATATGGCTCATATCAAAAAGCATAAAATCGCGTTTTCGTTTTTCCCAATCCCCAATTTTCAATTTATTTTTGGTGGAAAGTTTGGTTTGCATTCCCGTTCTTCCTGCGCCGGCGGCCTTGACATCTGAAGCTTCTGAAAGCAATTCAAACTTTTCAGCGGATCCTTCACCCACGCAAGAACTGGAAGCCCCGGTGTCGAGAAGGAAGGTGCCTTCAATATCATTGATCTCTGCTGTGAGCATAAAATGTTGAGTGGGGGTAAAGTTCAATTTTATGCGGTGATAACCTTTTGCAATTAAGAATTGTCTTAAACTGGACATTCGCGTTTTTTTGACAAAGATAAATGAAGATTTTGATTTAGTTTTGCAGTATGAAATTTATTGACACACACACACATCTGTACAGCGCAGATTTTAAAGATGACAGAGAACAAATGATCCAGCGGGCCAAAGAAGCCGGGGTCAAAGAATTTGTGATCCCTGCCATTGACTCAGACACTACAGAGGCAATGTATGACCTGGAAAAAAAATATCCCGATGAGATGTTTTTGATGATGGGGCTGCACCCGGTGAGTGTAGAAGAAAACTATCTAAAAGAACTGGCCCACGTCAAAAAGCAGTTTGAAAAACGCGATTTTTATGCGGTAGGTGAAATCGGGATTGACCTGCATTGGGACAGTTCTTTTTTAAAAGAACAGCAATACGTTTTTATTGAGCAAATTAGATTAGCAAAATCTAAAAATTTGCCGATCGTCATTCATTGCCGCAAGGCCTTTGATGAGGTTTTTGAAATCCTGGAACAGGAAAACGACGACGATCTATTTGGCGTTTTTCATTGTTTTTCCGGTAATTTGGAACAGGCCAAGCGCATTTTGAGCTTTGGATTGAAACTGGGCCTCGGGGGAATACTTACTTTTAAAAACGGAAAGATTGACAAATTTATGGAAGAAATTCCGCTCAAAGAAATTGTCCTTGAAACCGATTCACCTTATCTTGCCCCACATCCTTTCCGCGGCAAGCGAAATGAATCTGCTTATGTGCCCAAAGTTGCTGAAAGGCTTGCGGAAATCCACAATGTTCCAATGGAAGAAATAGCTGAAATCACCACTGAAAATGCTAAAAAGGTTTTCAATCTTTAGATGAATCAAGAACCGTCAAATATTTTGTTGATTTATACCGGTGGGACCATCGGGATGATCCGTGATTATGAAACTGGCGCTTTAAAAGCCTTTAACTTTGATGAGCTTCTTGCTAATATCCCTGAATTGAGGCTGTTAGAGCACTATATTGAAACCGTGAGTTTTGATGAGCCCATTGATTCGTCCAATATGAAGCCTGAGTTTTATGTTCAGATCGGTGAGATGATTACTGAACACTATGACGAATATGACGGCTTTGTTGTTTTGCACGGCAGTGACACGATGGCTTATTCGGCTTCTGCATTGAGTTTTTTACTTGAAAACCTTTCGAAGCCAGTCATCTTCACGGGGTCGCAATTGCCCATTGGTGATCTGCGAACCGATGCCAAAGAAAACCTGATCACGAGCATTCAGCTAGCTGGGGAAAAGAAAAATGGTAAAAATTTGATCACGGAAGTAGGCCTTTATTTCGAATATAAACTATACCGTGCCAACAGAACGACAAAAATAAACGCACAGCATTTTCAGGCTTTCGCCTCTATGAATTATTTGCCCATTGCGGAATCTGGGGTGGATTTGCGCATTCACGAGAATTTATTGCACAAAATTAGCCGGCGACGTGATTTGCTTTTCCACCGCGAGCTCGATGAAAATATAATTGTTTTAAAGTTATTTCCCGGTTTTAATTCAAAAATTATTGAAGCTGCTTTAAAAATACCGGATTTGAAAGGAATTATTCTGGAAACTTATGGTAGCGGAAATGCGCCAAATGAAGATTGGTTTTTAAATGGCATCCGCAAAGCAATAGATAAAGGTATTGCTGTTGTGAATGTAACACAGTGCTCTGGCGGAAGAGTGGATATGGGTGCTTATGCCACGAGCACTGAGCTGAAAGCCGTTGGCGTTATTTCTGGAAAGGATATTACCACTGAAGCTGCAGTGGCCAAAATGATGTATTTATTGCCTAAAAAATTAAGCACTACTGTCTTTAAAACCATCTTTGAAACATCCCTTCGCGGAGAAATGTTATAAAAATTAACGCCGAGGGCTTGATTGAAAACTATTTTTTTTGTTATTTGCACACTGCTTTTTAAGTTGAAAGCAATTTTACAGAGAGGTGGCCGAGCGGTCGAAGGCGCACGCCTGGAAAGCGTGTATGCGTTCATAGCGCATCGAGGGTTCGAATCCCTTCCTCTCTGCCATTTTAATTTTTATTTTATATCTTTAAACCCTGTTAACTAACTTAAGTCACATTACAATGAAGAAATTTTTTTCTATCCTGGCAATCGCAACAGTTGTGTTGTGTTCGAGCTTCAATAGCCAAGCAGCAGATTCCGAACTCAATGCAGTAAACGCTGTGAAAGTTTTTCAAGACAGTACAGCGCAAGATAGTAGTCAAATGGCTCAAGACTCCATGGACGCTGCAGCGCAAAATACTGGCGCAATGGCACAATCATCTAGCGATGATGAGAACATGAGCTCTGGCGCTGAGGCAGAAACAACAACTGAAAGCACTTTTCACCAAGAATTGAAACGTCGTTTTATCGAAGGTGGTCCCGTATTTATGGGAATTGTGTTGATTTGTTTGATTCTCGGCCTTGCCATCGCAATCGAACGCATCATTTTCTTGAGCCTCTCTACAACTAATTCCAAAAAATTGGCCCGCAGAGTGGAAGATGCCCTAAATAGTGGTGGTGTTGATGAAGCAAAAGAAATTTGCCGCAATACTAAAGGCCCTGTTGCTTCAATTTATTATCAAGGTCTTGACCGCACGCACGAAGGTGTTGACGCTGCAGAGAAAGCAGTTGTTTCCTATGGTGGTGTTCAAATGGGGCAATTGGAAAAGAATGTCTCTTGGGTTTCACTCTTTATCGCACTGGCACCGATGCTCGGGTTTATGGGTACGGTAATCGGTATGATTAAAGCCTTTGACCGCATTGAAGCTGCTGGTGATATGCAACCTTCACTCGTTGCAGGTGGAATTAAAGTAGCACTTTTGACAACAGTTTTTGGACTGATTGTAGCGATTATCCTGCAGGTTTTTTATAACTATATTATTGCAAAAATTGACAGTATTGTCAATGATATGGAGGATGCTTCTATTGTATTGATAGATATTTTGGTCGATTACAAGCACAATAACAAGCACAGCAACCTGAAATAAATAATCGTCTTAATAATCATCTAACCTAATTTTAGATCATGGTTTTACACAAAATTTTAAAAATTGTCGCCCTGATTGCTGGAATCATTGGATTGGTCTTTTTGGGCTGGTCTATTTATGAAGGAAGCGAAACGTTGACAAATTCAGCAGATGCCCAAGCAAATATTATTAATCCATATATGTATTTGGCCTATATCATATTTGCTTTGACCGTTATTTTGGTGCTGATTTATAGCATCAAAAATTTATTTACCGGAAACGTCGCAAAAACATTCTTGTCGATTGGCGCATTTGTTGCTATATTAATAATCGGATATCTCGTCGCTGGCGATTCAGTTCCAGATATGCCCAATCGGGACGAGCCCGTCACAGCTACTACTGCCCATTGGGTAAGTGCTGGTTTGACAGTATTTTACATTTTGGGGGTATTTGCAATCGGCACGATGATTACAGCTGGAATAAAAAAATTAATTAAATAAAGATTAATTATGGCAAAAAGGGATGCACCCGATGTTAATGCTGGATCGATGGCAGATATTGCCTTCCTGCTTTTAATATTTTTCTTGGTGACTACCACCATTGAAACGGATCAGGGAATCAGTCGAAATCTACCGCCTTTGGAAGAAGATCCTCCGAAAGTGGAGCGAAACGAGCGCAATGTCTTTCAAGTACTCATCAGTAAAGATGATGAACTCTTGGTTGATAACGAGCGCATGAAGCTTGGTAACCTGAAAGAGGCCGCTATTTACTTTATTGATAACGGGGGTGGTAAAGGTGAAAAGGCCTGTCAGTATTGTCAAGGAAAAGGGGATCCAAAGTCCTCTGACAATCCTGTGAAGGCCATTATTTCAATAGAGCATGACCGGCAAACCGAATATGGGGTTTACATTGCAGTTCAAAATGAATTGGTTGCTGCTTTTAATCAACTGCGTAACCGGGAGGCTCAACGCCTTTATGGACAGGATTATACCGCGATGGTGAAAACCTTCAAAGGTCCAGATTTAGAGGATGGCAGTAATGCTAAAGAAGAGCTTAAAGGGAAAATTAAACAGATCCGTAAGTTATATCCATTAAACCTTTCTGAGGCCGAAACCGAAAAGCGATAAACGCCAAATTAAATAAGAATCAAATGGCACATTTTAAAAATAAAAAGAAAAAGGAACTTCCAGCGATTTCAACGGCTTCTTTGCCAGATATCGTTTTCATGTTGTTATTCTTTTTTATGGTAGCGACCGTCATGCGTGATACTACCTTAAAAGTGGAAAATGAACTGCCATACGCCGATCAAGTGGAAAAACTTCAAAAGAAAAGCTTGATTATGTATATTTATGCCGGTACGCCCAGCAACCGTTACCGACAAACGGCAGGAAGTGAACCAAGGATACAATTGAATGACAAATTTGCCCGTGTGAGTGATGTCCAACCATATATCCTAGAGGAAAAGAGCAAGAAACGACCTGAATTGCGCAGAAAATTGATTACCTCTTTGAAAATGGATGATGAGACTAATATGGGATTAGTCAGCGATGTTAAACATGAACTTAGGAAGGTTGAAGCTTATAAAATCAATTATACAACAAAAAGTGGTGAGGCTTCAAAAAATTTTTAAAACTTAAAATAGATTAAAAGGAAACACTCAACTTTGTTGGGTGTTTTTTTTGTTTAAAAGCTATATATCCCAAAGTCTGTTATATATTTGACTAATGCCTTTTCAACTCTCATCTCTAAGGACTGTTTTTATTCTGCTTTTTCTATGTTATAGCATAAGTGGCTTTGGTCAGTACGGTTCAAAAATTCAATTGGATAGCATTTCGCTAGCCGATCATCCTGATAGTCTTTACCGGGAAGATCAAATTTATTTCGGACTCACTTTTAACGCTATGGCAGATTTGCCAACGGGGGTTGATCAGTCTGGGTTTTCCGGTGGCATCCACGCTGGTTTTATCAGGGATATGCCATTTAACCAGCAGCGTAATTGGTCTTTTGGCGCTGGTTTGGGGTTTTCAATGAATGTTTATAACAATACTTTGTTTATTGGTGAAGATAACAATGAAAACACTGTTTTTAAAGCTATTGACGAAAGTGAAATAGATTTCACCATAAATCGCTTCTCGACATTTTTAGTTGAAGCCCCATTACAGATTCGCTGGCGCACCTCGACATCAAAATCATATAGTTTTTGGCGTATCTATACAGGCCTTAAAATTGGTTATATTTATTATTTCAAAAGCCGGTTTAAGCAAACCAATAATGAAGTTATTCAAACTAAACTTAATGCGGATTTGAACAGGCTGCGTTATGGTGCTACCTTCACATTTGGTTATAATAGTTTTAATTTTCACGTTTATTATAGCTTAAATTCTTTTTTTGATGGACAGATTTCCAAGTCCACAGAAAATGTTGGAATGTCCACATTTAAGATTGGATTGATGTTTTATATTTTCTAAAAGCCTGATAAAAAGCCAAAAATCAAAAGTTGGGGCAAAAGGCCAATGAAGGCTCCGGTAAATAATTTTTTATATGAATTATTTTCTTGAAGTTGAGCAGAGAAAACCCATCCACTAATCACGACCGTCACCGCTAGCCAATAGCCTATTGGCAGGTGATAAAAATAACTGAACCCCAGACAAAACCCCAAAAAAGCTGAGATTCCCATTGTCTGAAGGTCGGGGGTTTTCTTTAAAAAGCATAAAATCACAGTGACAAGAATAGAGGCGAGATACCCCCAGAAAAAGCATCGAAGTTCAAAATAATCAACCGAATTTAAAATGAAATTTGTAATCAGTAATAAACAGATCGAGAAAAAGACCAATGGAGTTTTCCGTTCCTGAAACGAGCTGAGATGTTTATTGTGAATAAACTTTAAATTCCGCATCAAAAAATAAAAAACAACGGGAATAAATATACTCAAAATA
>Ga0307967_1000537_pt1 | contig 26063 bp, 20 predicted proteins | sample OrgLakmetagen648_FD_201828 | JGI IMG/M metagenome (GOLD analysis project Ga0307967, IMG submission 201828) | Saline water microbial communities from Organic Lake, Antarctica - #648 | ecosystem: Environmental > Aquatic > Non-marine Saline and Alkaline > Saline | place: Antarctica: Organic Lake... | reverse complement strand
GAATTTTATTACATGCGATAATTCCTATTAATAGGTCTGACCAGATTTAATTTGAACGCATGGCTATGTGTCTTATAATATGAAAACTAGCGTTGACCTTTACCCGGTATGCTTATTTTGTCAATCGGAATCAGCCTGTTCTTATCCAGATCCAGAAAAGCATTTACCAGGCAAACACCTTCAAAATATTTAATATTGTTTAGAGTGATTTCCGCTTCTTCCAGCATCCCTTTTTCAAGATAGTAAGCCCTTTTAGTCCCTGGCAGCAAAGGTGTGTCAGGTGTATACCATCTGCCGTCTTTCAGAAAAGCCAGGCTGGTGTATGAGCTGTCGGTAACTTTCCCCTTTTTTATGATGATGATGTCATCGGCTTCTCCTTTCTGATCAAAAAGGTTCTTAATCCGGTTCCGGTTTTCAAATTTGTGAGGGTAGCTGAGTTGATTATCCACAATGCATTGCAGCGATGAAATTTTCCGGGGATGGTATTCAGAAAAATGATATTGTTGAATTTGAGTGTTGTAAGTAATTCTGAGTTTGTAAACAGTGTCTGGCTTTAAGGATTCAGGAAATTTCACCTGATCGATGATAGAAGAGGTAGCCTCTTCGAAAAGCGATTGCTGAGCCTTTCTTATTCTGGCTTCATGATATTCCCGGTTGAATATTTGGCGATTCACAACCTTAATCGATTCAAATAACAGGCACATAAATCTTGTCGTTAAGTTCCTCAAATTCTTTTTCAGCCTTGCTGTTCACTGTAACCCCTCCACCACTGTGGTAAAAGAGCTGTTCATTCTGTTTGCTGATAAACCGTATCATCACAAAGCTCTTCAATGATTTGCCATCATAAAACCCGGCCACGCCGGTGTAATATCCGCGGTCTTCCTTTTCGGCGGATTTGATAATTTCCAGTGTCTTCTTTTTTGGCGCACCGCTGACAGAACCTGCGGGTAAAATCCGGAAAAGAATTTCGCCAAGGTGCTCGTGATAATTTTTAGGAAGCTGTCCAGTGATTTCGGAGCTCACTTGCAGCAGGTTTTTTCGCGATGTTTTTAAGTGATCGATGTAGCGGAATTTTTGCACCCTGACGTTTTTGGCTACCATGCTCAGATCGTTTCGCAGCAAATCAACAATGGTGTAATGCTCTGCTTTTTCTTTTGCATCATTCAAAATTGTTTCTTCCGCGTCAGGCAGATCAGCGTCAATAGTTCCTTTCATTGGGTGAGTGCTTATGATACCATCCTTTATAGTGATGAATATTTCAGGAGAGAAAACAACAAACTCGTCCTTGTACTGCAATTTAAACCGGGCTTTGGAGGCATAAAAGATGTCTTTAAGTGAGGCCTCTGACTCAATGGGTGTTTTAAACGTGAGGTTGGTGAGGTAGGAATTCCCGTGGCGCTGTTCCTGCTGCACCAGGTTAAATGCTTTTTGATATCGGGGAAAAGAAATCGGTTGATGAGAAATGGAAATTGGTTTTTCCTGAGTGTTTGCTGTGTTGGAAACGCCATCCATATAAAATGAAATATCCTCAGGAAAATGCTCATCATAAGGGATTACTACAGGTCTTTTTATTTCGAAATCAACTATAAAGAAAAAAGGCTGTCGCTCTTTCCCAAAATCATTCATCTGATTTATTGCCGTGTGCATGTGCTAATCGATTTTAACCCGAAGGGCAAAACTACGTTTTTTATAACTAAAGTTTCGCACTAAAGAATTGGAATAGTGAAATGATGAATGGCAATAAGTTAACATCAAATAGTAGTATAACTTTGAATCTTAGCACATTCGTGGCAGACCTTCCGGAAGACCACCAAGACACGAGGGCACAAAGTTTCACTAAAATAGTGGTATAGTAAAGCAGAAACTATTAGAATTTGATATAGAACTATTTATAAAAAAAATATTGAGGTGTAAACATAGATACTTATTGTAAGCCTTTAGAGAACAACTACATAAGTTTTATAATGCGTGATTAGTCACAGTCAGTAGATTTCTCCCTCGGCCAATTACGCTCAATGCTTTCTTTATTACTATCTTTTTGCTCAAAGACATATGTTCCTTATAAAGCAAAGGGAGGCCTCGGTTCGAAATGACTGAATTTATATATCATAGGTGGCAAAAGGGATGCGCTGACGCCTTGTACTATAAATTATTATGTCAGCGCATCCCTTTTGCTGTTTCTGCCCACACGCCCGTCTTTTCGACTGAAGGCACTTATCCACAACGTTATGGTGGAAAACTGAAGATTAGAGAAAGTGCCTGAAGGAGAAATCTATAAGTAACCAACTTTACATTTCAGAAACAATATTTTAATAAAAGGTAATTATTTAGCTGGCATAAAAAATCTGTAAAAATCAGTTCAATCTGTGTCATCAGTGTTCTATTGTTTTTTAATAATAGCATACCGAGGTTTCGCTACAGGCTCTGATTTAAATGATGGTACGGATTCACACTGATCATAACCTAGATAATTACAATAAAAGATTAATATCCATGATTTTAAAAGAAATGCCGAAACTTCAGTAATTACAATTCAAAATACGCATGATGCATCCGATTGAAGGTAGAAAAAGGTAGCTGATGACCGAACTATTATATACTTTTGCACTCAATTATAAAAACATGTGGAGCAAACGGTTACTAATTAAGATTTTTGCCTGGCGCACAAGACATTTGAAGCATCGGCAGTTTATAATGATTTTAAGTTTCATTATTGGTGTATTGAGTGGGTTAGCTGCTGTTCTGCTGAAGAATATCGTTCATTTTGTTCATCAGCATCTTACCGGCGGCTTTAACCTTGAGTCGGAAAACCTTCTTTACCTTTTCTATCCAATTACAGGGATTATCATCACAGCGGTTTTTGTAAAGTACATCCTAAAAGACAATATCGGGCATGGTGTAAGCAGGATATTATATGCTATGTCGCGACGTAACGGATACCTGGCGGCACATAACAGTTATTCCAGTATGATTGCCAGCACCTTTACGGTGGGATTTGGGGGCTCGGTGGGGCTCGAGGCGCCTATAGTCCTCACCGGAGCTTCAATAGGGAGCAATATCGGGCGGTTTTTCAGGCTCAATTACAAAACTGTTTTACTGCTTATCGGATGCGGTTCCTCAGCAGCCATTGCGGGTATTTTCAACGCCCCTATTGCCGGACTGATATTTACCCTGGAGGTGCTGATGCTTGACCTGACCATGGCCTCCATCATACCCTTGCTCATTGCGGCTGTAACAGGCACTACCGTCTCTTTTTTCCTGCTGGAAAAGGGGGCGCTCTTTGCTTTTGGCAATTTAGAGCCTTTCCTTCTGAATAACATACCGCATTATATTTTCCTTGGATTGTTTGCCGGATTAGTGGCTGTGTTCTTTACGCGGACCTCCATGTATGTGGAAAAGCATTTTTTTAAGATTCACAGAAGCCTCTCGCGATTTATTATCGGCGGAATAATTTTAAGTGTGTTGATTTTTTTGTTTCCCTCGCTGTATGGCGAAGGCTATAATACCCTTACAGCGGTGCTTCAGGGGAACGTTGAGGCGGTGACCCATAATAGTTTCTTTTATTCGGTGAAAGACAGTTTTTGGTTTCTGTTGCTCTACCTTGTTTTGGTTATTGTTTTCAAAGTGGTGGCCATGTCGGTTACTACAGCGAGTGGCGGGGTAGGGGGAATCTTTGCGCCTTCACTGTTTACCGGAGGCTTTGCCGGACTGTTGCTGGCCTTGTTGATTAACACGCTGGAGTGGGGAGCGGTACCGGTGAGTAGTTTTGCACTGGTGGGGATGGCCGGGGTCATGGCCGGGGTGATGCAGGCACCTCTGACAGCGATTTTTCTGATTGCTGAAATTACCGGTGGATATGAATTGTTTATCCCCCTGATTATTACATCAACCATCAGTTTTTTGACTATCAGTTATTTTGAGTCGCACTCTATCTATACTAAACACCTTGCGCTTAAAGGCCAGCTGATGACTCACCATAAAGATAAAGCCGCTTTGTCGAGGCTGAGCGTGAACAAGATGATTGAAACTAATTTTCATCCTGTCGACGAGAATGCCACCCTCGGAGAATTGGTGAAAGTGATTGCTCGTTCAGAAAGAAATGTCTTCCCGGTAATTGATAAGGAAAATAACTTTAAAGGGGTGGTGTTTATTAATGAAATACGTGAAATTGTGTTTAAACCCGAAATGTATGATAAACTGACGGTTTCTGATTTGATGTTTATGCCCGACGTGGCGGTAGCACCCAACGAATCGATGGAGAAGGTGGCCACCAAATTCCATAAATCCGGACACTATAATATCCCTGTGATTAAAGAGGGTAAGTATGTTGGATTTGTGTCCAGAGCCCGAATCTTTTCCAAATACCGGGAACTGATTAAAGAGTTTTCTGACGATTAATCATGAAATTGCTCAACTAAAGTTTCGAACCCTAAATTCATTATTTCCAATCACTCATCAGGTTTTTTATACCAATTGTATTTCAAAGTGTGCTTCAGCGAAACATTGAAACTATCCGGAAGACTTGCCGATACATATTTGAAGTGCCTTTGGGAGAGAAATATCCGCCTCGCCAAAGGCCTTGTGGGGAACTAAAGGCGCAATTCAAATAGTAATCGGTATAAAGGCTCATTTCAATTGATAATCCGTATCACTTTCACGTACCGGCAAATCTCAAAATCAATTTTTCTTAACCCCGGCATAGAAACTGTTGGCTTTCATATTTCTTGAAAGCCTTACATTTAATCAGTCGTAAGAATAATTCATTCTTTAGAGGTCAGCAGTTAACTACATATGGTAGTATTCATTAAAATCAAGAAATATTTGGAATTATTCAACGCCAAAATGTTCATTTGTCAGCGCTGTGTTTTAGTACGAGATTTCGTTTAGACATTGTGGGGTTGAAGCTATTAGATTCCTCCTCCCTCAATTGCGCTAAAAATTTGTGTAAGAATTCTTACCGTCTACTTGCGCAATTTCGGTCATCGGAATGACTGTGTTGGTCAATGTGTTAGAAGAGAAAAAGGGCGCGCCGACACCTTGTTATATTTCATATGAGTCGGCGCGCCCTTTTTCTTTGTACACCCCAAAAACAACGTCATGCTGACCGGAGATGCAAAGTGAAACGGAGCATCGAAGGGAAGCATCTGATTTCCGGAAATCAATCAAGCTCATTGAATATGCAGTTATCTAATGACCTCTATCATTCTTTTTATGAATGATGCCCGGCTAAAAAGCCGCAATTTTTTTATTAAATATCATAATGTATTGATTACCTGAATTATATGAAAAACATGGTTTTTAATTACTGATTTTCAATTAAATAACTTACAAACCTATAAACATACGAACTTTTTAAACTGAACTCATGAATTATTCGGGTTATACACATCCGCATACGTAAAAACATTTCATAAACATTTTTCAACTTATGTTGTTAATAAGTAAGAATCGTTATTAATTAAGAATTAATGTCAATAAATAAATCGGTATTACAGCAGGAAATTTCTCAGGCAGGGCTAAAGGTAACCCCGCAGCGGATAGCTGTTTTGGAGGCGGTGATAAGTCTTGGCAACCACCCAACGGTAGATGAAATCGTTGAGCATATCAAGGATTATCATCCTTCGATAGCTACCGGGACTGTCTACAAATCTCTGGAGGCGATGAAAGAGAAAGGGCTGATAAAAAAAGTAATCACGGACAAGGAAATGATGCGTTATGATGCAGTGCTTCAAAAGCATCACCACTTATACAGCCCGCAAACCGGAAGGATTGAGGATTATTATGATGATGAGCTGACTGATTTGCTCGAAAGTTATTTCAAAGAGAAAGACATTAACAATTTCAATATAAGAGATATAAAATTATATATCACAGGTGAATTCCTGGATAATCAAAAACAATAAAACAATTATTTATTAATCATTAAAAAAGTAAAACAATGGAAGAACAAAAAGGAATGCCTTTATTAGGCGACATGTTTCCGGAGATGGAAGTGAACACAACACACGGCCCCAAAAAGTTGCCCGATGATTACAAGGGGAAATGGGTGGTGCTTTTCAGTCACCCCGGCGATTTTACCCCGGTATGTACCACGGAGTTTGTAGCTTTTGCTAACAGGGCACAGCAGTTCAAAGACCTCAATACAGAGTTAATCGGACTTTCTGTAGACCAGGTGTTCTCGCACATTAAGTGGACCGAGTGGATCAAGGAAAAGCTGGATGTGGAGATTCCATTCCCTATCATTGCTGATGAGATGGGCCGCGTTTCTAAGCGTTTTGGAATGATTGCTCCTGAAAAGGGAACCAATACTGTACGTGCGGTATTCATTATCGATCCCGAAGGACGTATCAGGCTCTCTATCTATTATCCGCAGGAGATCGGACGCCAGGTGGATGAAGTACTGCGTGCACTGAAAGCACTGCAGATGCATGAGAAAGAAAAAGTGGCTCTGCCCGAAAACTGGCCTAATAACGAAATCCTGAAGGATCGTGTAATTATTCCGCCGGCAGCAACAGAGAAAGATGCTGCTGCACGCCGCGGCAGTAAAGATTGCTTCGACTGGTGGTTCTGCCACAAGGAAGTTAAATAGCGTAATTCGTATTGACGGAATGGAGCCGGGCTGCTGCTAGTAGTCCGGCTTTTTATTTACCAGCGCTATGGCTTCTTCCGCACTGTTGACAGGCTTCAGGCATGCTTTTTCCGTGCACACAAAGATGCGCGTTTCGCTATCGGAATGGCGGTGTTGCAATACCGGAATTTCGCTGGCGGCGCTGCTAAAAGCAATAACAGCGTTGGGCAGCCCTGCCCGCAGGAGTGCTTTAGCCGTGTTGGCAGCATCCGGGCCCGTTATGGCAAGCACATACGTTTGGGCATAGCGGTTCATCAGAAGCCTGCCCCACGCCGAAAAGGCTACTGCCGAGCGGTATATTTCAGGAGTGATGCTTTGCAGAGCCTTCTCTGCCACCTCCAGCCATTCCGTTTTTTCATAAATCATTCCCAGATGATGCAAGAGTTCCATCATCGCCGAATTGCCCGATGGCATAACGTTATCATGGATATCCTGCTTCCGCTGAATAAGGGAAGCTTCTTTTTCTGAATAGAAGAAAAATCCGTTCCGGGCATCATAAAAGTGTGTGTGTACGTATGTGGCCAGCCTTTTTGATGTTTCCAGGTATTTTTTTTCTCCGGTAACCTGATACAGTTTAAGCATTCCCTGTGCAACAAAGGCATAGTCATCCAGAAAACCATTGATCTTCTTTTTACCCTCTTTGAAAATGCGGAGGAGCGATCCGTCGTGGTTCATCATTTCATCGGTGAGGAATAGTGCTAACCGTTTCGCTTTCTGCAAAAACCATTGATCGTCAAAGGCAAGATATGAGTCGAGCAGGCCGCTGAGCAGCAGCCCGTTCCAGGAGGTAATCACTTTGTCGTCAAGCGCAGGACGTGTTCTTTTTTCGCGGGCCTCCAGCAGCTTCTTTTTAGAGTAGTCTAACAGCGCTTCCAGCTCTGTTTGCGAGAGGTTATTTTGCCGGGCAAAGTCGTCATTATTTTGTACACGAATTAAAATATTCTTTCCGTTTTCCCAATAACCTTCCTCACCTACTCCATAGTAGGACTTGATTAAATTGCTGTAGTCTGGCAACACCTCTTCTATTTCTGATGCTTCCCACACGTAATAACGGCCTTCTTCCCCTTGAGAGTCAGCATCCAGGGCGCTGTAATACCCTCCCTCTTCTGCTTCAAATTCACGCTCCAGGAAAGTCACTGTTTCGTAGACCACCTTTTGAAACAGGGGGGTGGGTTTGAGTGTACAGGCTTTAGCATACACCGACAATAACTGGGCATTGTCGTATAGCATTTTTTCGAAATGCGGCACTTTCCAGTACTCATCGGTGGCATACCGGGCAAACCCGCCGCCAACCTGATCATAGATACCCCCTGAGGCCATCTTTTCCAGGGTGATTAGTGCATGATTCTGAAGGGTGCGGTGGTGGTAGAGCCGGGCCGCAACCAATTCGCTGCTAATTACGGAAGGCAACGGAAATTTCGGTGCACCCTGTAAGCCCCCATTATCCATATCTATCGTCTCCTCCAGTTTATTGATAACCATGGCCACGTCTTCTTTACGGAATGTATTTGCTTTTTGTCCGAAATTGGTGGTGGCTGAGAGCCCCTGCATAACCTCCGCAGCGTAATTGCTAAGCTCGCCGGGGTCGGTGCGGTGCAACTCCCCGACACGTTGCACGATATCTGTCCACTGCGCTTTCGGAAAGTAGGTGCCCCCGAAAAAAGGCCTGCCATCGGGTAAGGCAAAACAGTTTAGCGGCCATCCCCCTGCGCCGGTGAGCATTTGTACAGCGTCCATGTAAATCTGATCGATCTCAGGACGTTCTTCACGGTCTACTTTTATGCAGATAAAGTACTCATTCATCAAATCCGCCACTTTTTCATCCTCAAACGATTCTTTCTCCATCACATGGCACCAGTGGCAGGTGGAGTAGCCTATACTTATCAGTAAAGGTTTATTTTGGCTCCGTGCTTTAGAGAGGGTATCGCTGTTCCAGGCATGCCACTGAACCGGGTTGTAAGCATGCTGCAGCAGATATGGGCTGCTTTCGTTTATCAGTAAGTTGGGTGTTTTCATAATACTGTTTTATGCACTCCTAACAAATAATTAATCGGATTGATTACCGATGAAAGAATAACTGGTGGTGTTTTTTGTTTTTATGACTGTTTAACAAGATCTATAAAAAAGTTTCTACTGAAACTGTTTTTTTGTTGAAAAATCCATTAATTTTGTAAGAAATATTCAAAACAGGATAAAAGTGACGAAAATTGACAATGAAATTATTATCAAAATCAGGCAAATTGTCCGTTCGATAAACCTGGAGTCAAAGAAAATACAAAAGGAGTATGGCGTTAGTATCCCACAGGTATTATGCTTAAGCTATATCAGGGATGCGCCTAATTTTCAGACAACCCAGAAAAATATCCGCAATTATTTAAATTTGAATGCAAGCACGGTTACCGGTATCATCAACAGGCTCGAAAAAAAAGGCTATATCGCCCGCTTGCCTAAATTGGGAGATAAGCGCATCACTTCCATAACACTTACCGGTTCGGGCCAAAAATTACTGAATCAGCTGCCGCCATTGTTGCAGGAGCAGCTTGTGGCGAAGATAAGTGAACTGCCTCCTGAAAAGGTAGAATATATAAAAGGAGGGCTTGACGAGTTGATCCAGTTACTTAATATTAGTAATTTGGATGCCAGTCCGGTGCTTACAACAGAAGATCGGATCAACACTTAATGCCCGTATATCATACGGTTAAGATTTGGAAAGATGGGCTGAAAAGCCTACTTTTGTTGTTGCTGTTCGAAGTAAATTAATCACAATAAAATATAAAAGATGAAATTTGAAATTTTAGATTCTATTTCTCCCGTTGGCATGATTGAAAAGCAAGGTATTGTTGATTTCCTTCATGAGCATCTCGAGGAGTATGGAGATAGTAAAGATGATATTATGAACGCCCTGGACTATGCGCTGAGCGAAAGCAGCATGCAGGGTGGTTTTGTTCTGAAAGGCTACGAAGACGATACCCTGGCCGGGATTGTCCTGATGAATAAAACCGGAATGAAAGGTTATATTCCTGAGAATATCCTGGTGTATATTGCTGTAAACAAAGACTTCCGCGGGAAGGGATTAGGGAAACAGTTGATGCAAAAGATTATAAGCATGACAGAGGGAGACATTAAGCTGCATGTGGAACCAGAAAATCCTGCACGTTTTCTTTACGAAAAAGTGGGGTTTGAAAATAAATATCTTGAATACCGGTTCAAACAAAAGAAATAGCAGACGCGTCACGGCAGATTCTGAAGGGATAGATAAGTTCAGGCGTGAACTGCACCAATATCCTGAGCTTTCAGGACAAGAGAAGACCACTTCTGAGCGCATTGTGCGTTTCATGGAAAAAAGCTACCCTGATGAGGTGCTCCGCAATCTCGGAGGCCATGGGCTGGCTTTTATATTTGATAGCGGAAAACCTGGCCCTGTGGTCTTGTTCCGGACCGATATGGATGCCCTCCCTATTGAGGAAGTAAATACTTTTGAACATAAATCGGTTACACAGGGCACAGGACACAAATGCGGTCACGATGGGCATATGGCCATAATGAGCCTGCTTTCGCGGAAGATTGCCCAACAGCGTCCGGCACACGGCAGGGCTGTGTTGCTGTTTCAACCTGCTGAAGAAACCGGCGAAGGGGCGGCAAAAGTGATAGCGGATCCGCAATTCAAGAAGATAAAGCCGGATATGGCGTTTGCATTGCACAATCTTCCGGGGTTTGGGCTGCATGAAATAGTGCTGAAAGAAAATACCTTCGCTTCGGCCTCTAAGGGAATGATTATTAAGCTAAAAGGAATTACTTCCCATGCCGGGGAACCGGAGAACGGCATTAACCCAGCCCTCGCCATCTCCAAAATAATCAGTGGATTCTTGGCGCTGCCTTCTGAAGAGCATTTTCAGGATTTTACGCTGATAACCATGATACATGTACGGCTGGGTGAGCGTGCTTTCGGCACCTCAGCAGGATATGGCGAAGTGATGGCCACATTGCGCTCTTACCGGAATGATGATATGGATGTGCTGACACAACGGGCGGAAGAAATTGTTAAGATCGCGGCCGCTACCGATAAGCTGCAATGGGATGTGACCTATACTGAAGAGTTCCCGGCAACGGTGAACGAAAATAAATGTAATGCCCTTGTTAACATTGCTGCTCAGGAGGAGGGACTGACGGTAACAAGACCAAAGGCTCCCTTTAGATGGTCGGAGGATTTCGGACAGTTTACCTCACGGTTCCAGGCAGCGCTCGTTGGACTTGGGTCAGGGACGAAGCAGCCTCAGCTTCATAATCCTGACTACGATTTCCCTGATGAAATTACAGATACGGGGGCTGGCGTCTTTTTTAATATCTATAAAAGAGTCCTGACGGATAATAGCTAATATGAATACAACATCGGTTATAGCGATTAGTCAGTCGGCTTTGGAGAATAATATTAATTTTATCCAGAGTCTTTTAACAGATAATGTGAGGCTTTCCACGGTAATCAAAGGCAATGCTTACGGCCATGGGGTAGAGTATATCGTACCTATGGTGGAGAAAACGGGAGTGGATCACTTTTCCGTATTCAGCTCTGATGAGGCCCGCGCTACTAAAAGGGTATGCCGGCCCGATACCGATATTATGATCATGGGGTTTGTTGATGAGGAGGATATGGAATGGGTGTTGGAAAATGAGATTGAGTTTTTTGTTTTCCAGATAGAACATCTCAAAGCTTTCATCGAGAAGGCAAAAGAGACCGGTAACAGAGCACACATTCATCTGGAGCTGGAAACAGGAATGAACCGTACAGGGTTTAACAGGCAGCAGCTTCGCAGGATTATTCCTTTGCTAAAGCAGAACCAGGAGCATATTGTTATTAAGGGCGTATGTTCGCATTATGCAGGAGCAGAGAGCATAGCCAACCATGTGCGGGTGCAAAAGCAAATTACCCGGTTTAACCAGGGCTACAAATTCCTGCTGCAGCAAGGCATTCATCCGGAAATAAGACATACGGCATGCTCGGCGGCGGCGGTGGCTTATCCTAAAACACAAATGGATATGGTGCGCGTGGGCATCCTTACTTATGGGTTTTGGCCCAGCAAGGAAACACAAATCCACTACATTCATAAAGCAAAGGATAAAATTAATCCGTTGCGGCAAATCATTACCTGGAAGAGTAAAGTGATGGGGTTGAAGACAATAAAAGAAGGAGAATTTGTAGGGTACGGCACCACCTATATGGCGCTGGAGACTAAAAAGATTGCTGTCATCCCGGTGGGCTACTCTCATGGCTTCAGCAGGAGCCTCAGCAACCAGGGACGCATCCTTATCAAAGGCCAGCGCGTAGGCGTAATAGGTATGGTGAATATGAATATGGCATCGGTGGATGTTACCTATGTGCCCGGTGTTCGGGTAGGTGATGAGGTGGTGATTATCGGACAGCAGGGAGATAACTACATTACTATTTCCTCCTTCGGAGAGTTGAGTGATCAGGTAAACTACGAACTATTAACAAGATTGCCTTCAAAAATTAAGAGGGTTATAAAACAATAGAACAATGGCTTATATAGAACTGGATAAATCGAAATTACGACATAATTACCAATTCCTTGATGATCTTTTTAAAAGGTACAACAAGGAGTGGGGCGTAGTAAGCAAAATGCTTTGTGGCCACAAAGGGTATCTGGAAGTGTTGCTGGATTTGGGCATCAAAGAGATCCATGATTCCCGTATCTCTAACCTGAAGACGGTGAAGAGAATAGATCCCAGTGTGCAGACTGTTTACATCAAGCCTCCTGCCAAGCGAAGCATACGCACCATTGTGCAGTATGCCGATGTTAGCTTTAATACGGAACTGTACACCATACAGTTGCTTAGCGAAGAAGCCCAGCGACAACACAAAAAGCACAAAATCATTATCATGGTGGAGATGGGCGATTTGCGTGAAGGTGTGGTGGGAGAAAACCTGATTGACTTCTATTCCGAGATCTTTCATCTGAAAAATATCGAAGTGGTGGGGCTGGGAGCAAATTTCAACTGCCTCAACGGGGTGATGCCCACCCATGACAAAATGATTCAGTTGAGTCTTTACAAACAATTGATAGAAACCACCTTTAACAAAAAAATAAAATATATCTCCGGGGGTTCCTCTGTTACTATGCCGTTGTTGTGGCAGAAGATGATACCAAAGGGCATAAACCATTTTCGTATCGGGGAGTCGCTTTACAATGGGATGAACCTTTTTACTGATAAGGTAATTAAGGGGATGAAGACAGACGTGTTTAAACTGCACACCGAAATCATAGAACTCACCGAAAAGCCGGTAGTACCTATTGGAGAGCGCTCTACTAATGTTGCAGGAGATATGGTAGAGTATAACGTCACTGATTACGGTAAAAAGTCGTACCGCGCTATTCTGGATGTGGGGCTGCTTGACCTGGACACACGCTATATATATCCTGTTCAGAAAGGGATAGAGTTTTCGGGGGCCAGCTCAGATATGCTGGTGATGGATATCGGAAAATCTAACAGGAAACTGAAGGTAGGCGACATTATTTCTTTCCGTCTTGATTATATGGGGATATTAAGTGTTATGAATTCAAACTACATCAATAAAGTTGTGATTGATAAATAACACCAGGCGCTCTGTATCATAAAGCCTGCAAATAAAATTTATACCAATTGCAAATCAATACCGAAAGTTTTCGGTATTGATTTTGGCAATGGTTAATGCTGATAAATATTTGAAGTGCCTTTAGGAGAGCCCCCAAAGGCCTTGGCGAACTAAAGGCTCAATTCAATTGATAATCGGTATCTAAGCATAAACGATAACATAAAAATTAAGGTTTCTGGAAAGCCCTGCAATATGTTATTTTACACCCCCTAACCATAAAAATCTTGATTTTGAATATGTGATCAGGAATTCTGATGTTAAGAAAAGTGTCATACTGCACCAGTAAAATCGCAAAAAATACATAGCAAGCCGGAATCAGCAGGCAATGATTCCGGCTTACTTGTGGTAATTTTTCAGGAATGCTTTCATTTCCGGCACTCCTCCCTGATAGACCAGGTAGCCATTATATGGCTCCCTTTTAGTGATTTCATCATTGACAGGCGTCAGCATCAGGTTTTTTACTTCTTCCGGATCGGTAGTCTGCCCCAATACCCATCCCAGCTTGATGTATGCTGCCTCGGGAAGCATATTGCCTGCCGGGATAATTCCCATGGCCATCATGTCCCTTCCGGTATCATAAACAAACATCTGCACATAGCCCCACAACGTTTGCAGCGTCATATACATATGCACTCCTTTTTTGTGGGCTCGTTTTATGGCCGGGTAGAGCTTTTTGTTAACGTGGCCCAGGCCGGTGCCTACAATGATAATACCCTCATACCCTTTATCCACCAGCGCATCCAGCGTATCAGGCTTCATACCCGGGTAATAATAGAGCATTGTAACATTATCGTTGAAGTAGGGTTTGATCTCCACTTTGCGGTCTTTGCGGCGGTGGTTATACTCTTTTTTGATATGCTGAATACTGTTGCGTGTTACCATAGCCAGCGGCGTATCTCCAATTGTGCGGAAAGTGGATCGGTAGGAAGAGTGCATTTTTCTTACGCGGGTGCCCTTGTGCAACAGGCCGTATTCGTCGGATGTGGGGCCGAACATAGACACCATCACCTCCGCGATGTCGGAGTGGCCGGCAGTGTACATGGCATGCATCAGGTTAAGGGCGGCATCGGAGCTGGGGCGGTCTGAGGAGCGCTGCGACCCTACCAGCACTATCGGCACCGGCGGGTTCTGCACCATGTAGGTAAGGGCTGCCCCGGTATGATGCATCGTATCGGTGCCATGGCCGATGACAATGCCATCCACACCCTTTTCTATTTCACGGCCAATGGCTTTTGCCAGCGAAACATATTGCTTCGGTCCCATGTTCTCAGAAAAAACAGCAAATACTTTTTCCGTTTCGAGGTTACAGATGTCGGCCAGCTCGGGGACGGCGCCATACAACTCTCCCGGCGAAAAGGCAGGGATTACAGCACCGGTGCGGTAGTCCAGGCGCGAGGCAATCGTCCCGCCGGTGCCAAAGAGCTTCACACTGGGGAGCCCGTCGGTGTAAGGAAACTCCTGCTCCGGTATTTTGTAGTTGGCTTTTTTATAGCCTGTCTCTTCCATGTTTTCGATGGTATGGATATCTATGCCTATGTTATATCCGGTAGGGATTTTCAGGACGATGTGTTGGTCGTCATCATTCTCTGAACGTGGCAACACAGTACCTTCAAACTGCCCTCTTGTGGTCTTTATTACGGTAGAGCTCCACACACGGATGTTGAACTTCTTTAGGGTCTCTATGGCTTCTCCTTTATATCCCTGGAAAATATCGTTACTCATTAGTTTTCAGTGTTTTTTTTGTTGATAATCGCTTCCACTTCGCGGCACAGTTCCTTCAGGGGAATATTACCGGTGCTGGCCTGGCGCAGCTGCCCGGCAATCCAGCGGGCTTCGTTTTTAGCGGTATTGTTTTTTGCGGTTTTTAGGAAAGAGCGGTGCAGGTAGGGTATACGCGAGAGAATCTCTTCCTTGGCAAGGTTTTGATAACCAATGCTTGTGAGTACCCCTTCGAACTCCATCTGCGGATGCTGATAAACTACCGGCAGCATTTTTTGGGCTATGGCCTTATCAAGATTTTGATTTTTGATAAAGCGAAGCATTGCTTTTATGATGCCATAATGAAAATCTTTCCCACGCTGGTAATGCCCTTCCACCCACTTTAACCGGTGGCCCAGCAGGGTACCGGCAAAAACAGGGTTATAGCCCATGCTTTTCAGCTCTTTAAGTAATGGGTACAAGTTTTTGCTGAAGAGGTAGTTATAGGTATCTTCCGGCACGTTCCACTTCTTCAGCTGCTGATACCTGTCAATAATATCTTCCGGGATATCTTTGCGTCGCTCTTCGATGTATTCATCGGTAAGAGGAAGGGGAGGGGAGTCGGTGTCGGGATACATCCTGTCGGCACCGGGCAGCACACGCTCAAAGATAGTGGTGCCGTCAGGGAAAGATTTTCTTGTTTCATTAGGGATTCCTTTAAAAGCCATCTGACATCGCTCTTCTATTGTCTCCAACGCCGTATCAATATCTTCGGCAGGGCCCCAGAAAAGCACCTGAGCATCTTCAGGGCTACTCTCGCTCATGCTTTTTATTTTGTCCCATGCCTGTTCGTTAACAACGGGATGCAAGGCTTCGGAGTGTGCCATGTTGGGGCGCTCCAGGCATGCGATAACTGCCAGGCGATCTTCAATTTCGTTAGCGAATACTTTTCCGGGCTGGGTGAAGTGCGACAGGGCCCCGGCAAATCCGGGAAGGTTTACTGCTACTATTTTATGACGCTCATCGCGTGCATCCACCAGCGGTTGATAATCGAATCCAAAATCGTAGAAGTTTAGCTTCCGATGGCTGATGCTCCACTTCTCCGGGGTTTTTACTTTTCCTTTTAGCTTATCGCGCAGCAGCAAGAGCGACCATTGTCTGAAGGCTTCGTTGTGCGATAGTTCGGGGAGCCAGCGGGTGTGTGCCACTCCTTTTATCTCTACCCGGGAGCCTCCGCGGCAGCTGACATTCAGGTCCTGACGACCCGTGCCTATCCCTGTGCGCACTTTTCCGGTGCTGCGGTTCAGAAAACGGATATAGTCGTTAGCTTCTTTAACCTCGTCGGGGTTTACCATATCAGGGTACGTCACCGTTTCTATCAGTGGAATGCCCAGCCGGTCGGTATTATAAATCCGCTTATGGCGATAATCTAACACCTCGCGGCAGGAATCCTCTTCAAGGCTCAGCTGTATTAGCCTTACTTTTTTGTGGCGCAGCTGTATCATGCCTTCTACGCCTATGATGGCTGTGCGCTGGAATCCGGTAGGGATGCTGCCGTCGAGGTATTGCTTGCGGGTAATGTGCACCTCGCCAACAACATTCAGTTTGCTTAGCAGCGAAATATCCAGGGCTATCTCCAGCGCCTGCTGGTTCAGAGGAAAAGGTGGCGTGTCGTCCACCTCATAGGTGCAGGTGGTTTCGTTTTTCAGGCGGTAGGTTATCTCTTTGCGGGTTTTGAACTCCATCAGCGCAGTGCCGTCATACTCCCCTAATTCACTGAGGGTAGGTCGCATATGCCTGACAACTTCAGCGTCATAGTCGTCGTGTTGGTGGTAGATGCCGGCAGGACAGTGACAGAACGTTTTTTCTTCGGTCTTGAGCTGCTGATGCACTTCCAGTCCCGACATAAAGCCGATGCGGTCGTAATCTTTTTGGGTGGCTTGCTTTCGGGAAATATATCCGGCGTTTTTGAGCGTCTGCTCATAATTTTTCTTCGGATTAATCTTTTTCATGGTCTGTGTGCGTAAGTAATTAGAACGGCCAAATATATTAAAAACAGATTGATATAAAAAATTATAATAATTGGTTAATTTTGCCTTGCAGCAGCCAGACACTTTGTTATATAACAAGGAGGAACTTTGAAAAATATTCATAAATAGTTTTCTGCAAAGGGATTTTTGGCACTTTTTTAGTTAGGAAACGTTAACAAATGAAACAGACAATATCTGTGATAATTACGGAGACATACAAGCATGATTAGGGTTTGTACCAAATCGCAACGTTGTCAGAAACTTTAAACGGATGAAAATATACCGGTTGATCCATACTAATGATATAGTTATCGCTGTAGCGCTAATGATTTTATTGCTTACGGCAGGAAGCAGTTGGGCCCAGGAGACCAAAACCGTGCATATCCTCAATGCGGATAAGTCCACATTCAATCGTGCCGAGGATGAAAATTTACGTAAGTTTATAGGAAATGTGGCTTTTGAAATCGACAGCACCATTCTGTATTGTGATACCGCCTACCTGAACGATAAGAATAAAAATATTGATGCTTATGGCAATATTCATATTAAGGTTAGTGATACGCTGAATATTTATGGCGACATCCTCAACTATCAGGGGAGAACGCGCATTGCCGATATTTTTGGAGATGTGGAGTTGGTAGATAATACTACTACGCTTACTACTGACCATCTGGTGTATGACCGTAACGATGCCGTTGCCAGCTATACAACTGGTGGAGAAATTGTGGACAGTGTTAACAGGCTTACAAGCATTAAAGGGTTTTATAAAACCGAAATCAAAGAATTTACTTTTTATGATAGTGTGCGGGTATTTAACCCCGATTATACGATGCGCTCCGATACGCTGATGTATAATACCGGGAGCAAGGTCAGTTACTTTTATGGCCCTTCATGGATTGAGAGTGAAGAGAATACACTTTATGCCGAATACGGATGGTATAACACCATATCAGAGGTCACACGATTACAGAAAAAGGCATTTATCAACAATGGTGCCCAAACGCTGCGGGGTGACAGCCTTTTTTACAATAGAAACACAGGTTTTGGAACCGCCCGGAGAAATGTGTGGATGCGTGACAAAGAACAGAATATGATCATCACCGGAGAGTATGCCGAGTATGATGAGCAGCGTTTTTTTGCCTATGTAACAGATAGTGCCCGTGCAGTGCTCATCGATGAACGGGATTCGTTGTTTGTTTCGGGCGACACCCTGTACGCCACTTTTGACACAACGAACAAGCTGCAGAATGTTTTCGCTTATTTTGGGGCGCGCTTTTTTCACCATGATTTGCAGGGCGCTGCCGATAGCCTCAAATATGCCGCGGAGGACTCCGTTATCACTATGTTCAAAAATCCTGCAATTTGGGCGCAGGAGAGTCAGATAACCGCCGATACTATCACTATTACGCTTAACGGAACGGAGGTGGAGTACATGGAGCTTTTCCACAAGTCACTGATAGCTTCGTATGACACTCTGGACTGGTACAACCAGATTAAAGGGAGATACATGAAAGCCTTTTTTAAAAATAACAGCCTCTATAAAATTGAAACCACAGGGAATGCAGAATCCATCTATTATGTAAAGGATGAGATGGACGAGTTGAAAGGCGTTAACAAATCTGTTTCCGGAAGCCTGACCATCTATTTTGAAGATAACAAGTTCTCATGGATCACTTTTGTGGAAGAGCCCAATTCTGTGATGTATCCTTTGCGGGATATGAGTGAGAAAGACCGTTTCTTTCCTGATTTTGAATGGCAGAAAGCACGGAAGCCCAAAAACAAGGACGACGTATTCTGACCGCCTATTCCTTTATCGTGTCATTCTCTTTAGGCTGATCTTCTTCCGGAGGAATATACTCATTGCGTTTATTTCCCCGTCCAAATACAGAGAAGTGGACATAGCGCTGCGGATGCAGCTTCATATCGCGCAGAAGCATGTTCATCTCATGGGAAGCCGACTCCAGGTTGCGATACAGAGTGTCGTTATTCAGGAAGCTGGCCGCAGACCCATCCCCATTGTTTACCTTTTCCAGGATTGCAGTAAACTGCTCTATGCTGCTGTTGGCACGGTGCAAAGTTTTGCTTAGCTCTGCATTAGCCAGCGTATCGCTTATTGCTGAGAGGTTAGTAATCGTATTGTTGATATCACTTTCCTTAGCCTCAATGTTTCGTGTTATGGCCTCCAGGTTACCAATAATCATAGCCAGGCGGTTACGTTCAGTAGAAACCAAAGTATCAATATTATAAGTTGTATTCTTGAGGTATTCCAGCGATTGATTGATGCTGGTGAAGCTGTTGGCAAGCTCGTCGCGCGTTTGCTTGTTAAAGACATCCTGAATAACGGTAACTACAGTGTCTATACTAAGCATCAAGTTCTCGGCTTTGTTTTTGATAGGCCTTACCTGTTCGTTAACGGCATCTTTGATGCTGCTCTCCACAGAGGTTTTGAGAGTGTCGTTAGGCTGAGCTATCGTTTTGGAGTCGCCAAGCTGCAAGTTTATTGCCTTGGAACCCATAATGTCGCTGCTGTAGATGCGGGCAGTAGTGTTTTTCGGCACATTAAAATCGCTCTTCACTTCCATGGCAACCAAAATCCTGCCTGTATTGTCGTTGGTAAAGTCAATATCTGTTACCTGTCCTACTTCAAAACCATTAACAGTAACAGGATTTGCTTTAAGAAGCCCTTCTATGCTGTTGTAAACACCATAAAATGTTCTGGTATTACTGAAAAAATTCTTCCCTTTAAGGAAATTAATACCCCACCCCAAAAGGAAAAGTGTAATTACAAATAACACCCCTAATTTAAATTCTCTGGATATTTTCAATGGTTTATCATTTTTAGATTTGATACAAAAGTATTATTTATAGTTGATAATTTCCAGTGCTTCGCCTACCGAAATTCGATTATTTTTATTAAAAGCTACCACAAATGCTCCTTTATGGCCTTTGCGACGCATTTTTCGCTGCATTTTGCGGGCTTCTTCCAGCGATCCTGTTTTGCCGTAAATATATTTATACATCCCGTTATGGCGGTACTCCTGTACATTTTCAGGGTCAGAAAAACTTTTTTCGCTTATCTCTTTGGGCTCCGGTGAGGTGGCTATCTGCACACTAAAGTATACTTCAGGACTGTTTTTCTTGGCTATGGGTTTCTTTTCTATCCCCTTTTTGTTATCTGAGGCCTTTTGTTGGGGCAGGTTTTTCTCCATCTTGTGTTTGTAATCCCTGAATGCCCTGTATATCGCAGAGGCAATATATACCTGTCCTTTTTCCGAGAGCAGAAACGCTTCATCATTTTTATTGGAAAGAAACCCTGTTTCTACCAGGATGCCGGGCATGGTGGTGCGGTATAACACCAAAAATCCGGCCTGCCTCACGCTGCGGTCTTTCAGGCCAACCCTTTCGCGAAACTGGTTTTGAACCAAACCGGCTATTTGTATGCTTTGATCCAGGTGCTCATTCTGGAGGATGGACAAGCTGATATAGCCCTCATCGCTGTTAGGATCAAAACCGTCATACTCCTCGCGGTAATTATCCTCTAAAAGGATAGCCGCATTCTCTTTTTTAGCTACTTCCAGGTTTTGTTCTGATTTGTGCAGCCCCATCACATATGTTTCAGCGCCATAGGGCTGCGATGAGCGGTTTGCATTACAATGAATTGAGATAAACAGATCGGCGTTGTTAGAGTTGGCGATCTCGGCACGTTTATGCAACTCCACAAATTTGTCGGTTTTTCGGGTGTAGATCACCTCTACATCTTTAAAATTTTCTTTGATGTAGGCGCCTGTTTTTAAGGCGATAGACAATGCAATGTCTTTTTCTTTTGTCCGGCGACCCAGCGCTCCGGGATCTTTTCCTCCATGCCCTGCATCAATGACCACCGTGTTAACATACGCACGCTCCTGGCCGTATGCAAATGATGTAAGGATCATCACAGCGAGGAGTATTTTAAAAACAGATTGCATTCGTATCACGCAAGTATTATTTTAATTAGTTTTGAACTTTATTTCTGAAACGCAAAAGCCATATTGGTATTGTTTTTGCTTCTTGAACAAAATTACAAAAAGAATACACTTATTCAGTTACTATTCAAAAGAATAATTCAGCGAAATTATCATAGATTAAGTTAGTGAGAAAAGGAAAAATAGCAGAAAGAGGAGTTTTTTTTGTGTTGCTTATGATGATGACGCAATTGGTTTATAGTCAGTCAGTGGCTGATTCAATAAAAGGAGTATATCATAAGGAGCAGTATACCCCTGTTGCCTCTCCCGATACGCTCATAATTCCTGACACCCTTCTTGCTGATTCCATAGTTTTTGATACGCTGGTTATTGATACCCTGATAACGGACTCGCTGGCGGCAGATACCGCCCGAAAAAGTGATAATGCCATTGAAGCTCCCGTGAAGTATCACGCCAAAGACTCGATTAGCTTTGACTTGAAAAGCCGGAAAGTATACCTATATGAAGATGCAGAGATAGACTACCAGCAGATTAACCTGAAAGCAGCTTTGATAGAGATAGATTTCCCCACAGATTTGATCAACGCTTACGGAAAAGAAGACTCTACAGGTAAGCTACAAAACAAGCCGGTGTTTACGGAGAGCGGGAAAACCTATCGCTCGGAGATAATGCGATACAATTATGAGACGAAAAAAGGCCATATCAAAAAAGTGAAAACGCGCGAAGGAGAGGGGTATTTGCATGGGAAGACCATAAAAAAGATGCCGGATAATACCATCAATGTGGGTGAGGGTAGTTATACCACCTGCAGCCTTGATGATCCCCATTTTGAGCTCCGCTATACCAAGGCTAAAGTTATTCCGAAAGATAAAATCGTGAGCGGGCCTGCTTATATGGTGATAGAAGATGTCCCTATTCCGCTGATATTGCCTTTTGGTTTTTTTCCTAACAAGCAGGGACAGCAATCGGGTGTGTTGGTGCCTTCGTACGGGGAGTCGCAGGACCGGGGGTTCTTTTTTGAAAATGGCGGATACTATTGGGGAATCAGCGATTATATAGACTTTGAGCTAAGAGGCGATATCTACACCAAAGGGAGCTGGGCTCTGGAACCGCAGCTACGCTACAAAAAGCGGTATCGGTATAACGGCTCCTTAAGTGGTGGGTATACCTTTAACAAGGTAGGGGAGCAAGGCACCGAAAGCTACCAGGTGAGTAAAGATATATCCATACGCTGGACCCACTCGCAGGATCCCAAAGCACGCCCTAACAGCCGGTTTAATGCCAACGTTAACATTGTTACCAACACCTATAATAAGTTTAACCCTGTAAGTACCAACGATTACCTCTCCAATACATTCCGCTCCAGCATCTCTTACCAAACTAATTTTGATAACAAGATTTTTCTTACGGCCAGCATGAACCATAACCAAAACACGCTGAACAAAACCGTAAACGTTACTTTGCCTCAGCTATCTATATCAGCTAATAAATTCTACCCGTTCAGAAGAAAAGAACCGACAGGAGGATTAAAATGGTATGAAAATATTACCGTAGGATATTCTATGGATGCTAAAAATATGCTGAACACAAGGGATAGCCTGCTTACTTTTGATAATGAGATGCTTGGCCGTTTTGAAAACGGGATGCAGCACAAGATACCTGTCAGCAGTTCTATAAAAATACTGAATTATTTTAACCTCAGCAACTCCATTAATTACACGGAACGGTGGTATACCAAAACAATCCGTAAAGATTTTGCCTATAGCGTGAATGACACCGTGCCAGGAAAAGTGGTAACAGATACGGTGCCCGGGTTTGCCTCGTCGCGCGAGTTTAATTTCAGCTCTTCGCTCAGCACAAGACTCTATGGGATGTTAAATTTTAAGAAAGGGCCGGTTAAAGCAGTGCGGCATGTGATGAACCCCAGTGTAAGTTTTTCTTACCGGCCTGATTTCAGCGACCCGAAATACGGTTATTATGACCGGTATTATAATCATAATACAGGATCTTATGAAGAGTACACGATATTCCAGGATGGTATTTACGGGTACCCTAATGCTGGAGAGTCGGGGTCGATCAACTTCGGGTTATCAAATAACCTCGAGATGAAGGTAAGGACTCCCAATGATACCGTTCAGCAGGACAAAAAGATAAAGCTGATTGATAACCTGACCCTGAGCACTTCATATAACATGGCTGCCGACTCGATGAACTGGAGTGTTTTAAATATCCGCGGCCGCACAAAATTGTTCGATAAAGTGAATGTAAACTACAGCAGCACCTACGACCCCTATGTGTTCGATACTGTTAGCGGCAGGAGAATTAACAAGTTTGTGTGGAATGAAGAAGGAAAGCTGTTTCGCCGCACTAATACCAGCTGGAAATTCGGGGTTAATCTGAGTTTTACTGATCAGGATTGGAAGGAGATGTATCAATCTGATGAGGGTACTGAGGAGGAGCTCGAACAAATCAATCAAAACCCTGCGCAATATATCCGCTGGGATAACCAGTGGAATGTGAATATTGATTATACCCTCCACTACACGAACCGCTATCAGCAATCGCTGGATGTGTATGAGCGGGAATTTATTCAGACGCTTAATTTTAACGGGGCTATCAATGTTACGGACAAGTGGAAGTTCAGGCTGCGTTCCGGTTACGACTTTAAGCAGAAAAACATTTCCTACACCTCCATAAATATTCATCGCGACCTTCACTGCTGGCAGATGAGCTTTAACTGGATCCCTTACGGGGGATATAAGAGCTGGAACTTCACTATCCAGGCCAAGTCGTCGCTGCTGCAGGACCTCAAGCTCGAGAAAAAGAAGGATTTCAGGGATTATTAACCCTGCAGCCAGTTTTTGATAATGGCAGCGCCGCCGGGGGTCATTACCGATTCAGGATGAAATTGCACGCCATGCAAATCATATGATTGGTGTTTGATGGCCATCACATGGTCATCATCATCACGCATGGTAACTAATAACGCTTCGGGGACAGGATCTGTTGCTATCCAGGAGTGATAATGGCCTATGTATATACTTTCGGGAAGGCCGGAGAAAAGATGATGGGTTGCTGTTACACGGGCGCTGTTTTGGTAGCCATGACGGATTGTTGCTGTCTGCCTCAGCACTCCCCCGAAATATTGCACCAAAGCCTGATGTCCTAAGCAAACACCAAGTATAGAAGCCTTCTTATGAAAAAGATCGATAAGGCGCATCATCATGCCAGACTCAGCAGGGAGGCCGGGACCCGGCGACAGCACTATTTTGCTATAATGCGCTGCTTCTTCAAAATCTATGGCATCATTTTTCCTGATGGTAACCCATGCTCCCTGCTCTTCCAATAGTTGTAGCAGGTTATAAGTAAAAGAGTCATAATTGTCAATGAGTAAAACCTTCACGTCATAGCCTTTTTAGGGTTGCAAATGTAATGGATTGGAAGCTATTGGAAACAAAAATTCCGGATAAGGGTTTTTGATGATATGGAAGAACAAATAAAGCATTTTATCCTGCAGCTGTTTTTTGCGCGTAACAATCCAAAGACTTTTAGTAAAGTAATCCGCGATATGCGGAAAGCTCATGATGATGCTCATCTGCAAAAGATAACAGACACCATAAAGTATCGCATAAACAAGGAAGGGCTGGGGTTTGTAGCCCCCGCCACCGATAATGATGCCTTTAAGCAGCAAGTGCTGGGCGCTATCAATATCCTGGAAAAGACACCTTGAATGGAAGGCTCCCGCACCGCTGGCTGCAGCGTCCGCTAAAAGCATTTTGTTGGTAGTTTTTAACCGGCCTAAAAAAATGGCTTTTGGGAGGCTATCCTGGGCCCGCAGGATAATAATCACGCATCCGGCACATCAGGAAGGAATATCATGACTCCCCGGCTGATTCCGGTTATCTATCCCGATGTTAAGCGGCCGCTTGTCGTCACCTGCCAGGTAGAGCGTTTGTGTGGGGAAGGCAAAATCTATCCCTTCAGCATTAAAGCGACGCATGATTTCTAAATTCACTTTCTCCGAGTAGCTCATATAAGTCCAGTAATCAGGAGGGTGATACCAATAAAGAAACAGAATATTTAGTGATGCGCTGTTGAGTTCGTTGAAATATACACGTGGAGGCAGATCGGCTTTCATCCCTTCATGGTTTTCCAGAATTTCTTTGAGTATACCAATAGCTTGCTGAAGCTTATGAGGAGGAGTGTCGTAAGTAACCGTTATGTTGCCGATACGCCTGATGAATGGCCTTTTACCTATGTTGCGGATAGTCCGGTTAGCCAGTTCCCCGTTGGGGATAGATACCAGATGCCCCTCGAGGGTGCGGATACGTGTGCTGCGCATCCCGATAGATTCCACAGGGCCGTCATGGCCGTCTATCACCACCCGGTCGCCGATTTCAAAAGGTTTGTCGGCAGCAAGTACAAAAGAACCTATAAAATGCTTGATGGTGTCCTGGGCGGCAAGAGCTACCGCCAAACCACCAATACCCAGTCCTGCTATTACCGATGTGAGGGGCTTATCGCTAAGAAGCTGAAAAAGCTGGACCACGACCAGGATGACAACAATCACCCGCAAGGTCTTGCGGATGGCGGGAGCAAACATCCTGCTGGTGGAGTTGTCCTGGCGTATCATCAGCTGCTCGAACCATTCGCCGGGAGCATCCACCAAATAGAAAAACAACATACCAAAGGAGAGGGTTACCAGCACCGAGGAGACAGTAAGGACTATAGCCCCGGATTTTTCGGCAAGGGGCAGCAAATGGGCCAGGAGCGCTATACCTAATGTTATCAGAATAAAAGTAACTGATTTGGAAATAGCGTTTAAGATAGTAGCGTAGACGGGTTTGTCGGTTGCCAGCACTCGCCTGGAGGCTCTTCTGAGCAGATATTTTGTAACACGCCCGATTATCCATAAAATAATAACAGCGGCTAAAAATATTAATACTTGCACTGCAGGATGGCTGGCGGACATCTGATCGATGTACTGGTTCAGTGAATTCATGATAATCGGTTTTTAGAGGTCACTATTTAGCTACATATTAATTGAGCGTGAGTAATATTTTTAGTGGTAACCATTCTCCTTATTAAATTGTTGA
>Ga0307967_1000523_pt1 | contig 26405 bp, 27 predicted proteins | sample OrgLakmetagen648_FD_201828 | JGI IMG/M metagenome (GOLD analysis project Ga0307967, IMG submission 201828) | Saline water microbial communities from Organic Lake, Antarctica - #648 | ecosystem: Environmental > Aquatic > Non-marine Saline and Alkaline > Saline | place: Antarctica: Organic Lake... | reverse complement strand
TTGTATAATCACCATATCAATCAAAAAGCCTTGCACCACCGGACGCCGATTGGTGCAATGAAGCAATGGCAGCAAGATCGCCCCGAATTATTCCGGAAACGCGTAATTAATCATGCGGGACCCGACAGTTAGGTGAGTCGCTTATGAATCAACTGCATACCCTGCTCGAGCACGCCGATGCTCAGTGCTTGGCGCGTGGGGTGCGTTTTACCCCGATTCGCCGGCGCGTGCTGGAGCTTATCGCGGCAAACGGCGGTGGCCTGAAAGCCTATGACCTGCTCGATCAGCTTTCCGCTGAGCATGCCGCCGCGCGCCCGCCGACCATCTACCGGGCGCTCGAGTTTTTAATCCAGCAGGGGCTCGTTCACCGCATTGAGTCGCAGAGTGCCTACGTTGCCTGCGCCTGCCCTGAACACGCCCATGGGTTTCAGCTGCTGATTTGCCGCGCCTGTGGCCAGGTGAAAGAGATCCATTTCGATGAGATCAGCGAGCAGCTCGCCGCCCGCGCTGGCCACCAGGGCTTTCGCGTTGAACGCCAGACCATCGAGCTGATTGGGCTTTGTGCCCCTTGTCTGGCGTCTTCTACATCATCGACTCCCCGACCCTAAAACGAGCCCGCACCATGTCGCACGTTGCCAAAAATGTTGAAAAAGACCCGACCAACACGCTGTTTAAACGGCTGGAAACCGCCCTGCCCGACGATAGCCTTCCGGCTGTGGCTGACCTGCTAAGTGCGGCTAAATTTAACGGCGATGGGCTGATCCCCGCGATTGCCCAGCAGCACGATAGCGGTGAGGTGCTGATGATGGCGTGGATGAATCCTGAGGCGCTGGATGAGACCCTGCGCACCGGGCGTGTGTGCTATTTTTCGCGTTCTCGGGGCAAGCTCTGGCGCAAGGGTGAGTCGTCGGGTCAGCAGCAGCATTTAAAAGCCGCCGCGCTCGACTGCGATGGCGATACTCTGCTGCTGCAGGTGGAGCAAACGGGGGCTGCCTGCCATACCGGCCGGCGCAGCTGCTTTTACGTGGATGTTACCGCGGCGCCGCGTATTACCAGCGCCCCACTGATCGACCCGGAAAGCCTTTACGGTCGCAAGGCGTGAAACGCCTGCTGAGCCGCGCCTTGGCCGGACTGCTGGTGGCACTGGTGCGGGGTTACCAGTGGGTGATAAGCCCCCTGCTGGGGCCGCGCTGCCGTTTTTGGCCTAGCTGCAGCGCCTACGCGGTAGAAGCCTTGCAGGTTCACGGGCCGCTGAAAGGCGGAGCGATAGCGGCCAAACGCATTGGCCGCTGCCACCCCGGAAGCGATGGCGGGTTAGACCCCGTGCCAGGTGGCCCCAGCGAGGCGCTCTGCCGAGAAGATCCCGAGCTCGACGACAACTTTCGTCCGCGCCATTCCCATCATAGCTCTGACAATAGCGATCATCGCAACACGTCCGAGTAGCAAAATAGTTTTCTCCTCTCGCTTCCTGCCTCCTACCTTGCCTATTTTGCGCGTCTTATGCTTTCAACCCCTGTTCTTTTCAGCCCTATTCGTTCAAGCCCTATCCTTCCGGCACGATTAACCGGTGCGGCGGCGAAAGACCACGCTCAGGTTATTGGCCGGCATTTCCATCACGCGCTCCAACACCAAACCATTAGCGGCGGCCTCGGCCTCAACGCGTTCCAGATCGCGCAGGCCCCAAGACGGGTCACGGGTTTTCAGGTCGGCATCAAATGCTTGATTGCTGGGGGCAGTGTGCTGGCCGCCGCGCCGGTACGGGCCGTAAAGAAACAGCACACCATCATCGCTTAAGTATTCGCGTGCCCGCTGCATCAGCGTTTGGGTGACCTGCCAGGGCGAAATATGAATCAGGTTAATGGCAACGATGGCGTCAAACGCCGCGGCCTGCCACTCGGCTGGCCAGCGGGCGGTCACGTCCAGCGCTATGGGTGCCAGCAGATTGTTGCATCGGCCTTCGTTCAGCCCCTTGTCTTGCCAGGCGCTAATGGAGGCCAGTGCTGCGGAGGTCGTATCGCTTGGCTGCCACTGCCAGCCGGGCATGGCCTGGGCGAAGTGTACGCCGTGTTCGCCGCTACCGCTGGCCAGCTCCAACACGCGGGCCTGAGGCGCAAGATGCTCGCGCAGCACTGTCAGAATGGGGTCGCGATTACGCGCCGTAGCGAGGCTTTGCAGCCGCCGATCATCAAAGGCTGACATGGTATGGACTCGCTAGATGCGGTTAGTTTGAGCTCGCCGTTTCTTGCCCAGCGACCCGATATATTGTCTTCAGCATGGCATTTAACCCGTTGCTGCGCGTGGGTGACAGGTGCTTGTCGAGCCCCAGGTCAGCCAGAAAATGCGGCTCTGACACGCGGATTTCCTCCGCCGTACGCCCATTATAAATGCGTAGCAGCACACCGATCAGCCCCGACACAATCGCCGCATCCGAGGTGGCGTAAAAGGTCAGGGTATCGCCCTGGGTGTCGTGGTTCATCCAGACGTTGGACTGACATCCCCTAATCTTGTATTCATCAATCTTCCACGCCTCGGGAAACGCCGGCAGCTGTTTCCCCATATCAATAATGTATTGATAGCGGTCCATCCAGTTATCAAATATCTCAAACTCTTCGATGAGCTCTTGCTGAGCTTGTTCGACGCTCATGGCGAGTCCTTTTTTCGTCGGGTGAATTGCAGCCCCTATTATAACGCGTTAACCCGCCGGTGAAACGCCGGGCTCGTGTTCAATACGGTGGTTCAATGCGACTTAAGCGATGGCGCTGTTGTTCGGCGTGCCAGCGCGCATCTTCGGTATGCAGGTAGCGCGACGTGGTATCGAGCCTTGAGTGCCGCGCGCTTTCGGCCAAATAATGCAGGCTGATGCCGGCCTGCGCCTGATGGGTGATCGAGGTGTGGCGAAGCCAGTGGGGCGTTGCCTGACGCAGCGTGTGTACGTGCGCCGGTGTTCCGCCCTCGTCTTCAAGCGCGGCGGCTGACCGACTAAAGGCCTGGCGTATCAGCCGGTAAAGCTGGTTGGCGCCAATCTCGCGCTGCTCGTCAAGCGCACGGATCAGCGGCGTGGGCTCTTCATGACCAGGTATCGCGGTAAGCCCAAGCGTCGCCCGCCACTGGCTCAGGCACTCAAGAAAGTCTTCCGGTACCGGCACGTCGGCCTTCTTGCCGCCCTTGCCCACCACCCGCCACCAGATACGCCCTTCGCGGCTAAAAAAATCGTCCATACGCGCTGCGGTCATCTCGCTGACGCGCGGTGCGAGCAGGTAGGCAAAGCCAAACACAAAGCACAGTCGCGCCCGCTCGTAGTTCGCGCGCGGCGTGGCGTCTGCGGCCAATGGGCGGTTGAGCCACTGCCAAAACCAGTCCCACAGCTCGCTTTCCAAGTAGCGCTCGATCCGCGTTTGCTGATTGTTTAGCCGCCGCGATTTATCGCGCATCAGCCGAAACGGGTTGTGCCGTACCCATCCGGCCTCTACCAGCCAACTAAAAAGCCCCTGCAGGATTACCAGCGTCTGGCGTCGGCTGGCCGGCGACAGCGCCCCGCGAAACGGCCGCCAGTCGGGATGATCTTCGGGGCGGCTGGGCCCGACCCAAGCGGCCGGCGGATCGGCGATAAAGGCCTCAAAGCGGCGTAGTGCGTCGCGGTCAACGTCATTCAAGCAGGCGCCCTGCTCCTCGAGCCACAGCAACAGGCGTTTCGCCTCGCGCCGGTAAGCGCGCAGCGTTTGCGGAGTGTCCTGGTATTCGGCAAGCCAGTGGGCAACGGCGTCAGCGTCGCTTACGGCCCGAATGCGGGCGCCCTCTCTGCTGGCTTCTCTGTTTTCTGGCGGCAGCACGGTTGTCGTGTTGGTCGCTGTGCCTGACAGCGCTTTATCCAGACGAGTAATGGCGTTGGGCATGATGTTTTCTTGATGCTCTTTAAGAAGTGCGACTGGATATATAAGTCATCAAAGGGTCATCGCGAGGTGCTGCGCACCGTGGCGATCTCCCATCTAGACCAAAGTGCTTATTCTGATACTAGGTGGCGATTAATTCAAGATAAGGCGAGTAATCTTGAATTAATAGACTGAATCATAAGTATTATTACGTAATATGTATTATGTAATAATTGCTTTTTGACCCATGAATACAGACAATGCGGCATCAACGTAGCAAGCAAGGAGTTTGGGATGGCGCGCCACGGCATACAGTACGCCGACGTTCAGCAGGCGATAGACGCGCTACTGACGCGGGGCGATACGCCCAGCGTGCAGCGCATTCGTGAAGTGCTGGGCACAGGAAGTTTCACCACCATCAGCGAACACTTTCGCCACTGGCGTAAAGAGCGCGAGCAGAACCGCGACGTGCCTCCGCCCAAGGGCGTGCCCGAAGCCGTAGTAACGCTGGCGACCGATATGTGGCGCCAGGCGCAGGACGTGGCCAACGAGGGGTTGGTTCACTATCGCGAAGAGGCGAACCGCCGGGTGGAGGCAGCTCAAGAAGAAGAGCTGAAGGCAACGCGGGAGGCAGAAAACGCCGCACAGCGCGAACGTGCGCTGGCCGAGCACCTGCACCACCGCGAGGAGCGCATGGAAGCCCTCGGCGCGCAGCTGGCCGACAGCCAGGCACAGCAAAGCGCCCTGCTGACGCGCTGTAAAGGCGCGGAGCAGGAAAGTGCAGCACTGGCGAAGGACAACGCGGGGTTACAAACGCGTCTTGAGCAGCAGGCAAGCGAACACGCCCGGCAGCGCGAGGATGAACGTGACCAATTTGGCCGGCAGCTCGCCGAAGAACAGCAGCGCAACGAGGCCACCGAAGGAAAGCTATTGGCGCTTCTCGATAGCGTGCGCCAGGAGCGCGCCGATGACGACAAGGCGCAGCGTAAGCGCACCCAGCAGCTGCAAGCGCGTCTGGATACCTCAAATGAGGAAGGCAACGAAGCCCGGCGCAAGCTCAAGGCCGCCCAAGACGCGCAGGCGCAATGGCAGCGGCGCTTTGAGCAGGCCGAGGAAGAAGCCCGGACGCAACACGAGGCGGCCGGCAAGCTCAGCGAGGAAGCCGAGCGGCTATATGGGAAGCTTTCGCGCGCCGAGCGTACGCTTGAAGCCGAGCGCGAGCAGCGGGTTCTGGAAACCAACTGGCAGGTAAGCCTGAGCCAGCGCCTGGACGCGCTGCAGCAGCAGGTAGCAACGTTGCCCACCGCGCCGCTGGCGGAAGATGACACGCCGGCGGAGCAGCAATCAAACAGTAAGCCCGAAACGTAAAACGCCCCGCTGAAAAGCGGGGCGTGGGCTAATACCTGTAAGGCTCATTTCGATGAGGCCAACGTTCGTGACGCTAGTGATGCTCAGTGACGTTGGCAATAGCCAGAGTCGGTATTACTAATAGTAGGCGTTAGTGGTATCGGAGTGGTCGGTGACGTCGCGGATACCGCTAAGCTCGGGAATGCGCTCGATCAGGGTGCGCTCGACGCCGTGCTTGAGCGTGATGTCCACCGCCGCGCAGCCCTGACAGCCGCCGCCAAAGGAAAGCACGGCCACATTGTCGTCGGTCATCTCGACCAGCCCGACCTCGCCGCCGTGGGAAGCAAGCCCCGGGTTGATCTCGCTATACAGCACATAGTTGACGCGATCTTCCAAGGGGCTATCGGCGTTGACCTTGGGCATTTTGGCGTTGGGCGCCTTGATGGTTAGCTGGCCACCCATGCGGTCGGCGTTAAAATCAACCACGGCTTCGTCCAGAAACGCGAGGCTGTTCTTGTCGAGCAGCACATTGATTTTTTCCAGCTCACGCAGTTCGTCGGTGGGTTCTTCTTCGCCCGGCCGGCAGTAGGCCAAGCAGGTTTCAGCGTAGGGTGTGCCCGGCTGGGTGATGAAAATACGGACGGAAATACCCTTAACATCCTGTTTTTCCAGCAGCTCGGCCAAATAATCCTGAGCGCTCGGGGTGATCTCGATGCCCTTCTTTTCCTCGTCAGCGGCACCCTGTTGCGTCTTGACGTCTTGCTCTTCAACGGTCGTAGTCATGTGGGCTCTACTCCTACCGTGGCAGCAGCACGCTGCGCACTGCGAAAATTAGTTACCGTTATGGTATGCAAAACTAAGCGCTGACACAATCCTGAGTGTTTTACTCGGCTTTAGGCGTGAAGCTGCGCTGGGGGTTTCACTTTGGTATGATACGCCCCGTTTGCCGCGCGCGCTCACCCGGTGGCAACACAGCAAGACAACAACCTCCCCTTTTGACGGTGACGCTGGAGACCTTCCTTAGCTATGGCTGCTAGTGCTTTGACCGCGACTCTGACCGAGCGTCTTGTCCAACGTATTTTAATTCTCGACGGTGGCATGGGCACCATGCTGCAAAACGCGCAGCTAAGTGAAGCAGAGTTTCGGGGCGAACGCTTTAGCGACTGGCCAAGCGATCTCAAAGGTAATAACGACCTGCTGGTACTGACCTGCCCCGACGTGGTCACGCGCATCCACCGCGACTACCTGGAAGCCGGCGCGGACATCATCGAGACTAACACCTTTAACAGCACGCAGCTGTCCCAGTCCGACTACGGCATGGAAGCGCAGGTCCGCGAGATCAACTTTGAGGCAGCGCGGCTGGCGCGCGAGGTGTGCGACGCCGTGGCTAGTGAAACCGGCACCCCGCGCTATGTCGCCGGCGTGCTGGGTCCGACCTCGCGTACCGCCTCGCTGTCGCCGGATGTCAACGATCCGTCAAAGCGTAACGTGACCTTTGACGCGCTGCGCGAGAACTACCTTGAAGCGGCCACCGCACTGGTCGAAGGCGGCGCCGATCTCATCCTGATCGAGACCATTTTCGATACGCTCAATGCCAAAGCGGCCATCTACGCGCTGGAAGAGATGTTTGAGGCGCGCGGTGAGCGCACGCCGGTAATGATTTCGGGCACTATCACCGATGCCTCGGGGCGTACGCTTTCCGGCCAGACCACCGAGGCGTTCTGGAACTCCATTCGTCACGCCAAGCCGTTTTCGGTGGGGCTCAACTGCGCGCTGGGCGCCAAAGAGCTGCGCCCGTATCTGGCCGAGCTTGCCGACAAGGCCGATACCTTCGTCTCCGCGCACCCTAACGCCGGGTTGCCCAACGAGTTTGGCGAATACGACCAGACGGCGGAAGAAATGTCCGGGATTGTGGCCGAATTCGCCGAGAGCGGGCTGGTCAATATTATCGGCGGCTGCTGCGGCTCGGCGCCTGAGCACATCCGCATGATCGCCGAGGCGGTGGCCGATATGGCGCCGCGCGAGGTGCCCACGCGGCCCGCCGCCTGCCGTTTGTCGGGCCTTGAGCCGTTCAACATCGATGCCGACTCGCTGTTCGTCAACGTCGGCGAGCGGACTAACGTAACCGGCTCGGCGCGCTTTAAACGGCTGATCAAGGAAGACGATTACACCACCGCGCTTGAGGTGGCCTTGGAGCAGGTCGAAAACGGCGCTCAGGTCATCGACATCAACATGGACGAAGGCATGTTGGAGTCCCAGGAAGCGATGGTGCGCTTTCTTAACCTGATTGCCGGCGAGCCGGATATCGCCCGCGTGCCGATCATGATCGACTCGTCCAAGTGGGAGATCATCGAGGCGGGGCTGCAGTGCATTCAGGGCAAGGCGGTGGTGAACTCGATCTCGCTCAAAGAAGGCGAAGCCGAATTTCGCGAGCATGCCACCAAGTGCCGGCGCTTTGGCGCGGCCATCGTGGTCATGGCGTTCGACGAAGAAGGCCAGGCCGATACCTTTGCGCGCAAGACCGAGATTTGCGAGCGCGCCTACCGCCTGCTGGTCGATGACATCGGCTTTCCCGCCGAAGACATCATCTTCGACCCCAACATCTTTGCCATCGCCACAGGCATCGAAGAGCACAACAACTACGCCGTCGACTTCATTCAGGCCGCCGAGTGGATTCGCGCCAACCTGCCCCACGCTATGCTCTCCGGCGGCGTTTCCAACGTGTCGTTCTCGTTTCGCGGCAACAACCCCGTGCGCGAGGCGATCCACTCGGTATTTCTTTACCACGCGGTGCGTGCCGGGCTGAGCATGGGCATCGTCAACGCCGGCCAGCTGGGCGTCTACGACGACCTGAACGCCAAGCTGCGCGACGCCGTGGAAGACGTGGTGCTCAACCGCCGCGATGATGCCACCGAGCGGCTGCTCGACCTCGCTGAGAGCTACAAGAACGAAGCGTCCGGCGGCGGTCCCAAGAAAGAAGATCTGGAATGGCGCGAATACGCCGTAGAAAAGCGTATCGAGCACGCGTTGATCAAAGGGATCACCAGCCACATTATTGACGACACCGAAGAAGCCCGGCAGAAACTTCCCCGCCCCATCGAGGTCATCGAAGGCCCGCTGATGGACGGCATGAACGTGGTCGGCGATCTGTTCGGCGCGGGCAAGATGTTTTTGCCTCAGGTGGTCAAGTCGGCCCGAGTCATGAAGCAGGCGGTCGCCCACCTGCTGCCCTATATCGAGGCGGAAAAAGACGACAAAACCCGAGCCAAGGGCAAGATTGTCATGGCCACGGTAAAAGGCGACGTTCACGACATCGGCAAAAATATCGTCGGCGTGGTACTGCAGTGCAATAACTACGAGGTGATTGACCTTGGCGTGATGGTGCCGGCGGCCAAGATCCTGCAAGCCGCGATCGATGAAAACGCCGATATCGTCGGCCTTTCCGGGCTGATTACGCCGTCGCTGGACGAAATGGTCAGCGTGGCCAAGGAAATGCAGCGCCAGGAGTTCGAGCTGCCGCTGCTGATTGGCGGGGCCACCACTTCAAAAGCGCATACCGCGGTGAAAATCGATCCGCAGTATAAAAATCCGGTGATCTACGTCACCGATGCCTCGCGCGCGGTGGGCGTTGCCAGCAAGCTGCTGGCCGCTGATGCCAAAATGGACTACGTGGCCGAGATTAGCGCCGAGTACGACAAGGTTCGCGAACGCAACGCCAAGCGCCGCCCCAAGGCCGCCGATCTGACCTACGAGCAGGCGCGCAAGCGGCGCTTTCGCACCGACTGGGACGCCTACACCCCGCCGGCGCCCAATTCTCAGGGACTGATCACGTTTGACGATTACGACCTCAACGCGATTATCGACTTCATCGACTGGACGCCGTTTTTCATGAGCTGGCAGCTGGCCGGCAAGTACCCGAAAATTCTGGACGATGACGTGGTTGGCGAGGCGGCGCGCAACCTGTTTGCCGATGCCAAGGCCATGCTCAAGAAAATGGTCGCGGAAAAACGCATTCAGGCGCGCGGCGTGATCGGCCTGTGGCCGGCCAACAGCGTTGACGACGATGTGATCGAAATTTATCGCGATGACACCCGCAGCGAAGTGATCGAGCGGCTTTACCATATTCGCCAGCAAACCACCAAAGGCCGCGACGGGCTGTGCTACAGCCTGGCAGACTTTGTGGCGCCGAAAGAGACGGGCAAGCCCGACTGGATCGGCGGCTTTGCGGTAACCACCGGCCACGGCGTTCATGAGCTTAGCCAAACCTATAAAGATGACGGCGACGACTACAACGCGATTATGGTGCAGGCGCTGACCGACCGCATGGCCGAGGCCTTTGCCGAGCTGCTGCACGGGCGCGTGCGTAAAGAGTTCTGGGGCTATGTGCCCGAAGAAACGCTAGATAATACCGAGCTGATTGCCGAGAAGTATCAGGGCATCCGTCCGGCGCCGGGCTATCCGGCCTGCCCCGATCACACTGAAAAAACCAAGCTGTTTGAGCTGCTTGATGCGACCCAGCAGACCGGCCTTGAGCTGACCGAGAACTTTGCCATGTGGCCGGCGGCGGCCGTCGCCGGCTGGTATTTCGCGCATCCGCAGTCGAAGTATTTTTCGGTGGGCAAGATTACCCGCGATCAGGTCGAAGCGCTGGCCGAGCGTAAAAACCGCCCGCTCGACGACATGGAACGCTGGCTGTCTCCGGTGCTTTCCTACGACCCGAGCTAGCCCGTGACGCTTTTTGCTCCGCGGCGTCTCAAGGTAATGCGCCTGGCGCTGCCGGTGATGCTGGGCATGCTGTCGCAAAGCGTGCTCAACCTGATCGATGCAGCACTGGTGGGCTCGCTGGGGGAAGTCGCACTGGCCGGCGTGGGTGTGGGCGGCTATACCATGTTCATGATGACCGCACTGGTGTTTGGGCTATCGTCGGCGGTGCAGTCGCAAACCGCGCGGCAGCTGGGCGCTGACGCCACCGCACCGGCCGGGCCGCTCAATGCGGGGCTGGTGCTTGCCGTCGCTTTCGCGCTGCCGCTAACGCTGCTGGCCTGGTGGCAGGCGCCCAGACTGATTGGGCTGATTACCCAAACCCCGGACGTGCGCGCGCTGGCCGTGACGTATTTCCGCTGGCGCGTGGTCGCGCTGGTGGCAGTGGCGATGACGCTGTGCCTGCGCGGCTACTGGAACGGCCGGCAGCAAACCGGCATGTATCTGCGCATTATCCTCTGTGTCCATACGTTTAACGTGCTGGCGAGCCTGGGGCTGATTTTCGGCCTCGCCGGGCTGCCCAAGATGGGCGCTGCCGGCGCCGGTGCCGGCACTGCCCTGTCGCTGTTTCTGGGGCTGGCGCTGTGGCTGGCGGTGAGCCTCAAAGGCGCGCGGGGCCGCGGCTTTTTAATCCGCCGGCCATCGGCTTACGTCTTCCGGCGCTTGGGTGCGCTGGCGCTACCCCACTCGTTGCAGCAGCTGTGGTTTGCTGCCGGCTACGCGGTGCTGTTCTGGATGCTCAGCCAAATCGATACCCAAAGCGTGGCCGTGGGACACGTGCTGATTAATCTTTCGCTGCTGCTGGTGTTGCCAGGCGTCGGGCTGGGTGTGGCCGCCATGAGTCTGGTGGGCGAGGCGCTGGGACGCGACGCCTACCGCGACGCCCACCGCTGGGGGCTCGATGCGCTGCGCCTTGCCTGGCTACTGCTGGCGACGCTTGCACTGCCCATGCTGGTGTTCCCGCGCCCGATACTGGGGCTTTTTCTCGCCGATGAGGCGCTGGTAGAATTAGGCACCCTGCCGCTGCGGCTGACCGGCGCGATGATGGTGCTCGACGCCGCCGCGCTGGTGCTGGCCCAGGCATTGATGGGCGCCGGCGCTCAGCGCACGGTGATGACGCTGACGCTGGGTATGCAGTGGCTGGTATTTTTGCCCGTTGCCTGGTGGGTCGGCGTTGCCGGCGGCTATGGGTTATTGGGCATCTGGCTGGTTCAGCTGGGGTATCGGGCGCTCAATTCGCTGGGCTTCTTGTGGGTGTGGCAGCGTCGCCGGTGGGCATTGCGCGACGTGAGCGCTCGTAGTGGCTGATTTATGTTCATTCTTCCGGCTGGCGACAAATGAGTTTTGGAACCCTGGTAAAATCGCGCGGCAGGCTTAAGCGGCGCCTCAACGTCGCCGCCGGGCTGGTCGGCATCCTGCTGCTGACGGCGGCCACGTGGCTGTGGCTCACCATGTTGAGCCCCTGGTATTACCAGCGCCCGCCAACCCTTTCGCCCGTAGCCGACGGCCCACACCAGGTGTTTGTCTATGGCACGCTGCGCTATGCGCCGATTCGCTACGTGGTCATGGGTACTTCGGGCAGTCCTGAGACGGCATCGCTCAGCGACTACCGGCGCTGCGGGCTGAACATTGCACCGGCGCAGGACAGTGCTATCCAAGGGCTTGTGCTTGAGGTGTCAGCGGTTGAGCTCACCCGCCTTGATCGCTACGAACGGCTAGGCGTGCGCTATACGCGCCGCCAGATCACGCTGGAAGACGGCACTCACGCCTGGGTGTACCGGCGGCTAACGCAAAAAGCCCCAACGCGAGAAGCCATCGGTTGTCCCGGCTCTGATACCATTGAGAACGTGACTAATTTCGACACTGACGCTCACCAAGGAACCCCCAGATGAGTACCGAACTGCCGTATATTCTCGTGTTGTATTACTCCCGCTCCGGGGCGACGGCCACCATGGCGCGTCAGGTGGTCAAGGGCATTGAAAGCATCCCCGGCGTTGAGACGCGCCTGCGTACCGTGCCGCCGGTATCGCCTACCTGTGAGGCGGTTGCGCCGGAGATTCCCGAGGAAGGCGCGGTGTACGTTAACCATGACGATCTGCGTCATGCTAGTGGCCTGGTACTGGGTAGCCCCACGCGCTTTGGCAATATGGCCGCACCCATGAAATATTTTCTGGATACTACCAGCGGGCTATGGCTGAACGGTGCGTTGATCGATAAGCCCGCCAGTGCGTTTACTTCAACGGCCAGCCTTCACGGCGGTCAGGAAACCACGCTGATTTCCATGCTGTTGCCGCTGTTGCACCACGGCATGGTGTATGCGGGAATTCCTTACAACGAAACGGCGCTGCTCGAAACTCAGGGCGGCGGCACACCCTATGGGGCCAGCCATGTGGCCGGCGCGCGCAGCGACCGCCCCGTTGACGATCACGAGCGCGAGCTGTGCGTCGCACAAGGCAAGCGCATCGCGCGCTTGGGCCTTGCCCTTCACGCCATGCGGGAGGCGAGTTAATGCGCCAATGGCTGGAAGATCTGGAACGCCGGCGCGGCCTTGGGCATTTGACCCGGTACTCCCGCCAGCTCGTCGTCGCAAGCTTTGTCGTATTGTTGCTGCTGATGGTGTATCGCGGCGCGCTGATTCAGGGTGACGACGGATTCAACTGGCGCCCTATCATTGCTTTTGTGCTGCCGCTGGTGCTATTTCTGCCGTCCGTTATCGGCAAGCGCCCGCGCGGGCATGCCTGGCTTGCGTTTGTCAGCCTGCTGTATTTTATGCAGGGCGTCATGGTGGCCACGTTACCGGGACAGCACTTTCGCGGCGTGCTTGAAGCTTGTGTGTCGCTTGCCTTGTTCAGTGGCTGTATGGGGTACGCGCGTTTTCGTAGCCGGCTGCAGCGTGAGCGGGCCGACGCCGGCTAAAGATGCCATTTTTTTACATCTTCAAGTGCTAAGCTTATTAGGCTATGGTGAAGTAGCGAGGCGCCTTAGCGGACAAGGCGTTTTGTGATGACAGGCTCGTTATAACAGACCGTTATGGCAAGCCCGTGTTAACGATGAGGGAGACACCGAATGCGTATAATTAAAGCCAGCCTGAGTGCTGCTGCCTGTGTGGCTATGCTCACCGCTAGCGTTACCGCAAACGCCGCTGAGCCTGAAGATGCGATTAACTATCGTCAGTCGGCGCTTGGGGTAATGGGGTGGCACTTCGGACCGATAGCCGATATGGCCAAGGGCGATATTGACTATGATGCCGACGAGTTTGCACGCCGTGCGCAGAACGTAAGCGATGTGTCCCGTCTGCCTTGGGAAGGCTTTGTTGACGGGACTTACCAAGACGATGGTCATGGCGTTGATACCGATGCGCTAGCGAAAATCGCGGATAATCCCGATGATTTCGAGAAAAAGCAGAAAGCGTTGATTGACGAGGCAGAGAAGCTGGCCGACGTTGCCCAGCAGGGTGATTTCAAGCTGGCCCGCGCTCAGCTTTCGACAGTCGGCAAAACCTGTAAAAGCTGCCACGACGACTACCGCGCCGAGTAACGGCCGCCGATAGCGCACTAATGCGGTGAGGCAATATAAAAACGGGAAGCCTAAGCTTCCCGTTTTTTGATCCCGCTTACTGGTCCCCTTACCAATACCACCAAACCAGGCTCATCGTGCAGGCGCAGGCAATCGCCAGCAGCGCACGCCACAGGGGGGCACGAGGGATCTCGCGGCTGATGTTGGCATCCTCCGGCGGGCCGGAGAGGCGTTTCGTGCCGGTTATCATGGCGCCTACCAACTTTTCACCCAGTAGCTGGTGCACCACGATGGCGCCAAGGTGCAGGCCAATCAGAATCATCAGCAGCGTACTGTTGTAATGATGCAAGGTAAGCAGCGTTTTGCTGACATCCTTGCCCAACACGCCGTAAAGGGGCGCTTCAAAGAAAATATCGTCGCTTAAAAAAAGCCCGCTCGCCCCCTGAAACGTTAGCGATAGCAGCATGACCAGCACCATCCATCCACCTAATGGATTATGTCCGGCATAATGTTTCAATCGGCGTCGCGTCAGGCTTATGGCATAGCCAAATGACACGACGGGAGATGTCAGGAAGGTGCTAAAGCGGGCAAAAAAGCTGCCAAAAAGACCCCACAGCCAACGAAAGCTCAGCAGTCCCAGCACGATATAGCCGGATTTGGCATGAATTTCAGCGGGGAATAGAAACGGCTCCCCTTCGGTTTTCATGGTGTAAAACGAGACCAGCATCGACGCCACCAGTGCCCAATGAAAAAGACGCACATACACGTCCCAGACATAAATACGCTTCATCGCCTTTCCTTGCCTCAACTCTTGGTATGTCGTTATAGCAGTTTCGCATTTATTCGGTCTTTCTCATAGAATGTTGCGTGGTTTCGTCGTAGAAGCGGCAGTCATTTCCGTTTTCCAACAGGCGAATACCGAGTCCGGCACTCGCCATAACGCAGCGTAAGGAGGTCAACAAGTGATGAGTCAGCTATGGCGGGAGGCCGGCAAACAAACGCTGCCGGTCATGTTTGGGTACCTACCGTTAGGCGCTGCGTTCGGCATCGTCGCCATTGAGGTGGGCGTGCCCTGGTATGCTGCCGCTGTGATGTCGCTGATTATTTATGCCGGTGCCGGCCAGTTTCTGGCCATAACGCTGCTGGCCGCTGGCGCGGGGCTAACCGAAGTGGCGGTGGCAACGATAATGCTCAATTCGCGACACACCTTCTATGGCCTGTCGCTATTGAAACGCTTTCAGGGAGCAGGCTGGCGCAAGCCTTACATGATCTTCGCCCTGACCGATGAAACCTATTCGCTGTTGACCAGCCAGTCGACGTATTCCCATGCGCTGGCCTTTCGTGTCAGTCTGCTCAACCAGCTGTGGTGGTGTACCGGTACGCTGATCGGCATTGCGGTGGGCAGCGCGCAGCTGTTTAATAGTCAGGGCATCGAGTTTGCCCTAACGGCGTTATTTATTGTCCTGACACTTGAACAGGCCAAGCGGCTGAGGCAGTCGCTGCCTTTTGTGATTGCGCTTGCCACCGGGCTGGGCGCCGTTCTGTTACTGCCGGAGCGCCACTTGCTGTTAGGTGCTATTGGCAGCGCTAGCCTGTTATTGCTGGTGCACTATCGTTTCAGCCAACGCCGCGGAGATCACCATGCTGTCTGATCCGATTTGGCAACTGATTATGGTGTGTGCCCTGGCGACGTTTGCCACGCGGGTACTGCCTTTTGTGGCGCTGTCGCGTCAGGCTGATAACCCGTTGATTTTGCATCTAGGACGCTATCTTCCGCCCGCGGTGATGCTGATTCTGGTGATTTATGCGCTGCGCGATTTTACCCCACTGGTGCCCAACTGGCGGCTCAACATGGGGGATGACGGACTGCCACTGCTGGTGGCTTCGCTGATGGTTGCCGGTATGCACCTGTGGCGGCGCAATGCCCTGCTTTCGATCATGCTGGGCACTGGGGCTTATATGCTCATGGTTCAGCTGGGCTGGTCCGGGTAAGCGGTTGAGCTTTGCCGCTATACCAGCGAACATGGTTCAAACATTCAAGAGAGAAGCACAATGACACGCAATATAGCTGATATCAGGCGTGACTATGAAGGCGGCCGTCTTGATGAGTCGCAAACCCCGGAAGACCCTTTTGCGCTGTTTGACGAATGGCTGACGCTTGCACTGGAAAATGAAGGGCAAGACGGCAACGCCATGACGCTGGCAACGGCTGATAGTCAGGGCTTGCCGCACGCCCGCGTGGTGCTGTTAAAAGGCTTTGATGACGACGGCATGGTGTTTTACACCAACTATCACAGTCATAAGGGCAGCGAGCTTAATAACGTGCCCTACGCGGCGCTGACGTTCTGGTGGCCGTCGATTGCCCGCCAAGTACGTATCGAAGGCAGCGTTGAGCAGGTTAATACTGACGAGTCGGATAGCTACTTTCATAGCCGCCCCCGCAACAGCCAGCTGGGCACTTGGATCGCTACGCAAAGCGTGGTGATTCCGGATCGTAATTGGATCGAAGAGCGTCAGCAGCGCTTTGAGCGCGCTTATGAAAAGCAGGATATTCCGCGCCCGCTGCACTGGGGCGGATACCGCGTGACACCCGATATGATCGAGTTTTGGCAAGGCCAGCCCAGCCGCCTTCACGACCGCATCCGCTACGAGCGCCGTGACGGGAAAAGCTGGCAGCGTTTTCGCTTGGCGCCCTAATAGGGTTTTTGCATGACGTCCTACCTTCCTGCATTGATGCGCCATCGCTTTGACGTCTACTCGCCTGAGAAGCTTTCTAAACGGTGGCGCTGCCATTCGCTTTGTGGCTCATTCAGGCGCATGACCGCATCAATCACCTGTTCTTCCATGTTGTAACGGCACGTGAAGCCCAGATGTTTCATCAATGCCCGCATAGGGTGGTTATCCATCATGATGGTGCCTTCCATCTCGATGATGCCGATATGACGGCAATAGCTGATCATTTTTTGCATCAGCAAACTGCCGATCCCCAGCCCCTGCAGGTCGTCACGGATGATGATGGAAAACTCCGTGCGCAAATTATCCGGATCGTTCCACACGCGGACCACGCCGAGCATTTGCTTGCTGCCGTCGTCGGGCTGGTGTTCGGCAATAAAGGCCATCTGACGATCGTAGTTGATGTGCGAAAGAGTCGATAGATCGCGCTGTGATAGATCCGCTTTGTTGTGAAAGTAGCGAAAGCGAATGCTTTGCTCGGATAGCTGCCGGTGAAAGGTGGTAATCAATGGCGCATCTTCGGCGCGAATGGGGCGCACTTCGACGTTCCAGCCGTTTTTCAACGTCGTCCATTCTCTAAGCTCTTCAGGATACGGCATGATGGCAAAGCGCGCCGGCTGGCCAAGCTCCATGGAAAAATCAACCGCGACCATGCCGTCGCGATTCAACAGCAGCGGATTCAGCTCAAGCCCCTGTAGTTCGACAAGATCGGTAGCCATCTGAGAGAGCTTGACCAGCAGCTGGCACAGCTGTTGAATATCGCGCTGCGGCTCGGCGGAGTGTTCGCGTATCAGCGACGCGGCATGGGTTCGGCCAACGACGTCAGCTGCCAGGCTCATGTTAAGCGGCGGCAGCGCGACCTGGCGGTCGGCCAATATGTTGACTTTGTAACCGCCAATGCCAAATACGATGAGCGGGCCGAAAACCGCATCTCGGGTAATACCCGCGCAAATCTGCATGGAGTGCTTGCCGCGCTGCATGGGTTGCAAGCAGTATTCACGGATAGCGGAGTCGGGAAACTTCTCTCGAACTTTGTCGCCCAAACGGGTTACGGCGTCGGCCACCTGTTCTGGCGTATCCAGATCCTGTAGCAGTCCGGCAGAAATCTTGTGCGGATGTTTACGGTAGCGAAACGGCCGGCAGTTGCCCTCGTGAACGATTTTCAGCGCTTTAAGGTCCGGAATCTCCCCTGCCACCTTCAGCGCATCTTCCTCGGTATGAAAATACAGGCTGGTGGCCGCGGGAATCCCGTACGCCTCGAGGGCCTGAGCGGTTTCTGAATGCGTCAGCGTTTGCCGGCCGGCCGCTTTGGCCGCCTTGATTAACGTGTGGCAACGGGCACGAATCGCGGCGCTGGTGGAAAATGGCAGGCTCGGGGGTGTCTCTTGTAAGAGCGACTGAACGCGCTGGTAATCCACCATATGCATGAAGGCTTTGACGGCTTTCTCGGGTGAAATATAGGTCGGAACACCGGCCTGATTGCACACATGACGGGCATTTTGCGCCTCTTTCAGCCCCATCCAGCTGGTCAGGAGATTACGCCGGAGCTTATCGCGGCTGGCAATGACTGCTTGTGCCGTATCCAGTGAAGGCGCCAAGCGGGTAGCAGCGTGAACTAGCAGCACTGCATCCACGTTAGGATCGGCACTAACGATGGACAATGCCTCAACGAGGCGCTGTGGCGTAGCGTTTCCGCTCAGATCCACGGGGTTTTCACCGGGTTTGCTGATATCCAGGCCGTGACGATTCAGCGCATGCTGGGTATCCACGCTGAATCGGGCCAGCTTTCCTCCGGCGCTGATCAATTTATCAATGGCCAACATCGCCGGCCCTAGCCCGTTAGACACCACCGCCAGGCGATCCCCTTTCAGCGGGCGCATACGCGACAGCGTTTCCAGCGCATCGAGCAGCTCGTCCGAATCATCGACGCGCACCACGCCGGCGCGTGAAAAGGCCGCATCGAAGACCGTATCGCGGTGGGCAATGCCGGGAGTGGTTGGCTGTACCGTTAGTTCCGAGGCGGACGTGCGGCCGCTTTTTATCGCTACTACCAAGTGGTTGCGCGAGGCATCACGCAGCGCTGTCATGAAGTGCTGCGCATCGCGGATATGCTCCAGATGCAGTAAGATCGCCTGTGCCGGTGAGTACTGATTGATGTAGTCGAGTACGTCAGGCAGCAGCACATCGACGCTGTTGCCAACGGTGACGACATGTGAAAACCCCACATCGCGCCCGGCGGCCCAGTCAATCATGGCGTTAGCCAGCATGCCTGACTGGCCCAGATAGGCAACACGCCCCGCCTTGACCGGTTGGCTGGCATAAGAGGCGTTGAGCTTTTTGCCGGGAACGATGACCCCCATGCATTCAGGCCCCAACAGGCGGATACCGGACGCGCGCGCGGCCTTGAGCATGCGCTCCTTGATAGAGCCCTGGCTATCGCTGTCACGATCCAGATGGGCGCCGCCGGAAAGAACCAGTGCCGCTTTGATGCCGAACTCGCCCAACGATTTGATCAAGGCCGGTACGCCTTCAATCGAGGTACAAACAACAGCCAAGTCGGGTATGGCGGGCAAGTCGCGCACTCGTGCAACGCACGGCGCGTTAAAAACATTGGCGTAGCCGCGTCGGTTTACTGCCCATACGTTGCCCCTGAACCCGCCTTCCTGAATATTGCGTAGTACCAGCCCGCCCAGGGACTCAGGTTTTTCCGAGGCACCGATGACCGCCAGCGACGCCGGCTGTAAAAAATGGTGTAAAAACTTTGTACTCACCTGGTTTCTCCTGCGGCAAACTCGCGCAACGAATTTTTGCCATCATAAGGCATCATCCTGCCGTGTTACGACCTATGGGCACTGTTACATACCCCGGCTTTTTGATTAAGCTATCTTTAGTCATAACGGAGCGCCCAAATGATCACATCCTTTATCACGCACCCCTACTGCGCCTTGCATCATATGGGGCCAGAACACCCCGAGAACCCTCAGCGGCTCGAAGCAATCAGCGCTCGTTTATCTCTTGCGGGGCTATTACAGCAGACCATGCAGGCGGATGCCAAAGAGGCCAGCACGGAAGATCTGGCGCGTGTGCATCCGACTGGGCACCTGAGGGCGCTTAAAAGCTGCGTGCCGCATCAGGATATCGTGATGCTCAATGACGATACGCTGATGAATCCAGACAGCCTGAAGGCTGCTGCCATGGCCGCAGGGGCCGGGCTACGCGGCGTTGATCAAGTATTCCGCCATCAGGCCGATAACGTTTTTTGCGCGGTACGCCCGCCCGGGCATCACGCTGAGGCGGCGGCCACCATGGGGTTCTGTTTTTATAATAACGTCGCCGCCGCCGCCGCCTATGCGCGAGAGAAATACGCGGCCAAGCGCATTGCGATTCTGGATTTTGATGTGCACCAGTGCAATGGCACCATTGATATCTTCAAACAGGATCCGGATATTCTGATTTGTACAAGCTTTCAGTCGCCCTTCTACCCGTGGCGCTACCTGCACGATGACTCTCAGAATGTGGTCAACACGCCGCTTAAAGCCGGCAGTAACGGAGAGGTGTTTCGCCAGGCGATAAAAAGTCAGTGGCTGCCGGCACTTCACGCGTTCAAACCCGATCTGGTGCTCTTATCATCGGGCTTTGATGCCCACCGTGACGACCCGATGTCAGAAATACTGCTCGACGATAGTGATTTCTATTGGGTGACACGGCAGGCGATGGAGGTTGCCGCGCAATATGCCGAGAACCGACTGGTATCAATACTCGAAGGCGGCTATCACCTGGAGTCGCTTGCGAGCGCAACGGAAGCTCACCTTAAAGCCCTTTTGGGGCACCCGTTCGAGCCTCCAGCTTAAAGACAGTTGGTGGGTTTGGGCAACCCGGCAATTTTAGCGGCCCGTTTTGCCGGACTGCCAGGAAAAAGGGACATCAGGTAAATTGATTTTCCCTTTTCTTCACCAAGGTGCTGTTTAACAGCTTTGACCCAGGCGCGCATGGCCGGTGCCATTTCATACTTGGCGTAAAAGTCCCGCAGCACTTGAATAAGTTCCCAGTGCTCAGGAGTGAGTGCAATGTCTTCTTCAGCGGCAAGCGATTTCGCGACTTCGGCTGTCCACTCCCCTCTGTTGACGAGGTAACCTTCGGGATCTAATGGAATAGTTTTATTATCATTAAGATAACGGTATATTTCTGTTTCCGACATACTTGCCTGCCCGTTTAGTTCCAGCTGACTGTTTGGTGAGCTTGCGCCGTTAGTGCCACAAAGATGTCAATGCTAATAAGGGTCAGCGCCTGCTTACCGGCAATATCCGTAAGCCCTCGAGACACAGCGTCTTCTTCCAGCACATGAATGCGTCCCTGCGCGATATGCCACCCTTGCCACTGGGCATCAAGTACGGCAAAGACAGCTTCTTCAATCAGCACCAGCTGGTCTTCAGGCGCCATGACGGAAAGTGCCTGAGCCGCCGCCTGACCGTTATCAGGGGCACGATTCAAAATATGCAATATCATTTATCAAGCCCCCGTTAAAAGGTAAGAACATGCCGGGCGTCACGGAACAGTGCCTGCACCTGTCCCGCATCAAGCGTCTTGGCACTCGCAACGAAATCAGCCTGGGATAGCCCGTTGGCTGTTACATCGCGCTCTGCCAGATACAGCGTCTCAATATCGTACATTTCCAGCATCTGAATAATCGGCAACGTCGACTTCTGCCCCGGCGCACCGGGTGTCTGACCAGGCAGCAGCGCCAGCACGCCCTGACCCATGAACAGAGGCACAACCGGCCTGCCGAATGCCGCCCCGACCAGCAGCGCATCCAGGCTTTCACGCAGCCGAATGCCGGCATGCGGAGCGCTGCGTATCACGATAAGTAGCGTATCACGTTGGTTCATTGTCACGTCTCATGCAGAAAAGACTCAAGCGGCAAAGGTAATCACACGATCGCAGCGCTGCTGAAGCTCCAGAAGCTGCCCTAGCCCAGTCAGCTCAAAGGGAGCCGCGACATTATAGCCAGGCTGGCCGTGACGCTTGGCTTCCGCCTCATTCAACAAACCGCGGCGCAGTGCGGCGGCAATGCATACGTCGAGCGCCACGCCGTGCTCGTCATTAAGCGCGAGCCACTGCCGATACAGGTTGTCTTCATCTTGTGGCGGTGTCATCAGAAACGAGGCGTTATGGACGCCATCCTGATAGAAAAACACGCTGTCTAGCGTATGCCCTTGGGTCAGCAGCGCGCACGCAAAGCGCAGCGCCGAGTGCGGTGCCTGGCTGCTATAAGGAGCGCCCATGACCAACAGTGCGTATCGCATGAGTGCCTCTTGGTTGCACAACATATTAAACAAAAACGTTGAAGCTCAATACAAAAAAGCAGACCCCGCTAAGGCAGGGTCTGCTTTTACAAAGTCTGCCTGAAAGTCTTACCAAGCAAGTTAGTCGTTGCTCATGATACCCAGCAGAGCGAGCAGGCTGATGAACAGGTTATAAATAGAGACATACAGCGTAATGGTGGCGAGAATGTAGTTGGTCTCGCCGGCGCGATGCACCATTTCGCTGGTCTGGTAGAGAATGGCGGCTGAAGAAAACAGCACGAAACCGGCTGATACCATCAGCGAAAGCGCTGCAATGTTGAAGATCATTCCTGCCACCATGGCAAGGATCAACACGATAGCGCCGGCCATCAGGAAGTTACTTAAAAAACTGAAGTCTTTTTTGGTGACAAGAGCAACGGCGGACAGGCCGACAAACGTAAGCCCTGTCATGGCCAGTGCCGTCATGATCAGCTCGGCACCGTTGGGCAAGGTAAGGTACGCTGACAGAATAGGTCCTAGCGTGAAACCCATAAAACCGGTGAAGGCGAATGTCGCCAGCAGCCCGGTGGCTGAATTGGCCGTTTTGTGAACGAGGAACATCAAGCCGTAGGCGCCAATGAAGAACACCAGAATGTTGATACGCTCAATGCCCATGGCCATGGCGGCACCGGCAGTCACCGCTGAAAACAGCAGCGTCATGGACAAAAGCGCGTAGGTATTACGCAACACCTTACTAGCACCAAGATCGCTTACCCCTTGGGTAGTTTGCGTTTTGGAAAGGTGTGATTCGTTGTAAGCCATGTAAACATGCTCCGTCGGTCGTGTTCTTAACTAATCGACAAGCATGCCGCTAGCAAGTTCCATACGCAAGCCTCAAATATAATTTTGCGTGAGCGCCCTTTCAACGCTAGTGCTATCTGCCGCGGCTATGCATGTTCTCGTCACGATCCTCTCACATTGAAGGATCACTCGATTATATTGATCGCCTTATAAAACGAAAAAAGCGCCCGTAGGCGCTTGATTCGTAAGTATTATGGCGGAGGGACAGGGATTCGAACCCTGGGTAGGTATTAACCTACGTCGGTTTTCAAGACCGGTGCAATAAACCACTCTGCCATCCCTCCAACTTGGTGCGTATGATACCAGCTTTCCTTTGGAAGTCAATGCCTTTAGTAAAGTCGTAGCCCCACTCGTGTCACCATATTGCCGTCCATTTCGCTCACTACCCATTGGATACCGTGCCAGTCAACGTCATCGCCCACGACCGGATGTCCGCCAACTCTTAACGCCATAAACTCGCCAAGCGTCATGCCCGGCGTACTCGAGCTCAACGTTAGGCCATAGGCTTCGGCCACATCCTGCATTTTCGCGCTTCCCTCAAGGGTAAGGGCGCCAAAGAACGCCCTTTCCTGCTTGAGTTTGGCATCACCGTTAAACAGCCGGTTAAGCGCCCCTACATCCTCGGCACGCCCAATCACGCAAAGTATATCGCCGCTTTTCAGCCGCGTATTGCCTTTGGGGTGGAGCATGGCATGATTGCGAAACAACGCCGAAATCAGCGCTCCTGAGGGAAATCGCAGCAGGCGGATCGGCACGTTGTCGAGATCCTGATTCTCCACCTCATAAACAAACATCTCGAAATCATTTTCCGGCAGGATACCCAGCGGCCCTTGGCGATTAGGCGTCGTGCCGCTGGGCACCTCCACTTTCAGCCAGCGCGCTACCCAGGCAAGCGAGCCGCCCTGTATTAAAAGTGACATCAGCACTACGGCAAACGCCACGTTGAAATATAACGATGCGTTGTCCACGCCCCCGATCAGCGGGAAGATGGCCAGCACAATAGGGACGGCCCCCCTCAGCCCGACCCAGGCAATAAACAGCACTTCTCGGGAGCGAAACTTGAAAAACGGCTTGATGATCGCGAAGACCGCAATGGGCCGGGCGACAAAAATGAGCGCCAGCGCGACAAGGGATGCTGGCAGCGCAACCTCCCACAGCTCGCTTGGCGTTACCAATAGGCCCAACACCAAAAATAGTCCGATCTGGCTCAGCCAGGCTAAGCCGTCGTGAACGGGCAAAATATAGCTGAGATGCCGCCCCGGCTGGTTACCAATCATCAGCCCGGCAAGGTAGATCGCCAAAAAACCGCTGCCGCCGAGCACGCTGGTCAGCCCGAATACGCTAAAGCCCAGCGCCAGCGCCAGCATGGAATAAAGGCCGGGCGCAAGGTCCAGCCAACGCAGCAGCTTGGCGCTGACCCAGCCACCGCTAATCCCCACTACAAGCCCAATACCAAACTGCGAAATAAAAAACAGCACCGTTTCGGTAACGCCGCCAATATCGCCCACCAACATTTCGACCAGCATGAGCGTGAGAAAAATGGCCATCGGGTCGTTCGTGCCCGACTCGATCTCAAGCGTTGCCCCGACCCGTTCATTGAGGTTAACGCCGCGTCCGTTGAGCATGGAAAACACCGCGGCGGCGTCGGTCGAGCCCACAATCGCACCGACTAACAAGCCTTGGATCAGCGTCAGGTCAAATGTCAGCATAGCGATGACGCCGACGATTGCGCTGGTCACCAACACTCCGAACGTGGCCAGCAACAGCGCCGGCTTGAAACCCACGCGGAACGTTTTCAGCCGGGTGCGCAAGCCGCCATCCAGCAGAATCATGGCAAGCGCCAGGTGGCCAATAACGAATGCCATCGAGTAGTCGTCAAACTCAATGCCGAGGATGCCCTCTTCGCCGGCCAGCATGCCCAGCCCCAGAAAAATCAGCAAAAGCGGCAGGCCAAACAGCGATGACAAGCGGCTGGCCAGGATGCTTAACGTCATCAAGCCGCCGCCTAATAAAAAGAAGGTATAAAGTGCGTCCATGATTCCCCGTCTCGACCGCATTGCCTTGACTATTATGACATGCAGGCCATGTCTTTACCGTGACTTATTGCTTACCGGTCGTTTAACGCCGAACTAGCCAGGCCATTTGCCATACAGATACACTTCGTCCTATGACATCGAGAGCTTTCATCATGTTGCGATATCGACTTGGCTTTGCGCTTTGCCTTTTGCCGTGGCTTTGGCTGGTTAGCACAGGCGCCTGCGCTCAATCGGCAGCGCCTGCCACACAGCCGCCCGCTGATAACAGCGCCACGGCGTTGACGCTGGATACCGAGGTACAGGTGCCCGAAGGGCTCTGGCCACCCGAGCAGGTCGTCATCCAAGCACCCAACGTCGCCATTGCTCCGCCGGAGCCGCTAACCCCCCCGCCGGTAGAACCCCTGACGATCATGCTTGACTGGTTTTTAAGCCCGCAGCACGCACCGCTGTTGATTGCCCAGCTTCGTGGACTTTATCAAAAACAGGGGCTTGACGTTATGCTCAAACCACCGGCAGACCCTTCATTGCCCGCTAAATTGCTGGCTGCCGGTGAGGTGGATGCCGCGCTTGCCCGCCAGCCACTATTACACCTGAACAATCACGACGATGCCGGCTTGGTGCGCATCGCCACACTGATGGAAACGCCGCTCAATGCGGTTATTGTTGCCGGTGACAGCGTGCCGGAAAATCATGCGGCACTAGCCACTCGCACTTACGGCTATACCACTCGCGAAGGTGCTGAACTTATCGTACCGCTGTTGGTACCCGACAGCGTGCGTCAGACCGATAACTACGTACCCCCGCGTAACGTGCATTATGGCGGTGAGCACGAACTGCAGGAAGGCAATATTGATGTACTGGCTGACGGCTTTTACAACGCGCTGCCAGCCCAATTGGCCACCGACGGCATCGGCGCCAGCGTGGTGTCCTATGCCGAGCTTGGCCTGCCCAGCCATGATGGGCTGATTTTAATGGTCAAGGCTGACACGCTGAACCGGCGTCAAGACACCTGGCAACATCTGACCATTGCCTTGGAGAACGCCGCGAACTGGATTGCTGAACACCCCGAACGCGCCTGGGAAATACTCACCGATGCGTACCCGGTACTGGAGAACAGCGCCAACACCGACGCCTGGCCGAGCATAGTGCGTCATATGGCACTGCGCCCGGCAGCGGTTGATAGCCGCCGCTATCAGCGCATGGAGGCATTTTTACAGCAGCGCGGCATCATCCAGACGCCGCTGCCGGTTAGCGCCCTTGCCGTCGACCCTCATGCGCTTTAACCCGAGTGTGCTTTAACCCGAGTGTGCCTCAATAAACGTTTCAACCGCCTGACTAAAAGCCTCGGGCTGATCGGCATGCAGCCAGTGGCCGGCATCTTTCAGGGTAATGACACGCGCTTTGGGCAACACGTCGCGTAGCATCGGCAGCATGTCGTCCTGCACATAGGAGGAATCCGCGCCGCGCAGCACCAAACACGGTCCTTCAAACGCAGCCACCCCCGCCGGCGGTGCGATAATAGCCGGGTAGCCGTCAATGATCTGATCAAGCCCCACGCGCAGCGTAAGCTCGCCGTCACCGCGTTGAAGGTTAGTCGCCAGAAACAACCGCACCGCGCGGGAATCAATATGCCGGGCGAGTAATGCATCGGCTTCGCGGCGATCAGCCGGCCGCCCGTTTTGCACTTCGCGCATGGCCGCAAAGATATCGTCGTGGCCGTGGCGATACGCCACCGGCGCAATATCGGCCACCAGCAGTGACGCTACCCGTTCGGGCGAAAGCCGTGCCAGGCTCATCGCGACCTTACCGCCCATGGAATGCCCTAGCACGTGGGCACGCTCAATGCCGAGCCTATCAAGCAGCGCCAGCACGTCGTCACTCATGGCCGCGTAGTCCATGCCGTCGGCGTGGGGCGAGCGCCCGTGATTACGCAAATCTACTGCGATCACGCGGCGCGTGGTGCGCCACGCCCGGATATGCGAACGCCAGTTATCGGCACT
>Ga0307967_1000522_pt1 | contig 26527 bp, 11 predicted proteins | sample OrgLakmetagen648_FD_201828 | JGI IMG/M metagenome (GOLD analysis project Ga0307967, IMG submission 201828) | Saline water microbial communities from Organic Lake, Antarctica - #648 | ecosystem: Environmental > Aquatic > Non-marine Saline and Alkaline > Saline | place: Antarctica: Organic Lake... | reverse complement strand
CATCCTCCTAGCGGATACATTTTATTTTCAGGTCACTGCAGACCCAGGATCAAACCAGCACAGCTTGGTATAGGCAACTGCCTGCCTGAGTTTAAGTGCGTCTGTATCATTTGCTTCATTATTGGCCTCACGCTGGCAGGCCTGGTACAAAAACTGATAACAACGCTTCGCGAAGTCAGGCTCCCAGTCGGCCAGACTATGCTCTTCAATGTAATGGCTCAGCCGATCCAGAATGGGAAGTGCTGCAGCCACCTGACCGCTATCCATTAACACTTCGGCCAGTGCCAGACGCGCATGGTACTCATCACGCCGGCTACCACTGTGTAAGGCAAAGGACTGCAATTCGTTGATCGCATCGTTAATTTTGCCTGAGGCCGCTGATTTGACGGCTGAGCGGTGGACCTCCTGCAGCGCATCATCCTGAGCCCCGCCGCCGGACGATTCACTATCCGATATCAAAATGGTCTGCTTCAGCCAGAATCGGGTCGCATCATCGGCAAAAGGAGTACCGTCACTATATGTCAGTTCCAACAGACCAGGCAGTCGCTCGATCAGACCTCGCAACTCACTTTGAACGACGTGCAATGCGGCCTTGTGACTACCGCCCAATTGCTCCATAGCAGCAACCAGCAATCTGTGACCTTCAAACCAATAGGGCAACTTACCCAGTTGCTTCTCGACCTGGTCAACAACGCCCGCAAAGTCAGCCTGATCCAGCGATTGCTGAATTCTACTACCCAGATCCTTAGCCGGTGGTGGCACCTGAGTTTTACCGTCCTTGTTGGGAGGCAAGCCATCAACGCTCAGCCACAGGGCATAGCGCGCCAGCCGGTATCGGCGAGGCTCTGCTGGCTTCGAATCTGCGTAATACGATGATAACTTGCGCAATGCATCCTGAATCTGGCGGATAGCTTTGTTGGCTTCGGAATCGGATGAGACATCAGCATTGATGTCTGGAGTTTTAACACTACTGGCAGATGCAGGCGTTGGTGCTGGAGATGCTGGTGCTGAAGGGGTGGGTGACTTAACAGGCTGAGATTCACTGCCGGACGCAACCTCTGTGACCGAGCCTGAGGCCGACTCGGCCGGTGCTGCTTTGTCAGCGGCGGCCTCGCCCTGCTTGGCTTCGGCATCAGCCGCTTTCTTCAGTTGCCGCAACGGCCGGATAAGACCGGTCATCTCCGGTGCCTTGTCGGCCATTTTATCGGCCAACCACTGATCCAGACCACTGACGGCCTCATAAAGATCGGGCACCAGGGCGAGGTCAGGCCCAATTGGTGGTTTAGACTCCAGATGCCGGCCAACCTTTTCAACCAGCCATGTGACAGCAGCCGCTCGCCCTCGTATTCGCTTGAGCGGCGGGTGCATGTTGTCCCACCAGTGCTCACACAATTGCTGCAATAGCGCAAAACCCTGCAACATCCCGCTGTAACCCTGGTTCTGAACCAACGCCACAGCCAGATAACTGCCCACTAATAGATCTTTGGATTGGTCGGCCAATATAGAACGAGCAAGCGATTCGACCATACGCCAGTCGACGGTTGCCGCAGTAAGGGATTCCTGTTTGGCAAGCTCCGCTTCCAGTTTCTGAAAGCTATCCTCGTATTTAACTGCTATGCCACAGGGAACTACTCCGGGGATCGGTTCTTTAGCGAGGGAGAGCAATTGCGAATCCAATTCCATGGCGTACGACGTCCTTATCTGAAAGGTCAGGCCAAAGTGACTGTGTTATAGCTTTCCAACGTCCTGTATTTATACCAATTCTATTTCGCCATTAATTTATAACGGAACATTCGTAATGTCTACATTAAGAAGCTCAGAAGGGCTTTCTTTTCCCAGTCTATTTATTCACAAGCCCTGTCTTAACTGATGGCTGAGCACCTTTGGCGCCAGCTATCCAGCGTAAGCTATTGTAATTTAAGTGGTTATGAACAAAACCAGCCAATAGCCGTTAACTCATAAGACCTGGAGCACAGATCCTGTAGATTGATTTAATAACTAAAACCATACTCTGAACTCTGCTCCTATCGGCTTCACTCTACAAATACCGACTTGTTGATGCGGGGTTTTTGCCGTATTTTGTACCAGCACACTATGCAAGCATTGATCCAAGTGAGGAACGCAGTTAACCCAGTGCTTTTCGACGACAATAAGATTAAAATGGATGCGTGAACGTTTACCTTCTCAATTACCGGTTTCGACCGGGCCAAGGGAAATGGGCAGAAATCATCGGATTTGTATGATTTGAGGAAGCAGTAGATGAGTAGGTACTCCCTGTTATTTAGAGCAATCGTTGTTTCTGCTGCCCTTCTAATCGCATCCTGCACCCAGCCGGAAGATAGTTCTTCAACTGTTAACAACGCCACGGTTACGTCAATTGGCGCAGTAGAAGGTAATACCGGGCAAACCACCCTGGCTTTCACCGTCTCGAGTTCCATTGAACAGCGAATTCGCTACCGAACAACTAATGTTACGGCCGCTGCCGGCAGCGACTTCCTGAGTACGTCTGGAGAATGGGGAATTCAGCCCGGGTCAGAACGCACGATCAATGTTCCCGTCAATGGCGACCTGCAAGTCGAAGCGGATGAACAGCTAGGCGTAATACTAACCTACAGTGACGGCTCAACCTCCCGCCACACGGGAACCATTTTCAACGATGACCGACCGTCTGTCATTGTCGCAGACCAGCCAGTTATTGAAGGCGCCGAAGACACCATCGTCATGCGTTTTAAGCTGACACTGTCCCAGAAAACACTAACACCTTTCCCCGTTCGGGTTTTATCCCGGGATGAAAGTGCTGGCGCAATAGCACGTGATGTGGGATCGAACTATCAGCCAGCTACCGCCAATCAGGACTATCAACCTATTGACCGCGAACTGATATTTCCAGCTGGATCAAAAGAGGCAACCGTCGACGTCATTGTCAATGGCGATACCGCTATCGAGCGGAGCGAAGCCTTTTCACTGCGCATTTATGAAGCTGGTGCAAATCCGTTAACCGCTACACCTCTGGGTTCCGCGTTCGGGATTATCAGTAACGATGATGGTCCGGGCTTCAACATGCCCACAGTTACCCTCAGAAATGGTCAGGCAGCAGAAGGGAGCAGCGGCAGTAACACGCCTGTTGATTTTCTGGTATCGCTGGATGGTCCCAATGAAGTTGATTTCTCCATTTTCTACGAAGTGGTTCGCCCAACCAGCACCACCACTGCGACCCTGGCCGATGGCAGTGATCTGCCTGCAACGACCGGAAAATTCAGAGATATAACCACCAGCAATAGTATGCCAATCACTGGCACAATCAGTGTACCGGTCATTGGTGACAATCAATATGAGTTAAATGAGGCTTTCGAACTGGTGCTAAGAACCGGTGATGGCTACGAGCTGGCGCGGGCGCAAGGCAGTATCCAGAATGACGATGCTCCCAATTTCAGCCTGACCCCAGTCACAGTAGAAGAGGGTAATTCCGGCACGACCAACATGCTGTTTACGCTGTTGCTGGCTGAACCCAAACCACTGGTAGAAACCATCACTCTGGACTATCGGACTCGGGATGGATTTTCCGTTGATATAGCATCAGCAACCAGCGGTCAGGACTATCAATACACCACTGGACAACTCACGTTTTCTCCCGGCGACACCTCAAAAACGATAGTGGTCCCTATTATAGGCGATCTTCAATACGAACCCAATGAAGCCTTCAGCTTACAGATCACACAATCGGGTGTTGTGGTTGTCACCGGAAAGGGGGAGATAGAAAATGATGATAACTCCAGTCTCAAAGTCACTCCCATAGACGGCAGTACAGTGCAGGAAGCTCGAGGCACACCACTCGTATTTAGTGCTCTATTTGAGCGATCTGTTACACGGGTTACTACTGTATATTATGAGGTAGACAGCCGTTCAGCCGATGTTGGTTTAACTGGTAATACAAGTGCGGATATCACCAATGATACTTTGACGGGCCATATGATCTATGACGCCGGACGAAAAGCGCCGCGAAATGACCCTATTTCACTTCTAATTAACGATGACACTCAGGTTGAAGGTCCCGAGAGCTTTGCGGTCTCTTTTTATGCGAATGAGCCGGACATGTTGAACCGTCGCAATGAGTTATATCAATCTACGATCTCGATTATTGATAATGACTTTATCCAAATCCAGTTTTCGACGTCAACCTTCCAGGGCGAAGAGGGCAATGGTGGAGCAGGAGTTACCCTCGCAGCCATGAACTCAAGTCAGACCAATCCAGTTCTGAAAGTTTCTAACGGTGACTTACAAAGCGACGCAGAGGTTACGCTGACAATCTCTGACAGCGGCACTGTCGAGCTCGACGACTATGAGCTAAACCCAAGCTTCACATTTACTGTCCCAGCCGGCAATTACAATTCTACAGTAGCGATCCCTATTCCAGGCTTTTCAGTTATCTCAGACACCCGACTGGAAAACAATGAGTCGGTTACGTTGCAATTGTCCAGCCCTGACCCGTCAGTATCTGGACTCGATGTGGGTATCCGGGACACACTAACAATCACAATAGAGAATGACGATACCTTGCAACTGGGGTTCAGCACGGTTGCCAACCAGTCGGTTTCAGAAAACGGGGCTACCGCTCTTATAGGGCTAAGCGCACTGACTGCGGTTGACAGCGATTACGACCCAGGCGGCCCGGGTGGGCAGACGTTAAACGTATCGCTGGGCTTGCTGAACCCCGGTGCACCGGGAAATGCAGAGCTCAATGATTTCACGCCCAGCTTGCCCGTTCTGTTAAGCATTTCGAGCTTTCCAATTGATGTCGGGACGCTCACAGTATCGGGAATGCCTGCCGTGTTGGACGACAATCTGGTCGAGCTGGACGAAGCAGCCACCCTGCAGTTAGCGGCTGGAACATCGTCGCTTGTTACGGTGGATTCCAGTACCGAATCGGTGGCCTATACGCTGTCCAGTGATGACACGGTCACCCTCACTCTGGACACTACTTCGTTAAACGTTGCAGAAGGATCGACACCCTCGATTTCTGTCACAACGTCTGGCGGCACTATAGACGCTGATTCTCCAGACTTGCCATTCGAGTTTACGGTATCCCCCGATCCTGGCACGGAATCCGCTGACTACGTATTCAATAGCGGTGCAGTTATGTTACTCGATAACGCTGGCACTCTGGAATATCCAACAGACTGGCTTGCCATTGAAAATGACAACCTGGTCGAGAGTCCAGAAACCCTGACTGTCGGACTCAGCACCACCGGCCTCAGTGAATACATTGTCTATTCGGACGCGGGGGCAACCAAACCATTATCGATTATCAGTGATGATGTTGTAACCGTAACTCTGGTCACCACTTCATCAGACGTTGCAGAAGGATCGACACCCTCGATTTCTGTCACAACGTCTGGCGGCACTATAGACGCTGATTCTCCAGACTTGCCATTCGAGTTTACGGTATCCCTCGATCCTGGCACGGAATCCGCTGACTACGTATTCAATAGCGGTGCAGTTATGTTACTCGATAACGCTGGCACTCTGGAATATCCAACAGACTGGCTTACCATTGAAGATGACAACCTGGTCGAGAGTCCAGAAACCCTGACTGTCGGACTCAGCACCACCGGCCTCAGTGAATACATTGTCTATTCGGACGCGGGGGCAACCAAACCATTATCGATTATCAGTGATGACATTCTAACTGCCAGCTTTAGCACCCTTAAATTCGAGTCATTAGAGAATGATGATGTTCCGCTGTCGGTTGTTGCAGTTACAGGTTCGACGGAAATCGATGTGCTCCTTTTATTCGAGCGACTGGGTGGAGAGTCCTACCCAGCTACTGAAGGCGTAGATTTTGCACTGGCGCAAATAACAGTCCCTTCAACTCATACTAGCGGTGACGCCTACCCGTTTCCTGCCGTGATCGTTGGCGATACGAACACAGAGTTCAATGAAAGCATTCACGTTGCGCTTCAAACACCGGGAATATCAGGCGAGCCAGCTGATCAGGGAGCCAATGGTGAAGCAATATTACTAATAGTGAATGATGATCAATTTTTCACTGTCAACGGTTCAGGGATCAACTATTGCGCTGATGGTACTGGCAATATCGTGCCAGACTGCACTGCTGTCAGCGATGCTTCGCTGCGGACACAGGATGGCAAGTACGCTGCAAATCCATTCAGCTCAACCAAACCGCCAACAGCAGTCGACAGCGCTGAACCGGCATTAACCTGGCAATGTTTGACAGATGATAGAACGAATTTAACCTGGGCTTATGAGGTTCCTGCAGGCCCGGCAATAAACCCTCAGTCTTATAACAAAAATAATACGGACATCAGTGATAAAATTTCAGATATGGATGGTGTTTGTGAGAATACAGACTGGCGACAACCCACTTTCAGCGAACTGGCCAACCTGATGACGTTCAAGACAGCAACGGCGCTGCTGGACACCAGCTCCGAGTTTACCGATGTACAAGTCACCGCCAGCACAGACCAGTATTGGTTTCAGGATAGCGATGAGTCTGACAGCCGACTCATGTCGTTTCACCAGGGTCAGGTAAGCTCTGGCTCTACAGGCTACCTGATGCTGGTCTCAGATGCTGATGCGACCCTGGTCGAATCCAGACCAACAGTGACTTATGCCTGTGCCGAAGACAATACAAGTTTGGATTCAACCATTACGTCGGATCATCGATACACGGTCGCTGGCGAGCGGATTACGGATAACTTGACCGGCTTGACCTGGGCAGCACGTTCTCTGCTCACTACCGATGTTGATAACTCAACCTGGGGCAAAGCCTTGAATCAGGCAGATGCCTATGAGGAAGACGCGGCTGATGCTACTGGCTGGCGAGCACCAACAATTAAAGAACTGCTGTCTCTGCTGACCTTGAATTGTGATGCGACAGGACTGGCAGTTGATACCAATCTTCCGCACTTTTTCTTGCCTAGAATAGACGGAGTAGTTCCTCTGCCAGTAATGTCCTCTTCCCCAGTGAACAATGCCAACAACGAAATCTGGACGCTCGACCTTTCTGCCGAGGCCGCTTTATTGAGCCCCTCTTTACCACCCAGCAGTGCCCTTCCGATGCAAACCTTTGTTGTAAGGGCGCCTTAAAGCCCACTTCAAAACGCCAACTCGATCGCCGGGCTGTCGACCATCGATTAGCAAGCCTGGGCAATTCAAGCCACTGGCGCCCTGCAACTGCACACAAATTAATAAAAGTAACAGCCTTATTCGATAGAATCTCAGGGCTGCGGCTGCCGTGTATACAACAACCACCATTCATCTTGCTGCTGACGAATATTGGGTACGGCCGGTATATCTGAACTTATCTGATTATTATTGAGCGTTTCATTGGTAGCCAGTACATATCCGGGCTGGGCAATGGCAAACAGCTCACTGTCTGGCTCGGGGGTATTCATCCTCGTCATCCAAACGTCGACGTCATTCTGTAAATTGGAATTACTATAAGCCGACTGGGCCGACGACTGACTGGCGCTTAGCACATCAAAAACCTGCCCGTTGGAGGTAACTTTCGCTTGATTTATATTGACGATATAAGCGGTAGGTGCAGTGAGTGTGAGATCGATTAAGCCACGCTGGGGCACATCCAGTACGATGGGGTTGGCTGAATCCTGACCAATCTTCAGGCCGGCCACAAGCGAGACATTGCTCGCTGTCAGATTGACCGAGGTCTCTTTCACACTGACAAAATCACCCAGGGTGTTCAAGATGCTGCCGGCTTGGGCCACCACGTCGATTCTGCCGGTATCGGACACCGCTTTGCCAAGGTTGATATTACCGGTATCGGCCGTCATCGATATGTCATCGTAGGCTTGTACTAATCCAACTTTTGAAATGAAGATGCCTGCCGCGGAGTTGAGATCGACTCTGCCACCAAAGCTATTCAAATCGTTATCGATAGTAAAGCTGTTCGCGGTTAGAGAAAGTTTATCGATCACACTGATATCACGAGTCAGATTCATATCCGCCTCGCTGGTAACATGCAGCGACTGTAACGCCACTGACTGTCCCACATCAGCTAGCTGCACATTGCCGGTTCCGGTTGATAGCGACAAAGCAAAGGTTCCATCAATGGCGGTACTGCCGAAATCAATAGTCCCGTCTCCAGCCGTAGTATCGATGCTTACATTATCGACCAACACGATCGACTCGGCATTGGACAGCTCAAGTAAAGTGTCGGCTGTGCTGATATCGCTGGACAGTGATAACTGAGTGGCATCCTCCAATACCAGGCTGACCAGAGCCTGGTCCTGGCCAATCGAGCCCAGCGCCACATTGCCATTACCGGCATTCAGAATGAGCGTGAACTCACCATTTACACCAATGCCGGATAAATCGATCAAGCCATTGCTGCTGCTGGTGTTCAAATCGGTATCAGCAGTAAGGTCGAGACGAGCACCCGAAAAAGAAATGCCATCAGTGCCCTGTGTCGTAACCCCCCCTGCCAATTGAAGCGTGGCGGCGTTCATCACTTCCAGTGAATTCAGAGCAATAGCATTCCCCATATCAAAGAGTGTCAGGTTTTTACCCGAGGCATCGATGGTCAGGCTGTAATTGCCATTCACCGATGTCGACACCCCACCACTACTCAACTGAAGTGGACCGGTCAGCGTTACATCATCAGCCAGCTGGATAGTGCCTGCCTTACTCAGATCCAACTGGGTAAGGGCTGTGATGTCGCCATCCAGAACAGTATTCACACTGCTCAGAACAAATCGGTTCGCCTCGACACTGCTTAGGCTGACGTCGTTCATAGCCGATACGGTTACAGATTGCCCGGTAGCCAGCAACGAGGTTCCGGCCAACAGCACATCGCCGGCTTCGGATACAAATTCAGCATTGTTACTGACCGCCAGACTGCCAACATCCGACAAGTTCAGCTGGTTCGTAACAGTAATGCCATCGGTAGTAGAGTTAGTGCCGAACAGAGGAGCACTGTCGACCAGGGTCAAGCTGCCCAGCGGTGTTTCGCTGTTTTGACTGCCCATGACCAGATCACCTTCGCTAACAAACAACGACAAATCAAAGGCACCTGCTATATCGTTAGGTAGCAGGATATCACCTTGAACTCCGGCATTTAGCAGCGTGTCAGCAGCCAGCGCCATGACGTCAACCTGACTGAAGTTGATACCAGCAGCGCCACTGGTTACGATCGTGTCGCTCAATGTCATTTCGCTTGCATCAACAGTCAGGGAGCCGCCAACAACGCCGTCCAACTCCACATCCGCATTGTTAGCTAATATCGACAGTGCTAGTCCACTGCCTGTAATGTCTGTTGTATTGAAATTGGCATTGCTTCCAGACACCGTCATAACAGTATCCGATGTCAGGTTCAGGTTTGCAGCATCCACAGAGAGTTCACCAACTTTCAACGTGTCGCCATTCAGAGCAACGGTACCAGAGCTCAGCAGCTGCAAGTTACCAATAGCGTTGGTAACACCCACATTGCCCACATCGACCCTCCCGGCCTGCAAGGTCAGGTCGGACGTAGCCCCGATTGCGCTGTCGACAGGTGCGTTCAGATCTATATCCGCACCCGCAGTCAGCACGACCGGGCCGTTGACGTTGTTAACATAAAACTGGCCAGCATCAAGCACGATATTACCGCCAACGCTCGTGATGTTACCATTGGCGGTAATATCTCCGGTGCTGTTTAACGCAATGTTGCCTATTCCCGCCATACTTTGAAGATTGATAGTGCCCGATCCGCTCGTTAACGATAGTGTTGGTGCCTTTTCAGTACCCGGATCATTCGCTCCCGCTGTAACAGAAGCCAAAGTGATAGCCCCATCCTGGGTCGTCAGGCTGGCATTCCCATTCAGTTCTATCCCGCTAACCCGACTGGGCCCAAGATCGAGAAGGCTGCTATCAGATATCAGGATGGAGTCAGTCAACGTCAATATATCGACATCATTCAGGGAGAATTCCCCAATGCCATTCACTCCCAGACCGACACTGCCAAAAGCCAGGTTGTTGCCGTCCAGGTTAAATGTGACATCGCCTGACGTGGACATGCTGTTAAGCGAACTTTGGGATGTAAAGGTCAAATCCGCTTCCGCTGTCCACTCAAGATTATCAGACAACTCAACATTCGTTACATCAATTTCCAGAGCAGATATAGATCGTACACGTGCCGCATCGATACTGAGCTCGCGCTGATCTATTTGAACACCATTTATAGTTAGTTCACCGACATTATTTAGATCTAATGAGCGAATACCTGAGGTGCCAGCCACATTGTCAAATGTGAGATTATTATTCTTCATATCTATTTCAAGCGTATAATTATTCTGAATAACTGACGTGAGGTTTCCATCGATGATGGACAGATTGCCATTAGCTACCCAGTCCAGACTCGAATTAGTAGTCAACTGATCGACTAAAACCATGAGATCTGCATCAGATGTTACAGTATTGTTGAAACCATAGAAATTTATAGATTTGGCCGAAAAATCAGTTCCCTTCAGCACAAAATTCGAATTATTACCTCTGAAACCAATAGCTCCAAACCTATTACCCAATTGGCCCACAGATCCTAATGTCAGGGCATTACTGATAGAGAGGCCGGTAAATTCCATGGACCCGTCTGACTGACTACTACTCAAGTCTGTGTCATCAGAAAATGTAAGAGGATTATTAGCGGTATTCCAAATCATTCCATCCTGAACGATCACAGAGTCTGCCGATATTGACAATGGTCTACCCTGGTAAAAACTTGGGGATTGAAGCTCAAGCGTGCCTACAGTAATCTCTGAAGAGTTATTAGTAGGGTAAATTGACCCATCAGCTTTCAAAATTAAAGTAAAGTCGGGAGAATCTGCAATGATGTCGTTGTAAAGATATATTGTTCCACTGGTTTCAAGTGTGAGTGTTCCCGTTGCTGTGGGCCCGAAATCTAGCAAAGCATTAGGATTTTGAAGAATATAACTACCACTATCGGATCCTGTTGTTTTCAAAGTTACATCATTACCTGCTTCTAATAACAAAGTAAGGTAACCGCTGTTGACGTATGAATACACGGTAGAACTGGTGTCGCTAGCGTCTGGAGTTAATGCTATAGGTGGACCAGACGAGTAGTCGACATTGGAACAACGCTGGGCTAGACACGGAGAAGTGGGGTCGAAAGATGTTAAAAACTCCACAATATAAAGAACCTGAGGATCCAGCAACCACTTTCCACCTTTACCGGAATCTGAACCTACATCGGGTGAAGTTTCCACGACTATCTGACCTAAACTGGATGTCTCCACAAAACCACCATTGCCATCCTGCCCAACTCCCCTTGTACTGAGGCCACCTTGTACAACGCTTTGTTCTTCACTCCAGATCCAGATTTCACCGCCGTCGCCGTTTTGGGTGGCATCAGCAGTCACTTGCGTATCTATTCCAAGATAAGCTCGCCGGGCAATGTCCGGACCCGACGTATAGTCCCAACCACCGCCATAATAAACGGTACCGCCACCCAGGGCGCCATCAGCCGAGAGGCTTCCCTCACCCGCCAACGCAACGCCTTGACCGGCTATTCTGATCTCTCCGCCCACACCGGTTGCCGAACTGGCGCTGATATCGCCGGTAACTTCTGTAACACCCTGCGTTGCACTCAATTCGATGCGCCCACCGGCACTCACAAGGCTGTCCGCGGAGACCACTCCTTCCATGTTCAGAGCGCTATTGTACAAACTGTCTACTGCGGCTGTTTCCAGACCAACGTAACCGCCATCACTGCGCAAAGTGCCGCTGACATTAATGCCCTTCTGGATCAGCGCCTGTTCATCGGAATCCGATACATCAAATCCGATCCCCGAATCGGTCAGGGTGATAACGCCTTGTGTGTGCGTACTGACCCGGATATCCCCACCGCTGATCACTGAGCCGCTTAAATCAATGTGCGGTGCGTAATAGGCAACGGTACCGCTGGAAATGACATCACCGCGCTGATCAATACCGGAACCCTCCGGTGCGCCATGCAACGTAAGACGATCACCGGACAAGGATACTTCGCTGGTGGTTCCTACCAGCGAGCCGACATTTAACTGAGAATCTGCACCAAAAAAGAGGCCATTGGGATTGGCCAGAATTACCCGGCCATTGGAGGTGACATGCCCCAGAATCTGGCTCGGTAGCTGATCGTAGATTTTGTTCAGCGTGACTGAACTGGCGCCGGGTACGGCGAAGGTGACCGACTCGTCAGCGCCGACATTGAACTGATCCCAACCGATAACGGCCGTCTGGCTGGCCTGATCGACCTGGGTATTATTCCCGCCCTGGGAAATAGTGGCTTCACCCGCTTCGATTACCCCGCCGGAAGGCGCTGCCACTGCTATAACAGGCAACATGAGTCCTATCGATACCCACAGTCTTTTCAATGCAAGCCTTTCCATCGGTGCCTCCTCCCTGCCATCCATTTTGGGGGCGGGGTTACAGTAATCGTTAAAACGTTCGGCCAATGCTGAAGATAACTCTATACCGACTGCCATCACCGGGCAGACTGCTCCCTACGGGAACTCCCAGACCTAACCGTGCCTGATAGTCAGTCAACACCGACAGCGAGGTATAGGCACCAACGCTCATTGCGCTGGGTGTTTCATCTTCACTGGGGAACGCATCATTACGCCATCCCCAGGCCATATCCCAAAATGCCGCCAGCTTGATATTGCTGATTGGCAGCGAAGTGCCCACCGATTCAGACAAGCCGAAATACTCCAGATTCAGAATTACTGCTGAATCTGCCGAGAATGAGGATTCCGGGTAACCCCGGACAGTCTCCTGCCCACCAAACCCGATTTGCTCTGCCGATGTCAGCAAATCGTTGCTCCACTGAAGCGTACCCTCCAGAGAAAGGAACTGACCACTATAGGATTGCAACCGTTCGGCGTTAGCGCTGAATACCGTATAAACACCGCCGGCAAAATCACCACTGGCCCCATCACGGCTGGAAGCAGGGTCACCTGAGCCCGACAGCCCCCCCAAAAAGCCGCCCAACCCCTGGGTTACTGTGGTGCCCAGCATCGTGCGACCGCCGCCAAGAAAGGCATCGGTGCTCTCCCAGCGCAGCCCGGCCGCCAGTGAGGTCAAATTATCATCATTCAGGATCGCAGAATTCTGTTTTACATCGGATAGCGACTTTGAAAGCCTCAGATCTGCCGTTAACCGTTGACGTCGATCATAGCTCAACTTTCGCGACGTATTCAGGTAAAACTGATCACTGCCGCCTTCGAGGTTTAGCGCGTCAAATTCACCACTGACCCTGAATCGCGTCAGACTGTAGCCAACGCCGATATCGGTGTCCTGCCAGATAATAGCTGGGCCCGGCAGTGCCAGATTGGGCACCGGTATTCGGTAATCAACCTGAGCGGCAACTGAATCAGCTGCGAATAAAGAGGTCCGGACACTGCCACTGAGGAGGTCTGCATGATCTGTCGGGTTGCGGTACTGCCCGGCTACCGTAAAACGGAACCGGCCAGTATCGCTACTCCCAAAGTTATCGAACACGGCTGATGCAGCAACCGGTTTTTCATCGAGCACTCTGAGATTGAGCTGGGTGGTTCCAGGCTCTGCCCCGGGGGCCAATGCGGTGGTCAGATCGACGCCGGGATAGTCTGAAAGCTGTATCAGAGCGCCCTCCAGTGACGACCTCACCAGAGGCTCCCCGATTTGCTGCAAAAAGGGCACTGTTAACGTTTCAGCACTGTAGGCAGATTCACCAGTTACCGCTACGGAATGCAAGGTCCCTGCAATTAAACGAAGCTGGACAACCCCACTCGCTGTTGATTGTTCGGGAATAATCACCCGAGCAAGAATGTAACCCCGATCCCGATAATAAGTGGTCAACTCTGAAATTAACTCGTTCAGCGTTGCCACGGTGAACCGACCTTGCCTCACTTCAATATGTTGCGCCAAAATCTCATCAATATCTGAACGAAGCGCACCGTACTCTGACGACTCTATGAAATCGAGCAGTTCAAAAGCACGAATCAGCAGAGAAGGCTGAGCATCTGGATTGGCGTCTCGTGTAGGTAACTGCGGGTTTTGAACGTTGTCATAACGGGTGGGCACGTCGCTTTCAAAATAATCGGACGATTCGGCCATCGCATCCGGCCACCCTCCAATCAACAAGACAACTGTAAAACAGAGCTTAGGCAGCTTATACATCAACAGTCCCTTATTCGAACTTAATCCTTTTCTGGACACCACTGCCTCGATATCACTAGTCGAGTCAACAAAGGCCTACATTTTGAAAATCACGACCCATATAAACACCTGGGAACCACATGATAAACGTATAACAACAACCGAAATTATTTGGAATACTATGACCTAAAACAACATTAATAACCAGAACGAAAACCTGACCCTAGCAGCATTAAATAATTCTCTTTTGTATCAGTCAGTTAGCTCTATCATCTGCATATCCTGTTTAAGAATAAGCAACCCAGAACTTTGAATTATTCGGTACCCGCTGCGGTCCCTATGCTCTTGCACTGACCCAGTACCTATAAATAGTCCTTTTCACCTGTGGGGTATTGTGCAAATCTAGGATGTATCACTGAATCATAGCGTTTGCGGCGACGCCCCCATTCGACTCCGGTAGTGTCGTCGTAATCTATAAAGGACCGACCGGAAAAAAACAGGACGTTACCATCATGATCAACGTGAACATCAAAGGCCTGGTCGCCAAATTGAGCCCAGTACTGAGAGATGCGCTGGAGGGCGCCGCTGGCCTGGCCATGTCTAACAGCCAGTACAATGTCGAAATAGAGCATTGGCTATACAAGACCCTTGAGCATCCCGATACCGATCTGATCAAGGTCACCGAAGCCTACGACATAGAAATAGACCCCCTGGTTCGCGAACTGACTGATACTCTCGAGCATTTCAAGAAAGGCAACACACGGCCACCCGCCCTGTCCCAGACATTAATCGATCTCATTACCCAGAGCTGGCTACTGGCATCTGCTGAACACGGCATGGCACAGGTTACCAGTGGGCATGTTATTACCGCCCTCATACTCGATAGCCGTCTGGGTGCCCAGGTCAAAACTTCGGTACCGTCATTATCCGGCTTATCGGGTGAAGCACTGCGCGCTTATATACCCTCGATAGTCGGTACGACTTCTGAATCTGCCATGAGCAGGAACAGTTCCGATAATCGCGCGGGGGGCACCGGCTCTGCTGCAGGCGGTATAGCGGATCCAATGGCTGGCTCTGCATTGTCCAAATTTACGATCAACCTCACCGCCAAAGCAGCAGAAGGTGGTATGGACCCGGTACTCGGCCGCGACGAAGAGATCCGTCAGCTGATCGATGTACTGATGCGTCGCCGCCAGAATAACCCCATCCTGACCGGTGAGCCCGGTGTGGGTAAAACAGCCGTGGTCGAAGGGCTTGCCCAGCGCATCGTGAATGACGACGTACCGCCTCCATTGAAGGGCGTGCAACTGCTGTCTCTGGACATGGGATTGCTGGAAGCCGGGGCCAGTGTCAAAGGTGAATTCGAAAACCGACTCAAGGCCGTGATTCAGGAAGTTAAAGATTCACCAGAACCGATCATCGTGTTTATTGACGAAGCCCACACCATGATCGGTGCCGGTGGCCGTGAAGGCCAGGGAGATGCCGCCAACCTGATGAAGCCAGCACTCGCACGGGGTGAGTTCCGTACCATCGCTGCAACCACTTACGCCGAGTATAAAAAATACTTTGAAAAAGACCCGGCTTTGACCCGGCGTTTTCAGGTAGTCAATGTCGCCGAACCCGACGAGACCCGTGCCATTAACATGATGCGTGGCATCGCCAAATCGCTGGAGCAACATCACGAAGTCATCATTCTCGACAGCGCCATTGAAGCGGCGGTCAAACTGAGCAGCCGCTACATCCCGTCACGCCATCTGCCTGATAAGGCAGTCAGCTTACTCGACACCGCTTGTGCTCGTGTGGCACTGAGCCAGGGATCAACCCCTGCCGTTATAGAAGACGCCCAGAAGGCCGTGCAGCAATATGAAATCAACCTCACATTACTGCAGCGCGAACAGCTAAGCCATGGCGGGCTTGAAGAAAAGATTGCGGATTATCAGACATCACTGGCAGACACACGCGAACGCCTGACCGGCCTTGAAGCGCAATGGAAAAAGGAACTCGACAAAGTTGCTGAAATCAAACAACTGTTTGAGCAACGTGCAGTCGACCCAGATGATCCGGAGTTGACCCAGAAACTGAACCAGGAACGTGAAGAACTTACCGTCTTGCAGGGTGAGTCGCCCATGGTTTACCTCAGTGTCGACCAGAACGCCATCGCCATTGTTGTTGCGAACTGGACTGGTATTCCTGTTGGCCGGATGGTCAGCGATGAGCTGAATTCAGTGCTGCAACTGGCCGAACATTTAAAAGAACGCGTCGTTGGTCAGGACCATGCCCTGAAAGAAGTGGCCGAAGCCATACGCACCTCACGCGCTGGCCTGATGGACCCGCGCAAGCCCATCGGTGTATTCCTGATGATTGGTACCTCAGGTGCCGGTAAAACCGAGACGGCGCTAGCGCTTGCCGAATCACTCTACGGTGGTGAACAGAACGTCATTACCATCAACATGAGTGAGTTCAAAGAAGAGCACAAAGTTTCGATGCTGCTGGGTGCACCCGCGGGCTACGTCGGCTTCGGTGAAGGCGGTGTTCTAACAGAAGCCGTCCGCCGTAAACCCTATAGCGTGGTACTGCTAGACGAGATGGAAAAAGCCCACCCCGGCATACAGGATATTTTTTACAACCTGTTCGACAAGGGCACTATTAAAGATGGCGAAGGCCGGGATATCGATTTCCGCAACACCGTCGTAATTATGACCTCGAACGCCTGTTCCGGTTCAATCGCCGAATATTGCGATACGCACCCCAACCCGGATGACAAGGCTTTGCTTGAAGCCGTACGCCCGGAATTGCTCACCCACTTCCGACCTGCCTTTCTCGGCCGTACACGGATAATCCCGTACTTCCCCCTGTCAAAAGAGGTATTGGCCACCATCGTCGGTCTCAACATGAAGCGCATCGAGCGACGGATCAAAGAGCATTACGGTGCCAGGTTCAGTTTCGATGAGGCTGTGATCCAGCGAATTGTAGATCAGTGTCAGGATCCGGATACCGGGGCACGTAATGTGGAGAACGTGATTTCACGGAGTATTTTGCCGGAGTTGGCGTCGCAGAGTTTGTCGAGGATGGCTGAGGGTGACACTATCCAGGCGGTACATATCGGCCTGGATGAAAAGGGTCAGGGGTTTACTTATCAGTTAAGTTAACAGATCAGGAGCGTTGCTGCCGCATCTCCTGCTGCAGCCGCTCCTGAGCTTCTTTCAGTGATTGACCCAAGCGAGCATGGAAGTCATGGGCATTAGCCATTGAAACTACGATACGATCGGATATGGTCGCCTGATTAGGCACACTTCGATGTATATTACCCAACTCAAACACCACTTCACCCCGACCAACAAATATATTTAGAACATCGCGAAACTTGTAATCGATGCCCTCAGCAAAATCAACCTTAACGCTTTGTTTGCCCTGCCCGGAACTTTGATTATCTTCCTGCTTAGTCATAGATACCTCCATCTTTTGGTGCGGTGACAGTGACCGTGATCTGACGACATCGATTCAAAAAATCGGTCAAAAGCAACAAGTCATAAACTTGGCAACCCCTACCTCAGTGACATGACTTTAACCTGACTGGGTGCCATAGAAACGCCGAACGCTCCGGGGCTCATCCCGTTTTGACCGGTAGGTGAGAGCATCTTTGTTACTGGTAAGCCTCCCATCAATAAATTAGTACTACCCATCAGGTTTCTGGAGGGACCCATAACCATACCGGACAACGGATTCATCATAACCCCCGAATTATCTCCATTACTCATGGGCGTAGTTGTCATCATATTATGGGCGGGCATAGCCAATACCAACACTTTTACCTGGCTTGGTATCGCTGTCATGGGCATCGCCATGTTCGGGTAGGGCATGGGTGTAGGAATAGGACCAGCAGGTGAAGGTACCGGGGTCAGGCATACATCGGGCATTGCCATGTCCAAACCTGCCATCTGCGTTTTAACAAAAACCATAGTGAACCTCCTATCCCATATGAATGCGTTCAGCATTCATCCGCAAATCTTTTTTCGCATCAATAACCGTCTGCCTGGACTGTTGCAAATGGCTGTTGATCACCTGCTCGGACAATTGATTGGCCTGCCGCACCTCCTGCCCACGCACCATGCTAACGAGGGTGCGGGTATGACGACTGATGCGATCACTGACGACATCCATACTACGACTGATCATTCGCAGCGCGCTGCTGTGCAACGTTACATTCTCGGTCAGGGCTTTCACATTTGTGGCAGCAACCGACAGTTGTTCAGTGGTAACCGAGGTTTCCCGATTAATCCAGTGTGCGCTCAGGGAACGAATGGTCACCTGATCCGGACTACTCAGCTTAACCGGCCCGGAAAACCCGAGCGTCACTTCTGCCCGTTCACTTCCCTGGCGCTCCAGTACAGACAATACATGAAGCACACGCTGACTGCGGCAAATAAGCACAAGATCACCCGGCTCAGGATTCACCAGGCAAGAAATAGCCCGCCGGGCCGTCTCAACTCCGGAGTGTGTCTGAAGCAACACCTTATCGCCATCAATACCCTGTACTCGTACTTCTTCCATCTGACATTGCGTCTGTGGCGGCGCCATATGGGCTACGGAAGTGTTCATGATCTACTCCTGCATCTGTTTGATTAATTCACTCTGTTGCCAGCATTCATTCGTGCCTAGCCAGGCCCACGCTCGGCTTCAGAGCGCTCTTCATCCGTCTCAAGTGCTGCCGCCCGGTTAGAACCAGTCCACAGTGTTTTAACTTCAATTATCTGATGCAAATTTGCTCGATACAGTTCCGAATCCAGTATCACGGAACCGGTCAAGTCGGCATGAGAGAAGTCAACATAGGTCAAATCGGCTTTCTCGAAAACAGACTCTTTACACTGACTATCAGTAAACTGCGACTGTTCCAAACTGGCTTTCGTGAAATCACAAAGATTCACCACCGCCTCATTGAACATAGCTTGTTTTATGTGAGCCTCCCTGAAGCGACTACCTGTCAGTTCGCTACTGATAAAGAGCGCATTATCAAGGCATGCATTATTAAAAATGCAACCTGTCATGACCGCACTTGAAAAACCTGCCTGTTTAAGGTCTACCCCTGAAAAATCAACATTTGCCAGCGTCACTTCCTGGAACTGGGGCTGATGAAACAGTGTTTTTCTGAAGTCGAAATCATTGAAATCGGTGTTTCTAAAAAAAGGAGTGTTGAACTCTGCGCCTTCCAGCTTTACCCCCTGCAGCTTGACATCAATCAAATTAGCTCTTTCATGCTTACTGTTAGTGAGATCCGCCCGATCGAGAATACAAGTCAGCCAGGCACAATTATCACTAACAAGGCCACTCAGCACCACTTGGCTCAAGTCGCAACTAACAAAATTGCTCTTGTTAAATTCCGCCTCGATCAGACTGCTGTCAGTAAAAGTACATTCCTGGCAATTGACATGGTTGAACACCAGATGATCACCCTGAAGCGAGCGAAATGAGCTATTAACAAAGTTGGACATCACTACCTGGCAATTTTCAAAAATCGCCTGATCAAACACACATTCAATGAACTGACTCTCGGCGATCTGACCATGACCAAAATTACAGCCACTAAAATTCACCCGCAGAAACTGACCACCTTGCAATTCAATGCCCTGATAATCCTGCCCGGAACAATCAGCGTCGATCAGAATCGGGGTCTCCCCATCGCCCTTAACCCAGCGCAATAATGCTTCTTTATTCACGCCCTGGCCTCCAGTCTTTGAACAACGTTTTCTTCAGGTTAGCACCCCGAAAGTCTGTTTCTCCGACAACGACACCGTAAAAACTGGCACCATAAAGATTGGCGGATTGAAAACTGGTACCGGTGAGGCGGGCATCCTGAAAGGATGCTTCCATTGCATCCACTTTAACCAGGCTTGCCTTCTCCAGGTTGGTGTTAATAAACAAGGACCCTCTGGTATAGGCGCCATCTAATATAGCCTGAGTCATAATGGCACCACTGAAATCGCAGCGGCTAATAGTCGCCTGCAGAAAATCAGCCTGATCCAGATTGCACTCACGGAAGTTGGCCAACTCAGTGGTGACCTGATGAAAGCTGGCCTTTTTGAGTACGCAGTCCTTCACAAAACGAATATTGTCCAATTCAGATCGATCAAAATTCGACTCCGTCAGATCACAACAGACTATATTCACACCTTTCAATGAGCTGTCTTGAAAGACAGCCCTGGTCATATCGCAGTCCAGGAAATTAGATTCATCCAATACAGACTTTTCGAACCGACAACCCTTCATATCAAGCTCATAGAAGTTACTTTTCTTCATCTGACATTCTACAAACTCGACACCCGACAGCGTCGACTCAAAAAACACATCCATTCGATCGCCAAACTGGCATTGCTCAAACCGGCTTCCTACCAGTTGCGACTTACCAAAACCGGCATCCTCGAAGAGGCAATCAATAAACCTGGCACCCTCAATCTGACTGGCACCCAGGTTGGCATCCTTAAATTGACATCGGGTGAATGATGCGCCTTTCAGGTTGGCGTGAACCCAAAGCGCTTCTGTGAAATCAACATCCACCCATTCACTGTCTGGTGCTTCCACATATTCAAGATAAGCATTGTTCATAGTCTGATCGCTGACCTTGACGCCGCTCAAGTCAGCAAAGGCACCATCCCAGCCTACCAGCGCTTGCGGCTGGCCCTGTCGACTCAAAAAATCAGCGCGCAGATCCAGAGTAGTGTCAGGATGTGGCGAACGTGCATTGTCGATCTGATGTGCACTCAGTCGATAGCCTTTTTCAGCCTCCACCTTGCTATAAACCAATTTCTCGGCCAAATCATCCATATCAAACATTTGCTGTTGTGCACTATCCAGATCAGCACCCATTGATTGCAGAATCAAGAACTCCTTTTCTGCCGCTTCGATCTGCTCTCGAATAGTACCCAATTGGGCATCGATTTCTCTGGTGATTCTGGGTAGTGGCGGCGGCCGATGGCGCTGTTCCAATGACTGCTCAAGTTGATCGGCAAGCTCGGAATCCAGGTTCTCCTCACGCATTGCGTCAATGCGTTCCTGAACAGCTGCAACTGCTTTTTCTTCACTTTCACGAGTGAGTTCAGCGATGTATGCGCTCAAATCATCCAGAGCCTTGAGATCCACACGAGTAAAATCTATACCTGTCTTGGTGTCGTTATAGCCTGGTATCACCTTTTCGATCAAGGCATCAATACGTTGCTGCTCTGCAGAGGGGTCAGGTTTTTGATGCACTAGCTCATCAACACTGGGCGCATTGAGGTCTGGCGGTCGGCTTGTTTCGCCATCGTTCAGCCGGCTGCTGACTTCCTCTTTCAAAGCAGCGGTCTGCATTTCGACAAACGCCTGAGTATTTGCTTCCGCATAGCCACTCATCGGCATATCCGACGCAGCTACTAAAGATTCGAATCCGCATCTGACTCCCGCAGGAATAAGATCAACGGTATTCAACATATACTTGAACCCTTCTTCAGGATCTGCACGCTTGTTTAGTTGGTCCTGATAATGCGCGTGGCTTCTTGCGTCGTCTGCCAGAGATTCATGAGCCAACAACACACTCGTGACTTCATGCGCACTCGTTGTCTGCGCCGAATAGTTAGCCCTGTGTATCACAATTCCCAGATTGTCGTTGGGGAAAAACCAGACTGTGTCGAGTTCATTTTCCAGCTCAATAAAGTCAGACCCGCTGTCTCGTTCTACTTCAATAAACAGTCTGGCTCGCACACCTGGCAATTGCCCGTCAATCACAGGATGATCCGGATTCATGTTTGAAAACTGGTAATGCTCGTTGCCCGTCATAAAGGCGTCGAATCGCTGGTCTTCAGCGGCGTCGTTAAAATACACAGGATTGAGATCTTCCGGGAAACCGGGCATCCTCTTTTCAATGTATTTTTGATCATAAGTCCCGCCCAATCCCTGGCGTACAGGCCAGATTGGCTCAATACGGCTTAGAGCCGCAGGTGGCGGACGGTCAGATGCCCCCGTCATAATACGATGGTGATACTCGACATTAGGCAAGGGCTTACGCTTGGCACCCTCAAATGTCACCTCATCCAGTCCCTTGCCCACCGGGTTGAGCTTCGATGATTTGCCTCCGAAGGCCTGTTCATATCGAATCGGCATGGAGGTGATTGGCTCGGGCCCAATAAAGCCAGTATTGCTCCAGTATCGGTCACCAAAAACAGACAAAGTCTTCTTGAGCGCACCCACTTCGATATGAACCATGCCCCCCGGCACTGGCTCTGGCGACATAAAAGAGCCTGCTACCAGATACTCCGCCTGGACCTTGGGAAACCCAGCATCAAAAAGCTCACCTTCTGCAATCGCCTTGGCGATGCTACTCCACATGGCCTGTTCTAATACTGGATCGCCTGTCGTGAGCTCAAAAGCCCAGAGTGAAGAAAGCGTGAAAAGATGCTCGTCAAACACATCAGTGGTCCGGTGAATCACACCAGCGTGCATCGATTTGATAACCTTCACAGTATGTACGCCTTAACCAAAGATCTTCACCGCGCCACCGGCCAGGCTAACATCTTTATACTCAAGATCAGCCACCACCTTCTTGAATTTAGCGGATTCGACCTCAAACGCCGGGGAAGAAGATTTGACCTTGATAGTTGGCCCTGGCCCCTCTATTTCGATCGAGCATCCGGGTGTAGTGATTGAAGTTCCACCTTTGTAATCACTGGAAATGGTAATACCCGCAAATGGCGCTTTTAGTGTCAACTCGAGTACGTTGATGTCCAGACTCAAATTCAACGTGGCCGATATCGACATGGAAATGTTCGCAGAGGCACTGGTATTGAAAGACAACGATGACGAAAATTCAAATTTGGCTGTCGCGCTTGTGGAATAGTCAAACTCAAAGCTGGTTGTTGCCATTCCCGTAGTAGAATCAGCCGTGTAATTCTGAATATCACCAGAAATCACATCACGCTTTGTGGTGGCTGAGCTACGACCGATGATGACATCGTCAATGCCTCTAATATTTGCAGAGACGCTTTCGTAAGAAACAATGCCTGTAGTCGTCCATTTCTTTTCTTGTGTCTTTCCGCCGGATGTATGCGTCCAGGAAGCAGGATTCCCTCCCTCACGCATTTTCAGTTCTACTTGAGTATGACCGGTGTAACCGATATCAAGGGTCGATCCATTGGTAATGGATATGGCACTTCCATTACGAATATCGTAAGAATCACCAAACTCTTTGTTCGTCCAGACTGACCCGGAGTTCCAGTCGGTAGATCCATTAATGTTTGGGATTTTGCTATCGATCCCCTTGTCAACTATCCAGTTGATTGTCGTCCAACCAGGGCCACCAATGTCCAGCAAATCACCGAATACGTGAGGGCCATCAATCACCTTCTTGTGCGATCCGGTCAATGACGCAGGCTGGTTTAGCTTAGCTGACTGGTTAAGGTGTGTTTCTGCATAACTGTTTCCCAGGTTGTAATTCCAGTAACCCCCGAAGTCATAAATATTGCCCTCCTGAGTGGTAACGGTATCGAAACTTGATACACGGACTTCAGCATTACGAAGCACCTCAATAAAACTATCCTGCGACCCCTGACCAGTAAAACGCGGGATCATACCGGTTGGTGCGTAAGAAGGTCCTTCCGTATCAACAAAATTAAAAAGCATGTTTGCAGTGCTAGAAGGGTCAGTGGATGTTGAGCTAGCTGCTACAGCAACACCATTGGGGTAACCATCGACATAGTGACCGTACCTGTCTTTAGCTTCTACCCAATAGGACCCATTTGTGCTGCTCCTGATGCCATCTGTTGCGTCGTACAAGGCATAGGGGTGAGTCAGATCAGTCAGGTCGTAAGAAAATATTCGCCGCCTTACCGTATCGGTACCACTCTGATAATGCGCTATATATATGCCTTCAGGCAACGGATCTCCAGACGCGATGCTGGTGCTGGAATCATCTAGAGAGCCTTCTGGTCTAACCCACTCCGCAGGTTGATTCGCGGTGACAACACTGCTGGTATTGTTTGGGTCAGATATTTGTGCACCGGGGTCGACCCACCCACTGTCATTGGTCACTCTCAGCGGTGCATTTCCATTGAGACTGATCGGATCATTTGGCGTACCGATTCGAATCCATGAGCTGGCCATTCCAGACTGGAAAACCATCCGTTCTTTTCCGGCCTTGTCCTCCATCCGAATTCGATTGTTTCCTGCAGATCGAATAACCGATTCGCTCTGGTTTTCTGCATTTACCGGGCTCGGCGCCGTCTCCGTAGAAACTGCTCCAGCAATAATTGGTCGATCCGGATTACCGTCGATAAAACTCAGCAGAACTTCGGTTCCTTTGGTCAGCGGAAACTGCATCCCCTTACCTTCACCGGCATAGGGCTGCATCATCCGAACGCGAGCACTGGCTTTACCGTCAATATGTTCATCGTTGATATCGAACGGCAATTTAACCTTATAGCGACCCTGTTCATCCAATTGGGGATAAGGGCTTTCCTGTTCACCATCGATCTTACCGTGCAGCGTTCCAGAGATTTTTGGCCGGTCTGCAGTGCGAGGGTGGCGGTATTGACGATCGGCCGGGATCGCAGTAAAGGAGTTGCTGTAGATATTGATATCTGAATCTTCGCTCAGGCTGCCAATGACCGAAGTCTTTAACAAGTTCGTCTGGTCACCTTCATGGGTCACACCGGTGACCATGTATTCCTGATTGAAAGCCGAGCGATAATGCTTGTTCATGGTGAATTTGAAGCCCGGCGTCAGAAAGGGCACGGTGCTATCGCCGTGAAACGCCTGTTTCGTACACAGCAGTTCTTCAGCGCGAAAGGCTATCAGCCGCTCACCTTCTTCCGGCGTTGAGTAATGTTCACCATAGAGAAAAGTTTCGCCACGGCCGTCGGGGTCGACATCAGCATGCACCGCCATTTCCAGCGAGGGGCGCTCCGGGTTATGGTCTTTCAGTACAATGCGGTTGGGTAGTTGTTTCTGGCGGCAGGTAAAATTGAGGATGATCTCATCGAGATGCCCCTGCTCCATCCCGGTTTTTGGGGAATACACCAGATCGGCGCCCTGCTGAAAGGGCTCATGGCTGAAACTGCTGTCCGATAACACCAGCTTGTCGCCTTCGGCGTCGTGGTAAAAATAATAATAGACGCCTTCGCGTTCTAGCCAGCGCGACACAAAGTTGAAGTGGCTCTCACCATACTGACATACATACTCAACGGGGTTGTAGGTGCCTTCCAGTGCGGAGACGTCATAATCGAGCGAGTCCATACCGCCATCGACCAGGGCGCCTTCGACGATTTCCGGGACGGTTTTGTCCAGGAACACCTGGTTGTGCTGCGTCTGCATTAACCACCAGAGTTTGGGCACCAGTTTGGCGCGATAGAAATAATGGTCGTTATAGGCGTGGAGTTGATCAAACTCGGACAGAATGCCGTTGTAGGCAACGTCGTCTCCGGCATCCCGGTGGATGGTAAACACAGCCTGGGATTGCAGAATGGCCGACATATCGAGATCGGGGTCGCCAGATATCAGCATGATCTCGAATTCGTAGGGGGTGGAAATGGCTTCCATTCCCTTGAAGCGCAATACGGCGAAGGTCGTTTCGCTGACGCCCGACGCGTAGGAAACAAAAGTAAAACGCTGAGTTGTGGCGTCCTGGAAGTATTCCATGAAAGGGTGCTCCTTGCCTATGCGACAGCTTAAGGCAAAAAGCCTAAATCAGCTGTGGTTGTCCTAAACGGGGCAATACGGCATAGGCCAGCACCCCAATCACTAACAGAAACAATCCGATACATACTACTCGCGTACCGGCACAGATCAAGCACAAGCCGCAATGGCGCCGGGTCCTGATAAGGCGAACTATCAACTCCTGGGTCTAACCTTTTGATTTAATTATTTTTTAGACATTGAGTTAGCCGTAGTTAAATCTGCTGCCACTCTATCTGATTAATGCTCAGGCTCAGTTTGGCTGCCTGGGTTTAGACCGATATCTGATCTGAGACAAGCACGCCTAATTAAACGCCAAAGGCCCCCGGAACAGATCGACTGACCGCCGAGCTGCTTATCGTACACGCTCCGCTTCACGTCAGTCAGGCCAAATGGTCTCAATTTACCGATTCCCCGGAATCAGGGGGCTGAACAGGTGTTCAAACTAGCCGGTACACTGTATGTACGGTTAAGACTAGGGCAGCGATCTGCCGTTTGAAAACTTCAATGACCCTTTTGTCACCTGATGCAGAACACGCTGCTGTTTTAACCTAACCTGATACACTAAATGTCGAATTACTTTTCAACCCTCAGAATAACCCGGGATATTGAAATTGCCGTGATGAATCTGAATCGATGAATTTTCAGCAATCACTTGAAGTAGCGTCGGCCGACTCTCTGTTGA
>Ga0307967_1000521_pt1 | contig 26593 bp, 23 predicted proteins | sample OrgLakmetagen648_FD_201828 | JGI IMG/M metagenome (GOLD analysis project Ga0307967, IMG submission 201828) | Saline water microbial communities from Organic Lake, Antarctica - #648 | ecosystem: Environmental > Aquatic > Non-marine Saline and Alkaline > Saline | place: Antarctica: Organic Lake... | reverse complement strand
ATGACGATTGTCTCTACCTGGTGGTGAACGCTGCCTGCAAGGAAGCCGATATTGAGCATTTGCAAGCGCACTTGGGTAATGGGGTAACGCTGGAGCGACTCGACGACAGGGCGTTGATTGCTTTGCAGGGTCCCAAAGCCGTGGATGTATTGGCGCGGTTTGAGCCCTCAGTGGCCGATATGGTGTTTATGGACAACTGTCAGCTAACGCTCGACGGGGCTGACTGCTATGTATCGCGTAGTGGGTACACCGGTGAAGACGGCTATGAAATATCGATTCCGGCGGCCGATGCTGACCGGCTGGTTCGGAGCATGCTGGCCCAGCCTGAAGTCGAACTGATTGGCCTGGGCGCGCGCGATTCGTTGCGCCTGGAAAGTGGCCTGTGCCTTTACGGGCACGATATTGATACAACGACTACACCGCTGGAAGGCAGCCTGATCTGGGCAATTTCCCGGCCGCGCCGCGCTGATGGCGCGCGCCCGGGTGGCTTTCTCGGGTCGGACGTGATCCTGGCTCAGATCGCTGACAAAGACTGGCAACGCAAACGCGTCGGTCTGGTCGGTGCCGGGCGTGCTCCGGTTCGGGAGGGTACGGAGCTGTTCAACGCCGATGGCCATCGTATTGGTGTGGTAACCAGCGGTACCTTTGGGCCCAGTGCAGAGCTGTCTGTTGCCATGGGGTATCTTGAAACGGCGTACAGCGCTCTGGATACCGAGGTGCTTGCCGAAGTGCGGGGTAAGCGATTGCCGATGACAGTCAGCCGTATGCCCTTTATTGAGCAGCGCTACTACCGCGGCTAGTCCAGGACTCCGTGCAATTGGCTGCCTGGCAGCCGGTTGCCTTCGGCATCGGCTACGACCGCACAATTGACCACCCCGTTGGTGACAGTAATCTCTACCCATCCTGCGGCAGCGGCGTCCAGTAAGGCTGCTTCAGACTTAAGTTCCCGCTGCTGTTCTGTCACTCGCCAGTGCACCTCTACGACTTGCCACACCGGACTGTAGGGCTGGTTGTGGCTGGCCGGGCCGATTGGCTCGGGGGCGGATGGAATGATACTGATTTGCTCGCCATCAGGAAATGTATAGACCCGTTCCAGCACGGTTTTCAGTTCCGGTGGTTTTGGCCGGGGTGGCAGTGCATCCTGAAAGCGGGGCGTGTGGTTGGCGCCCATGGCAGTGGCTAATTCACGGGGCCAGGCATCGGTGGTCACGTAGTAGTAAATCGTGCCATTGAACCAGCTAGGGACCAGAGGCAGCGTAATGGCAGGTGTTAAGGCCTTCTGAGTTGGCGAGTCTGCCGGTTGCAGTACGCTACAACCAGTCAGCAATACGATCAGAGCCACCGGGATCAGGCGGAAATTCATTCGCTATCCCTCCTATCAATACCTTAATCGAAAGTGATCTCACCATTGGCAATCAGACGGTCGTAAGCAGCATTCAATCGGGAAACAACGCGTGGGTCAGTACCCCGGTTCATGGCCAGATACAGACCTACAGTACGAATACGGAAGGCTTCTTCGACATTTGGGTAGCCGCTTTCCTCCGCGATTTTGTAGCCGTTAATATCCGATGTAATCCAGACATCAATCAAATTGTTGGAGAGTCGCTGGGCATTGAGGGATTCGTTCGGCAGCGTGGACACTTCGAAGCCCCGTTCTTGCAGAAAGGTGGTCGCAGCATCGCCATCATAGCCGCCAATGCGCAAACCATTCAGGTCGTCGAGGCTGTTGATGTTCAGGTTAGCGCCGGACTTGGCGAGCAATATCCAGCTGTAATGACCGACGGGTCCAACCCATTCAAACAGGTCTTCCCGCGACTCGGTGCGGGCCGTGGAGAATAACCCATAATTAGTCCGCTCCACTGTTCGCTTATAGGAAACCGACCAGGTGCGCAGGCGCATCTTGTAATTAATGTCGGCTTCATCAAACAGTTTTTTAACGATTTCAGTCGCTGTACCACCGATGTCTTCAGCATCGTGTTCGAAAGCGGCTCCCTCTAAACTGAAGTTGAAGGTGCCATAGGTTTCGGTATACAGATTAATTCTTGGCAGGTCTTCGGCGACAGTCAGGGTGGCTGACACCATAAACACACAGAGTAACGTTATACGACGAACAAAGGAGTGAGTCTGCATTGAAACGTTAACCTTTTCTGAAATTGGAGGTTGAACGACATCCCGTCCGAAACTGCACATGCCAATCCCTGGTCTCCAGGCCGTGCTTACCACAACGGTGAGGCACTTAACCGGAACCGCAACTGAGTAAGACACAGTGTCGCTTAAATGAGTGTAAGTATCAAAGCAACAAATTCGTCAGCCGTACCGCAACCCGCACTCCACTATTAAGATTCTTGGGGGTGGTAAGTCGGGAGGCCTTGAAGAGGGGAGCCGCCCTGGCTGATCTGATGGTCAGCCAGGGTGGTTAAGTCTGTGGAGGTTAGGCAGAGCGTTACGCAGGTGCTCTGCCAGTGCTCTGGCAGGGCATCAGTCAGTCAGTTTTTGAGCGATACCAGCAGCCAGGCGGGCATTGTTAAACACCAGTTGAATGTTGCTGGCAAGGCTGTCGCCGCCGGTCAGCTCCGCCACGCGTGCCAGCAGGAAAGGGGTTGAAGCCTTGCCACTGATGGCTTGTTCGACTGATTCGGCCAGGGCCTGATCGACGGCTGCCTGTATCTTGGCCGGATCCATCGCATAGGCTTCAGGAATCGGATTGGCGATAACGACACCCCCGTTCAGGTTCATGCCCCACTTTGCCTTTAGAAATGCCGCGATGGCTGTGTCGGTATCGAAACGGTAGTCGACGCTGTGGTCGCTGCTTCGGGTATAGAAAGCAGGCAGTGAATCGGTTTGAAAGCCAATAACGGGCACCCCCTGAGTTTCCAGATATTCACGAGTCAGACCCAGGTCAAGAATCGATTTGGCCCCCGCACAAACCACGGCAACCGAGGTATGAGCCAATTCCTGCAAATCGGCAGAAATGTCGAAACTGTGCTGTGCGCCACGATGAACGCCACCGATACCGCCCGTAGCAAAGACGCGAATGCCGGCCATATCGGCTATGATCATGGTTGCAGCGACCGTTGTCGCGCCATGGTGGCCTTGAGCGACAACATAGGGAAGGTCGCGACGGGAGCACTTGGCAACGGACTGACCGGCCTTGGCCAGGGTATCGATTTCATCGTTCGTTAGCCCTGCTTTGAGGCGACCATTAATAATGGCAATGGTCGCCGGCACGGCACCGGCATCGCGAATAATCTGTTCCACCTGTTTGGCGGTGGCGGCATTGTCCGGCCACGGCATACCGTGTGAAATAATGGTACTTTCCAGGGCGACAACCGGCTGGCCTTCAGCCAGGGCCTGAGCCACGTCGGGTTTGATGTCCAAATATGCGTTCATCGATTGAGAATCCATTGGTTGACGGTCATTTCGGTTAATTGGGGGCAGTTTGCGCCATCAGACTCAAGCGTCAAGCCAGCGCAGCCCAGGCCGAAAGACGCCTGATGCGGCAGTGACCAGTGCGCCCGGTCGGCATGTATGATGCCTGCAATAAGTGCGTCGCCTGCACCGGTATCGCTGGCGACCTGTGTCGGATAAGTGCCTTGTTGGTGCTGCTCGCCTGCTGTACTGAGCATCAGGCCGTTTTTACCCAAGCTCAATGCAACCGTTTTAACGCCAGTGGTCAGAAGCTGGCTGGACAGTGCCTCCGGTTCGGTAGTCGCAAGCTCCAGTAAGGCACTCGCTTCTGACTGGTTTACCTTCAGAACTTTCAGGCGTGATAGCAGTGGTCGCAGCCTTGGTGCTTTTGCGGTCGAGACGGCATCGGCATAGAGCGTGCCCTTCAGTGGTAGCGTCGCCAGCCAGGCCAGCGTAGCCTCGGGCACATTGGCTTCCACAACAACGGCATCAGCGGCGACCAATGTCGAACGCATGGGTGCCAGAAAGTCGGGTGTCAGTGCGTCGGCAATGTTCATATCGGCCAGGGCACCGATCAACTGGCCCTGATCATCATTCATCGCCAGATAAGTGCTGGTCGGCAGCGTTGGGTGACGCAGCAGGCCATCGGTGCGAATGCCAGCTGCTGCAATGCGCTGGTGCAGCCAGTCGCCGTTACTGTCTTTGCCCAGTAGCGTGATCAGAGTGACGTCGTGGCCCAAATGCGCCAGGTTTTCGGCAATGTTTCGGCCAACGCCACCGGCACTTTGCGCCAGACTCCCCGGGTTCGAGTCGCCCGGCCGGTAGGTGGTGTGGCAGCGACCGGTCAGGTCTATATTGGCCCCGCCCAATACAACAATGCGATCCTGGTCTGGCAATAGGTATCCCTTACCCAAGATCAATCCCTGACGCGTCAGCCGCATGATATGCCCGGCAACCGACTCGCGGCTAAGCCCGAGCTGATCGGCGAGTTGCTGTTGGGTGGCCATCGGTGTGGCGCGAATGGCAGCTAGAAGGTGTTGCTCAATTTGGCTCATAACAAATGTTACTTAATTAACAGATGTTAATTGTGCCACCAAGATAGGATGAATTGCAAGCGGAAGACGATACATATAGCTGGTTAACCGGGGTTATAAGGCTGACTGAGAAAACGGGGGACGAACCTATAAAATATCACTGGTACGAAAGCGGTGGGTAACAGAGGAAAGAAAGGGGGTCTAACGGCTAACTCAATGGTGCGGACGGAGAGACTCGAACTCTCACACCTTACGGCACCAGAACCTAAATCTGGCGTGTCTACCAATTCCACCACGTCCGCAATCTGACCGAGTGATCTCAGCCAGGGAGCGGCATGATAATGAATTCCTGTGGGGCACGCAATAGTCTGAAGACGTATTTTTTTGCGCTGCTTTCTGTTTATTGACGTGCCATCCGGCGTTGTTCAAACCATTCAATGGCGTCGCCCATAGCGCGTGGCCTGGAATAGACAAATCCCTGGATGAAGTGGCAACCCAGTTTGGCGACGGCATTCAATTCATCCTCAGTCTCGACCCCTTCGGCGACGACGGTGATCGACAGGGAGTTGCACAGATCAATGATCGCTTTGACCACGGCCATCTGTTTTTCCGAACCGGGTAGGTTGTGAATAAAGCTTTGGTCGAGTTTAATGATCTGAAACGGCAAGTCGGGCAGTTTCGACAAGTTGGCATAGCCAGAGCCGAAATCGTCGAGTGCCAGTACAATGCCCAGGGCATCCAGGGCTTCGAGGCGCTGGCGGAAGTCATCGTTCTGGCCCGGTAGCTGGTGTTCGGTAATTTCAATTTCCAGATAGCGCAGGGCGTCCGGTGTGCGTGCATGCCAAGCTGTCAGATAGCGCAGAGTGTCCTCATTAACGCTTTGCACGCTCAGGTTGACCCCTAAAACCACCGGATGCGCGCCTTCGTTCAACTGCCGTGATATCAGCAGCAGAGCCTGCTCAAGCATCCAGCGGTCCAGTTCACGAATCGAGCCGTTGTGCTCGGCCAGATCGATAAAATGTATCGGGTAGATCTGCTCGCCGGACTCACCTTTTAACCGCGCCAGGCATTCCAGCGCCAGGATTTCACCGCTGCGGCAGTCGATGCGCGGTTGCAAATGGACTTCCAGGTCCTGGTGCTTGAGTGCATTTTTCAGCATCTGAGCCTTGCGCAACCGGCGCTGGGCCTGATCTTCGTAATCGCTGTGGTACCAGTGCACCTGATTGCGACCTTTTTTCTTGGCATTAAACAGCGCAACGCCCGCATGCTGGTGCAGTTCGTTTGCATTCAGACCATGCCCTGGTGCGCGTGCGGCACCAATGGATACGGTAAAGCTGTAACTGCTTTCACCAATGGAAAACGGCTGGTTCAACTGCAGGTGCAGATCGTTCAGGCGCTCATCACGGTTGTCGTCAGACCGTACGTCTGTGCCATACCAGAACACCACAAATTCATCGGCGCCGACCCGGGCGAGATAGTCGTCCTCTTTGCTGTGGTGTTTGAGGCGGTGAGACACCTGTGTCAGCAACTGGTCGCCGGCCGCATTGCCCATGCTGTCGTTCAGTACCTTGAAGTGGTCTATGTCTACATGCAGGCACCACAGATCGTCGATCTCATCATCGTGATCATCTATAAACTGGCGCAAGCCCTGTTGGTTGGCAAACTGAGTAACCGGGTCGATCAACTGATCGGCGCGCAGTTGCTGATCGGAGGCCTTGTAACCGGTAATGTCGATGGCGAAGCCCAGAATCCCGACAATGGCTTCATTTTCACCCACCAAGGGGTGCCTTTCGATGCGGTACCAGCGCGACGGCTGACCAGTCAGGTCCATTTTCAACTCCAACACCTGATGGCGACCGGTCGTCAGCGCCTGCTGATCCGATGCTGTGAACACCTCGTCCAACTGGGCATTGAGCACCTCGGTATCGGTTTTGCCCTTGGCATCGACGCCATCGCACCACTGGTTGGTCATCGTCTGGTTGACCACCAGGTAGCGGCCAAAGCGGTCTTTCAGCCAGACTGGAAACGTCAGGTTATTATAAACGCTTTGTAGCAGGACATGGTCGTCTCGTAGTTGCTTGCTGGTATCGAGCATGTCCTTGGCCTGAACCAGTGCATTTTGAAGATGTTTCTGGTCGTTTTGAGCCAATGATAGCGTGATCGCTGCATACACTCGAAAAGTAACAACCAACAGGGCCAGGCTGCCGATGGTGGACAGCAAGCCCAGCATGCCACTGAGCATCGGGATGTTCAGGCTCAGCAGCCAGACGGCCAGAGCCAGTAACAAGCCAGAACAGAAACCAAGACCGACCATAAGGCCGAGTTTTTTTGCCAGCGGGGTTTTCTGGCCGGTCACAGGGCCGGACTTTGAGTTCATTGTATTCCTCGTGATGCAGGCAGGTCAGGGGCACTCGCAGGCCCGAGGGCCTGCGGTGACGTTGCAGTATAAGCCAAGCTTACTTGATGCGTTTGTATTTGATGCGTTTCGGACCCTGGTTACCGGTTCGCTTGTGGTAGTCGGTATCGTATTCGGTGAAGTTGCCCTCGAAGAAGACCGCTTTGGAATCGCCTTCGAACGCCAGGATGTGAGTCGCCACCCGATCGAGGAACCAGCGATCGTGCGAGATCACCATTACAGCGCCGGGAAATGCCAGAATGGCTTCTTCCAACGCCCGCAGGGTCTCAACATCGAGGTCGTTGGTCGGTTCGTCCAGCAATAAAACGTTGCCGCCCTGCTTCAGCAGCTTGGCCAGGAAGAGGCGGTTGCGTTCACCCCCCGACAACTGTTTGACGTACTTTTGCTGGCTGCTGCCCTTGAAGTTGAAGCGGCCGATGTAGGCGCGCGACGGAATCTCGTAGCCATTGACGGAAATCAGGTCCTGACCGTCAGAGATTTCTTCCCAGACGGTTTTGCTGTCATCCAGGTCGCGCATCTGCCCGACGAAGGCCAGGTTGACGGTCTCACCGACACGAATATTGCCGGCATCCGGCGTTTCCTGATCGGCGATCATCCTGAACAAGGTCGACTTACCAGCACCGTTACCCCCGATAATGCCGACAATGGCACCGGGCGGCACCGTGAAGCTGAGGTCTTCGTACAGCAGGTTGTCGTTGTAGGTCTTGGCGACATTGTCGACTTCAATCACTACATCACCCAGGCGAGGGCCGGGTGGGATGTATATTTCGTTGGTCTCATTGCGCGACTGGAACTCACGGGAACTGAGCTCTTCGAACTGACGCAAGCGAGCCTTGGACTTGGCCTGACGCCCCTTGGCGTTCTGGCGAACCCATTCCAGCTCTGACCTGACTGCCTTTTCATGCGTGGCCTGTTGTTTGGATTCCATATCCAGGCGCTTTTCCTTGTTCTCCAGCCACTGGCTGTAGTTACCTTCAAACGGAATGCCTTGGCCACGGTCGAGTTCCAGAATCCAGCCGGCGACGTTGTCAAGGAAGTAACGGTCGTGGGTAATGGCGACCACAGTGCCTGAGAATTCGTGCAGGAAGCGCTCCAGCCAGGCGACCGATTCAGCGTCCAGGTGGTTGGTCGGTTCGTCGAGCAGCAGCATATCCGGGCTCGACAGCAGCAACCGGCACAGGGCTACACGGCGACGCTCACCCCCGGACAGGTTTTTGACCAGTGCGTCCCAGGGTGGCAAACGCAGAGCATCGGCCGCAATTTCCAGCCGGTTCTCCAGGTTATGACCGTCGGCCGCCGCCAGAATGTTCTCCAGCTTCTGCTGCTCCGAGGCGAGCTTGTCAAAATCGGCATCCGGCTCTGCATAGGCCGCATAGACAGCTTCCAGCTGAGTCTGGGCATCTTTCAGATGCGCCAGTGATTCCTCTACTGTCTCACGAACGGTCTTGCTCTCGTCCAGTTCAGGTTCCTGGGGCAGATAGCCAATGTTCAGATCAGGCTGAGGTCTGGCCTCGCCCAGATACTCCTTGTCGATTCCGGCCATAATGCGCAATAGAGTCGACTTACCTGAGCCATTCAAGCCCAGTACCCCGATCTTGGCCCCGGGGAAGAAAGACAGCGAAATGTCTTTCAGGATGTGCTGTTTCGGCGGTACCACTTTGCCGACGCGGTTCATGGTAAAAACGTATTGAGCCACCGGTTCACCTTTTAAGTTTGTTTCAGTGTGTTGCCAGGAGTCGGTGCCAGTTGCCTAGCACTCAGCGAGTTGCTGACTCCGAAATTTGAGTTATAAAAGTGTCGCTAGAGTATTGAAAAGGCCGTGCTTTGGAAAGGCCGCAGTAGACCGCCTTAGCCAACGCTAGTGTTGACTGACAGTTCAGAACGTAGGGAAGGCGACTAACCAAAGGACCATCAGGTTTGCTCATTGAAGACCGTAATGCCGCATGGATGCGGCATCCGAACCCCCAGGGAAGGGTTCACGGTGTGTCTTCAATGAGCCTACCTGGTGGTCCGATCCTCCTGGCTGCTAATCACCGATCAACCACCAAAACTGTCTCGATGTGAATCGAGGCAGTTGCATTTAGCTCTTAAAGCCTTTTCCAACCACGTAAACTTCCCGCGAGCGAGCCCGTGATGAGTCGGGTTTGCGAATCACGACTTTATCAAAGGACGTGCGCAGGTCTTTGACGTATTCATCATAGCCTTCACCGTGGAATATCTTTGCTACGTAACTGCCTTTGGGTTTGAGCACCTGGCGCGCCATATCCAGCGCCAGTTCGACCAGGTACATCGACGACGCCTGGTCGGCAACATCGATACCGCTGATGTTGGGCGACATATCGGAAATCACCGCATCGGCCCGGGCGCCGTCGAGCGTTGCCATGATCTGATCGAACACTGTCTCTTCGGTGAAGTCACCCTGAATAAACTCGACCCCGGCGATCGAATCCATCGGCAGAATATCCGAAGCGATGACGCGGCCCTTGTGACCCACCAGTTTGGCCGAAACCTGCGACCAGCCACCCGGTGCCGAGCCCAGATCCATGACCAGCATATTGGGGTGGATGAGTTTGTCTTTGGTGTTGATTTCCAGCAGTTTATAGCTGGCACGCGACCGGTAGCCGTCGATCTGAGCCTGTTTTACGAAGGGGTCGTTGACGTGCTCTTCGAGCCAGCGACTGCTGCTTTTGGATCGGGCCATGTACGATTAACCGTGCTGATTGTTCAAATTGATGCCTATTGTACGCTGTGTGCCTGCAGTGCGTAAAACCGCAGCACTGACACAGGCAGGCCCAGTGCGTATAATTAGGGGTTCGCCGGAGCGCCGGCATACCTTTGTCGGGGTCACCGACCAGGATTCAGTATGATTCGCCTTAATGAACTCGCCTTGCCGCTCGATCACTCACCCGAAGCCCTGCGTCCCGCCATTGTCACGCGGCTGAACCTCGCGGAGGCCGATCTACTGTCTTTCAGCGTGTTCAAGCGCAGTTACGATGCGCGCAAAAAGAATTCGGAAATCAAATTTGTGTACATCGTTGACCTGGCTGTTCGCGACGAAGCCGCTGTGCTTGAGCGCTATGCGGATGACCAGCATGTGCGCCCGGCGCCCGATACCTCCTACTATCCGGTCGCCGAGGCGCCGGCCAGTGTCACCGAGCGTCCTGTCGTTATCGGTTTTGGTCCGTGCGGGCTGTTTGCAGCTCTGTTACTGGCACAGATGGGGTTCAGGCCCATCGTACTGGAGCGTGGCAAGGACGTGCGTCAGCGCACCAAAGACACCTGGGCGCTGTGGCGCAAACACATTCTGACACCGGAATCCAACGTTCAGTTTGGTGAAGGTGGGGCAGGGCTGTTCTCCGACGGCAAGCTGTACAGCCAGATCAAAGACCCAAAGTTTTATGGTCGCAAGGTGATGCACGAATTCGTGCGGGCCGGTGCCCCTGAAGAGATCCTGGTGGTCAGTAAACCGCACATCGGCACCTTCCGCCTGACCGGTGTGGTGGCGAAGATGCGCGACGAGATCATCGCGCTCGGTGGTGAGATCCGCTTCCAGAGCAAGGTCACCGGGCTGACCATCAGCGATGGCCGAGTCGACGGTGTCACCCTTGAAGGTGGCGAGCACATTGACAGCCGTTACGTGGTGATCGCCGTGGGCCACAGTGCCCGCGATACCTTTCGCATGCTGTACCGCGATGGTGTGTACGTTGAAGCCAAGCCCTTTGCCATCGGTTTTCGCATCGAGCATCCGCAATCGCTGATCGACCGGGCCCGGCTGGGCAAGTACGCCGGGCATACGGAACTGGGCGCGGCCGATTACAAGCTGGTGCACCATGCCAAAAATGGCCGGGCCGTCTACAGTTTCTGCATGTGCCCGGGCGGGACCGTGGTCGCGGCGACATCGGAGACGGGTCGGGTGGTCACCAACGGCATGAGCCAGTATTCGCGCAACGAGCGCAACGCTAATGCGGGTATTGTGGTCGGCATTAGTCCGGAGCAGGATTTTCCCGGCGGCCCGCTGGCCGGTGTTGATCTGCAGGAGCAGCTGGAATCTAAAGCCTACGAGCTCGGTGGTCATGACTACTGCGCACCGGCCCAGCTGGTCGGAGACTTTATTCGCGGTACCCCGTCGCACACTCTGGGTAAGGTTGAACCTTCTTACCAGCCGGGCATCAAGCTCGGTGATCTTGCTGCGTCGCTGCCTGCCTACGCGATCGAGGCCATTCGTGAAGCCTTGCCCGCCTTTGGCAAGAAAATTCGCGGCTTTGACCAAAACGATGCCGTGCTGACCGGTATTGAAACCCGTACCTCGTCACCCATTCGAATAAAGCGAGACAACGCCTCGCTGCAAAGCATTAATACGCGAGGTCTGTATCCGGCAGGCGAAGGCGCGGGTTATGCCGGTGGTATCCTGTCGGCGGGGGTCGATGGTATCAAGGTGGCCGAAGCACTGGCGCTGGCGATGCTTGACGATCTTGAGGTACCGGCGTGAAGCTCGACGACATCAAAAAACTGCACCATAAAAAATACCGTAGCCAGTTCGGTCAGTATCTGGTCGAAGGCGAGCATCTGGTGCTTGAATTGCAGCGTGCAGCCCAAAAGCAGCCCGCATTGCATCAGTCGGAGTTGCTGGTGACAGAGGCCTATGCCGACTGGCAAAGTCCGTTTCGCACCGAGCATATCAGCAGCAAGAAAATGGCGCAGATCAGTGATACCAAAACACCTCCGGGTATTGTAGCGGTAGTGCCGATGGCGCCTGTGCCGGTGTCGAAAGACTCCGCAAATATCGCCATCTATCTGCACGAAATTCAGGACCCCGGCAATCTCGGTACCATCCTACGCACCCTGGCCTGGTTCGGTGGCTTCAGGTGTCTGCTCAGTCCGGGCAGTGTCGACCCCTATAACCCGAAAGTAGTGCGCGCCAGCATGGGCGCGATTTTCCATGTGCCGCTGGAGCTGGACGTGCCGATAACCGGATTGGCCGACCGCTTTGCCCGCATTGCCAGTCTCGATATGGCTGGCCATTCTATTACCGAGCCAGGCTTTCAGGCTGTTGATTGCTACGTCTTCGGCAATGAGGCCCGTGGCATCCCCGGGGCAGAACTGGAACCATTGAACGCCACTGCTTTCACCATCCCCGGCGCCGGGGTGGTCGAATCGCTGAACCTGGCCTCGGCCGTGAATCTCTGTGTTTACGAACGGGTCCGTTGCCCTAGCGCTCGTTATTCAAAGCCTCTTTAGTGCGATCAGTCAGAAATTCGCAGAAGAAGTAGCTCATCTACCTAAATCAATTTCAGCGCCAATCGGACCGCCGGGTCCGTCTACTGGGGGCACGCTGTAAATACATCCCTGTACGCTCGCAGCCCACATCCATGTGGGCTGACGACCCCCATTAGACGCACCCGACAGTCCTTCGATCATTCGTGGTTGATATAGACGCGAATTTCCGACTAATGAAACGACCTGACTACCAGGCTGGCAAGTCCCGCCGGGATTGGCCAAACTAAGGGCTCACTGCAGGAGCCCGACGGTGGAGCACAGCCTCAAGCACTTTTACATCCCTGAAGAGCAAAGCATCTATTTGCTGTCGCATCAGGACGCCGCCAAGCTTAAGGCCTGGATCAAGCTGTGCATGCGTCAGCTTGAGCGGCTGGGGTATCAGGATATCGAGCTGATCGGCAAAGGGGCCTTCGGCTTTGTGTTTGCTGGCCGAACGCGTACCGGCGTCGATCTGGTGTTCAAATTCTCACGCATCAATCTGCCCCAGCATGTCCAGGATCGCCTCGAAGAAGAGAGCGATTTGCAGTCGCTGCTTGAGCATCCGCAAATTCCCCGGGTTAAGGACTTCGTTCGCGTCGGCAAACAAGCGATTCTGGTGATGACCCGGGCGCCGGGGCTTGATCTCGATGAATACGGCCTGAAGGCCGGGCGACTGTCGCCGCAAATGATCCTGAACCTAGCCGCTCAGTTGGCCGACCTGCTCCATTATCTGCGCTCCCGAACCGATACCCATGGCCAGTGGCGCCCGATTGTTCATGGCGATATCAAACCCAGCAATCTGGTATTCGACCCCGCTACCGGCCAGGTGCAGTTGATCGACTGGGGGTCCTCGGTATTCGCCCAGCTCGACGCTGACCATCAGTTTATTTCCAACAGCGTGATGGATCTGATGTCATCTGATGTGCAGCACACCAATGCCAAGCTGGGCGATGTGTATTTCATTGGTGATGAACAGCTTGAAGGCGGGCTGTCGTCACCCCGGTTCGACGAACAGGGCTCAGCCGCAACTTTATATGCTCTGGCCTCGGGGCAGGGTAGCCGTTTTGGTCGCAAGGTCATTACGCCGCAGGCGCTGGGGTTGCCGATAGAATTCGCTCGAGTGCTGGCAACGATGCTGGACGATGACACTGGTCAGCGCGAGCAGGCTGGCAATTATTTCCTCGGCAATATGAACCGGATGCGGCACATCGTTGCGCTCGCTCCGGCTGATGATCTGTCATCGATGATTCCGGTCTGGGTCAGTGAACGCCACCGCGAAGTGGACACTGCCGTCTACAGCTCGCGCAAGTCGTTTTTGCGCCAGGAAAATCCGGACGATACCCTGATGGATGTCGAGGACGAACAGCTCGACAAATACTACAAAAACTATCTGCAAGGCATGGGGGAAACCGAAAAAGCCTTTGTCGCGGCGGTCAGCCGACTTGGACGTTACCCCATTGTTGGCGGGCTGGCGGTCAAATGGCATACAGACAGTGTGCGCATTGAATCGGCCTTCAGTCTGCATAACCCGGACCTGCGTCGCTCTTTCCACCAGTCGGTCAATAATGTAGTGAATCTGGCACGGGGCATTTATCGTCAGGGCACGTTCAAGGCGGTTATGTACAACGCCCGGGATACGCTGCACCTCGACCGGCGTTGCGAAACCGATGCCTTCAAACCACCCAAAAGCCTGCGCATTCCCTACATGGTTACCCCGGCACCCAAAGACGAAGACACAGAGCGAATGCACTCCTACTTTGAAGACGGCCGTGACCCGGATGAATACCTGACCTTGCCGGATTCGATCATGAATGAAATCGAGGCACTGGACCGGATTCACCATACCGGCTGCATCATTTTCGAGGTTCTGCCGCGCAACCTTAAAATCCACAATTACTACCGGCTGCTCGATGCCAGCCAGGAAGACCGCTTCCGTGAACATCTGCAGCGGATGCTCAGCGCCGTCAGTGATATCCGCGGCCTCGGTTTGCGCGGATTCATGAAGCTGCCCTACAAAGACCCGAGAACCTTCGACCACATTGATCAGTTACCCGAACGCTATGCGCCAAGCAACCCGAGGGATACAGCCCTGGTTAGTTGAAACTGTGCTAAACGATACCCGGTCAACGCGAACGCCTGTTTTGCTCCAGATAGAAGACTTCATTGCATAAATGGTGCCTAGCCAGCCATAAACGCTGTGGTATCATCCGCGCGCCACCCATTTCATTGGTACCAAGAGTCTGAGCATGAGCAAAAATTCGCTGGATAAGAGCAAGATTCGCATCCTGTTGCTGGAAGGTGTGCACCAGAGCGCCATCGACACCCTTACAAAAGCCGGTTACACCAACATCGAATACCACAAAGGGTCGCTGCCGGAGTCGGAATTGGTCGAAAAGGTCAAAGAAGCCCATTTTATCGGCATTCGATCCCGCACCCAGCTTACCGCTGCCGTCTTTGCAGCCGCGGATAAACTGGTTGCTGTAGGTTGCTTCTGCATTGGTACCAATCAGGTCGACCTGGGCGCTGCCGCAGAAAAAGGTGTAGCCGTCTTTAATGCGCCGTTTTCCAATACCCGCTCGGTGGCTGAACTGGTATTGGCCGAGGCCATCTTGTTGCTGCGCGGCATCCCTGAGAAAAACGCTGCCTGCCATCGAGGTGGCTGGCTGAAAACGGCTGCCAATAGCCATGAAATCAGAGGCAAAACTCTAGGTATCGTCGGTTATGGCAGTATCGGCACGCAGTTGGGTGTCCTGGCTGAAGGCCTGGGCATGAACGTCCAGTTTTACGATATTGTTACCAAGCTGCCAATGGGGAACGCCAGTCAGGTTGGCTCGATGACTGAACTGCTTCAAAGCAGTGATGTAGTGACACTGCATGTTCCGGAAACCGTTTCCACCAAGTGGATGATGGGTGCGGAACAATTTGCGCGCATGAAGCCGGGCGCTGTGTTTATTAATGCCGCGCGCGGTACGGTGGTTGATATTGATGCTCTGGCAGCGACACTGGCGGATAAAAAAATGCTGGGCGCGGCTATCGATGTATTCCCGGTGGAGCCACGCAGCAACGACGAGGAATTCATCTCACCGCTGCGTGAATTCGATAATGTTATCCTGACGCCGCACGTCGGTGGTTCTACTGAGGAAGCCCAGGTCAACATCGGTATTGAAGTCGCAGAGAAGCTGGCTACCTATTCCGACATTGGCACTTCGCTGTCGGCGGTGAACTTCCCGGAAGTCTCTTTGCCAGCGCACCCCAGTGCCCACCGTATTTTGCACATCCACCACAACATTCCGGGTGTGATGTCCGAGATCAACCGGATATTTTCCGAGAACGACATCAACATTATTGGTCAGTACTTGCAAACCCGCGACTCGATCGGCTATGTGGTGATCGATGTCGGTCAGGATGGCTCGCTAAAGGCACTGGATAAGGTACTTGAGGTTAAGGGTACTATTCGGGCGCGCATCCTGTTCTGAGAAAGCCGAACATACCGGCCACCGCGGGCTGGCGTTTCGGACGTTAGCTGGCATACTGATAATTATGACTTAAACCCGATGCGTCGGGTTTTTTGTTATTTGTGTTTAACAGACAAGACCAAACTCAGTCAATCACAGGGAGTTTAAACTTCGTGACTGTAATCGACCGACACTTCTGCAGCGTCCGCACCTTAGTCAAAACGTGCCTGGCGCTGACATTACTTGCCGGACTGGCTGCCTGCACGTCGCGTGGTATCCAACAGGAAATGACCAGTTGTACCTTTCCCGACACGGCCCGGACCCCGGCCCCGTCTTTTATCTGTGACCAGCAGGTAGAAGGGTACCCTATTACCCGACTGACCTCGTCCGAAGCATCGGATGTCGATACCAATGAGCGCCTCGAACGCGCCCGCCTTGAGGTTCAGCACACACTGGCGCTGGAGTGGTTAATGCTCTGGTTCCCAGACGTCGTAGAAGGGCAGGAGAGTGAGGCGCAACAGGTGATTCTGGCCTGGCTGGATGAGGAGCTGCGGGTGGTCCGTTCGCGCGCAAGCTCATCCGGGACGATGTGGCTGTTACTGGGTATCGCTTACTCTGAAGTCGATGCGCAGGTCATTTTGCGTAATCGCTTTGCAGCCGCCGGAATTAAGACTATAGATCGATAATACCTGGCCTCACCGAACATGCTTCTGTACTTCAGCAAGCAACGGATCAGACTGCAGGCCCGGACGAATCGTCCGGGCCATGGCACGGCCAGGGTTAGTAACCGGCCCGGTTTCCCGTTAAAGTAGACGTGACAATCAAACGGCAAATGGGGTCGGAACCGGCCCTGAACGGGAGCAGTCTTTATGTATCAGCATCAGTGGGTATCCGGCGAATCAATCTTAATGCCAATGGGCAAGGCCGTCTGCGTTGGCCGCAACTACGCCGAACATGCCCGGGAACTGGGCAATGCCGTCCCTGAATCTCCCCTATTGTTCATCAAGCCCGCCAGTGCCTGGGTGACCATGGGCGAGCACATCAGTCTGCCGCGCTCAGACCTGCATTTCGAAACCGAACTGGCACTGCTGATCGGCGCCCAGCTTTCAGCCGAGCATTCGGAAAACCCGATGGCAGCGGTCACCGCAGTGACTCTGGCGCTGGACCTGACCGACCGCACACAACAAGACGTGCTCAAGGAAAAAGGCCACCCCTGGGAACGCGCCAAAGCTTTCGATGGCTCCCTGCCACTGGGCGCCTGGCTACCCGTTAACCAGATGCCTGAAAACCTGAGCGACTGGGGCTACACCCTGGAGCTAAATGGCAAGCCTCAGCAACACGGCCGCGTAGAAAACATGCTGTTCTCGATCCCGGACTTGCTCGCAGAAATCGTCAAAGACTTCCGCCTGGAACCCGGTGATGTGGTGCTGACTGGCACACCTGCCGGCGTAGGCAAATTGAAGTCAGGCGACAAGCTTGAGTTTGCGATTGATGGCACCGAGTGGAAGCAAAGCAGTCAGGTTGACTAAAGCCTTCCCGGACCTGAGCGAGTAGATTGCTCTCTCAGGTCCACGTAGGAGGGCACCCCGTGCGCGACAGGAAGTAGAGTCAACCATCGAACCAAGCGGCTATCGCGGCTGTGCTGAACCTGTCGATTGTTTTGTTTTTCCAAACCGTCGAACCCAACTCCCAGCCACAACCCGGCCCCAGCTGGCACCGACTTTCGCCCGGTCTTGCAGGGGTATCCTGCCCCCAAGCCCTACCGCAGGCATCCCTGCCTGCTGCGAAAGCCGGTACCGGCCGGTGCCTGGGACCTTAGCCAGCTTGCGGCAATGTCCACGTAGGAGGGCACCCCGTGCGCGACAGGAAGTAGAGTCAACCATCGAACCAAGCGGCTATCGCGGCTGTGCTGAACCTGTCGATTGTTTTGTTTTTCCAAACCGTCGAACCCAACTCCCAGCCACAACCCGGCCCCAGCCGGTACCGACTTTCGCCCGGTCTTGCAGGGGCATCCTGCCCCCAAGCCCTACCGCAGGCATCCCTGCCTGCTGCGAAAGCCGGTACCGGCCGGTGCCTGGGACCTTAGCCAGCTTGCGGTAATGTCCACGTAGGAGGGCACCCCGTGCGCGACAGGAAGTAGAACCAACCACAGCAAAACACCCACATTAAAAACCGAACCCAACCACCACTTGATCGCAACCGCTCTATCAAAAGAGACATAGCAGGGGGTGGGGTGCAAACGACACACCTCCTCGACAATTACTTGCCAATACCAGATCTGAATGCCATGGTAAATAAACAAAGAATCTGCTTTTGGTATGCCCTGAAAGCGGCCAGAGGGCAGCGAACCTAACACGCAATAATCGAGCTTATTATGACTCTCTCGCGTAAGCCAACTGCAGGCTTAGGAACATCCATCACAAAATGCAACCAATCACCAAGTTCTGTACAAAATACAGTTTCACCAATCTATTTTTGCGAACTCAATCACATAGAATGCCTCGGGTGCGACGCATATACCTGAAATAACCCGGCATATGTGTCGTGGAAGAGGATGATATCGGGGAAAGCCGTCTGACTAGACGGACTTGCCAGGTTCGATATGTGCTATGTATTTTGTGGAAGGTGCCACCAAGCCCTCTAACACCGGGACTCGGTTGAGTGATGTGATAGATTTTGTGCGATATCTGCCGGAATACTATGCGGAGTAAACGATGAATAGCCTGTTGATGAATGACCTGTTAAGTATCAAATAGGCGAAATGATGTTATTCCACTACGCAAAAACACGAAAGCGCCAAGTAAGAATGATTGCCATAAATATACTAATTCTCCCGCTCCTTCTTTTAAAGAAATGGATGAATATGTTTCAAACCGGTTTCCTATAACAACAAAAATAATGAAGTCTGTGTTAAAGGTGATACCTAATATGGAAAATTCATCAGACTCAAAAAATAGGCGCGAATGATTTTTGGCGTTAGAGAAAAGTATATTGCACATACAAAGATCTCATCGGAGCATGCATTAAATGATGCATAAGAGTTGTTTGCTAATTTCAATACGATTAACAGTAATCCTCCTCCGGAAAATAGACACCCAATCTTAAAGAAGCAGAGAAAGCCTGACTGCAAACTTATCAGGTTTTGATACTAAATGAGTAGCAGTGGGCTGAATTCAAAAATTGACGCGAAAATTCTGATTTCCAGGCACAGTAAGATCTCAGGTATGTCTGAATCGAAATTATTTATGTTGGGTAACTAAGTTAGTTGTGCAGTAGACCCAAGCCGGGGCGTGCGCTGATAACCAAAATTTTGGCACTTGGCTTTGATCGTCAGTCCCATACCCCATACCCCATACCCCATACCCCTACAACATTTACCTGCCCGACGGCTACGAAGATGGCGACCTGCAATATCCCCTGCTCTATCTGCTGCATGGATCATTCGGCAACGAGAACAGATGGGTGGTTCAAGGCAAGATGCGGCCGACCACTGATCGATTGATCGAAGAGGGTCACATCCCCCCTGCGATCGTGGTGATGCCCGGGGCGAATAGCTGGTGGGTCGACGGCTATAACGAAGCTGCCGAGAGCTCGTTCATCAAGGATCTTATCTCGCATATTGATGCCACTTATCGCACAATCTCCGAGCGCGATGGAAGGGTCATAGGCGGTCTGTCAGCCGGCGGCTACGGTACGGTGAATTTCGTTCTGGAGCATCCTGAAATGTTCGCTGCCGGGGCGGCACTCAGCCCGGCTTCCTACGTGCCGGTTCCGCCGAGCCATTCCTCGGGCAACCGTCATCCGGCCTATCTGGACGCAGATGGTAACTTTGACCCTGCGAAGTGGGACGAATTGTATTAGCCATCATACATCGACGACTACAAGGTGCAGGAAATGGTTGTGCCGATCTACATCAACTCGGGCGATCACGACACATTCGACATCGCCTATCACGCCGCCGTCCTGTATCAGACACTGCGCGAGCATCAGCCCAACGCCGTCGAATTCCGTTTGGTGGATGGCGATCATGAATGGCAGGTCTGGATCTGAGGCGATGGAGTACGTGTTTTCGTTCACCAGTCGCCCACAGGGTGTCGCTCCCGGCAACTGATACCAATCTTTTCGGAAGATAGGGCTGCGCCGCAGCCATCGAGGGCGGCGCGGACGACCCTGCGACTTCAGAGATTAAACGAAAGGCGACCTGAGCCGGGTGTCTGGTAAGGTGCACGGACACTCCCTGTTATCTTTTCTAATTGACGTGTGTGTCCAGACAACTAAAGCACAGCGTCAATCGACCCGGTTACTGTAGAGACAATGCATTCATAGAGTTGTACTATCACTCCCTCAAAGGTTAGTTCATCAGAACCGTGGGTTTCCAGTGCATCCGCCAATTGTGCCGAGCATTGCAGTGGTATATATATCAGTTTTACAGCCCGGCGAGTTAGCATTCGAGGACCGGGTATCAATCACCGATGAAATCTGAGTAAATGGCTGCTTGCAATAGTGAACTGCCCATTTTATCGGGTTAAGATCAAAATCACTCGCTGCACGCCCAATTTTTCTGGCCGCTAAGCGTTAACTGTATCTAGCATTGGAGTAACGATTTAATGTCAATCAAGAGAAATTCACTTCATGGCAAATAGAGATTTTATTTATCAGCGTATTTGTATTTATGCCGGAAATGAATTTGATCCAAATGTAGATGAGCAAGTGGAGGAAGTTTTACGTTCAAAATTTAACATTTATATACCACAGAGAGTATCCATAAATGAATCTCTGGCATCAACGACAAGTGATCATGAGATTATCGAGCTCATATTAAAATATCGTACGATGAAGTAAACAATACATTGGTCATCGACAGTTAAATTTTACAACTGAAATGGATGGACTGGCGGTTTACTGCTGGTGGCAATTCGGTGAAAATCCAGAGTTAGATTTTGTGGCTACGTTGGGCGTCCCGGCAGTCTGTAGTGGGAATAGCCGACTGAAGAGACGGTTTTACCAGGTTTGATAGGTAGTCAGTGTTGTGGTGAAAAAGGCTACAGATCCTATAGTACTGGGCCTTGGCAGAGTGGTGTGCTAGATTTTTTGCAATATCTGCCGGAATGAAGGGCAGAGTAGACGATAAGTAAATTGTTCGGTGGCACGATTGCTACCTGCTACTCTTTGCTTCCGTTTGATCCGGGCGGCGTATACCGGCTTGTGGCAGCAGTGTTGGGCTGCTTGGCGAGGCCGAAAATTCGATGTGGCATTTACTGACCGCCGGGCCAGATAGGGGAATAGACATGGGCGTTAGCCAACTTGGATAAGGCACTCGGACACTAACTGTTATCTTTTGTATCTGATGGGGGTGTCCAGGCAACTCTGCAAAGGGCGACTGGCGAAGGAGAAAGAACGATGAAGGAACGTATGCGATGGCTCTTGCTCTTTGGATGGGTGAGTATGTGTCTTTCCCCATCTATCGTTTGGGCAGAGACCATTCGCTTTGCGACGATTGATTATTGCCCGTTTACCTGCGAACCCTCAAAGGAGGGAGGCAAGGAAGGGTTTATGACAGATGTCCTTCGCGAGGCGTTTGAACCAGCCGGATACACCCTTGAGATTGAGATGTTGCCCTATGTGCGGGCGGTGAGTTCTGTTCAGAGTGGTGCCTATGACGGGATTGTGGTGGTTGGCAAAGACTATGCCCCCGATCTCGTATATCCGGACGAGCCGACGGTTATGCAACGGGTGGTCTTTCTTGTGAACGCAGGAACGCCATGGAGATATACGGGGGTCGAATCGTTAGCCCAGGTCAAGGTTGGCGTTGTTAGAGGGTATCATTATGTGGATCCCGATCTAGTAGCCTATCTTGAAGAGGAACAGGGGAATGAAGCGCGGGTTAATGTGATGCATGGAGACACTACAACCAACAGAGGGTTGCGTATGCTCCAGACTGATCGCGTTTCCACACTTCTTGAGGGCGAATACTCTGCGATGTATGAGCTCGAGAAGATGGGGGGCAGGGAAGAAGTGATGATTGCAGGCTATACAGAAAATGCATTTGAGGATTATACCGGATTTAGCCCCCATAATCCGAACGCCGCTGAGTATGCTCAAATCTTGTCTCATACGATTGCAGAGTTGAGGAAATCTGGAAGATTGGATGACATTCTCCACCGCTATGGAATAACCTCTGAGTAAACACAGGTAACTCCTTCATTCAGTCACGAAGAATAACAATAATAGGGCACTCATAGTCAACGTTTGTAACTACGATGGGTGGCGTCACCGGGCTTAGTAATTGGTAACGGACTGCTTAACCGCCCGTCTCTTTATCGCCAAACGGTCTTAGACATAATTGGCGCCAGGGGTATGTTCAAGATCGACCTGACCGACAACACAGAGTCATTCAGCTTCAGTGTGGAGTATTTATTCCAATTTTTTTGGATTGGATAGCAGTATCAGCCGGGTTCTGGCCGACCGGTCATGCCGGAATGCGCTGACATGACGTTGAGGGATACCTATGAAAATGTCGCTAGTGTGCATTTTGGTCCAATGCAGGCCGGTGTCGACCATCCTGATGCCCGGCACTATGATGACATCGATAATGACGGCTACCTCGATCAGGTTTTTCACATCAGAGTCCAGGAGTCTGCACTCAATGAACAACAGGCTTTCGCCTGTCTGAGCGGTTCGCTAAATAACGGTCAGAGTTTTACCGGTTGTGATGCTATACAAGTGAAATAGTGATCGATTTGATTGGGCGGTGTTGTACCGCCCAATTAGCCTCTTAGATATCTGATGAATAACGGGTTTTGAATCGGGGTAGCTTTCTATCACGCTTTACCACTATTCAACCGTGTAAAAGCTTAAGCTGTCATGCCACCATCTACGGGATTCACTGTTCCTGTAATAAATGAGCTATCATTGCTACCCAGGAACATCATCAGCTTAGCGACATCTTCATTGGTTGCATAACGCTGTAAAGGGATCGCCTGTTCAAAACCTTTTTTGGCTTCAGCGCCTGCGCCGGGTGCAAAACCTTCTTCCAAAGAGCGCATCATGCGGTTATCCACCGGAGATGGGTTTACCGTGTTCACTCTGATTTTATAGGGTGCCCCTTCCAAAGCAGCGCTTTTCATCATACCAATTACAGCATGCTTGCTGGTAACATAAGGAAGCACGTTCGGTGTGCCCGTCAAACCAGCCACTGAGGAGGTAATAATGATACTTCCACCGTCTTTGTTCTTCTTCATTACCGGAAATACATGCCTTAAACCGTAGTAGACACCCTTTATGTTTACGTTAATTAATTGATCAAATACATCAAGAGGGTACTCATCAAGAGGCACCACTTTACCTTCAATTCCTGCATTGTTATAGAAAATATCTATGCCTCCCATTTTTTCTACTGCATATTTTACATACTGTGCTACCTCTTTTTCCTTACTAACATCTGCTTTGAAAATATATAGATGGTCGGATGCTAATTCTTTCCTGGCTTTTTCCAACGTTACATCAGCTAGATCTGTGATTAAAACACTGGCACCTTTTTCCAATAGTGCTTTGGCAAGACTCATACCTATCGCACCACTTCCTCCTGTTATTACAACTCTTTTGTCTTTCATGATTTATGGCTCCAAATGATCAATGCGTTACCAAAAGCCTAGCAGTAAATAGGGCTCCAAATGTTAACTTTTGTATCTTCGGTGGGTGTGCCGGTCGTCTACTCTGACCGCAACGTATATATCTTGAGTATCCCTGAATATGTGTCGCTGAACACGCTGATAGCGGGCGTGGGTATCTTGAACGATGGTTTCAGCGGGTTTGATATATTAGGTGAAAAATGGTTGTAGCCCCTGTATGGATCGGTTGCATGGCCACCCACCGCTGCTCGACAAGCAATACATCCGCAAGGTCTGCCCGGACACCACCCCGACTGCATCGGCTTGCAACGCGCAGACCGCTATATTTTTTGGATAACAAAGCTTATTAGCGTAACGCTCCTGCGGTCTATATGGTGAAGGGGCTTTAACAGGTCTTTTTTGATCCAGCTCAGTTCCGACGGGTCTCTAATCTGGTTAGTATGTAGCCAGTGCAACAGTTTAAGAGGATTTTTTTTGATTATCATAGAACAGAGGGCTACCGTGTTAGAGGCCTTCCCGGACCCTGTTTTCAACGTGTCCCTCAGCGGTAAAAGCGTATGAGTGGACCCCTGCAAACCCGAGGCCCCGCGGTCCACTCAGACCAACTGATCGACGTATATCGGGCCCGTCAGGATGTACCTTCGCCCTGGACCGTGATCAGCGATCAGGTCATGGGCGGCGTCTCCAGTGCGGCATTGCAACAGGATGACCGTCATGGTTCGGCCTGCACCTGTCTGGCGGGCCGTACCAGTCTCGAGAACAATGGCGGGTTCGTGCAGATGAGGCTTGAGATGGAGTCGGGTTCGGCGCGCGCTGACTGCGGAGGCCTATTCATCGAGCTGTACGGCGCGGCGCACGACTATAATCTGCACGTAAAAACGAATCAGCTGGACAAGCCCTGGCAATCCTTTCGCTGCACCTTGCCGGTGGAGCCACAGTGGACCCGTTTCCTCGTGCCCTATGCGCAACTGCACGCCCACCGCACTGACGCTGAGCTGCAGCCTGCGGATATCAAAAGTGTTGCCGTCGTTGCCATTGGCACGGCGTTCGAAGTTAACGTCTGCGTGCGGCGATTCGGCTTTTTTCTCCAAAACCGGGAGACGATCAGTAAATAGACAATATATCTGTCCCGCATTTTTCTTGGGTAAAAAGGAGTGTAAGACTCGATGGCTACCGACCTGCCCTTTTCTCAGGCTTGCGAGAACAACAAAGTCCCGATATTGGAGAGACTGCGTGAGGTTTTTGATGCGCCGGGCGTGGTGCTGGAGGTAGGTACTGGAACCGGACAGCACGCCGTGCATTTCGCACAGGCAATGCCCCACCTGCAGTGGCAACCGACCGACCACCCCGACGCTGCTCACATGAGTCGTCCTCGGCTGGACCAGGTCGCGCTGTCTAATATCCTGCCGATAATTGAGCTTGACGTTGACACTACTCCCTGGCCAATTGAATCCTTCACTTGGGCGTTCTCAGCGAACACCGCCCACATCATGGCGTGGAGCGAAGTCGAGCAGATGTTCCGCAACATCGGCGAGCGTCTGACAACCGGAGGGGCGTTTTGCCTTTACGGTCCGTTCAATAACCAGGGCCAGTTTTCCAGTGAAAGCAATAGACAGTTTGACCAGCATTTAAGAACCCGAGCATTACACATGGGCATCCGGGACCTGGAAGATCTGTATACACTGGCCAAAGCAGTGGGGCTGATCTTGGCGGAAGACTTCAATATGCCAGCGAACAACCGGCTGCTGGTTTTCAGGTTGACATAGTGATGAATAAACCAGTACCTGGCCCAGGATTGACGTTATGATGTTGTGACGCCATAGTGCGTTTTGCTACGATATTTGGACTAACAGGACACTCAGAGCGCCGGGCAGGACACTCAAAGTTAGCCTTTGTAACTACGTTGAGTGTCCCGGCAGCCGGCCTTTTCGTTGGGATTACAATTCAGTCCAATGTCTTGCTTTAGTCCAAACGGTCCAAAGGGATCATAAAAATAGTCCTATCTTCTGCTTTTTCCACCTACGTCTAGACCTCACTTTCGAGAAAATCCTCATATCATTTCGTGACCAAAAACGCGTAGCGTCGGGTTTTAACGATCCTATTCTGCTTCGCCTCCAGGAAAACCGCTTCTGGAACGCTTTGGCTGAAAACTTTCAGTCTGAGACTTCTCAGGAGCTATCTGAGTCTGGTTTATACAACAACAATATCGACTTATGCGTAAGTTGGCGAAACAATTGATCCAGGGAAAATCTTATGAATACCAATAACAAAAACTATATCCTTAATGGAACTACGGCTAGCAAAATGGGGGTATTGGATCTGACAATCGGATGGATGTATGAGCATGAGTGCTATGCGTATGAGATACACACCTATGATGACAAAGATGCTGAGCGGTTCTACTTCCGTGTAGAGTTCAGCTATGTTGGTAACGGCGAGTTTTCTGAGGAAACCCTGCGGAGCCATTTGGCTGATCACGCTGAAGCTTTTGAAGCCGATTGGGGTCTGCGGCATCTGGCAACGCCGGACAAGCTGGTTATTCTTGTATCAAAGTATGACCACTGTCTACAAGATATTCTGTATCGCCAAAATGTTGGTTCATTAAATGTCGAAATTCCAGCTATCATATCCAACCATCCAGACCTGAAGCGGCTCGCTGACTGGTATGGAATCCCGTTTTATCATCTACCCGTTACCCCGGAAACCAAAATGCAGCAGGAAGCTGAGATTTGGGACATAATCCAGACAGTCGATGCAGATTTGGTTGTACTGGCTCGCTACATGCAGATACTGTCCGACGACTTATGCACAAAACTGCACGGACGTGCCATCAATATCCATCACTCGCTGCTACCGGGATTCAAAGGCGCAAAGCCTTATCATCAGGCCTATGACAATGGGGTGAAGCTGGTAGGTGCCACCGCACACTATGTCAGTAAAAACCTGGACGAAGGTCCGATCATCGCCCAGGCAGTGGAGCCGGTGGATCACACCTATACGCCGGATCTGCTGATAGCAAAAGGACGTGATACTGAACGCCTCACACTAGCCAAGGCGATTAAATCGCATGTTGAGCGACGCTGTATCCTCAGCGACAAAAAAACGATCATCTTCCCTGGGCACTAACAGGTTGTTGAAAAAGGCTTCCTGCCTTTTTCAAAACACGAAAACCAAAAAATGTGATTTTTACTTTTTCTTACGAAATCAACGACTTACCAGTCGTCGATTTCGCCAGGACATCCATGCCCTGGTAGCAGGCGGCCGAAATTCTGTGAATTTCAACAGCCTGCTAAAGAGACTCTGTGGGAGCCAAAACGTTCTGGTCAGGCGGGAGGCAGCCCGCAGCGCGACGGCCGCTGCCGTTGTCAGGAAATACAACGCCGGGGCAGAACG
>Ga0307967_1000519_pt1 | contig 26628 bp, 24 predicted proteins | sample OrgLakmetagen648_FD_201828 | JGI IMG/M metagenome (GOLD analysis project Ga0307967, IMG submission 201828) | Saline water microbial communities from Organic Lake, Antarctica - #648 | ecosystem: Environmental > Aquatic > Non-marine Saline and Alkaline > Saline | place: Antarctica: Organic Lake... | reverse complement strand
ATTACCCCCGAGGGTGCGGCGCGTATGCGCGGTATTCTGGATCACCTGTCGCGGATCAAGCGCCCGGCGCTGTCGGCCAAGGTAGGCGAGGCCGCCGCCCTTGGCGACCGCTCGGAAAACGCGGATTACACCTATAACAAGAAGGATTTGAACCGCGTTCTCGCGCGGATCCGCTATTTGACCAAGCGCCTGGACGAGCTGCAGATCGTCGACCGCCTGCCCGCCGATACCGGCAAAATATTTTTCGGCGCCTTTATCGAGCTTGAAGACGAGCACGGTGAAACGCTGTCGCTGCGCATCGTCGGCCACGATGAAACGGATACCCCAAAACGCTGGATCAGCGTTGACGCACCGCTGGCTAAAGCGCTTTTAGGCAAAGAAGTAGACGACGAAGTGACGGTGTCAGCCCCCGGCGGCGACAGCCTGTATAGCGTCAACGCCATTCGCTACGCCACCCCCCACGGCTAACCGCCAGGCACGCGCCTTGATCCAGCGCAATCATTCGCCGGTTAACGATGCGACAAATCGTCGCTTTGCCGTTCACAGCTCCCTTTTCTTTCCTTGATAATAGCCACCCTCGCGGTTAAAGCCGCTGCGTTTGGTCTCCCGGTTGCCTTCCTCCCTTTCCGGGCAGACGCTCTGGCTTTACCTGCGGGCGTACGCCGAGCGAAGCGCCCTACCGCCCGTCACCACAACGGCAACGACGGCAAGCTCCATAGGTATAGTTAGCTCGCTAACACTTAGCCTGCGTAACATTGCCGCCCTAATAGGGGCTTGTTGGTCTTTGCCTGCCTGCACCTGACAGGTCTGGGGCGTTTTGCCTCTCCACTCTCACGAGGTCGCAAGATGAGAAGAAAGAGCTTTACGCGCGCCATCAACACCTTGCTGCTGATAACGCTGCCGCTGTTGCTAGCGGGCTGCGGGTCTGCCCTGCTGGACTCCAAAGGCCAGATCGGCCAAGAGCAGACGCGGCTTATTTTAACCGTGTTTGGCCTGATGATGATCGTGGTCATTCCGGTTATCGGCATGACCTTCTGGTTTGCCATACGCTATCGGCGCAGCAATAAAAATGCGGTCTACCAGCCCGAATGGGCGCACTCCAACGCCATTGAAGTGGCGATATGGCTGATTCCCTGCCTGATTATCGCGGTCCTCGCGACGCTGACATGGAAGACATCCCACAGCCTTGACCCGCACAAGCCCATTGAAAGCGACGTCGCCCCGATGGAAATTCAGGTCGTTTCGCTGGATTGGAAATGGCTGTTCATCTATCCCGAACAGGGCATCGCCACGGTCAACGAGGTCGCCTTTCCCAAAGACGTACCGGTACGTTTCCGGGTGACGTCAGGCTCGGTGATGAACTCATTTTTCATCCCGCACCTGGGCAGCCAGATCTACGCCATGGCGGGCATGGACAACGACGTTCACTTGATCGCCAATGAAAAAGGTGTTTATCCGGGACGTTCCACCAACTACAGCGGTTCGGGCTTTGCCGGCATGACCTTTGACGCCCACGTTACCTCAGAGGAAGCGTTTGACGATTGGGTTGAAAACGTCCGCGAGTCCGCCGATAGCCTCACCTTCCCCAAGGAATACGAGGCGCTGGCCTTACCCACCCGAGATGTCCCGGTGAAGTATTTCTCCGAGATATCGCCCCGGCTGTATGAAGACATCATCCAGAGCTTTCATACCGGCCGCGATGGCGATACATCCCCAAATAGCCACGGCGATGCGCCGATGAGCGCGGAGGCAGCGGAGTAACACTATGTTTGGAAAACTAAGCCTCGAGTCGATTCCCATCCATGAGCCCATTATTATGGGCGCCGTCGCGGCGATCGCGTTGGCGGCAGTGCTGCTGCTCGGGGGGATCACCTACTTCAAAAAATGGCAGTACCTGTGGTCGGAGTGGATAACGTCCGTTGATCACAAAAAACTCGGCATCATGTACTTTATCGTCGCGCTGGTGATGCTGGTGCGCGGTTTCTCGGATGCCATCATGATGCGCAGCCAGCAGGCGCTAGCCGCTGGCGGCTCATCGGGCTACTTGCCCCCCGAGCACTTTGATCAGATCTTTACCGCCCACGGCGTGATCATGATCTTTTTTGTGGCAATGCCCATGGTCATCGGCCTGATGAACCTGGTGGTGCCGCTACAGATTGGCGCGCGCGACGTGGCCTTCCCGTTTCTCAACAACCTGAGCTTCTGGCTGTTTGTCGCCGGCGTGGTACTGGTCAACCTGTCGCTGTTTATCGGCGAGTTTGCCAAGACCGGCTGGCTGGCCTATGCGCCGCTATCGGAGCTTAAATACAGTCCCGATGTGGGGGTGGATTACTGGATATGGGCGTTGCAGATATCGGGGATCGGCACGACGCTGACCGGTATCAACTTCTTCGTCACCATCCTGAAGTTGCGCACCAAGGGCATGACCATGTTCCGCATGCCGATCTTCACCTGGACGTCGCTTTGCGCCAACGTGCTGATCATCGCGTCTTTCCCGATCCTCACCGCGACCATCGCCATGCTGACGCTGGATCGCTACTTCGGTATGCACTTCTTTACCAATGATTTTGGCGGCAACATGATGTTGTACGTCAACCTCATCTGGGCCTGGGGCCACCCCGAAGTGTATATCCTGATTTTGCCGGCGTTTGGCGTGTTCTCCGAGGTCACCTCGACGTTTTCGCGCAAGCGATTGTTCGGCTATACCACCATGGTGTGGGCCACCGTCTGTATTACCGTGCTGTCGTTCATGGTCTGGCTGCACCACTTCTTCACCATGGGCGCGGGCGCCAACGTCAACGCCTTCTTCGGCATCATGACGATGATTATCGCCATCCCCACCGGGGTGAAGATTTTCAACTGGCTATTCACCATGTTCCGCGGGAGTATCCAGTTCACCTCGCCGGTGCTCTGGACGCTGGGCTTTATCGTCACCTTTACCCTGGGCGGCATGACCGGCGTGATGCTGGCCATCCCGGGCGCCGACTTTGTGCTGCATAACAGCCTGTTTGTTATTGCTCACTTCCATAACGTCATTATCGGCGGCGTGGTCTTTGGCATGATGGCCGGCCTGACCTACTGGTTCCCCAAGGCGTTTGGCTTCACCCTCAACGAAAAATGGGGCAAGCGCTCGTTCTGGTGCTGGATCATCGGCTTTTACATGGCCTTTATGCCGCTCTACGCGCTGAGCTTCTTCGGTGCCGTACGCCGCATGCAGTCCTACGCCGACACCAGCTGGCAGCCGCTGATGATTTTGGCCTGGGTTGGCGCGGTGATCATCCTGCTGGGCATTGCCTGCACGATCATCCAGCTTTACGTCAGCATTCGCGATCGTAAGCAGAATCTGGACGTCACCGGCGATCCGTGGGATGCGCGCACCTTTGAATGGTCCACCGCTTCACCGGCACCGTTCTATAACTTTGCCCATCTGCCGGAAACCACCGGTATCGACAGCTTCTGGGAAGCCAAGCAGAAAAACGGCGCCGAGGCGCTGCTTAGCCAGGGTCCTTACGAAGACATTCACATGCCCAAAAATACCGTGGCAGGTCCTGTCATCGGTATTCTCAGCATCGTGCTTGGCTTTGCGCTGATCTGGCATATCTGGTGGCTGGCGGCCCTTAGCGGCGCGGGCATGTTCGTTGCCTTCTTGATGCGCGTGTTCAACGACGACATCGACTACTACGTACCGGCTGCCGAGGTAGAGCGCATCGAGCGCGAACACCGCGAACGCTGGGCACGCCGCGACGAACTCGAGCACACCAACCGGCTGGAGGTGCGGGCATAACATGGCAACGCAAACGATGACTAACCAACACGCCCAGACGGCTGCGGCCGAGCATGAGCACGATCACCACGCCGATCATCACGACACTGGCGGCACCACGGTCTTCGGCTTCTGGGTCTACCTGATGAGCGATTTGGTGATCTTCGGGTCACTGTTCGCCACCTACGCCGTGCTCGCAGGGGGCACGGCGGGTGGCCCTTCTGGCCAGGATATTTTCGAGCTGCCCTTTGTGCTGGTCGAAACTTTCCTGCTGCTGTTCTCGAGCTTTACCTACGGCATGGCCGTGCTGGCGATGAACACCAACAAGGTCGGCCAGCTGAAAGCCTGGCTGGGCATTACCTTTCTGCTCGGCGCGGCCTTTGTGGGCATGGAGCTTTACGAGTTCCAGCACCTGATTGCGGAAGGCTTTGGCCCGGATCGCAGTGCGTTTCTCACCGCGTTCTTCACCCTGGTGGGCACGCACGGGCTGCACGTCACCTTTGGCCTGATCTGGATTCTGGTGATGTTCCTGCAGGTCTCGACCAAAGGGCTTAACGCCATGACCCGCCCGCGGATCATGTGCCTGAGCCTGTTCTGGCACTTTCTGGACATTGTCTGGATCTGCGTCTTCTCCTTCGTCTACCTGATGGGAGTGCTGTGATATGAGCGATTCACATACGGCGCCGGGCGGCGCTAGCCACGGCAGCGTCAAAACCTACGTCGTGGGGCTGATTCTTTCCCTGGTGCTGACGGTGATCCCGTTTACCGCGGTCATGAGCGGCGCGTTCAATACCGGCACGACCGTGATTATCGTCGTCGCCATGGCGGTCGCCCAGATTCTGGTTCAGCTGATCATGTTCATGCACATGAACACCAAGTCTGACGACGGCTGGAATCTGACATCTTTCGTTTTCACCATAACCATCCTGGCGCTGGTCGTGGGAGGTTCGCTATGGATCATGCACCACTTGCAACTCAATATGATGATCGGCTAGTGGCAACGCCGAGCCGATTCCAGGACTTTATCACCCTGACCAAGCCGGGCATCATTGGCGGTAACGTGATCTCGGTGATGGGCGGTTTCTTTCTCGCCGCCCAGGGCACGTTTGACGGCTGGCTGTTTGTCGCCGCCCTGCTGGGGCTGGCGCTGGTGATTGCCTCGGGCTGCGCGTTCAACAACGTGATTGACCGCGACATCGACGCGCTCATGTCGCGCACCCGCAACCGCCCGCTGGTACAGGGGCGCATTACCCCGGCGACGACGCTGGTCTTTGCCACCTTGCTGGGGGCCGGCGGGTTCGGCCTGTTGGCGCTGGGCACCAACGCGCTGACGGTGGGCCTTGCCGCGTTCGGCTTTGCGATTTATGTGGGGGCGTACAGCCTTTATATGAAGCGCAACTCGGAGTTCGGCACACTGGTCGGTAGCCTTTCCGGCGCGATGCCGCCGGTGGTGGGCTATTGCGCGGTGACCGGGCAGTTTGATACCGGCGCGCTGACGCTGCTGGTGATTTTCTGCCTGTGGCAGATGCCGCACTCCTACGCGATTGCGATCTTTCGTCGGGAAGACTACCGCGCGGCGTCGATTCCGGTACTGCCGGTAGTGCGCGGCATTGAAACCGCCAAGCACTATATCCTCGGCTATATTCTGGCCTTTGTGGTCGCTACGCTGACGCTGAGCCTGGCCGGCTACGCCGGCATTGGCTACTTTGCCGTCGCACTGGTGATGGGGGTTTACTGGCTGTATCTGGGGCTTCAAGGCTACCGTGCCCGCGACGATGTCAAATGGGCCAAGCAGGTGTTCGGCTTCTCCATTCTCACCATCACCGCGCTGAGCGTGATGATGTCGGTGGATTCAAGCCTGGCGCCCAACGTAGCGCTCTGGACTTCGCTATAAAGCCTGCCTAACAGCAAGCTAGTACCCAAAACCGCGCGACCCTCTCGGGCCGCGCGGTTTTTTTGTAGACATCGGACGCGCAGCGCTTGTGCCCGGGGTATGGGTAGAGCTGCCCTCTTACAAGCCCGGGAGGTAGCCACCGTCAGGTTTTCGTAGGAGGCCGATTCATCGGGCGATGGAGGCCAAAGGCCTGCCGGGGTGCGGTGGCACAACTGTCGCGCAGCGCTTGTGCCCGGGGTATGGGTAGAGCTGCCCTCCTACAACCCCGAATGATAGCAACCATCAGTTTTTCGTAAGAGACTGGTGGCCGCAGGCCTCCCGGACGCATCAGTCGCGCAGGCCCGATACACCTTGAATCGGCGGTTATCGGCCAGCACGTCAAAGGTGCCAAACGCATGCTCCAGCGGCGCGGCATACGGCAGAAACGCGTTGGCCACCAGCACGAGTTTCCCGCCTTTATTCAGGTGCGCGGGCGCCTCGGCAATCAGGCGCCCCGCCGCGCCGTAGTCGACCTCGCGCTCCTGATGAAACGGCGGATTGCTGATGATCAGGTCGAAGCGCTCATCACCCAGCGCCGAATACACGTCGCTTGCCAGCACCCGGCCGTCTGCGCCGTTTTCCGTAAGCGTCTTGCGGCAGGCCTCAACGGCAAAGTGATTAACGTCTACCGCGCTGACGTTATGCCCCTGGCACGCTAGCCAGGCGCTGATAATCCCGTCCCCGCAGCCAACGTCGAGCACCTTGAGCGGCGTATCGCCAAGCGCGCCCTCCAGCGTATCCAGCAGCAGCGTGGTGCCTTCATCGACCTTACCGTGGCCAAACACCCCCGGATGGCTGACCATCTGCATATCGCGCGCGGTAAAGCGTTCCCACGCCTGTGAGGCAAGGCGCTCGGCCGGCAGCGCGTCGGGTGCGCGGGTCTGGGTGACAAACACCGAGCAGCGCCGCGCGCCGTCGCGCTTGTCGCACTCAAGCCCGCGCTCGGCGAGCCATTTGGGCACGCGCCTAATGCCGCCCTGATGCTCGCCCACTACCGCCACCGGCGTACCGTCGGGCAGTGTCTGGTTCAGCCAATCAAGCCACCAGCCGCCCAGCCGCAACGCTTTGGGCCAGAACAGCACTACCGCCTGAACCTTACCGGCGCACAGCTTGGCCTCTGTCTTCTCGTCGAGCGGTGACACAACCGACGCATTCTGTGCCTGCCAGCGCTCATGCAGCGCTTGATCGGCGCTGACAACGCCCGCGGCAGCACTCAAAAGCCAAGGGTCATCCGGCGGCGCGATCGCCCAGAAAGAGGCAAAGTCGGGATCTTTGCTAAACGCATCGCGTTCCAGCAGTTGGCAGCTCGGCGTCTGAGCACTCATCGGGCTCTCCTATTGATTCACACAGGGTGGCTTACGCAGGGTATAAAGCAGGTAGCGCCCAAGGCGCCAGTGCGGGTCGGTACGGCAGTATTGGCGCTCAAGGGCGAAAAGCGTCGCCTGATCATCCGCATCTGCCACCGGTTCGCGCAGGTAATCCTGAAAAATACGGATGCCCGCTACGCCGTCAAGGGTCAAGCCGGCGGCGGCGGCAAAGTGCTCGATCTGAGCGTGGGTCAGCGGCGATACGGGCGTCAGGCGCTTGCGCTTGCCCAGCCCTTCCAACCGATCGTCCAGCGCCTTTTGCCGGTTGCCCTTGATCACGTTGGCAAAGCGCAGCGCGTCGCGGTTGAACACCATCAGGCTTAGCTGACCGCCGGGCGCCACCAGCCGGCCAAGCGCTTCGAGTGCGGCACGCGGGTCGCCCATCCACTCAAGTACCGCGTGGCATATCACCAGCGGCCAGGGGCCGGGGGCTGCCGTATCCAGCGCCTGCAGCGGCGCCTGCAGATAATCGATGCGCTCGGCGAACGTCTCATCAGCGAGGGTGGCGCGCGCCAGCGCGAGCATATCACCAGACGGCTCGGCAAGTGTAACGTGATGGCCGCGGCGGGCCAGCCACGCTGCCTGCTGACCAAGGCCGCCGCCCACGTCCAGCGCCAGCTGGCCGCTAAGCGTTAGCATCTCGGGCAATAGCGCATCCAGCAACGCCAAACGTAGCTCGCCGCGCGGGGCGTTATACAGCGAGCGGGCAAACTTCTCCGCCATGCCGTCGAAATAACGGTCGCCTGCCGCCGTCAGTTCGGGCGCTTGTGGAGAGGCTTTCACTGGCGAGACTTTCACTGACGATCGCTCCGCGCATTGGGTGGGATGGCTTGCCTACCAATCGTGTCGCTTACCAAGCATGCGGAGAGCGGCGATGGCGCGCTAGATTATTCACTCACACGAAAATAATCAATATGTTAAACGCTAGACCAACCGCTATCACGCTGCACTATCTCTCCTTGCCTGAAAAGTCCGAGTTTTTTCGCGAATTACTGATAAAATAACGCTTAGCCTGACCGAATTATCAACTGGCAAGGGAGGAATGCGTGAGCTACCAGATTGAGTTAAAGCGTATTTATGCACCGGTCAGCCAGGACGACGGCGCCCGCGTGCTGGTCGACCGGCTATGGCCCCGGGGGAAAACCCACGACACGCTACACCTGACCGCGTGGCATCCCGAAGCCGCCCCCTCTATCGGGCTACATCGCCAATATGACCAGGGGCGCCTCAGTCACACGTCGCTTCTGACGCGCTATCGCCTCGATCTTCGCGACAGCGGCGAGGCGCTACTCCCGCTGATGGTATATGCCCGCAAGGGCACTTTAACGCTGCTGACCAGCGAGCGGCGACTAGAACACTCTTACCTGATCGAGCTACGTGCCATCCTACTTGAAGCCCTCGAAGCAGAGGACATAGCCGACCGCGAGCCGTCATCGCCACCCTGCTATGCTCACGAAATGCGCAATTGGCTGTGAGCAACCCTGCCTGGTTGTCGACGGAGCAACCGGGCTTTACGGCAGGCGGCCTTCACGCTCAAGCCGCCGGCACACCCAGCGCTGGTAGAGCTTTGTCAACACGCCGTTGACGCCGGGAAGCGCCATGAAAAAAGCCGCCGGACGTAGCCTCGGCACGCGCTTCATCAGCAACACGTAGGCCTCGATTCCTTCATACAGCTGCCCGCTGGCGTCTTCAACGTGCAGCGACATCATCGCCGCGTCCGGGTCAACGTCAATCGAGTGCAGGTGCTCGGTGTACTGGTTAAAATCGCACCAGATCACCGACTTTCCCGTTTCTCCCGCCCAGCGTTCATAGCGGGCACGGTCGCGCCGGCATATCGGGCAGGCGCCGTCGTAATAGACATAAAGTAATGTGGTTTCTGCTGTCATAATGCCTCCGCCGGTTTCGCACCATCATCGCCTCAATCGCTGTCAGCGATGCCAGCTGATCGATGGAGTAGCGCACGCTTCTCACATCCAAAAACGTAACGCTCTGATACGGACGAACTAGCTCGCGAATCATTCATGGATGATGAGATGATTTGTCGAGGGTTGATGACGCCTCGAGAGTTCCCGGGGTCAGGCTTTCCTCATCCGCTTGGAAAAGCTCCTGTAACTCCCGGTTGGCCTGCTCGTGACTCTGCGCCAGCTGTTGCGTCTCGCGGGTTGTCTCCATCTGCTGTGCCAGGGTGCGCTCATCGTGTTGGTAAAAGGTCTCGATGGTGTGCTCGGCAACCTCGTCCTTGACGCCTAGCTCCATCAATACCCGCCGCGACATTTCAAGACTCGACAGCAGCAGCTCGCGAATCACGATAGACACGCCAAGGCGCATCAGCTGCTGGGCATGATAGCGATCCCGCGCCCGCACCAGCAGTTTGGCCCGTGGGAAGCGCTGGCGAATCAGCCGTGCCACCCGCATGGATACATCCACATCGCCCACGGCCAGCACCAGCAGATGCGCGCGCCCTGCCCCGGCGGCCTCCAGGAGATCAAGCCGCGAGGCATCGCCGAAATAGACCTGATGACCATAGCGCCGCACGAAATCCACCCGCTCCGGGTCGCTGTCCAGCACCGTAAAGGGAATCTGCAGATTCTGCAGCACCCGCCCCACTACCTGGCCGAAACGACTGAAACCGATGATCAACACCTGGGTTTCGAATTTCTGGTGCTGATCATATTCGCGCGACGGCTTCTTCTTTGACGATAATAAACCGGAGCGCAGCGCCAGCGCATTGACCAGCGGCGCCAGCGCGATGGAAAGCGAAACGATCAGGATCAGCGTATTGGCCAGGGAAGCCTCGAGAAGGCCGGCGGTCAGGGCGGAGGAGAACAGCACGAAACCGAACTCACCGCCGTGGCCCATCAGAATCCCGAGCCGCAAGGCGGTGGGCCAGGGCTTTCCAAACAGCCGCGTGGCCAGCAGCAGCATCAGGAATTTGACCACGGACAACCCCACCACAAGAAGCAGGATGCGCAGTGGCTCCTCCAGCAATAGTCCAATCTGGGCGGTCATTCCCACCGCCATGAAGAAGAGCCCCAGCAGCAGCCCCTTGAAGGGCTGAATATCCGCCTCGATGGCCGGGCGGTATTCTGAATCCGCCAGTAGTACCCCGGCGACAAAGGCGCCCAAGGCCATGGATAGCCCCGCTTCCTCCATCAGTAGGGCAGATCCCAGTACCACCATCAAGGCGACGGCGAGAAACATCTCACGGCTGCGCACCTTGGCTACCTGATGAAACAGCGGACGCAGCAGATAGTGTCCGCAGAGGATCAATACCGCAAAGGCGCCGACGCCCAGCACGATATCCTTGATGATTGCCGAGGAGTCGCCGTCAAGATTCGCCCCGGCGCCGAGGAAAGGAATCAGCGCCAGTACCGGAATGGTGGCCATGTCCTGAAACAGCAGAATGGAAAAGGCGTAACGGCCTTGGCGACTCTGCAACTCACCGCCCTCGCCGAGCAGCTGCAGGACCAGGGGCGTCGAGCTCAGCCCCAGGCCAAACCCCACGATCAGCGCCGCCGTAGGAGACAGCCCCAACAGCCAGGCAATCAGGGCGATGGCCAAGCCAGCGGTGAGAAGCTGCAGGCCGCCGAAAACGAACACCGCCTGGCGCATCAGCTTTAGCCGCGAAAGCTTGAGTTCCAGACCGATGATAAACAATAGGAAAACGATGCCGATCTGGGAAAACCCCAGCACCTGTTCGGGATCGCTCACCAAGCCAAGAGCGGCCGGGCCAATGGCTACGCCTGCCAACAGATACCCCAGCACTTCGCCAAGACCTAACTTTTTACACAGCGGCACCACCGCCACCGCCGCGACGAGAAACACCAGGGCGGAATACATCAGTCCAGTTTCCATGGCGTATGCTCCAGAGCGAAAATTATGGGGATATTACCAGGCGTCTTTTGCGCTCTGTTCGTATTAGCCCCTATGATAATCCTTAGCGGCATAAACTAAACCCGCCCATAGCCAAATGAAAATGGTTGGCATGGGCAGCGTTGTATTCCGGCCCCAGCACCGTGGCGAAACTTCGACACGCGCCGCGATGGATCTCTCGTAGAAACTGGCCTTTGTTACCCTCATCCTGCCAATCGTCGAGCACGCTTACCTTTTGGCCGTCTGCCAGTGTGAAAGCGGCCACATCCAGCGCTTCCGCCGACGCATGAGCACTGCGCCGCGCGTTCTTGCGGCCGTAGATGTTGCGGCAGGCAAAGCTGCCATAATGCTCAACTCCGCTGACCGAGCTGCCAAGAAGATGTCGAGCCGTCGGCTGCAGAGCGTGATATTCAAACATCAGCCAGCCCAACGCCAAGGGACAGGTCGCCACAAAGCTGCGGTTGAACTGCACGCCGCTTTCGTTCAGGCGTACCACATTGCTGAGGGGGCAGCTGGGAGCCGCAACATAGTCCGCCAGCGCTTGATAATCGAGGGCCTTATCCGGCAGCGTATCCAGCACTGCCAAACACCCCTGGCGGTCACTTTTGAGCCGACTAAGCTTCCACTGGGTGACCGGGGTAATCGGATCCTGGATACGCAGCGTCTCGAACGGGTTCCATTCTCGTGGAATCGACCAGACGCCCTTGTCAAAAGCCACGCCGATAGCGATCAACACAAGAAAACACAGTGTGCGCTTCACCGAGACGGCGACTCGTCACGGCTGCGCTGCATCCGTTCGATGGCTTCACCGCCCTGATGGGAAAGGTCGTCCAGGCGCTGAACCTGCTCCGCCAGTCGCGGTAGCGCCTCGCGGCGATAGCGCGAGACATCGTCGATGGCGGCCATGACGTCGCCAAAGGATTGCTCGAGCTTTTGCATATCGAGCATCGCCGAGCCGGCGCGGGTCTGAATATCCGTCCCTTGGCGACGCAGCGCCTGGGCGGTGCCGGCGATCATGTCCGAGGTGGTGGCATTCAGAGCCTCGATCTTGTCCAGCACCAGACGCTGGTTGGCAAGCCCCAGGGCTACGGTCACTGCCACGCTCAACGCGGAAACGGTGACATTAATGGCTCTATCCACCCCACGCATCAATTCCCGGTTGTTGCGAATGAGCACTTCCAGCGCCAGCACACCCTGCTGACTAACCGCCAGCTGCTGCTGAAGATCGACAATGCGTTGGCGCAGCGGAAACAGTAGCTCCTCCTCGATAAAACGGCGCTCGGCATCTTCCTGCGGCAGGCTTTCGGCCTTATGCACCAGGCGCTGGTCGATCAGCTGACCCAGTTCGACCTGCTCTTGAAGCTTTTCCGCGGCTTCTTCCAGCGCATGCTGATCATCCGCTAGGGTCAGGTTATCGCGCCCCAGCCGATCCTTTCCTGATTCAAGCTCATGAATGATCGCATCCAGCGCCTGCTGGGCACTTTCATACTTCTGAAAATAGCGCTCCAGACCGGTGCTCATACCGGGAATGAATTTCAGCACCCGATCGATACCCCGCCGGGCCAGATGGTGGCGCTGCGGATCGAGCTCATGCATGCGCTGGCGCAGCCCGGTTAACGCCTGAGCCACCGGGCCGCCCTCCTCGCCCTGCTCGGCAAGGGTGCGCATTGGGGTCTTGAGCAGTTCGCTCTGATAGGCAACCTGACGCTGGATCTCACGACCCAGCTCATCCACGTGACGACGCTGGGCCTGGCGCTCATTGCTCTGGCTCAGCAACTCCTCCACGAAACGCGCCGCCTGATCCGGCAGGCTCGCGGCGATTGCCTCCGTCGACGGCAGGTCTAGCGTTTTATTGCGGGGATCCGGCGGGGTTTGCATAAGTCGAGGCGTCCTTCTGGAATGAGGTAAAAGCTCAAGGGCCGTTCTCAAGGCTCCTTCTCAAGGGCCATTTTCAAGGCTCGTTCTCAAGGCTACTTCTCAAGGGCTATGGCTATAACGATCCGCCCGGGCAACGAAGCGCTGGAGATCTCCCAGCGCTTGGTCCGCACTGACGGACGCCTGAGGGCGGCGAGTATCCACTCGGGCCATGGCCACCGCCGCGTTATCCAGAGCGGTCAATGCCGTTTCATTGCGGCCACTGAGCTCGCGTAAATGTCGGTGGGTATCTTCCACCAGCGCCAAGCGACGTTCCAAGGCCAGGCGATCCGCTTGAGTCAGTCGACTGCCTTCGCGAGCCAGCCGCTGGCGCACGTGTTCACTGTCCACTCCCGCCACGCCACTCGCTTGGGAGGCCATGGCAGTCAGGTTATCCACTGCGACGAAACACACCTCCGCCACTAGGGAGCGGGCGCGCTCGAAGGCAAGCTCGCCCACCTCGAAGCGTTCCAGCAGTACCGCAATTGCCTTGCGATAGCGGCCATACAGGCGATCCGCTTGCTGAGCGAGGGCCGGCTGCTTAACCGCCAGCAGGCGCTGCTTGGCCTTGCACAATGCCAGTATCACGTCGTCTGCGTTGGCCGGAGGATGATCCGGATCAAGAACGTCCTCCCCGGACTCTCGGGCTTTACGTGCCTGCTTTGCCTGACGCTGAGCGGCGTCGCGCTCGCGCTGAGCATCGATGCGGCGCTGCTTGCGTTTGGCCCACCAGCCTCGAAACCACCGTTCCAGGGGAATCTCTATGGCAACCGCTGCGAGTCCCGCCAGCCAGCCACCCAGAGATGGCCCAAAGCCACCCCACAGCGAGGTCATCCACAAAAGCCCTGCCAGAAAAGGCACGGCCAACCAGTAGCGGATAAATACCTGCAGTCGTTCCGGCCGCAGAGTACCCAGCGCACGGTGCGGGCTGATCAGGCCAATCACAAACCAGGGCAGGCAGGAAAGGAACAGCCCGTAGGAGAAACCTTGAAGAAATTCCAGCATGCGGCGTTACGTCCGGTAGACAGACAAACGTTGAGTGTAATGCATGGAAGTCAGGCAAGGAAAAAAGACGTCAGCGAAGTCCATTGTTCTTGCCCCGGAACAAAGACAAGAGTCCGCCAACCGACACCTAAGTAGCTTGTCAAGGGGGCGCCAATCTGGTCGGCGCCCGGGCATATTTCAGCCTGCAAGCAGGTTTACATCTCCTGGGCCGTAGGGCGCAGGATAATCTCGTTGATATCCACGTCTTGCGGCTGCTCAATCGCGTAGACAATGGCGCGGGCAACCGCATCGGCGTCGATAGCGTCCTTGTAGAGCTCTTTCGCCGCTTCCGCAGCATTGGGGTCGGTAATGGTGCTGGTCAGCTCGGTGGCTATCGCTCCCGGCGAGATGTTGGTGCTGCGAATTTCGTCACCGGCCTCCATACGCAGACCCTCGGACAGGGCTTTGACGGCGTACTTGGTAGCACAATAGACCGCACCACCCGGGAACACTTTGTGCCCGGCTACTGAGGACAAATTAATCACGTGCCCGCTGTGCTGCTCCCGCATGGCCGGCAGTACTGCCGCAATGCCATACAAGACGCCCTTGATGTTGACGTCTATCATCTGTTCCCACTCGTCTACTTTCAGGGCATCCAGCGGTGCCAATGGCATAAGGCCAGCGTTGTTGATCAGAACATCAATACGGCCAAATTGTTTCTTGGCCGCCGCAGCCAGGCTTTCTACCTGTTTGCGATCGGTGACATCGGTAACCTGCCACGAGACTTCGGCACCTTTTGCCGTCAGCTCTTCGGCCAGAGACTTCAGGCGGTCTTCCCGGCGGGCTGCCAGCATCAGTTTGGCGCCACGATCAGCCAGGCGCCGAGCGGTGGCTTCGCCCAGACCGCTGCTGGCACCTGTGATGATGACAACCTTGTTGTTAATCGGATCGTTAGTGTTGCTCATGGTCTTTCTCCTGCATGGATCAAAAAATGCTGATCAAGCGTTGGTTTCAAGTTCTTCGAGTGTGGGGTAGTCGGTATACCCGTGCTCATCGCCCCCGTAAAAGGTGCTGTCATCCCACGCGTTAAGCGGCGCATTCTGGCGGAAGCGCTCGGGCAGATCCGGGTTGGCGATAAACGGCCGACCGAAGGTGACCAGATCGCAACGGCCATCGCTGATGCGGGTGCGGGCTTCTTCAGCTGTGTAGGCGCCGTTGGCGACGTAGGTACCTTTATAAACAGCGCGGATCGCGTCGATGATTTCTTCCGGGCGACCGCTGGCGTGATTACCCTGGAACGAGTCTTCGACTACCTCGAGATAAGCGATGCCCAAGTCGTTCAGGTGTTTGGCAAAGGCGGTGAAGGTTTCAATCGGGTTGTCATCGTGCATGCCGTTAAAACTGCCGGTCGGGCCAACACGAACGCCTACTTTGTTTTTGCCCCACACATCGATGACGGCTTCAATCACCATCAGCGGCAGGCGCAGACGATTTTCCAGAGAGCCACCGTATTCGTCGGTGCGGTGGTTGCTGCCGCTCTTGATGAACTGCTCCAGCAGGTAGCCATTGGCAGCGTGGACCTCTACGCCGTCAAACCCGGCTTTTTGCGCGTTCAGTGCGCCCTGGCGATACTGCTCGACAATGCCGGCCATCTCACTGGTTTCCAGCGCCCGTGGCTCGAGCACATCCACCATGCCGGAATCGGCGCTGATAAAGGTTTTGGCGCCTTCCGGCTTGATGGCAGAAGGTGCGACCGGTAGCTGACCGTCTGGCTGTAGTTCCGTATGAGAGATGCGACCTACATGCCACAACTGCATATGGATACGACCGCCGGCCAGGTGCACCGCGTTGGTAATCTTTTTCCAGCCATCAATTTGCTCTGGGGAATGAATGCCCGGTGTGAAAGCGTAGCCCTTGCCCTGGGGTGACACCTGAGTCGCTTCGCTCAGAATCAGCCCGGCACTGGCACGCTGCTGGTAATAGTGCACGTTTATGGCGTTGGGGATATCGCCCGGTTGGCTCGCACGTGAACGGGTCAGCGGAGACATCAGAACCCGGTTGGGCAGTGTAAGGCCGCCCATGGTCAACGGCTGAAACAGTGGATCATTCGGCTGTTGGTTGCTCATAAGAAAGATTCTTCTCAAGTAAATTAATTTTAATTAGACCAGTCTACTAGAAAGTGTGCGAAAAAAATCAGCCGATGCCCAGGCACTGAGTGAAAAACACGCTGACAAACCGTTCCATCGGCTCTGTCGATTTCACAACTTTGGATCTCAGAATCGCGCCTTCCCAGCCAGACAGTAGAACACTGGCAGCATCTGAAGGATCAATGCTTGCCTCGATGTCGCCGGCAGTTTGTGCTTCGGCAATGCAGCGTTCGAAGCGTTTTTCCCAAGCGCAGAACACATTATCCAGCCGAATACGGAATATCTCGTTCTGTCCCGCTAACTCTTGGCCTAGATTGCCAATCAGACAACCACGGGCGCAGTTGCAGTTGGCCATGTTGTCAAAGCCGATATCGAAGTAGGCGCGCAGGCGATCAACGCAGGAACGGCTACTGTCATTGAGAATTTGGCCCAACTTCGCCTCGTACTCCTCGGCAAATGTATCAATGATCGCAAGGCCAAAGTCATTCTTGCTGCTGAAATAATGATAAAACGACCCCTTGGGTACGCCAGCAGCAGAGAGAATGCCATTGATGCCGGTTGCACCAAAGCCCTTCATGCCGATGAGATCAGCGCCTGTCTGAATGATGAGATTGCGTGTGTCATTCGTCTTCATGGCAACCATAATAGACCGGTCGTCTAGAGTCCGTCAAACTCTTGGTCAGCGCATCATGTACTAGTGAGGCGGGCTTGGTCCGGCTGACTGGCCCTCGCTGTAACACATTGACGCAGGTCATGCGTTATCTGCGCATTTCTCGTATGCTGAAGCAATCCCGAGTAAAACCGTCAGGAATAGCCCCATGAAGGATACCCCCCTGCAGCACCGCCTGCCGCTCATGCGCCTGGCCTTTCGTCCCTTCTTCTTGCTTGGCACTGTATTCAGCGTGCTGGCCATGCTCGCATGGCTGGCTTTCTGGCACGACAATCTGTGGCTTTCACCCTATGGGGGCATGTTGTGGTGGCACCCTCACGAAATGCTGTTCGGCTTTGGCAGCGCCGTCATCGTCGGCTTTTTGCTGACCGCCGTACAAAACTGGACCGGCCAGCCCGGGCTTAGCGGGTGGCCGTTGCTCGCGCTTGCCGTGCTATGGCTCGCAGCGCGACTGCTGCTCGCTTTTGGGGGGGCATTACCGCCGGTACTACTGCTGATAGTCGATGTGGCGTTTTTGCCGGCAGCGGCATTTGCCATGGCCAGGCGCGTCATTGCCGTACGCATGTGGCGTAATCTGGGCTTTGTGCCGCTATTGCTGTTGCTGGCCTGTGCTAATGCGGGCATGCATGCCGGTGCCCTACGCGGCGACGGCACCTTAATGCGCGAGACAAGCCACGCGGCCATGCTCTTGATTGCGCTGCTAATGGCACTTCTCGGCGGGCGTGTGATTCCTTTTTTCACGTCGATGAAGCTGGGCTTTGATCAGCCCCAGCGCCTGCGCTTTCTGGAAATATCAAGCCTCGGCGCGCTTGCGGCGGCCGTTGTGTTGCAGGCAGCAGCGGCATTTGGCATGAGCTTTGCCCATACGCTGATGGTGCCGTTTCTACTGCTGGCAAGCATCGCCAATGCCTGGCGGCTGGCGCGCTGGAAAGGCGTAAAGGGCTTACACGAGCCGCTGCTGTGGGGGCTTCACCTGAGCTACGCGTTTATTCCGCTGGGGCTTTTCATGTGGGCGGTGGAGCTTGCCACCGGCCAGCGGGTAGAAACCGCGCTGCACGCGCTGGCCATTGGCGGCATGGGCACTATGATGCTGGCGATGATGGCGCGCGTATCGCTTGGCCATACCGGCCGTAAGATTCGCACGCTGCCGGGGATTGGCGTGGCGCTTGCTATTATGGTCTTCGCCGCGCTGATGCGCTCCGTATGGCTGTGGTTTTTCCCGCAAACCAGCCATTGGGTATATAGCGTGGCAATTATCGCGTGGTGTATCAGCTACGTTATCTTTATCCTGTATTATACCGTTCCGCTGCTGAGCGCGCGGCCGGACGGCAAAACCGGGTAAAACGCGCCTCTTCGCTTTCACCCCCCTGCTTTAATTGAGACACGTTGAAACTATGGAAAGCTACACTGCCGTTAAGCATCTCCACGTTACTGCTGCCTACCTGAGCATAATTTTCTTTGTGCTGCGGGCGTTCTGGTCGGTAAACGAAAACAGCGTACTGAACGCGCGCTGGGTGAAAATCGCGCCGCATATCATTGATACCGCGCTGCTGGCCTTTGGGGTGGCGCTTGCCGTGATGCTCAATTTCTGGCCGCTGCCGGGCTGGCTGGCCGCCAAGATCGTGGCGCTGGTGATTTACATCGTGCTGGGCACGGTGGCCATCAAACGCGGCGCCACGCCGGCGATTCGCGCCTTTTTCGCCGCGGTGGCGATCATCGTATTTGCCTACATACTGGGCGCTGCCACCCAGCATAGCGCGCTTTCGTGGCTCGCCGTGATGTAACGCAGTAGCGGTATGGCGAAGGAGGGTTACCATGCGTTTTTCACCGATTGCCTGGTGCGCACTGGCTTACCTGTGTATTGGCCTGGGAGCTATTGGCATTGTGCTGCCGCTGCTGCCCACCACGCCGTTTTTGCTGCTCGCACTCTGGGCCGCAACCAAAGGCTCGCCCCGGCTGGCTAATTGGCTGCTGTGCCACCCGCGCTTTGGCCCCTACCTGAACGCCTGGCGCGAACAGCGCGCCATCCCGCCGCGCGCCAAGCGTACTGCTTACGTGCTGCTTGGCATCAGCTTTACAACGCTATGGTTTAGCGGTGCCAATCCTTGGCTATTAACCGCAATGGCGCTTTTTTTCAGCGCCATTGCGGCCTTTATTGCCACCCGTCCCAATGCCTTAGCGCAGCCGCCTCCTTCACGCATACGCCAGCTGCCACGCCGGTAATGGCGTTAACCAGCTAAGCTAAACGGCAATTGGCCCACCGTCCCGCTTCTCGATCACCACCGTTGCCGCTCGAGGGCGCACCTGGCCCTGAGCCGCTTGGGTAGCGTCCTGGGTAAGCGCATCGCCATTCGCCGGCCAGTTGCCAGGGTGCTGGATATTGATAAACAGCGCTGTTTTGTCCGGCGTGGCGAAAATCCCTGTCACCTCACAGTCGTTGGGCCCCACGGCAAACCGTTTTAGCTGGTGCTGGTTCGCGGCATTGATCACCGCGTCAGGGTTCTCTGAATCAAGCGAAGCGGGGATCACGGCCAAAAGCTGATCATTGGTATAATCAGTCACGTTTTCATAGCCGTTATCGGTTTGAATCCACAGAATGCCCTGCCCACCTTCACGCTCGTCAAACCATAGCCCGTCGGGGCTTGCGAACTGAGTCATTTCCGTCAGGCCAGACAGATTGTCGTCATCGTACGCGCCCGCACCAAACACGAATATCTCCCAGACAAATCCCGTTTGATCAGAGGCTTCCCGCCAGCGAATAATGTGCCCGGCACCGTTATCCGGGCGCGGGTTAGCCGCGTTGGTGGTCGCGGTTGCGTAGCCCACACCGGGTTGCATCACATCGCTACCGTCGTTGGTATAGGTGGGGCCGGTTTGCTGCGCCGTGCGCTGGCTATTGTTGGTCAGCGTCAGATACACCTCGCCGGAAGTCGGATCCACCGTTGCCCATTCGGGGCGATCCATGGGTGTTGCCCCCATCAAATCCGCGGCATCACAGGTGCTGACCAGCAGGCCGGCCATGTCATCCTCGCCGATACCCATGGCGCGGGCGAGCGAGTTGCCTTCTGGCGTTATCGACTGCGGGGTTAATGCCAACCATTCACCGGTGCCATCATCATTGAAGCGTGCCACGTAAAGCGTTCCATGATCCAGATACGTGGCGCCAATCGCCATACGGTCGTAGGCGACACCCGGGCGGTTGGCATCGGCGGGGTTCCACATGGCCTGAGAGATAAACTTGTAGACATACTCGTTGCGGGCATCATGCCCCGAGTAGAAAACTACCGGCTTGCCCGCTTCCAGTTTGCCCAGCCAGCAGCCTTCGTGCCTAAAGCGCCCCATCGCCGTCCGTTTCACTGCCCGTGCGCCGCTGTAAGGGTCAATCTCAACGTGATAGCCAAAGGTACGCGCTTCATTACGATAGTCTTGATCGGCGCTGCCACCCCGCGGAGTAATATCAAAGCGGGCGAATTCGTCGTCCACTTCGCCGGGATCTCCCGCCGAGGTTTCCCAACCATAGCGGGTACGCTGGGTCAGAATACCCAGGCGGGCATCGTCACTGAAACGCTCGCCGGTGTGGGTAAAAACGTTAGGCCAGTTCTCTTCACAGGCAAGATATGTGCCCCAAGGGGTTACACCGTTAGCACAGTTATTATTAGTGCCCCGGGTTTGGCGGCCGTCGGGAGAAAAGCGGGTTTTGGCGTAGTCACTCCCAGCCACGGGGCCGGCAAGCGCCATCACGCTGGCGCTGGTCAACCGGCGGTTGTAAGGGGAACCCGCCACATGCGACCAGCCGCCGTTAGCGTCTTTTTGCACTTCTACCAGAGTCACGCCGTGCGCGTTGATCTCGGTGCGCGTTTCTGCGGCGGGACGCGGCCCGTCATCGGCATTGGTAGGCCCACCCTGCGGCGCCCACAGCGCGCTTTGATCGATATATTCGTTATTCAGCGCCAGCACAAAGCGGCGCGAGGCGCTGCTCTCATCCAGAGCAAACCCGGCCATGCCATCGTGATTCATGCCTACGCTTGCTGCCTGACGCTCGGCATCCATGGCCTGCGCATCGCTCCAGCCCTCGTGTTCAAAAAGTGGCGTCCCCCAGGGCACCAACACCTGAGCACGGTAGCCTTCCGGCACCACGATGGCATCCGTGTGAGATCCGCGTACGGCTTCAAATGCGAGTTCCAGCGGTTTCTTTGACGCCGTCGCGGCCAGTGCCGACACGGGCGATCCAATGCCCAGCATGGAAACCGCCGCCAGCCCTGCGCCGCCGCGCATCATCCCGCGCCGCGAGACACGCCGGGCCAGCACATCGGCAAACGGTAAATTATGGCTGCTGTTCAGTACGCGATGGTCTTCAATCTCTTTACTCATGCCTGCTCACCTGATCGTGGATGGTATCCACCGGCAAGGTAACGATTTCAGATGACAGACAGGTGAAGTACCGCATTACACCGCGCCCAGACAAGGGGCACTTATTCCACGCTACCCACACCCACGGCCTCAGCGCATTGAAAACGGCGCATATTGCCGTCTTCTTCCATGGCGATGTGCCAGGACAGCGCCTGCTCCAGACAGTGCGGCGTGTGTCCGCCGCGCTTGCAGGCGTCGGCAAAGTAGCGGCGCAGCGCCGGGCGGTAGGTTGGGTCAACGCAGCGTTCGATGACCTGAACCGCTCGCTCGCGCGGGGCCAAGCCACGCAGGTCGGCCAGGCCGTGTTCGGTCACGAAGATGTCCACATCGTGCTCGGTGTGGTCTACGTGGCTGACAAACGGCACGATGCTGGAAATGTCGCCGCCCTTGACCAGCGACTTGGTGACAAAGATGGACAGCTGGGCGTTACGGGCAAAATCCCCCGACCCGCCAATACCGTTCATCATTTTAGTGCCGCACACGTGGGTAGAGTTGACGTTGCCGTAAATGTCCATTTCAAGGGCGGTGTTGATCGCGATCACGCCTAGCCGACGTACGATACCCGGGTGGTTCGAAAGCTCTTGGGGGCGCAGCACCAGGCGATCACGATAGCGGTCGAGGTTATTCCAGACGCGCTCGCCGCAGGCCTCAGACAGCGTGATTGAGCAGCCTGAGGCAAAGTCCAGTTTGCCGCTGTCCAGCAGGTCAAAGGTAGAGTCCTGCAGCACTTCGGAATACATACTGAGGTGCTCGAAGGGGCCTTCGGCAAAGCCGCTCATTACCGCATTAGCCATATTGCCAATGCCCGCCTGCAGCGGCAAAAGCGCCGGCGTTAGGCGGCCAATGTTGACCTCCTCGGCAAAAAAGCCGATCAGATGGTCGGCAATGCACCGCGTCTCGGTATCAGGCGGCTGCACCGTCGAGGGGCTGTCCTTGCCCCGGGTGATAACAATCGCCGCTATTTTACTCGAATCGATGGGGATATACGGCGTGCCAATGCGTGTATCCGGCGCTACCACGGGGATCGGCGGCCGCGTGGGGCGCATCTGCGGCACGTAAATATCGTGCAGCCCTTCAAGGGCGGCGGGCGCGTCCAGATTGAGCTCGATGACAACCTGTTTGGCCAGCTGAGCATAGCTTGCCGAGTTACCCACCGAGGTGGTCGGCACAATGTGGCCGTCTTCGGTGATCGCGCAGGCCTCAATGACGGCCACATCCATATCCGCCAGCTGGCGGTTGCGCAACAGCTCCACCGTTTCCGAGAGATGCTGATCGATGAACATCACGCGGCCGTCATTGATGGCACGGCGCAGCGTAGGATCGACCTGAAACGGCATGCGCCGGGCCAGCACGTTGGCCTCAGTCAGTAGCCGGTCCAGGTCATTGCCCAGCGAGGCGCCGGTCATCAGGGTGATGGAAAACGGCTCTTGCAAGGCACGTTCAGCCAGCGCCCGGGGCACTTCCTTGGCCTCGCCGGCTCGGGTAAAGCCGCTCATCCCTACCGTCATGCCATCCTGAATCAGCGCGGCGGCCTCTTGCGCCGTACGCAGCTTATTACGCCAGTGGGGCCAACGGCAGCGCTTGCTCACCAGAGCCTCGTCGAACATGGGTATTTCTCTCCTTCATCAGACATGTCACAGCGGCGCACATGATGACACGCCGTATCGGCCAGCGGCGCGTTTCACGACCAAAGTTGCAAGATTTGTTCGTAAGGACGATCGCAAAAACTATCGCAAAAACTATCGTGCCAAGTAGCGTGCAACGATATCGTTCCACCGTTCAGATTCGGTCACATCGAGTATTTCAAGGGACAGCGGCGCACGTAACGCACTGCCTTCGGGAATGGCGAAGGCGTAAAGCTGTTTGGCGAACATGCCCGGCAGAATGCTCAGGTGTTTTTCACCCAGCTGCTGGTTGCGATACTGCATCAGCGCCCGGTCGTACACCACCGCGCCGGTTTCGCCCTCAGCCACTGAGGTCATGGCCGTGGTCAGGTCAGGATAGGCGCGATAGCGAATATGTTGCTCCTGCAAGTAACGTTGGCTCGCCGTGTCATCGATCGTTGCGACCACGGTACCGTACAGGTCATTTTCGCTCTGGATTCTTGATGTCAGATTGCCCACCGTCAGCGACGTGGTAATTGCTGCGGTAAAACTGGCCACCACGATCAAGCCGGCAAACATCCACACCAGCCCCACCAGGCGCCCCAACAGGGTGGTTGGCGTTTTATCGCCGTAACCCACGGTAGTCATGGTAACGGCGGCCCACCACATGCCGGCGCCCAGCCCTTGCAGCGTAGAACCGCCAAACTGCTCGGGATTACGCTTGTGCTCGGCAAACCATACCAGCACGCCCACCGCGAGAAGCAGCGTAGAAAGCCCCAGCACCACGCTTAAAAACTGCCAGCTAATCAGCGCACGCAGCGCGGTAAAAAGGTTCTGCTCGGGCTGGGGCAACACGCCGATGGAAAGCCCGGTCTGATAAAACGGGTGGCTGAAGTCAAAGCGCTGTTCGCGATCGGCGGTCATGGTCAGTGCGCCCACGGCCACGTCGATATCACCTTTTTCCACCGCCGCTAAAAGCTCGCGAAAGGACAGCGGCTGCCAGACAAAATCCCAACCTTTACGCTCGGCAATTTCTCGCCACAAATCAACGCTGATGCCTTCCGGCTCGCCGTCAGTGGTTTCCATGACAAAAGGCGGCACCGTCGCCATCCCCACCTTGAGCGTCTGATCGTGAGCCTGCCCCTGTGTCTGGGCACTGGCGCTGACGCAAAACACCAACCAGGGAAGCAGTAACAACAACGCTACGCCGAGCTGCCAGCGTAAAAACCGTCGGAAAGAAAAATAGGCCATGTGTTACGTCCTTGAGAAAAAAGTACTCCTACGCGGCCTGTTACGCACGGCACCAGCGCAGCGTGGCGGGTAATTATACGAGCAAGGCCGGTATAAATGGCAGAGAAAATGACAGGAAAAAAGGCGGCACACACAAAAATGGCCCCGGGAAAACCGGAGCCATACTATGTGGTGCCAAGGCTTAGCTGAAGGGCTTAGCTGATAGATTTAGCTAAAAGCCTAGCGACAGTGTTACGCCACCTGGCGTGCCTTATTTAACGTCAACGGGCACCATCACAGGCTTGCCATCGGACATCATGGGCGGATCCACGTCGGTTGAACCTTCACCGAATTCGTACTTGCCTTCTTCACCGGTATCTTTGTGCAGCATGACAAATACCTTGTCGCCGGATTCAAGCTTGCGGTCAACTTCAACGGTGACTTCGTCCTGACCGTCAATGGCGGCGTGGCCAATAGACGCAGGCGCGATGGGCTTGCCTTCGTCATTGGTATCGTGAATCACCACAAAGCCTTTCTGGTCGGCCATGACGTTCACGGTAACTTCCTCACCCGGCGACTGCGAGTCGGCCTTGATGCTCGGGCCGTCGGCGTCCATGGCCATTGCGGTGCCTGCGGTGCCGGCAAGACCCAGCGCCAGCAGAAGCGAAAGGGAAACGTTGCGATATGTCATACGTTATCTCCTGAAACACGCCTGAAAGGCGGTATATCTAAGCAGCCAGCATGATTGCCGCTGCGCACCATTCAAGCTAGATAACAAAGCGGCGGCTGTACACATCTTGTTGCCGTCTTCATATTGCGTCCTTTTTTACCGTCCATTTTACCCTGCATACGCAAAAGCCCCCGCAGGGCAACACCCTTCGGGGGCTCACAGGCCGGTCTTTAACACTTAACCCAGCAGGTGCTCTACCGCCGTGCGTTCTTCACGCAGTTCTTTCTCGGTGGCCTGCATTCTTTCCTTGCTGAAAGCGTCCAGCTCAAACCCCTGAACGATTTCATAGCGGCCGCCCTTGCAGCGTACCGGATAGGAATAGATGATGCCCTCCTCGATATCGTAGCTGCCATCGGCCGGAATCGACATACTCACGACGCCGTCGCAGCCCAGCGCCCAGTCGCGCATGTGGTCGATGGCCGCCGAGGCTGCCGATGCCGCTGAGGATGCGCCGCGCGCCTTGATGATAGCCGCCCCACGCTGCTGCACCGTGGGGATGAAGTCGTTTTCGTACCAGTCGCGCTCAACCAGATCAAGGGCCGGCTTGCCGTCTACCTTGCACTGAGAGATGTCCGGATACTGGGTCGCGCTGTGGTTACCCCAGACAATCATGTTGTCTACATCGGTCACGTGCTTGCCGGTCTTTTGTGCCAGCTGGGTCAGCGCGCGATTGTGGTCCAGGCGGGTCATCGCGGTGAACTGTCCGGCGTCCAGGTCCGGCGCGTTGCACGAGGCAATCAACGCGTTGGTGTTGGCCGGGTTGCCCACCACCAGCACGCGCACGTCGCGGCTGGCACTGTCGTTCAGTGCCTTGCCCTGAACGGAGAAAATCGCCGCGTTGGCTTCCAGCAGGTCTTTACGCTCCATGCCCGGGCCACGCGGCCGCGAGCCCACCAGCAGCGCATAGTCGACGTCTTTGAACGCGACGTTGGCATCGTCGGTAGCAACGATAGCGCGCACCAGCGGGTAGGCGCAGTCGTTGACTTCCATGACCACGCCGTTCATCGCCTCCATGGCCTGGGGGATTTCCAGCAGCTGGAGAATGACGGGCTGATCCGGCCCCAGCATATCGCCTGCGGCAATGCGGAAAATAAGAGAGTAGCTAATCTGGCCGGCACCGCCGGTAATCGCAATACGGACTGGATCTTTCATCATTGCTCCTTGGTGATTTCGCCTTGGGGTTCGGCCACGCCGAACGCTGCGACTCTTTGATATTATGCGCCGTGCAAGAAAAACTCAATCAGACCTGCGGCTTAGGCCATTGTAGAAGATTAGCAGACGGTTCACGGAACAATAGTTGCTCCGACGCCCCGCTATCGGGCAGGCTAAGGCGCTTCCGGGATCTGCGCTTGTGTTTCTGCCCCGGTGGGCTTTGGCGTGACGGTGACTCAAACAACATACGGATGCGTTCATGCGGCAACAGCGATTTTCCCGGCTGCCTTTCTCTTACGTACTGGCAAGCCTGCTTTTACTCGCCCTGGTGCTTTGGCTTGCACTGGGTGATTTCAACGCCTTCAAAGATGCGGCTCCCGACGACACTAGCACGCCGCCCGCCCCCACGCGCGTTGAAACACGCCGGCTCGAAAGCGTGGCTTACACGCCCACCCAAGTGGTACAGGGGGCGCTTGAAGCCCACCGCGATGTCGCGCTGCGTGCCAGCGTCGAAGGCTTGGTAACGGACAAACCCGTCAAACAGGGCGCCAGTGTCAGCGCCGGCGAGACGCTGCTCGTGCTGGACAACGATGCCCTTCCCGAGCGCCTCAAGGAAGCCCGCGATAACGTCGAGCTGGCCCGCGCCGAGCTTGCCGGCGCAGAAAAGCTGCGCCAGCGCAAATTAATCTCGAAACCCGAACTTTTGCGCCTGCGCGCTGCGCTCAGCCAAAGCGTGGCCGCCGCCGCAAGCCTTGAAAAACAGCGTGCCGACACCCGTCCGCAGGCGCCCTTTGCCGGCACGCTTGACCGCATAAGCGTCGAGCTTGGCGAGCTGTTGCAGCCCGGCGAGG
>Ga0307967_1000511_pt1 | contig 26761 bp, 27 predicted proteins | sample OrgLakmetagen648_FD_201828 | JGI IMG/M metagenome (GOLD analysis project Ga0307967, IMG submission 201828) | Saline water microbial communities from Organic Lake, Antarctica - #648 | ecosystem: Environmental > Aquatic > Non-marine Saline and Alkaline > Saline | place: Antarctica: Organic Lake... | reverse complement strand
AACAAAGAACTGAGTTAAAAACCAAACTAAATTCCAATTAAATTTAGACATAGGTAATGTGGCATTGTTGAAATGGAATAAATCTTCCTTCGTCGATTTATTTCCAGTTCAACAAGCTATGACCTCCATCATATTGTTTTGAAATTATTTTTGCAATACCGAGCGATGCCCTGCATCATAGGGTATTCCTGAATTTGCTATTGCAAATGCCTGTTTCAAAAGTTTATTGCTTACTGCCAAAAGGGCCAGTTTTTTGCTCTTCCCTTTAGCCACAATCCTCTCATATTGCGCACGGCAGGCCTTATTGTGTTTACAGGCCGAAAATGAGCAAAGGAAAAGCAAGTTCCTGAGTTTTTTATTGCCCACTTTACTGATCCTGCCCCGCCCACGGACACTACTGCCGGAAGTGCGCTCTGTGGGTGTGATCCCTGCATAACTGCAAAGTTGCGAGGCATTTTCAAACTTGGTAAAACCATTGGTGACCACGATTAAAAACAGGGCTGTTTTAAGGCCCATTCCCGGAATGCTTTTCAAAAGCGTAACCTGCTGTTGGTGTTCTCTTTTAACCAAGGCCAAAGCCTTTTCTTCCAAGTTTTTAATTTCTTTTTCAAGGTTTTTCCTCGACCTGTTCAAAGAGTGGTAAACGGCTTTTGATGGCCTACCAAGTGCTTCTTCCCCGTGCAATTTGTTCTTGATCGCGGTAAGGTGCTTCCTATAGGTGTCCAACAGCCTGAAAAGCTGTAAACACTCCGCCTGTACATCGCCCAACGGGTCATAGGACACCACCCCGTTTGTGCGGGCATAGTCACAAATGGCCGCCGCATCGGCTTTGTCGGTTTTCACTTTGGCCAGTTTCATCTGGACGAACCTTTTGACCGAAAGCGGGTTGACCACCGCACAATCGATACCGTTGCTCGATAGGTATTGCGCCAGTAAATAGTGATAGTAGCCAGTGGCCTCCATAACCACCAGGGCATCACCCGGCAGGTTTTTTTTAAATTCAGAAAAACCCGAAGCGTCATTGCCATATTGGCTATGAACGCTTTTGTCGTCCATAACGTCAAAAACATCCTTACTAATGTCCACTCCAAAAATTTTCTTATCTTTATTCATCATTAGTATTTTATGAAAGGATGATCTATCTGATGCTCAACAACTTAAAAACGAGGTCTTTGCCTCACAGAACTGAACGAGCTAAAGGATAGAAAAGGAGCAGGGATTATCAATGTTGACGAGCTCTCTGGCTCAGCGTATATATTAACCTTATTCTGCTCCTTTGTTCCTTTCTGATTAATATTTAAAGTTACTCTATTTAATTAAAATCAAACTTAAGCCGTGTATAAGCCATTGCTGGGTCTGTGCCTATCTGGAAAATTTTTGGGAATTTTCCAGCGGAGTTTTGTACTTTTAATGGCTCGTGTGTGAGACACGCAACGGCTCATATACAAAGACGTTGGCAAATATTTGAAAAATGAAGAAAATTAGATATTCTAAAAAAAGATTGAAAAGCAATTTAATATTGGGAATATTCTTTATTTCCCTTGGAATAATTCTAGTATTGTTATCTTTTGTTACTGGAGAATGGAAAAGTATTTCGCTGAACTCAATCGGAATAGGACAAATTGGAGCTGGAATTTTTATGTTTATTATTTATTATTTTGAAAACCAAAAGCAATATCTGACATTAAAAAACGGAAAATTAATAAAAAACACATTAATTCCGAAGAAAATAAAACTTTCCAAAATTAAATCTATCAGAGAATTTGCTGGAGACTTAAAATTTATAATGGAAAAAAATGAATTTGTAATTGACACTCAAATCATTGAACCAAATTCTTTAGCGGAATTGAAAAATTACAACCTGAAATAAAAAACGTTTGCCAACACCATATAGCTGCCCGTCCCTGCCTCGCCGGCAGGCAGGCGGGAGGCGGAAAAAAACAGGACAAGTAGTTACTAAACAAAAGGTTATGGCATTCCCGCCTGTCATCTTATTTTAAAAATTGACAGCGGGCAGGTTAGTAAGTCGCTATTTTTTTTGGCACCCTTTTGCTATGCCTCAAACAAGAAGAACCACATCCTGAATTTCAAAAACAACACAATAATCCGCCATTCTGATTCGAAAAGCTTTACGTCTCCCTTCCGTTAGATGGTTCCAGACAAGCTAAGCCGCACTTCGACAAAAAGCTCAGTGCGGAGCATCAATTTCAACTTCGGCCTCAACTTCAAACTCAACTTCAATTTCAACTTCCACCGTCGTTACTCTTCATCCATAGAATTCCAGCCCTGGGCTTTCATCGGGATTTTTTCTTCGCCACGGGTAATGAGGTGAAGGCCTTCGTTTTCTTCGGCCATGTGACCGATGATCGTCAAGTTTGGATTGCCTTTAATCTTGTCATAATCATTTTGGTCAACGCTGAACAACAACTCATAATCTTCACCGCCATTTAAAATTACGGTTGTGCTGTCGAGATCAAATTCTTCACAAACCGAAATCACGGCAGGGTCAAGTGGCAATTTATCTTCAAAGAGATTAGCGCCGGTTTTTGAGCTTTTACACAAATGAATAAGTTCAGAAGAGAGTCCATCGCTAATATCGATCATCGCCGTTGGTTTGACATCGAGTTCATTTAATAAATGCGGAATGTCCTTTCGCGCTTCGGGTTTGAGCTGGCGTTCAACGACATAAGAATAAGGATCTAAATCGGGCTGCGCCTCGGGATTGGCCTTAAAAACCTGTTTTTCGCGTTCCAAAACCTGCAAGCCCATATAAGCTGCGCCCAGATCACCGGAAACCACCAATAAATCATTTGGTTTCGCCCCACTTCGTTTAACAATTTCACCTTTTTCGGCCGTCCCCACCGCTGTGATGCTGAGGAACAATCCTGCCGTCGAGGAAGTGGTATCACCACCAACGATATCGACGCCATAATTTTCTGCGGCCAGGTCAATTCCGCTGTACAATTCTTCCAGGGCTTCCACCGAAAAACGGTTTGAGCAAGCGATTGAGACGGTAATCTGCGTGGCTTCGGCATTCATCGCATAAACATCTGATAAATTGACCATCACGGCTTTATAACCCAAGTGCTTTAACGGCATAAAAGCCAAATCAAAATGCACCCCTTCCACTAAAAAATCAGTGGTCAAAAGGGTTTGTTTTCCTTTAAAATCAAGGATGGCGGCGTCATCACCAATCCCTTCAACAGTCGAAGGTTGCTTTATTTTTACGTTTCGGGTCAAATGGTCGATCAGACCAAATTCCCCGAGTTCAGAGAGATCAGTGCGGCTTTGAGGATTGTCAAACATAAAATTAAAAATCTGTGGTTTCAGTTTGCAAAACTAAGGCAATAATCACAGAATAAAAGGTTTAAGTCAGTAATGTCCCCCTGAAGACTTAGGATCACTACGCTAATGGACATAGGACTTAGGACAAAAGAGAATGGTTAATTGAAAATCAGTATTTCAAAAAGATCCTTTTTAGAACAGCAGTCTTGGATTTTTAAAAGAGAAGGTTCAAGTTTAGAACTGCGTTGATAATAAAAAAAAATGACTCCCTTTTCCGCCGCGGCGGACTGGGGATACCTGCCTGTCCGCAGGCAGGGGATGACTTTTTAATTTTATTTTCATCCCCATCCTAAATCCCTGCCCGCCGGCAGGCAGGCTTCTTCGCCGCGGCGAAAAGAACTTTAAAGAGACAACGCTAAATTAAACTAGAGCCAAAGAGAATAATTCTTATTTTGGCTTTCAAAATAAGAAATCACAGTTATTGGCAGACCTCAAAAAAAATGGCTCTATGTTGACTTTAGTATGTAAATACTTTCACCAAAATACTGAGTTGGTTTAGAATAAAAAAACGTAGTCAAGGAATAATAAAGAATAGCGGATGTTTATAATTACAGCCCTTCCGTCATCCCGATGCCGAGTACTCGGGAAGGATGCCACCTTCCCACGAAGCCTGCTTGGGGGGAAGGAACTTTTTTGTTTACCCACTACAATTAACGAAGACACAAAAAATTTGACCGAACACCAATGGCTTTCATTCTTAATCAATAAGTCTTAGGAATTTCAAAAATCCTGGCTTTTGGAAAACTTTCTAAGCGCTCAATTTACTTCAAATAATAGCTTAATATTGATAGCATTTTCACTTTATTACGACTAAAATAATACACTAAAAGCCTTTTTTAACCCTGAATAGTTAAACTAAACTTTAAGCTCGTCGGTTTGACGCGTTTATGTATGGCTTTCAGTTTGATAAACACTATATTTGCAAATCAAAATAAAGCTTGATTATGATAAAAGTAAGTGAAGGTGCACGCAATAAAATTTCCCAACTAATGAACGAGGATGGTTTTGATGTTCAAAAACATTTTGTTCGTGTGGGAGTCAAGAGTGGCGGTTGTTCAGGTTTATCTTATGACCTCAACTTTGACCAAAAACGAGTCGAAGACGATAAGCTTTTTGAAGCCAACGACGTTAAAATTTTGGTTGACAAACGCAGCTTCCTTTACTTAGTTGGCACAACACTCGAATATTCCGGAGGGCTCAACGGAAGCGGTTTTGTTTTTAATAATCCCAACGCGAACAGAACTTGTGGGTGTGGAGAGAGTTTTGCACTATAAAAATTGAGCTGCAATTAAATGTCAATCTTTAATCGGTTGCATTTGATGTAAAATAATTAAAAATAAAAGCGTTGAAATATCAATCGCTTTTGAAATCACGATATATGGCTTATACAGAAGATGATTTAAAGAAAGAACTGGAGACGAAGGAATATGAGTATGGGTTTACCACCGATATCGAATCTGACACTTTGCCCCCAGGACTCAATGAAGATATAGTCCGGGCGATTTCCAAAAAGAAAAACGAGCCCGAATGGATGACCGAATGGCGGCTTGAAGCTTTTCGCATTTGGGAAGATATGGTTGAGCCCACTTGGTCAAATGTTCATTATGATAAACCGGATTTTCAAAATATTTCCTATTATTCAGCGCCCAACACTAAACCTAAATATGACAGTTTAGACGAGGTGGACCCAGAAATGCGGGAAACTTTTGAAAAGCTCGGCATTTCTATCGATGAGCAAAAGAAACTGGCCGGTGTTGCGGTAGATGTGGTGATGGATTCAGTTTCCGTGACCACTACCTTTAAGGAAAACCTGGCTGAAAAAGGCATTATATTCTGCTCAATTTCAGAAGCTATCCAGGATCATCCTGAGCTCGTTCGCGAACACCTGGGCACCGTCGTTCCAAAAGGCGATAATTTTTATGCGGCCTTGAATTCTGCCGTTTTCAGCGATGGGTCTTTTTGCTACATCCCAAAAGGAGTGCGCTGTCCGATGGAACTTTCCACATATTTCCGCATCAATCAAGAAGGAACAGGTCAATTTGAACGAACGCTTCTCATTGCCGATGAAGGCAGCTATGTTAGCTATCTGGAAGGCTGCACCGCGCCGATGCGTGATGAAAATCAATTGCACGCCGCCGTGGTCGAACTCAAAGCTATGGACAATGCTGAAATAAAATACAGCACCGTTCAAAACTGGTATCCGGGCAATTCTGAAGGAGTAGGTGGTGTTTTTAATTTTGTCACCAAACGCGGAATCTGTGAAGCCAATGCAAAAATCAGTTGGACCCAGGTAGAAACCGGAAGTGCGGTAACTTGGAAATATCCAAGCTGCATTTTAAAAGGTGATAATTCAATCGGTGAATTTTACTCGATTGCTGTGACCAATAACTATCAGCAAGCCGACACGGGAACAAAAATGACCCACCTCGGGAAAAACACCAAAAGCACGATTATTGCTAAAGGGATTTCGGCCGGAAAATCGCAAAACAGTTATCGCGGTCTGGTAGATATTAAAAAACGCGCTAAAAATTCACGAAATTTTTCGCAGTGCGACTCACTGTTGATGGGCAATGAATGCGGCGCCCACACCTTCCCCTATATTGAAGTGAACAACACAACTGGAAAAGTGGAACACGAGGCGACGACGAGTAAAATTGGTGAAGACCAAATTTTTTATTGCAACCAGCGCGGCATTAGTGAAGAAAAAGCAATCGCATTGATTGTCAACGGCTTTAGCAAAGACGTCTTGAACAAGCTTCCAATGGAATTTGCTGCGGAGGCCCGAAAATTGTTAGAAATCTCACTGGAAGGATCAGTGGGTTGATTTATTAATTTAATTAAATAATATGGTTAAGAAAGGGATTTTAATGGCCTGTGCTTTGATTTTGACATTAAGCATAAGCTGCAAAAACGCCTCAGAAGAAAAAAAGGCCCAAGAAGCGAATAAGCAGGAAAAAGTGAAAGCTGAAAGCGGCAAGATGGGCAGTAAACGGGTAAAATCCAAAGATGTCTATCACGGGGAATTTATATTCACCGATACCGCTGCGGTTTTAAAAGGCGACAGCTTTATTTATGGCGTAAAATTAGACTCCCTTTCACGCGATTTGGGTGAAAAGATCCAGCCAATGATGGAAAACCAATACCAAATGGTTCCCGTGGTTGTTAAAGGTGATTTGAAAAAAAACCAAAATGAAGGCTGGGACGAGATATTAACCATCAAAAAAGTATTGGCGGTTGAAAAACCCAAAGACGATGAATCCATCAAAATCACTTCAAAGAAAGACAAGAATCAATAGATAGAATTTAATTTATATGCTAAAAATAAAAAACTTACACGCGAACATCGACGGTCAGGAAATTCTGAGAGGAATAGATCTTGAAATCAATGCTGGCGAAATCCACTCCCTAATGGGACCTAACGGATCTGGGAAAAGTACGCTGGCTTCCGTAATTGCGGGAAAAGAAGATTTTGAAGTCACCGAAGGCGAAATCCTAATGGAGAATGAAGAAATTGGCGAGCTCGACCCCGATGAACGCGCTCATAAAGGGGTGTTCCTTTCTTTTCAATATCCGATAGAAATCCCCGGTGTTTCGGTGAATAATTTTATCAAAACGGCGATCAACGAAACCCGGAAAGCCCAAGGCAAAGAAAAAATGCCGGCAAAAGAAATGTTGAAGTTGATCCGTAAAAATGCGCAGCTTTTGGGTATGGATAAAAAATTCCTAGCCCGAGGTTTGAACGAAGGCTTTTCTGGCGGTGAGAAAAAACGCAATGAAATCTTTCAACTCGCGATGATGAACCCAAAACTGGCCATTCTCGATGAAACCGATTCCGGTCTCGACATCGATGCAATTCAAACCGTTTCAAACGGGGTGAACAAATTGCGCACTGCCGATAATGCAATGCTTTTGATCACGCACTATCAACGCCTATTGAACTACATTGTGCCCGATTATGTGCACGTTCTTTTAGACGGAAAAATCGTGAAATCCGGGGGTAAAGAACTCGCCTTGAAATTAGAGGAACAGGGTTATGACTGGTTGAAAAAAGAGGTGCTTTCAGCTTAAACCCAATTTAAGATTTTTGAGTTTGGATTTCAGAATATAAATTTTCTGGAGTTTGCAAAAACCTTGAATATCATGTCAACCAGCAAAAACGACTTTATTTAAAGTTGATTTTATACTAAAAGGTTTTGCAACGGAACCTTTTCAGAAAACAAAAAATTATATGAGTTTAAAAGATAAATTAATTTCTTCCTTTAAGTCTTTGGAAAAAAATCCAAATCCAGAATTGCAGGCCTTGAAAGAAAGTGAGCTGCGTAATTTTGAAGACTTTGGTTTTCCGAGTAAAAAAGAAGAAGCCTGGAAATATACATCGCTCAAATCCATTTTGAAAGCAGATTACAGTCTTTTCCCAAATGGAGAAAATTCTGTGAGTAAGGAAGATTTGAAACCTTATTTGATGGATTCCATAGCTTCTCACCAATTGGTATTTATCGACGGGAATTTTTCGGCTGAATTTTCAACCCCTTTTCAGGAAGATTACCAAGTTCTACAACTGTCTGAAGCTTTTAAAGATGAGGCTTGTAAAACAATAATCGAGCAGCATTTCAATAAAGTTACGCCAGAAAACAATGGCCTGAATTCGTTGAACACGGCTTTTTCACGCGAAGGCGCTTTTATTCACATTCCAAAAAACAAAGTCACTGAAAAACCCATTCAGTTACTTTATATTTCCACTGGAAGTGAAGCAGCCGTGATGACCCAACCGCGAAACTTAATTGTGGTGGGCGAAAACGCCCAGGCAAAAATTATGGAACGTCATCAAAGCTTAACCGAAAATCAAGTTTTGACCAATTCGGTTACTGAGATTTTCCTTGAAAAACGGGCGATGTTGGATTATTATAAAATTCAAAATGACCGCCGCGATGCTTCATTGATCGACAATACTTATGTTGAACAACACGATGATAGCGTGGCATCTGTGCACACGTTTTCTTTTGGAGGGAAATTGACCCGGAACAATTTGAACTTTTATCAAAAAGGTGAGCACATTAATTCTATAATGAAAGGGGTTACTGTTATTGAAGATAAACAACACGTCGATCACAACACTTTGGTGCATCACCAACAACCAAATTGTGAGAGCCACCAAGATTATAAAAGCATTTTTGACGGTAAGTCCACCGGCGTTTTTAATGGGAAGGTTCTGGTCGATAAAATTGCCCAGAAAATCTTTGCATACCAAAGCAACAATAATGTGTTGGTCAGCGACCGTGCGACGATTAATTCAAAACCCCAACTTGAGATTTTTGCCGACGATGTTGAATGCAGCCACGGATGCACCGTTGGACAACTGGATGACGAGGCTTTATATTATTTTAAAACACGCGGCATTCCAGATAAAGAAGCGCGTGCTTTGCTGATGTATGCTTTTGCGAACACGGTTTTAAACAGTGTGAAAATCCCGGAACTCAGTCAACGCATCAATGGCTTGATTGCTAAAAAATTGAATGTGGATTTAGGCTATGATAGGGATTAATTGATTGAATGTTTTAATAGATGGATTATGCAGAAGGAAATATTGAAGTTTGATGTCGAAAAAATCCGTGCTGATTTCCCCATACTTTCACGAAAAGTAAACGGGCATCCCCTTGTTTATTTTGACAACGCCGCAACCTCACAGACACCACAAACTGTTATCGATTGTATTGTGGATTATTATCAAGGTTATAATGCAAATATCCACCGCGGGGTTCACACGCTCTCGCAAGAAGCTACCGAAGCTTATGAAGGCGCGCGAAAAATCTTGCAAAAGCATATTAATGCGGAACATTTGGAAGAAATCCTGTTTACTTCTGGGACCACCCACGGTATCAATTTAATAGCCAATGGCTATGCCTCAAAATTGAAGGCTGGCGATGAAGTGATTGTTTCGGCTTTGGAACACCATTCCAATATTGTGCCCTGGCAAATGCTCTGCGAAAAAACCGGCGCTACATTAAAAGTGATTCCGATGACGGAAAGCGGCGAGCTGGATATGGATGCGTATCAGGATTTATTGAATAAAAACACTAAACTCGTTTTTGTCAATCACGTTTCAAATGCGCTGGGAACGATCAATCCCATTGAAAAAATTATAGCCCAAGCCCACGAACACGGTGCGCAAATTTTAATAGATGGTGCACAGGCCGCGCCACATATCCAAGCGGATGTTCAAAAACTTGACGCCGATTTTTATGTGATGTCTGCCCACAAAATGTGTGGCCCAACCGGTGTAGGAATGCTTTATGGCAAAAAAGAAATTTTAGAAGCCCTTCCGCCTTATCAAGGTGGTGGCGAAATGATCGATCAAGTGACCTTTGAAAAAACCACTTATGCCGGTCTGCCGCATAAATTTGAAGCCGGCACACCAAATGTTTGTGGCGGTATCGCCTTTGGAAAAGCGGTGGATTATATGCACCAAATCGGTTTTGGGGCTATCGCAGAATATGAGCACGAGCTACTCACTTATGCCACCGAAAAACTGAATCAAATTGAGGGAATAAAAATTTATGGCACTTCACAAGAGAAAACAGCCTTGATTTCCTTTAATATTGAAGGCATTCATCCTTATGACATCGGAACGATTGTCGATAAACTCGGTATTGCCGTGCGAACTGGGCATCATTGCACTCAGCCTATTATGGATTATTACGATATTCCAGGGACCGTTCGCGCCTCATTTTCATTTTATAACACAACAGAAGAAATCGATGCATTGGTCAAGGCCGTGCAACGCGTTAAAACCATGCTCTCATGAAACGAATTTTTGGAATTATCACACTGTGCCTGTTTTTAAGCAATTGCAAAAGCAGTCAGCAAGACAAACCACTGGAAAGTGGAAAATATATGATCAAGAGTATTGCCGGTGAAAATGCAGAGCACAGCACTTACCTTCAATTTGATACTGCAAAAAACATGATCTCAGGTCAAGCCGCCTGTAATGGTTTTTCAGGATCTTTAGATGTTAAAGAGGATTCACTTGATATTGGAATGTTGAAAAGCACGCGGAAATATTGCAAGGATAGAATGGATGAGGAACGAAAATTGATGCAAAACTTGGGAAAGGTTGAGCGTTACAAATACAAGAATGATCAATTGCTTTTGCTGTCCTCAACTGGAGAAACCGTGATCACAACTCAAAAAGCCAAAAAGAAGAAATGAGTGAAATTCAAGAAATACAAGAAGAGATTGTCGATGAGTTTGCGTTGTTTGACGACTGGATGGAGCGTTATGAACATATGATCGAACTCGGAAAATCGCTTCCATTGATCGATGATCGATTTAAGGACGAAGAACACCTCATCAAAGGTTGCCAAAGTCAAGTCTGGCTGCACGCCGATGTTGAAGACAGCAAGGTGGTGTTTACCGCCGATAGCGATGCGGTTATTACTAAAGGAATTATTGCTATCTTAGTGCGTTGTTTTTCAAATCAAGCGCCTAAGGATGTTGTGGAAGCCGACACAGATTTCATCGATGAGATCGGCTTGAAAGAACACCTTTCGCCCACTCGCGCCAACGGACTGGTGAGTATGGTCAAAAAACTGAAAACCTATGCTTTGGGTTATCAAAGTCAATTGAACTAAAATCAAAAAATTATGTCAACAGAAACTGCAAAAATAAATACAGATGAATTGGGTGAAAAAATCGTCAAAGTCATCAAAACAATTTACGACCCTGAAATCCCGGTGGATATTTATGAACTCGGGCTTATTTATGACGTGTTTGTCAACGAAGATTATGACGTGAAAGTCCTGATGACACTCACAACGCCAAACTGTCCAGTGGCCGAAAGCATGCCACAGGAAGTCAAGGAAAAAGTAAAGTCGGTTGATGAAGTCAACGATGTGGATTTAGAACTGACTTTTGACCCGCCCTGGTCGCAGGAATTGATGAGCGAAGAGGCGCGACTTGAGTTGGGGTTGTTGTAATATTTTTTTAATCTTTCAAAGCTTTTTATAATGGAAGAAATTGTCAATCGCATTGCGAAAAGTAAGTTGGAAACTGTCAACTTAGAAGAAATGCGTCAGCCCGGCGAACGTGTTTTGTTTGATATTAAAGACTGGCTCTATGAAGGTTTTGTGCTGCGCGAAAAAGAATTCCGTCAAGCGGTAAAAGAACACAACTGGGAAAGTTATGAAAATTGCAATGTTGCCCTCAGCTGTTCTTCCGATGCAATTGTTCCAGCTTGGGCGTTTATGTTAGTTACGTCCAAATTGCAGCCGTTTGCAAACCATATTGTAAAAGGTAACCTCAACGACCTTGAACAAAGCCTTTATCAATTTGCCGTTCAAAATTTTGATGCTGAACCATATTCCGATTTACCGGTCATCATCAAAGGCTGTTCTGATAAATTTGTTCCAGAAGATGCTTACCTTCAACTCGTTCAAAAACTACAACCCGTGGTCAAATCGATGATGTTTGGCGAAGCCTGTTCTTCAGTCCCGATTTATAAAAAACCACGAAAGAGAAAATAGTTTGTTAGTACTGAAAAGACTCAAGCTTCGGAGTCATTGCTAATGACCTGTGATAATTTATTTTTATCATTTTTATTACAGCCAAACCAAGGTCATTTATTCCCATAAAAAAAGCCCTGTTTTCTTTCAAACAGGGCTTTTCTTTAAACAAGTAGATTATTACTAAAACTTATGCTTCAACTGGTTGTATTGAAACAAAGGATTTATTATTTTTTGTTTTGCGAAAATGAACCGTGCCATCAATTTTAGCGTGCAAGGTATGGTCTTTTCCAGCGTAAACATTTTTTCCAGGATTATGCGCAGTTCCGCGCTGACGAACGATGATGTTTCCAGCTATTGCTGCCTGACCGCCAAAGATTTTCACACCCAGGCGTTTGGATTCCGAATCCCTTCCGTTTTTACTACTCCCGACTCCTTTCTTATGTGCCATGGTAAACTATATTTTTAAATTAAGAATTCTTTTTTAAAGCCTCAATTAATTCTGCTTTTTTCATCGTGGAATAACCTTCCATACCACGTTCTTTGGCGATTTCATTCAATTCTTTAACCGTGTGATCGCTCAATTTTTCAGAAGAATCTTTGCTTTTAGTTTCAGCTTTTTTCTCAGCTGGCTTTTCAGTTTTCTTTGTCTCCTTACTTTCAGCAGAACTTGATTTTTCGGACTCTTTCTTTTCAGTAGATTCAGTTTTTTTAGCCTCAGAAGATTTTTTATCTTCAGTTGCTTTTGACTTCTTCTTCCCTTTTATGGAAATATCACCAATGGTGAGTTCAGTCAAATAATGACGGTGACCGTTTTTCTTGCGGTATCCTTTTCTGCGTTTCTTTTTGAAGACAATTACTTTATCTCCTTTCAAGTGGCGGTTGATTGTAGCACCAACCGTTGCACCATCTATAGCTGGGGCGCCAATGGAAACATCTCCGTCATCTTCCGTGAGCAAAACGTGGTCAAAGGAAATCGAATCCCCTTCTTCGCCTTTCAAACGGTGAACGAAAACTTTTTGGTCTTTTGCAACTTTAAATTGCTGCCCTGCTATCTCTACAATTGCATACATAGCTTCAGGTTTAAAAATTTGATTTAAAAGATTGCAAATATATGATTATTTGTGTTATCTGAAAATTATCGGCGATACTTTTTCTTATCTGCGTCACTTTCGCCCGTAATTGTGTGTTTCCTCCCATCGTGTGTGTTCCAGCTATCTTTAAACAACTGCATCAAGGTCAAGGTCAGGACGACAGTCGTGGCAAAACCCATCACTGCAACCACAAAAATCAACAAACCAAGGCTTTGACTATATTTTTCTTCCCACCATGTTTCCAACAATTGACTGTCAATATTACTGGCAAAAACCGCAAAGAAAATTGTAAAAATAACGGTTGCAAAAAAGCCGGTGAGCAGACCCACCATGAAACCTTTATGGTATTTAAAAACAGGATTTTTCTTGCGTTGATATTCATCGAGGGCACCATAGATACCGGCACCGGTGATGGCGCCGTTCATAATGCTGAAAATCGGCTTCGTGTGCAAACCAAAGAGATAGAGTAACAATAAATAAAGTATGAGCACTATACCCGTGATGAGACCATATTTTACAGCGATTGTTTGGTTTTTACTTTTCATAGGAAGGTGTGTTTTGGGTATAAAATTAATAAAATTTCCCAGTATAAATGAAGTTAACCTATTTTAAAATTAAAGCAATAGGCGATTTAACGAGCCTTAACATAAGCCTTTGTTTCAATTTGTACTGTTGAGGTGATTTTGTTTAAACTAAACCCTAAGCATTTAGGTGTTTATATCAGTCACAAGTAAAAAACCGCATTTAATTCGGTTGCTTTCCACATACTTTGCACTATTAAGCCTCTCTCGCTAATCAAGTAGATAAAGCCTCCCTAAACTTGGTTTGAGTGATTTAGTGGGTTGGACCATGCAAATAATAGCTCGGATTTAATGGGCTAAAAAAAATTTATCAAAATAATCGGTAAAAGGTGTAACAATTTGATATTTTTACAGTCACTAACAAAACGAAAATCCTGAATTATCATGAAAAAGTATTTCTTACTTATAGCCTTAGCTATTTTTTGCTCAGTTAGCCTTTCTGCTCAAGAAGTTGAGTATTCTGAGTATGATTTAGACAATGGGCTTCACGTTATTTTACACGAAGACCACAGTGCACCTGTGGTTACCGTGGGAGTTATGTACCATGTCGGTGCAAAAGACGAAGAACAAGGCCGCACTGGTTTCGCCCACTTTTTTGAGCATTTGCTCTTTGAAGGAACCGATAACATCAAGCGTGGCGAATGGTTTAATATTGTTTCTGCCAATGGCGGGAGTAATAATGCCAACACCACTCAAGACCGCACCTATTACTACGAGACCTTTCCCTCTAACAATTTAGAGCTTGGCCTCTGGATGGAATCAGAACGGATGATGCACCCGGTAATCAACCAAGTGGGTGTGGATACTCAAAATGAAGTCGTCAAGGAAGAGAAGAGAAGCCGTGTTGATAACGCACCTTATGGTAAAATTATTTATGGCACCGCAATCGCCCCTCATATGTTTGACAAACATCCCTACAAAAATTCTGTTATTGGAACAATGAAGGATTTAGATGCCGCTCAATTGAGTGAATTTAAAGCCTTTTTTGACAAATATTACGTCCCTAATAATGCCGTTTTGACCATTGCTGGTGATATTGATAAAAAAGAAGCCAGAAAAATGATCAAAGATTATTTTGGGCCAATCGAGAAAAAATCAGATGTCAAACGCGTCAATGTCAAAGAGCAGCAAATTGAAGGGCCTATTGTCAAAACTGAATATGACAATAATATTCAAATCCCTGCAAAGATCTTTGCATACCGCACGCCTGCAATGACCGATAAAGACGCTTATGTCCTGCAAATGATTTCAACTTTGTTGACCAGCGGAAAAAGCTCCAGGATGTATAAATCACTGGTTGATGAAAAGAAACAAGCGCTTCAGGTTTTGGCTTTGCCAAGGTCACGTGAAGATTATGGAACTTATGTGATGGGGGCACTTTCGCTCAATAACACACCTCTTGATACGCTTGCAAATTCAATGGACACTGAAATTGATAAGATCAAAAATAACCTGATCAGTAAACGTGAATACCAGAAGCTTCAAAATGAATTTGAAAACCGGTTTGTCAATTCAAATAGCAGCGTTCAATCCATTGCAAATTCATTGGCGCGTTATTACATGCTTTATGATAATACCAATTTGATCAATGAAGAAATTGAAATCTACCGCGATGTTACTAGAAAAGATATTAAGCGTGTTGCGAACAAGTATCTAAAAGAGAACCGTCGGTTAGAACTCGATTATCGCCCAACCCCAGAAAACAAATAAAATACCTTAAAATTTAAGAATGATGAAATTGAAGATAACAGCTATAATTGCTTTGGTCTGTTTTACAGTCAGCGGTGCGTTTGCTCAAATCGACCGCTCAAAACAACCACAGCCAGGACCGGCGCCCACAGTGAATTTAGGGCAACCGCAAACATTTAAAATGGATAATGGAATGACCGTCATGGTCGTTGAAAACCACAAACTGCCACGCGCAAGGATGAGCATTACCATTGACAACAAGCCCCATTCTGTGGGTGAAAAAGTGGGATTGCAATCACTATACAGCTCTATGATGGGAAGTGGGACCAAAAGCATGGATAAAGACACGTTCAATGAAGAAATTGATTTTTATGGGGCCAGCGTTGGTTATGGTTCTGAAAGTGCTTATGCCAGCTCCCTTTCAAAGTTTTTCCCTAAAATCGTCCGCTTGATGGCTGATGGATTATTGAACCCAAAGTTTACCCAAGAAGAATTCAACGACCAGAGGGATCAATTGATCGAAGGCCTTAATGCCAATATGAAAAATGCCGGGGCAATTGCAGGGAATGTGAGCCGCTCACTGGCTTATGGCCCAAAACACCCTTATGGTGAATTTGCCACCCCGAAATCAGTTAAAAACGTAAAATTGACCGATGTCAAGTCTTACTATCAGAATTTTATCACCCCTAAAAACGCTTATATGGTCGTTGTGGGGGATATTGATTATACTGATGTGAAAAATATGGTGGAGAAGGAATTTGGCAAATGGTCGGCCAGCACACCTCCAAATGCAAACCTGCCTAAGGTTCCAAAAGTTCAATACACTCAAATTGATTTTATAGATGTTCCCAGTGCGGTTCAAAGTGAACTGCGCTTTCAAAACACTATTGAGCTGCAAATGAATGACGATGACTATTTCCCCGTTATTGTTGCAAATCAAATTCTGGGTGGAGGTTTTGGCAGCTATTTAAATATGGCACTGCGTGAAGAGCGCGGGTTCACTTATGGTGCCCGTTCCTCAACCGGCGCCGACAAATATGCCAGCCGATTTGTCGCTTCGACCAGCGTTAGAAACGCGGTAACAGACAGTGCTATTGTCGAAGCTTTGGATCAAATCAAAAAGATTAAAACTGAAAAAGTTGCACAAGGAAAAATCAGCAACGCCAAGGCCAAGTTTGCCGGTAATTTTGTTTTGAGGTTAGAAAACCCTTCCACCGTGGCAAATTATGCGGTCAACATTAAAGTCAATGATTTACCAAAGGACTTTTATGAAACTTACCTGAAAAACATCAATGCTGTGACTGCTGATGACATTATGCGTGTTGCCAAGAAATATTATCAACTGGATAACATGCAAATTGTGGTCGCCGGAAAAGGTGCCGATGTTGCCAGCAAACTTGAAGACATTACTTTGAAGGGTAAAAAAATCCCCGTGCTGTTTTATAATAAGGAAGGTGAAAAAGTTGAGAAAAAAGAATTCAATAAAGCCGTACCTAAAGGAATGGAAGTTTCCGATGTATATGAGAAATATTTGAAAGCCATAGGTGGAAAAAGTAAGGTTCGCCAAGTAAACTCGATTGTTATGAAGTCGACTGCCAGCTTGCAAGGTCAACAAATGGACATGACCATGAAGCGCACAAACTCAGGAAAAATGATGATGGATCTCAGTATGGCGGGAACAACGATGATGAAACAAGTCTTTGATGGGAAAGAAGGCTATATGGTGCAACAAGGCCAGAAACGACCAATGCCGGAAGCGACTACAAAAGAAATGAAGAAAAACACTGCACTTTTTGACGAGCTAAGCGTGCCTGAAAAGGCAAGTCTCACTGGAATTCAAAGTGTAGATGGTAAAGATGCTTATGTGGTTAATGTCAAGGACAAGGATACTGACTTTTATTATAGCGTTGACAGTGGCTTGTTGCTCCAAGAGATCACAACGAGCACTCAAAATGGTCAAACAAATTCTTCTAAAGCCACTTATTCTGACTATCAGGCAGTGAGCGGTGTGCAAATGCCATACACCTTTACCCGCCAATTTGGGCCGCAAACAGTCGAATTTAAAGTCCAGGAGTATAAAATCAATTCAGGTATTTCTGATGAAGATTTTAAATAATTGATTAAATTAAAATTGCAAAAGCCGATAGTTAATTAACTATCGGCTTTTTTTATGTTTAAAAAAAGATGCTGCTTTAGCAATCACGTTTTCAATTTTTGGGGAATTGGCGACATTGACATCTTCAAAATATTGGCGTGCTTCCGCAGCCGTTGTGTTGCCAATACAGAAAACAGGAATTTGGTTTGGCTCATTCATTTCGAGATAAGACTGAACCCCACTTGGGCTAAAAAACAAGATCCCATCAAAAGAACTGTCAAATTGCTTTGGCCGTGGTTCTGTTTGATAGACTACAACTTCATTAAACCTTATTCCATTTTTGGATAACACATCCAGAAGTTCTGGACGTCTTTTATTTCCGCAAAAAAAATCAAAAGTGTTCTTGGAATAATCTTCTAAAATCGTTTCTGCCAAAGCTTTGGAACTGTTTCTCTGTAGCCTGACCACGATATTATTTCTACGCAGCATATCACCAGTCTTTTCACCGACACAAAAAGCATTTTTAATACAAACCCGTTTATGGATGGCCCGGAAAGCGTTTTTACTGGTGAAAATGGCGCATTCACTTTTCTCTGGAAGATTTATACTATCACTGAATTTAATGCCCACCGCATTGTATTCCACAACCGAAAGCCCGGCGTAAATCAATAAATTGCGCTGGGATAACTCAAGCATTTTCGTCGATAATAGTTTCGGCATGTTTCTCTGATACCAATTTTAATAGAATGCCTTAATTAAATCTCTGCAAAGGTATTATGCCGACGTAGATTTTATTACCAAATCGACTATATATTACGTTTATTGGGTTTCAAACTTTTTAAAATCCCGCGGCATTATAGCGCTAATTTTTAAACAATTTTAGAACTGAATTGGTATAAAATAAATTATGCGACATTACGAATCACATTCGGTATAATTCCCTTCAATTTTAAAATTGACACGAATATCCCGCGAATTGATTTCTCAGTGAACGCCTGCACATTTTTGTTCAAGATGCATGATATATTTAAAACCCAAGCTTCAAAAATAATATTCAAATTTCGTGGCAGGTGACAAATCAGTTTTCACCGGTGAATTTTTTAGCAATAGCAGAAAACACCAAGTCAATCCTTTTCAGAACCGAGGCAAAATGATGGCATTGCTTTATAAATTAAAGCCCGAATTGCAACTTCATTGATCGTTAACTAAGTCCTGGGACTTAATTTTTCATTTTCAATTATCCCATTTTTTTTCGCATTTTAGAAACCTGCCGATTGTAAACGAGCTCGCTGAACAATTCATTTAAAATTTCATTATCGTTTGTCTTGATTTCCACATGCTTCACTTTTCTATCCTTTAAAAAGTTTTGAAGGGCGACAAATAACTTTTTATAAATCGTTTTTGCGTTTTCGCTGCAAAGCACGCTTACTTCTTGAATTTCAGCAACATTCCCTGCATAACTCAAGGATCTTTGAACAGCACAAGAAATAAAACCAATTATTTTATTTTTTACTGTTGACACCAAATAGATCGCGTTTTCACTATTGACATTTTGATAAAAAATATCAGCTGCGTTTTGTTTTCTGTCTTTATTAACTTTGTTATCTTCTTTAATTTTAATCATATCGTAAACTTCAGGAAAATCATTTTCCCTTGCTTCTCTTACAATGTTAAGTTTCATAAATTTTGTGGGGTGTGTGGGGTTAAGGAATATTAGTCGGGTAAAAATGGGAAAATTACGGCAATTAAGCCAACAACTAAACAATAAATTGCAAAATAAGTCAGCTTACTGTTCTTCACTAAACTGATCATCCAAGTACAGGCGAACAATCCAGCGATAAATGCAGCTGCAAATCCAATTCCCAATGGTATATAATTATTTATTGAAGTAAGCTCACCACTCAACAAATCTTTGGCAATCTTGCCAAAAATAAGTGGGACAACCATCAAAAAAGAAAATTTTGCGGCTTCGGTTTTATCATTTCCTAAAAGGACTGAAGTTGAAATTGTGGCACCACTTCTTGAAATGCCAGGGAGTATAGCCACAGCCTGAGCAATTCCAATTACTAAAGCATTTGAATAACTCACTTTTTTGAATGTATTTTTAGCTTTATCGGCAAGCCAAAGCAAACCAGCGGTAAAGATCAACATCGCACCGACAAATACAATCCTGCCGGTGAATAACTCTTCAAGGTGGCCCTCTAAAAAAAAGCCAATCAAGGCAGCAGGTATCATGGATATGACAATTTTAAGGGAAAATTTAGTATCTTCATTCCAGCGGAATTGAAAGAGGCCCATGAAAATTTGTAAAACATCCTTTCTGAAAATCACTAATGTGCTCAAAGCGGTTGCAAAATGCAATATTACAGTAAAGAGTAAAGAATCTTCTGGAACAGCACGATCACCAAGAAGTGCCTTTGCAAGTTCTAAATGGCCGCTTGAAGATACTGGCAGAAATTCAGTCAAGCCTTGCACAACACCAAGGATCAACGCATCCAAATAATCCATTATTTCTTCTTATTCGGGTTGAGTAGAATGGCATAAACTTCAATCCCAAAACCTAGAAGGACTAAAAATGGGGCTAATCTAATGCGGCGCCAGCTATAAATGGCTTCATTAAATTTATTGGGATCATCACTTCCACCCCCGGACATCAGTACAAAACCGATGGCAATAACCAGTAGGCCAATGCCCATCGTTATATAATTTTTCTTTTCAAATATAAAATAAGGCTTTATTTTCTCTTCCCTTTTTTCCTGCTTGTGTTTAGCCATTATTTTTAAATTTAATTTCCAAAATTAAATAAACCCGGCGTAGAAACCAAATTTTAATTTTTTAGTGTTGAAATCAATAGTATAATTCGTCCGTTTTAAGGTTCAAAAAGCGCTGGGTTGCAAAAAACGTGCTTATCCAGGTAATTATTATTCCCAGCAAAACCACACCGCCAAAGACGGCACCCAGCAGCACTTTATCTGCAAGTAAATTGAGATCAGGAAAATTTTTATTGAGATAATACATCAATACTGCCAATCCAGCTACAGCGAGCAATGAACCTATAATCCCCAAACGGATGCTCTTCCATATAAATGGGCGCCTGATAAAGCCTTTTGTCGCACCAACCATCTGCATGGTTTTAATAGTAAAACGTTTAGAATAGACTGAAAGACGGATGGAACTATTGATCAACAAAACAGCAATAAAAGTCAAAATGATACTTGAAATCAAAATCCAAAAGCTTATTTTCTGAATGTTTTTGTCCAGTAAAGCAATTAATGGCTGATCGTAAACCACATCATCAACAAAATTTTTCTTGGACAGGTTGTTTGCAATTTCAGCGATTTTATCTTCTGAAACATAGTCGGCTTCAAAGTAAACATCCAGTGAACTCTGAAGTGGGTTTTCGCCAATAAAATTCATGAAATCCTCCCCGATCTGCTCGCTGTAACTTTTAGCAGCTATTTCTTTGGAAACAAAATTTGTTGATTTTGAATAATCAGAAAGTGCCAGGCTTTTCTCCAATTGGTTTATTTCAATTTTTTTAGCACTTTCTTTGAAGTAAACACTCATGGCAATCTGTTCTTTAAAATGATCTGCCACCTTTTTTGTGTTAACCACAAATAACCCCAAAGCCCCGACGAGGAGCAACACCAGAAAAATACTGATTACCACAGAAAAATAAGACGAAATCAATCGCCTTTTTTGATACCGTTCAAAAGAGGTTGCCATATTCAGCAGTTAAAGATGTGGTAAAATTAAAAAAAAGATTGCAGTGTGTTTTATTTCAATGCTTATATTTTTAAGAAGTTTTAGACTTCAACTATTCGGGTTGCACCTTAAATGAAATTGGAAAGTATGATTTTATTGAGCTTTCAGTGAAAAGCAAGCTGTCAAAATAACCGGATTCAATGATAACGCCAATCCTCAAAACCTCACTGCTGCTTGAACGTTTTACTTTTATCAATCAAAAATTGAATAAAATCGAGTTCATTGTCTTTTTTCAGCAATTCTTTTTCAAGGCCGTGGCCTTCCACATAATAGATGAAATTTGGGATTTGATCCTTTTCGATATCCAGATATTCCTGAAAAAAATCATCATTAAAGGCCTGGCGCAAACGTGTTGTCATTTCTTGCGAAGAGAGGTTGCGATCTGATTTATTCTTAAAAATTGCCCGAAAAATATTGGCAAAATTTAGACCATTTTTCAAGATATTACTTTCCATAGAAGCATTTTCAACTTTAGAATACTCATCATCCTCATATCCATTGTCGGGGTCATGGGTGAGCTCTTCAGAGCTCTGCCCAATCGTGGTTATATCTTCCGTGTTGATTTTAGCGACGTCGGCTTGCACGTCACCTGAAAGGTTATAAGGTTTTACAACAACTTCTTCCAGTTCTGTTATACCGCTGTCTTCATCAATTCTCACCGTGAGTTTTTGATTTTTAGTAACGGCTTTGGTGATTTTTATAGTGACAGTTTGAAATTGTACTGAGGAAACCTGCACCTGCTCACCAATGGCCATTGGTAATAAAAACTCACCTTCCCGACCAGTGGTTGTGCCCTGAGCAGTGTTAATATTATAAATATCAATGTTTTCTAAATTAGCACTATCATCATCTATAATAATTTGACCTTTTACCATAACGCGGTCTTCAATTTGGGCATAAGTGCTGGTTAAGGAAAAAAGGAAGAGGATAAATAAATTTTTCATCGGTTTTATTTTAAATCAAATTAACTGTTTTTCTAAAAAAAGCAAACTAATCACTCGGTAAACTTTTGTTAAGATAAGATATTACTTTAAATTTACGCTTAAAAAATGAACTGTATTTTAGCGAGCTCTTCTAAAGTTCACAAAATGGATTATTTAGAACATTTGATCCCCAGTTTAAAAAAATTGTTCAAGGATGTGGAAGAATTAGTTTTTATCCCATTTGCAAGGCCTGGCGGAATTTCCCACACTGAATATACAAAAAAGGCAAAACGAGGGCTTGAACCACTAGACTTGAAAGTGAAAGGCCTGCACGAGTTCAAAGATTATAAAGATGCGGTTGAAGAAGCAGAAGCGATTTTCATCGGTGGTGGAAACACCTTTGTTCTCACCGAAACCCTTCACAAAAGCGATTTGATCGACACCTTGAGAAATGCCGTTAAAGGAGGTACACCATATTTGGGAACTAGCGCTGGCAGCAACGTGGCGGGTCAAAATATAAAAACCACCAATGATATGCCCATAATTTATCCACCGAGTTTTGAAGGCTTAGGCCTTGTTGATTTCAATTTAAACCCGCATTATATTGAACGGGAAGGCGGCGAAACACATCAAGGGGAAACCCGGATCACAAGAATTGAGGAATTTCACAAATATAATTCAATTCCCGTTGTGGGACTACCTGAAAAAGACTGGTTGCTCATTGACGATCAAAATATAATTTTAAAAGGTGCTGAGAATGGGGTCGTTTTTGAACGAAATCAAAGCGAATATACCATCAAAGCAGAAACTTCACTGCAAACATTGAGATAATGGATTATCAGTCTATTTTAAACCAAGTTCAACAAGAGCTTCAAGACAAACCTTCACACGGCCGTGTTCCTGATTATATTCCAGAACTGGCCGAGATTTCGGCCGATAAATTTGGCCTGCACCTGTGCGGGATCAGCGGCAGGAATTTTTTCTTTGGCGATAGTGATGAGTATTTTTCCATTCAAAGTATTTCAAAAGTCTTCTCCCTTGCACTTGCTAAAAAGCACGCCGGGATGAAAATCTGGGACCGTGTGGATGTCGAGCCTTCTGGAAATCATTTTAATTCACTCACCCAACTGGAAAACGAAGGTGGAATTCCCAGAAACCCCTTCATCAATGCCGGATCCTTGGTCATTGCGGATATTTTAATTTCCAAATTTGATAACCCAAAAGAAGAGTTGTTAAACTTTGTGCGCACTTTGACCGATGACGAGGCTATCGATTATGACTTAGACGTGGCAGAATCTGAAATGAAAAATGGTTACCGCAATACCGCACTTGTCAATTATATGAAGGCCTTGGGGAATATTGAAAACGATGTTGATGAAGTCCTGGATTTTTATTTTTTCCAGTGCTCGATTGCAATGACATGCAAACAGCTCGCACAGTCATTTTTGATTTTTGCACAAAAAGGCATGCGCCAGGGGAAAACGATCTTGAAACCATATAATATCAAACGGATGAATGCTTTAATGCAGACTTGCGGATTTTATGATGAAGCTGGTGAGTTCAGTTTTCGCGTAGGTTTACCAGGCAAAAGTGGCGTTGGCGGCGGTATTGTTGCCATTCACCCAGATCAATATTCAGTGGCCGTCTGGAGCCCGCCGCTCAACCCCAATGGCAACTCAGCCAAAGGGATGCGTGCCCTTGAGCGTTTGACCACATTGACAGGTTTTTCAATTTTTTAAAATTTTCAGTTATGCGATCAGTCATTTTAGCTTTGATAATTTGTTTTTTATTTAGTTGTAAAAATGAAAGCCAGGAAAAACAAGTCCTTTCAAAAAAAGAATTGAGCTTAAAACAAGTGAAAGTAATTAAAGGCTTTGACACACCGGAAGCGATTATCTGGAACGCGGAAGAAAAGGTGTTTTATGTGAGTAACAACGCAAAAAACAATCGCGAAATTGAAAATGAAGGCTTTATTTCAAAATTAGGTCCCGATGGAAGTTTTATTGAGAAACATTGGATTGATAGTTTAGCGGAACCAGAAGGAATGGCGATTTTTGATGGTAAATTATTTGTAGCCAGTAAAACTGAACTCCTTTCCATTGATGTATCCAAAGGCGCTATACTTAAAAAATATACTTTAGATAAAAACAATACCGATTTAAACGACCTGGTCAAATACAAAAACTCCCTTCTTATATCTGATGGGAGTTGCAATTGTATTTTTAGACTTAAAAATGATAGTTTGGAAAAAATCTATAACAAGCTCAAAGAACCCGATGGAATGGCTGTTCGCAATGATTCTTTATTCGTGGTCAACAGCAAATCGAGCAGCCTGAATTTTGTGGATTTTGAGAAAAAAACAGATTCTGTGTTAACTGAAAATTTGGGCTTTGCTGATGGCATAACACCCTTTAGAGATGGCTTTTTTGTTTCCGATTGGGAAGGTGGATTATTTTATATCAATTCAAAATGGCAAAGGAAACGCTTGACCGACACTCGAAAAAAACGCATCAATACTTCTGATATCTGGTTCAACCCAAAAACCAATAAATTATATGTGCCAACACTTTATGGAGATAAGATATTGATTTTTAAACCTGAGTTTAAAGCTATTCCAAAACAAACAAAGAGCCAAAAATCGGTTGCCATTTCAGGTTGAAATTTCCGCTAAATTTAAATTGACATATAATAAGTGAATTTAAATGAGATGTTGTCTTCTAATTCTGGGAGGTGATAAGCACCATAGCGATAAGCAAAGCTCAACCCAAAACCCCAGAAAATTTTGTTGATTTCAAAGCCGGACTCTGAGTATCCTTTTTCCAAAGTATTGAAATCAAAACCTTGGTGCCGGTCAATATTATCCATATCACCAATGGCATGGCGTGTTATAAACACCAATTGAGGACGAATCCTTTTAGAGATTTCAAACCGTCTTAAATAATGCTTTATATGCAGGGAAGCCAGTTTACTGCTAAAAAATTCACTAAAATACATCGTTTCAAAACTATGCCGGCCAGCTACAGAAAAACGCTTGACGATGGTCGGCTTCACAGGGTTGTTTGGGTAAGCGTGAAAAGCGTGGGTCAAGGGCAGCTCGCCTAGACCGAGATCGCCTTCCAAACTAAATTCAGTATTATTTTGACTTAACCGGTTGATTGTATATTCAATTTTACCACCGACTTTCGTAAAATTAAAATCACTGTCAAAAACATTGTCAACGGCCTGTGTCATTTGTAAAGTGAAAACGGGATATTTGTCTTTTAATTTAATTGTTTTCTCTGTACTTTTCAAAAAATGACTATTCGGATCCCAACGAATTGCCAGTTTAGCTTCAGAAAGATTATAATTGCTATAATTTTGATCGCCAAGCCTATAACTGTAAGGCTTTGTGTTAGTCTGTCGTATTTCGCTGCGTTTTAATTTAAATTCCGTTTGAAGGCCTGGAAAAAACTGCCGTTGAAGATCGATATCAAAACTTTTATATTTATAGTAAAAATCAATATTGACCAAACGGGGCTCAAAAAGTGTGTAAACTAAAAGGTCTGTGAGAAATGTATATTTTCCCACCTCATAAATATCCTTTGTATAATGGGCCGTCAGCCAAGTGGGTTGTTCTTTATCCAATCTAAACCCACCGCCAAAACTATATTTAAACTTTTTATCTTTAAAACCATATTTCAAATAGGTTTCAATTCGAAAAGTCTCGGAAAATTTGTCATTTGTGCGGCCACCAAAACCGGGTCTTATACCTTCATAATTATTTAACTTTATTAAATAGCGCAAATTGACATCAAAAAAACCAAGCGGAAAATAACCACCTTCAAAATTTTCCCTTATATCTATTTTCCGCTCAAAATTTCCAGCTTTCACCACGCTATCCACATGTTCTGAGGTGAGTCCATCACTTTTAGTAAAAGGAAAGCTTCTATTTTTTTTCCAAAATTGACCTGAACGTTCACTTGCCTTTTCTAAAACCTGAATTTCGTTCTGTGGCAAATCAGTTTTATTCCGGTTAAATTTGAAGTCCTTAAAAGCCGTGGTGATTTTCATAGCTTTAGGGTCTTTAAAATCTTGTTCATCTTGTGACCTTGCCAGACTCCCCAAAGAAAGATTACCACCATAAATTTTAACTCTTTCCCCACCATTTCCGGGTTTGAGCAGTAAAAGGACTTTTTTTGGCAACCAGCTATCCGCTTTTTTATCGTATTCAAAATCCTGATCGATCTCAATTTTAATTGATCGGTCTAATTGAGCTTTTACCCTTTGTAAACCAAAGTTTGAAGAGTCGATGAATAATACCCCCTCTAGGCTCGCTACAGCTTTAGGCCGTTTTGGAATAAAATGGATCAAAAAGGCTGGCCTTTCCCCGTTTGTTTTTCCAATCAGTTCGAATGTATAATTTCGCTTTGCATTTTTACTTAAAGGACTCGCATATTCTTTTCCGAAAATTGTGTAAGCATTTTCATACCAAGAATCTGAATGCATTTTTTTCCTCAGCACTTGATAAACCGGCTTTTTAAATCCCGCCGTTTTTGTACCTAAAACCCTTTGTTTAACACCTTTTTCCTGTGAAAAATTAAATTGAAAAACTTGTTCAGAGAGATAATCGTGGGCTTTACCTTTTGAACTGTCTTCACCGTCTCTTATAAAATCAGTAATTTTTGATGTTTTATCAATAAAAAGCTTGCTATACTTGAGGTAAGAATAATTTTTGTATGCTTTCCTTAGATTTTTTTGGTTCTTTCTGGTCTTGGCCAAAATACCAGTGGCA
>Ga0307967_1000499_pt1 | contig 27217 bp, 26 predicted proteins | sample OrgLakmetagen648_FD_201828 | JGI IMG/M metagenome (GOLD analysis project Ga0307967, IMG submission 201828) | Saline water microbial communities from Organic Lake, Antarctica - #648 | ecosystem: Environmental > Aquatic > Non-marine Saline and Alkaline > Saline | place: Antarctica: Organic Lake... | reverse complement strand
ACAAGCTGACGGATTTATTCAAAAGCGCGCCCGATAGCCTGCGCCCGAACGTGGTGCCTGATCCCGGCGAAGAGGGTGGCACCGCGCCCTGGATGCAGCGCATGCAATCCTTGGCCGAAGTGATGGTGCCGCCAAGTTCGCGGCTGGTGGGCGTGACGCTGGACCGTGCCGGCTTTCGCTATCGCCATGGCTGCGCGGTGCTGGGGTTGGAGCGCCGCAGCCGCATGTTGCGCCGCCGCCCGACGGAGGTTCCGCTTGAAGCCGGCGATATCCTTCTGATCCAAGGCCAGCGCAATGATATCGACGCCCTGCGCGGCAGCCAGGAAGTGGTGTTGATGGAATGGTCGGCGGAGGATCTGCCGCAAACCCATCATGCCAAGCGCGCGACCCTGATTTTCTTCGGCGTGATCGGGGCGGCGGGCAGTGGGCTGGTGCCGACAGAGGTGGCCGCCCTGTGCGGGGCGGCTGCGATGATCCTATCCGGCGCCTTAGGCCTGGACGAGGCGGTGCGCGCGATTGACCGCAAAATCATCATGCTGATCGCCGCCGCCTTGGCGTTGGGGGCGGCGATGCAGGCGACAGGGGGCGCGGACTTCCTGGCCGTGAACCTGTTGGCCCTGTTGGAGGGGGCGTCAAAGTCGGTGGTGCTATCCGCCTTTTTCCTGCTGGTGGCGGTATTGGCGAATATCTTATCGACCAAGGCCACGGCGGTTCTGTTCACGCCCATCGCGGTCGCCGTCGCCCATCATATCGATGCGCCGGTGGAGGCCTTTGCCATCGCCGTCGTCTTCGCTGCCAATTGTTCTTTCGCCAGCCCCGTCGGCTATCAGACGAACCTTTTGGTTATGGCGCCGGGGGGGTATCGTTTCATGGATTTCGTGAAGGCGGGCGCACCGCTTTTGATCGTGTGCTGGATCGCCTTTTCGCTGTTCGCACCAGTGTGGTTTGATTTGTAAGGGCGATTAAGGATGAGGGCGCGATGATGTCGGTGGAGCCGCTTTGGCAGAATGCGTTGGTCGCCTTTCTTGCCTATTTTGCGGCGATTGGCCCGATTGATGTGGCGGCGATCTTTGCCACCATCACCGCCGGCGCAACGCCGCGCCAGCGCCGCGCCATGGCGCTTAAAGGGGTCGCGATCGCGACCGGCATCTTGGTTGCCTTCCTGTTGTTTGGGCCGGCCCTTTTGAAGCATCTGGGGATTTCGCTGGCGGCCTTGCGCACCGCCGGTGGGGTGCTGTTGTTCTTGATTGCGCTGGACATGGTTTTTGCCCGCCATAGCGGCGGCAGTTCCGCCAATGATGAAGAACGCGCAGAGGCGACGGTGAAGGAAGACGTTTCCGTCTTCCCGCTGGCCACCCCGCTGATCGCCGGGCCCGGCGCGATCGGTCTGACCGTTCTGCTGATTGCCGAGCGCGACGGCGAGCCGGTGCGCATCATCGGCGTGGTCTTGGCCTTAGGTGCCATCATGCTGTTGACCTATTGCCTGCTTTTGGGGGCAACGCGGATACAAAAACTGCTGGGCGTGACGGGATTGAATGTGGTGACCCGTGTGGTCGGCGTGCTGCTGGCGGCGCTGGCGGTTCAGTTTGTTTTCGATGGCTTGGCCGGTAGTGGATTGCTGGGGGGCTAGATGACCGCTGGATTTTTCGCCGTTCACCCCCACCTGTTTGAAGGAGAATGGGAGATTTCATGAGCCGAACCGATGATACCGCAGGCGCCAGCGAACGCGTTGTCGCCGAAGCCGAAGTTTTGTCCCCGCCGCGCCCCACGCGCGAAGACGGCGAAAGCCGCCGCGTGGGCGTTGAGATTGAATGTATTGCGTTGAATGTGCGCGAAGGGGCCGATTTGGTGCGCGCGTCATTTGGCGGTGATATCGAAGAACGCGACCCCTATCGCTTTGTGCTGCGCGGGGCGCGGCACGGCGACTTCACGGTCGAACTGGATACGCATTACGCCCACCCTTCGCCCCGCTGGACCAGCGTCGAGGTGGAGGCGGAATGGCTGAAAGGGCTGGTCGGGCTGATACGGGATTTGGACGCCAGCGCCAGCGAATTGATCGGGCAGATGAGCGAAGATTTCGTGCCCATGGAAATCGTCAGCCCCCCGATGCCCTGGACGGCGCTGGGCGAGTTATCGCCGCTTTACCGCTCTATCCGCGATGCAGGTGCGACCGGCACGGATGAAGGCGTGCTTTATGCGCTGGGCATGCATTTGAACCCGGAAGCCGCCTCGCTGGATGTCGATTGGGTCGCCTCGGTCCTAAAAGCCTATGTGTTGATGAGCGATTGGCTGCGCAAAACGATCGATATCGATTTCACCCGCCGTCTGCTGCCCTATATCGACCCGTTCCCCAAGGCCTATGCCCGGAAGGTTCTGGCCCCCGACTATCGCCCCGATATGGCGATGTTGATCGATGATTATCTGGCCGATAATGCGACCCGCAATCGCGAATTGGATATGCTGCCGATCTTTGCGGAAATCGACGAGGCACGGGTACGCCGGGCGGTGAAGGACGACCGGATCAAGGCGCGCCCGGCCTTTCATTATCGCTTGCCCGACACGCGCTTTAACGATGCGGCGGTGGGGCCGGTTGCCGAATGGAACCGGTGGGTGCTGGTCGAACGCTTGGCCGATAATCCGGACGTGCTGCGCGACATGGCGGACGCCTTCCTGGCGCATCACGAGGGCATTGTGCCGGGTGATTGGGTCTCAGCCGAAGGGTGGGCCGAGAAGTCGGAGCGGTTTGTCAGCCATCTGGTGGCGGGTGCACCCGAATGAGGATTTTGGGTGTCCGGCTTTGGCGCAAGAACCGCCCGCTGATCGGGGTCACCGGATCCCGGCGGGGCAGCCTAAGCGCGTGGTATTTCCATAAATTTGCCATTTGGCGGGCCGGGGGGCGGGCCGTGCGCCTGACGCCCCGACGCCTGCCTGCCTTGGATGAGGTCGCGATTAAGCTGGACGGGCTGATCGTCGGCGGCGGGGATGATATCGGACCCGGCCTTTATGGCGGGATTATTGAGCCTGAGGTGCGCCTGGATCCGGAGCGGGACGAGCTGGAATTGCGCCTGCTGGACCTATTCGCGCCGACCGGGCGGCCCGTCTTGGGCGTTTGCCGGGGCGCGCAGATGATCAATGCCCATCTGGGCGGCACCTTGGTCACCGATATCTATGACCATTTTGACGATGTGCCGCGCCTGCGAACGCCGCTTCCGGCCAAGCATGTGACGTTCGAGCCCGACAGCCGCCTGCGCGCCATCCTGGGCCGGAAAGTGTGCAAGGTGAACAGCCTGCATCACCAGGCCGTCGGCGACATCGGGCGCGGCGTCCGGGTCGTCGGGCGCGATCGCTGGGGCGTCGTGCAGGCCATCGAAGGGGTCGGTGACCGCTTCCTAATTGGCGTGCAGTGGCATCCGGAATTCCTGATCTTCACACCCGCCCAACAGCGCCTATATCGCAGCCTGATCAGCGCGTCGTCCGCCGAAACGACCGGCGCGATGCCGGAAGATTTGGAAATGCCCGGCGACGCTGGCCCTGCCGCCACAAACTAGGTGCGTTACGTCGTCCAAACCCGCTAAGGTCGCGCCATGATATATGGCGGGCGAGGCGAAGATGACTCTGGATGAATTAGAGGCGTTGCTGGAGAAGAGCGGCTGGCAAGAGATTTCGCTCTACGCTGTTAAATTGTTGCCTGTATTGGTGGCAACGCATCCAGAACTGCCCTTTTTTCCGGAAAGGGTTTTGTTCACTAAGGTGCGCACGCACACCAAATTGTTTCTCTCTGCCACTTCTAATTGGGATATCCGATACGCGTTTCGGCTTGCCGAACCGGTCGCGTCGAAAGCCTCCATGTCCCTAGAGGCTTTTCGAGTGGCAGAAGATTATCGCTCGGCAGAGCTGATAACTCGCATCGGCTTGGAGCCACATGAACTTCTCGAGGCCCTCAACACCTTTTTTGATGAATTCGAAAATCTTGGACCATCGGGCCTAACCCGCTATCTGCCCCCCGGCTTCAAGGATGCCGCACAGGCGCTGGGCTACAGCTTCTTTCAAACGAAGCCGCGCAAGAACGATCCCGAGACGCCCTTCACTTGGGCCGGATGGTCCATGCGCATCCCGCACCCATCCGATGAAACGGTGAAGCCGGCGGTCGTCCAGCTTTGGTTCAAGACCTCGCCGACCGGTCTAGATTTCGAACGTTGGGGCAATCGGCTGAGGGCTAGAAAATCCCGGCATCTCGCGATTTCGGTGTCGGGCGTGGCAGCGAATTGGTCATCCCGGACCGTGCGCGTCGTCTTCGCGGGGCGTGGTGCAGTCGTGGGGGCCAATTGCCGCTTGGAGGACTTGCCACGCGTGCTTGAAGAGAAAGCCCCGATCTTCTTCGCGCCGCGGGGCGCCGACCTTGATGATGAGGCGCCGGAGGAGGAAAGCGAGCCCGAGAGGCATGTTGAAAACGATCTGGCGCCGCGCGCCGATCACCCGTCGTTGGTCCCGAAGCTGAAGTTCTCGATAATTGCGAAGCGGTTGGTTGAGCAGATCGCGGAAACCGCCGATGCGGGCGAGGGGGACTTGGCGCGACGGACGGTCACGGTCGGCTTGTTCGGGCCCTGGGGGGCCGGAAAGTCGACCATGATCCAGGCCCTGAAGAATACGTTCGACACCGCGTCCAAGGCGGAAGCCGGCGTGCGATACCAAGCCATCGATATCAACGCCTGGCGCATCCCGGCTGGCCGCAACCTGCATGATCACGTGCTATCCGTCGTCATGAAGGAACTGGGCCCCGAGCTGATCCGGCGTAAGGAAGGCTGCGCCAAAATATATGCAAAATTCTTCGACTGGTGCATCAAGAATGGACCGGCGGTCGCCTTCTGGGGGTTCGTCTTGCTGTCGTTCTTTCTGCTGCTGTATTCGCTGCTCAAGCTGGCGATAATCGTCGGGGGTGATCTGATCTCCATGTTTTCTTTCGGCTTGGAGACCGAGGTCGCCAATGCCGCCGACCCAGAATCCGCGACCGATCCCGTTGCCCCCGCTAAGCCGGCACCCACAACCGGCGTTACGCCGCTGATCGCAGGCTTGGCGAGCCTGATTGGCACGGTGGTCGTTCAGAAATCCCAGACCGGCTTGCGCGGGTTTTTTGAGGATCTCTTCCGTCGCTCCACCGCCCATGTCGACCCGCAGGACCGGCTGGAGAAGGCCTATGCCGATATCGCCGAAGCCGGTGTCAGCGCGGACAAGACCCTGGTCTTCTTCATCGACGATCTGGATCGCTGCCCGCCTGAGCGGGTGGGCGACTTCATGGAATCGGTCCATAGCCTGACGACGGCTGGCTGCGTCACCATCTTGGCCTGCGACGAGGCCTATATCGCGGCTGCGTTGAATGCGCGCTATGCCGACGTGGTCCAATCGCATCCCGACGGCGATCGCTTCGGCCATTCCTTCATGGAGAAGATCGTGCAGATCGGCCTGCATGTCCCAAGTCTTGAGCGGGTCATGCTCGCCGATCTGGACATCAAAGTGCCCGTCCCCGATGGCGTGGGTGTGGGCGACAGGCAGGATGGCGCCGTCGGGACGGCCACCGATGCCGATGCCGATGCCGATAGGGGCGAAGGGATCAAGGTCTCAGCCGGCGCGGAAAAGGACCTGCCGTTCGAGGTGGAAGAACTGCTGCCGCAGGGCCCGCCGATCCCGATCAGCGAGACGGTCGGCGAGATCATCGGCCGGCATGTGGAGGCGCTGGGCCTGACCCCGCGCACGGTGGTCGCGGTCTCCAACACGATCAGGCTCTACCTCAACATCGCGCTCGATCTGGGCTTTTTGGACAGTCGTGATGCGGTGGGCGCGCGGCGGCTGGCGGCCTTCATCTTCGCCGACCGCATTGATCGGCAATGGTTGGACGCCTATCGCATCGGCGGGGAGGAGCCGGAGCGCTACGCCGAAAGGGCCCGGCAGGCCCCGCTTTTCGCCCACAAGAGCGTCCGCGATGACCTGGAGAAGCGGATGGTCGAGGGTGGGGAGGCATTGGCCCCGCTTTACCGCCTGACCGGGCGTCAGCCGCGCGCGCTGGACGTCGCTTTGACCCCCGCCGCCTCCTGAACGGCACCCCTGGACGCCCTATGCGACCAAAAGAGCGTTGATTTGGGCGGGATCGGGGCATAGCTTCCACGCACCTCAGAAAATGTTCTGTTCGACCGATGCGCGCCGCTTCAAGGCGCGAGGGAGTTTTTAATCCATGGCTGCCGACGTGACGCGTCCCGATGTTCGCCCCGACTGCCCGAATTTTTCCTCCGGCCCCTGCGCCAAGCGACCGGGCTGGTCGCCGGATGCGTTAAGTGACGCGCTGGTCGGGCGCTCCCACCGCTCCGGTCCGGGGAAGAAAAAGCTGGCGGAGTTGATTGATCGCACGCGCGATGTGCTGGGTATCCCCAAGGGTTATCGCATCGGGATTGTGCCGGCCTCCGACACGGGCGCGGTGGAAATGGCGATGTGGTCGATGTTGGGCCCGCGCGGCGTCGATATGCTTGCCTGGGAAAGCTTCGGCGCCGGCTGGGTGACGGATGTGGTTAAGCAGTTGAAGCTGGATGACTGCCGCGTGATTGAGGCGGATTACGGCCACCTGCCCGATCTGTCCAAAGTGGGCGCAGATCGCGATATCGTCTTCACCTGGAACGGCACGACCAGCGGCGTGCGGGTGCCTGACGGCGATTGGATTGCGGACGACCGCGACGGCCTGACGATTTGCGATGCGACGTCGGCTGCCTTCGCGATGCCGCTGCCTTGGGATAAGTTGGATGTGGTCACCTGGTCCTGGCAAAAGGTGTTGGGCGGTGAAGGCGCGCACGGCATGTTGGTGTTAAGCCCGCGCGCGGTCGAGCGGCTGGAGAGCTACACCCCCCCGCATCCCCTTCCGAAGCTGTTCCGCATGACCAAAGGCGGCGCCCTGAACGAAGGCATTTGGAAGGGGGAGACCATCAACACCCCCTCCATGTTGGCGGTTGAGGATTGCTTGGATGCGCTGAAATGGGCGGAAAGCCTAGGCGGTTTGGACGCGCTGATCGCACGCTCCCAAGGCAACTTGGCGGCGGTCGAAGATTGGGTCGAAGCGCGCGATTGGGTTGAATTTTTGGCCCTAGATCCGGGCACACGCTCCTCCACCTCGATCTGTTTGACGCTGTCGGATGCCTGCCCCTTGCAGGGCGCGGCCCGCGATAGCGCGCCGAAGGCGATGGCAAAGATGCTGGATGATGAAGGCGTCGCCTATGATATCAACGGCTATCGCGATGCGCCGCCGGGCTTGCGCCTGTGGGGTGGGGCGACGGTTGAACGCAGCGATATGGAAGCACTGATGCCCTGGATCGACTGGGCCTATGAGCAGATTGCTTGAGCTATGAAAGACGATAAAGCCATGCCGAAAGTTCTGATTTCCGACAAGCTAAGCCAGCGCGCGATCGATGTGTTTGAGCGCTGCGGCATTGAGGTTGATTTCAAACCGGGCCTGCCGGCGGATGAGTTGGTGTCGATCATCGCCAACTATGACGGCCTTGCCATCCGATCCGCCAGCAAGGTGACGCAGGCGGTTCTGGAGGCTGGAAAAGACCGGCTGAAGGTGGTCGGGCGCGCCGGGATCGGCGTCGATAACGTCGATATGGATGCGGCCACCGCGGCCGGCGTTGTGGTGATGAACACGCCCTTTGGCAATTCCATCACCACGGCCGAACATGCGATTGCGATGATGATGGCCTGCGCGCGGCAAATTCCGGCTGCCGATGCCTCCACCCAGGCGGGCAAGTGGGAAAAATCCCGCTTCATGGGCTCGGAACTTTACGGCAAGACATTGGGCCTGGTTGGGGTGGGCAATATCGGCTCCATCGTCGCCGACCGCGCGCAAGGCTTGAAGATGAAGGTGGCCGCTTACGACCCCTTCTTGTCGGATGAACGCGCCAAGGCGATGGGGGTGGAGAAGGTTGAGTTTGACGCCCTGCTGGCGAAGGCGGATTTCATCACCGTGCACACGCCGCTGACGGAGGCGACGCGCGGCCTGATCGGCGCAGAGGCGCTGGCCAAGTGCAAGGCGGGTGTGCGCATCATCAATTGCGCGCGCGGTGGTATTGTGGACGAGCAGGCGCTGGCCGACGCGCTGGATTCCGGTCATGTCGCGGGCGCTGCCTTCGATGTGTTTGTGGACGAGCCGGCGCGCGAAAATCTGCTGTTCGGGCGCGCCAACGTCGTCTGTACACCGCATTTGGGGGCCGCCACCGAAGAGGCGCAGGAAAATGTCGCCGTTCAGGTGGCCGAACAGATGGCCGACTATTTGCTGACGGGGGCTATCACCAACGCGCTCAACATGCCCTCGATCTCAGCCGAAGATGCGCCGCGCTTGAAGCCCTACATGAAGCTTGCCTGCCAGTTGGGCTCCTTCGCCGGTCAGGTGACGGAGACGGGCTTGAAGTCGGTGACGATCGAATTCGAAGGGGCGGTGGCAAAGCTGAACCACAAACCCCTGGTGCAGGCCGCGCTGGCGGAGTTGATGAAGCCCTTCTCCGACACGGTCAATATGGTCAATGCGCCGATTTTCGCGCGCGATCGTGGCATCGATGTGTCTGAGACGGTGCATGAGCGTCCCGGCAACTATAACACCCTGATCCGCCTGACGGTGGAGACGGAGCGCTTCACGCGTTCAATCGCCGGCACGTTGTTCGGCGGCGACATGCCGCGCCTGGTGTCGATCAAGGATATCGCGATCGAGGCCGAATTGACCGACCATATGCTCTACATCACCAACAAGGACCAACCCGGTCTGATCGGCGGGCTTGGCACGATTTTGGGGGATGCGGGCATCAATGTCGCGACTTTCCATCTGGGTCGCCATTCGGTGGGGGGCGACGCGATTGCCTTGATCGCAACCGATGGCGCGGTTGAAGGGGCGGTTTTGGATAAGATCAAAGCCTTGCCCCAGGTGTTGCAGGCAAAGCCGCTGCGGTTTTAAGGCAGCCCCGATATCGGGGCTGCGCGCGCATTAAACGTGATCGGTGCGTGCGCGCTTTGTGATCACCCCACCCCTACCAAGAGTGCCCGAAGTCGCGTAGGCTGCGCCCGACCCGATAATTTTGTCCGAAGGAGCCCGCATAATGCAGGGGATGGACGATCCGCGCGGCGCCCCGCTTAGCACCGCCGACCCGCTGAATATGGAAGCGCTTGAGCGCGCGCATGCGATGGCGCTGGGCTTTGAAGGTGATCCGATCGCAGAGATTGATGCCGCGCTGGCCCGTGCCCCTGATTTCGTCATGGGCCATTTGTTCAAGGCCGGCATGCTGACCCAGGCGATGGAGACGCGGATCTATGCCGATATGCTCGCCGCCCTAGAAAAGGCGGAGGCCCTGGCCGATAAAGCCAATGAGCGTGAGCGCGGCCACATGACGGCCATCCGCGCCTGGGTCGAAGGCGATTTCACCGGCGCCTGCGCGGCCTGGGACCGGGTGTTGGTCGACCATCCGCGTGATCTTCTGGCGCTGCAATTGGCGCATCTAGGCGATGTGCTTTTGGGCGATACGGTCAATCAGCGCGACCGGGTCGCACGCATTTTGCCGGAATGGCATGAAGGCGTTCCGGGCTATGGCTGGGTTTTGGGGTTCTACAGCTTCGGTTTGGAAGAAAACCGCGATTTCGGCATGGCCGAAGAAATGGGCCGCCGGGCGGTTGCCATCAATCCAAAGGACCCCTACGCCATCCACGCGGTGGCCCACGTGCATGAGATGACGGGCCGCCAGGAAGGTGGCATCTGGTGGATGACCAGCAGGCAGAATGATTGGGCGCCGGGCAATTTCGCCAATCATCTGTGGTGGCACTTATCGCTATTCCATCTCGATGTCGGTGATGTGGATCGGGTTTTAGAGATTTACGACGCCCATTTGCGCGGTGGTCCGGGGGCGGAGAATAAATATCAAGAGCTGGATTCGGCCTCCCTGCTGTGGCGGCTGTCGTTGCTGGGCTATGATGTCGGCAATCGGTGGAGCGAGCTTGCCGATAAGTGGGCGCCGTCCGCGACCGATAGCCTTTATGCCTTCAACGACGTGCATGCGATGATGACCTTCGTCGCCGACGGTCGCGATGATTTGGCCGCCCAGGTGCTCAGCGCAAACGAGCGTCACGTCCAAGGCGGCATGGATGACAATGTCGCCATGACCCGCGAAGTGGGCTTGCCCTTTTGCCGGGCGCAGCAGGCCTTCGCCAAGGGTAATTATGACGAGGCGGTGGACCGCCTGCTGCCAATCCGTCATTTGACCCACAAATTGGGCGGCAGTCACGCGCAGCGCGACGTCATCGTCATGACCTTGATTGAGGCTGCTTTGCGTGCCGGAAAATGCCGCCTTGCCCGCACCCTCATCAACGAGCGAATCGCGTTGAAGCCGACCAGCCCGCAAAGCTGGAAAATGCTGGCCCGCGCGCGCGACGGTGCCGGTGACAAGGGGGGTGCCCGCAAAGCCCAGGCGCGCGCCGCCAGCTTGTTTGTGGAGGGTGCCAGCGCAGGCTAGAATCGCAGGCTAAGTTTGTGGCCGAAACCTTGCCCCGGCCCCCGAAACGCGCTAGGCACCGATGCTTTTTCGGGGCTGGACTTACCCACAAGCGAAGGAACGGACAAGATCCATGCGCGCGGACGCGACGAACTCTTTATTGCCGGACGGGTTGCGGGACGTTTTGCCGCCGGCGGCGGCACATGAATCCGCCGTCCTGCGCGGCTTGTTGGATCATTTCCACGCCCAAAGTTTCCAGCGCGTCGACCCGCCCTTGGTGGAGTTTGAGGACAGCTTATTGAGCGGTCCGGGCGCGGCGACGGCGGCCCATACCTTCCGTCTGATGGATCCGGTCAGCCAGCGCATGATGGGCGTGCGCGCCGATATGACGGTGCAGGTTGCCCGCATTGCGGTCAGTCGCCTGGCCAAGCAGCCGCGCCCGTTGCGCCTAAGCTATGCGGGCCAAACCTTGCGCGTGCGTGGCGCGCAATTGCGGCCCGAACGCCAAGTGACCCAGGCGGGGTGCGAGATCATCGGCGCCACAAGCCCGGCGGCGGATGCGGAAGTGATCGCGCTGGCGGCGAATGCCTTGTCGGCGACGGGCGTGACGGGGCTGTCGGTTGATATCGCGCTGCCGACCTTGGCGCCGCAGCTGTTTGAGGCGTTGGCGTTGGATGGGCAAACCCGGGCCAATGCCCGCGCAGCCCTTGATCGGCGGGACGCAGCCGCGATTCGCGATTTGGGCGGTGAGGCCGCGCGGCTTTTCGGCGCTTTGCTGGATGCGTCCGGGCGTGCGGACGGCGCGCTCAGCGCCTTGCAGGCGATCGACGGTCTGCCCAGTGACGGCGCGGCAGAAATCGCGCGCTTAAGCGCGGTGTTGCCCCGATTGGCGGCCAGTGTGCCGGACCTTGCCGTGACCGTTGATGCGGTGGAGCGGCGCGGCTTCGAATATCAATCCGGCCTTAGCTTCACGCTTTTCGCCAAGGGGGTTCGTGGGGAACTGGGGCGCGGCGGGCGTTATCACGCCGGCGCCGGCATAAAGGGCCCGGATGATGCGGGCGAGCCGGCGACTGGCTTCTCCCTCTATCTGGATTCCGTGATGCGCGGCGTGCCAGGGGCTAGGGCAGAACAACGTTGCTTCCTGCCAAGTGACCACGACCCGGAATCCGGGCGTCGCTTGCGGGCGGCTGGATGGATAACGCTTGCCGGATTGGAGCCGGTGGGCGATATCGCTGCGGAGGCCAAGCGCCTTGGCTGCACGCACTTTATCAATACGGCGGACGGCGAGCATGCCGTGCCGCATAGGATTCCCTGATCCGGTGGGTGATCCGGTGGGCCAGTCTTAGATAAAAGGACGAACTTCGCATGACCAATGTGGTGGTGATCGGCTCCCAGTGGGGGGACGAGGGCAAAGGCAAGATTGTTGATTGGCTGTCTGAACGCGCCGATATCGTCGTGCGCTATCAGGGTGGTCATAATGCCGGCCACACGCTGGTCATCGGCGAGAAGGTGTTCAAACTAAGCCTGCTTCCCTCAGGCGTGGTGCGCCCTGGTAAGCTGGGCGTGATCGGCAACGGTGTTGTGGTCGACCCCTGGGCGTTGGTTGAGGAAATGGAACGTATCCGCGCGCAAGGCGTCGTGATCGATCCCTCCAGCCTTGTGATTGCGGAAAATGCGTCCCTGATCTTGCCGGTGCACCGGGCGCTTGATCGGGCGCGCGAACTGGCCCGTGGGGCAGAAAAGATCGGCACCACCGGGCGCGGCATCGGGCCGGCCTATGAGGATAAGGTCGGGCGTCGCGCCATCCGGGTATGCGATTTGGCTGACCCGGATCAACTGCGCAAACGTGTCGACAACCTGCTGGTGCATCACAATGCGCTGCTTAAAGGCTTAGGCGACGAGCCCGTCTCGGCGGAAGAGCTGGTCCGGGATCTTGAGGCCATCGCGCCGCAAATCCTGCCCTATGCTGGTGTTGCCTGGCAGATTTTGAACGACGCCAAACGCGCGGGTAAGCGCGTGCTGTATGAAGGCGCGCAGGGTGTCATGCTGGATGTCGATCACGGCACCTACCCCTATGTCACCTCGTCCAACACCGGGCCGGGCCAGGCTGCCAGCGGCAGCGGCAGCGGGCCGAAGTCGATTGGCTATGTGTTGGGCATCACCAAGGCCTACACGACCCGCGTTGGCAGCGGCCCCTTCCCGACCGAGCAGGAAAATGAGGTTGGCCGCATCTTAGGCGAACGCGGGCGCGAGTTCGGAACCGTCACGGGGCGCGCGCGGCGCTGCGGCTGGTTCGATGCGACCTTGGTGCGCCAGGCCATGAAGGTCGCCGGTGTAGATGGCATCGCGTTGACCAAGCTGGATGTGCTGGACGGTCTGGACGAGATTAAGATCGGCATCGGCTATGACATCGACGGTCGGCGCTATGACCATCTGCCGGCGTCTGAGGCGCTTCAGGCCCGCGCCCAGCCGGTTTACGAGACCATGGCGGGCTGGCAGGAAAGCACCTATGGCGCGCGGCGTTGGGCGGATTTGCCGGCGACTGCGATCAAATATATTCGACGGATTGAAGAATTGATCGAAACCCCGGTGGCCCTGCTGTCCACCAGTCCCGATCGGGACGATACGATCCGCGTGCGCGACCCGTTTGAGGATTGATCGACCTCCCCCTTTTAAGCACGCCTCTGCGCTGGTGATTGGCCCGAATCATGCTAGCGTGATGTCCTAAAATGGGCGCGCGCAGGGGCGCGGATGGATCATGCCGGGATTTGGCAGGGTTTGTTCGGCCCTGGGCGCTATTGGCCGGGCTTCGTCCGGCCCACCGGCTGGGACGACAGGCATGGCGCTGAAAGTCAGTGGCGGCTTTGGTGAAGAGGAGGAAACCGGTTCATCCGGTTCCCTGATCATCAAGGACCGCTTTCAGATCCACCCCGATCAGCTTTTATCTGAGCTCGACAGCGCGCCGGCCGTTGCGGTGCATGTGACGCATTTGCGCGACAGTTCGCGCAAGCTTTACGGTCTGGTGTGTGATCCGAAGCTGCCGCCGCGTCTGGATATCGTCTCGACCGTGCACCGTGTCGACTACCGGAATCTGCAACGTGTCGTCGACTGGGGGGTGATCGATTGGCCGCCTGAGTCACGGCGCTGCCCGGTCGTGATTATGGAGCGACCGGCAGGGCCGCGCATTTTCGCCACGCCAACAGATGAAATCGCACCGATCACGGAAGAAGCCGTGACGCGCATGTTCATAACCCCGGCGGTCAATATCCTGCGTGATTTACATGGCTTGGGCGTCCATCACCGAAATATCCGGCCCGAAAATCTGTTCTATCTGGACGCTGATAAGGCCGAGCTTTGCATCGGCGAATGCTTCACCGCCCAGCCCGGCACAAATCAGCCGGCGGCCTACGAGACCCTGGAATGCGCCTTGGCCGCCCCTGCCGGACGCGGTGAGGGCAGCGCGGAGAATGATCTGTACGCCCTCGGTGCCGTTGTGGTTGCCCTTCTGACCGGCAAGATTCCGCTTGCCGGGAAAACCGATGAAGAGGTGATCACCCATCGTTTGACCGTTGGATCCTATGCGTCCTTGATCCAGCATCAGCGCATCTCCTTGACGATGATGGAGCCGCTGCGCGGCTTGCTGAACGATGATCCGAAGGAGCGTTGGACGCTTGAGGACCTGGAGCTTTGGCTGAACGGGCGCCGGCTTTCGCCCAAACAGCAGGTCATGCCCACCAAGGCCTCGCGTGGTTTTACCTTTGGGGGGCGGGATTATTTCACCGCCCGTGAGCTGGCGCATGCGTTGCACCGCAATTGGGACGCAGCCGGACCGCCGATTAAAGATGGAACGCTCGATACCTGGTTACGCCGCTCGCTAAGTGAGGATGACCGGATCGAGGCCGTTAATGAGGCCAAAATCAGCCTGGGCGATGCGGAGGGGGATGACAAGTTAATCGCCCGCGTTTTGATCGGCCTTGACCCAGAGGGGCCGATCCGGCTGCGCGATTTGTCCGCGACGCTGGAAGGGATGGGCTCTTTTGTCGGCATGCATTCACAGGATGCGACAGCGCGCAATTTGTTCGCCAAAGCCAATGCGATGGGGTTGCCCAATTTCTGGCTTGAGCAGCAGCGTAAGGTCGACCCCAATCTTCTGCGGTTTTTGACCCGGCTTGATAAAGCCAAAATGGTGATGAACCAGCAGGCTTTGGGCGCTGGCATTGAGCGTGTCGCCTACGACTTGAACCCCAATTTACCCTGCCTAGCGGATATGTTCGAACGCGATTATGTCGCCACGATAGAGCATCTGATACCGGCTTATGAACGCCTAGCGCAGGCGGCGGAAGCGGGCGGTGAGCCCGTGCCGCGTCGCCTAATCGACCGCCAGGTGGCCGCCTATATCGGTGCCCACTACAAGCGACCCAGCAACGCTGATTTGCGCGATGTCGAGCGCGAGGGGGATGAGCCGACCGGTCTGATTGCGCAAATCCGTCTCTTGGCGAGTATCCAGGACTTCGTCCACAAAAAGGGTGAATTCTCGGCTCTTAGCAGGTTAGCCGCCGGCATCTTGGAGCCGTCGATCGAACGCTTTCATAGCCGGGAACGCCGCAAGAAGGTGCGGGAGCGTTTGCGGAAGGCATCGAAAGGGGGCCGCCTCAGCGAACTGCTGGCGGTGGTGGACGATCAGGACGAAGTCTCGAGCGATCAACGTAATTTCGACGGGGCGGTGCGTGACTATGCGCGCTCGGTTAAGGAAACAATTTCCGTCAAACGCGATATCAAAAACCGCACGCTGCTGGCGCGTGAGGTTGGCGGACAGCTCTCCAGCACCTTCTCCGCCTTGGGCGCGACCCTATCGGCGCTGATCACCTTCATTGTGTGGTGGTTCTGATGGCGAGGGCTGCAAAGAAAAGCAAAGCGGGGCCGGCCAAAGGGGGCAAGCTGGCGAAAGGCAAGCAGGGGCTGGCGCTGTTCATCGCCATCATTTTGGTCGTCTTGTTCTTCGACAGCGTAATCGTGTTGGCCGCGGGCATGATCCCGACCGGCGTTGCCTATATGACCGACCGATCGCGGCGCAAACATGCGGCGCGCACGGTGGCTTGGATGAACTTGGCGGGCTGCCTGATTGTCATTTTGGATCTGTGGACGGGGGGCGGGTCGGTCGAACGGGCGGTCGAACTGCTGTCCGAGCCGGTAAATTGGCTCTTCATGTTTGGCTCAGCGGGCTTCGGTTGGGTGATCTATTTCATGTTGCCGCCCATCGTCAGCGGCTATTTGACCCTGTCGCAGGAATTGAAACTGAAAGAATTGGCGAAAAAGCAGAAGAGCTTGGAAAAGGAATGGGGCAAGGATGTGCGCAAATCCTCGCCGCTCGATGAACTGGAAGTGGTTGAGGAAGAAATTGCGGAGGCCGCACGCGAGGCTGAACGCCGCGCGCGTCGGCAAAACGACGGCAAGACGACCGGTGGTCCCGGTGCCCCCCCGGGTGTGGATGATGAGGATTTCGACGAGGATCTGTCCGACACGCCGGCCGGCCGCCCGATTGCCGGGCGAGCCGCGCCAGCCGCGCCGAATGAAGACGAAAAGGTCGAATAGGCTCACAACCGCTAAAGGTCGCGGGCCCTTCGACGAGCAAATGACGGCGATCTAGGCGCTTTGCAGATGGCGCTCGACGGCGAGGTTGCGCATCGCCTTTTGCAGCTTTTCGAACGCGCGCACTTCGATTTGGCGCACACGCTCGCGGCTGATGTCATATTCTTGGCTCAGTTCTTCAAGCGTCTTGGGCTCGTCCTGAAGGCGACGTTCATTCAATATGCGCCGCTCGCGATCATTCAGGCCCTTCATCGCCTCTTCCAGCATTTCGCGCCGGATCGATAACTCCTCGGAATCGGCGATCATGGTCTCGTGGCTTTCGGAATCATCTTCCAGCCAATCCTGCCATTCACCTTCCCCGTCAGCGCGCAAGGGCGCATTCAGCGAATTATCGCCGCCCGCCAAACGCCGGTTCATGGAGACCACATCCTGCTCCGGCACGTCCAATTCGTCGGAGATATGCTTCACATTCTCCGGCGACAGATCGCCCTCTTCAAAGGCTTGCAAGCGCCCTTTGATTTTTCGCAGGTTGAAGAACAGCTTCTTCTGCGCGGCGGTCGTGCCCATTTTGACCAGCGACCAGCTGTGCAGGATATATTCCTGGATGGCAGCGCGAATCCACCACATGGCATAGGTTGCCAAGCGGAAGCCGCGCTCCGGATCGAAGCGTTTGACCGCCTGCATCATGCCCACATTGCCTTCGGAGATCAGTTCAGCCACCGGCAGGCCATAGCCGCGATAGCCCATCGCGATTTTCGCGACCAGCCGCAGATGGCTCGTCACCAGCTTATGGGCCGCATCGCGGTCGTCATGCTCCCGCCAGCTTTTGGCGAGCATGTATTCCTCGTTCGGCTCCAGCATCGGGAACTTCCGAATCTCATCCAGATAGCGCTGAAGGTTGCCTTCTGGTGTCAGTGTCGGAATGTTCTTCGTGGAATTCGTCATGCGGGTGGTCTCTCCCTGGACCCAAGAAGGGGGGTCGGTGCGTGCGTCGAACAGCCATTATAAATGGGGGTTTTAGGCCCAATCTTCAAGTATAACGGCGCGGCACCAAGCTTTCAGCGCCCAGGCGACACTCAATACCCCAATCATGGTCGTTTTATGACAGGGCTGGCTGTCTGATATAACTCGTTGATTCAGCTATGTTTTAGAAAGGCCGTCGATCAATTCTTCCATATCGGCGGGCAGCGGGCTTTCAAAATGCATCGCCTCGCCGGTGGCGGGGTGGTCGAAATCCAAGGCGGCGGCATGCAGGGCCTGACGCTGAAAGGCCTCTAGCGCCGCGCGTCCGGCGTCGGACAGTTTGGCCCGACGCGCGCTTGTGATCTTACCGTATAGGGGATCGCCCAGAAGCGGATGACCGATATGGGTTAGATGCACCCGGATTTGGTGGGTGCGCCCGGTTTCCAACTGGCAGGTAATTAGGCTTGCCCCCAGCCCTAGCCGTTGGCTTAGGCGGTAATGGGTGATCGCATGCTTGCCCGGCCCGGTCCCGCCCCGGACGGCGCCGACAACGGCCATGCGTTTACGCTGGCGCGGGTCGCGACCGATGGCGGCGTCGATCACATCCTCCGCCGGGCTGGGCGTGCCCCAGCAGATGGCCTGATAGACCCGCCCGGCAGTGTGGGCTGCGAATTGCGCGCTAAGACCCGCATGGGCGGCATCGGTCTTGGCGCAGACGATCAGGCCGCTGGTGTCCTTATCCAGCCGATGCACGATGCCGGGGCGCGCCACCCCGCCGATGCCCGACAGGCTGCCCGCGCAATGGGCCAGCAGCGCATTGACCAAGGTTCCGTCATAGCTGCCCGGCGCCGGATGCACGGCCATGCCGGTCGGTTTGTCGATGACGATTAGGTGGGCATCTTCATAGACCACGCTGAGCGCGATGGCCTGCGGTTGCGGCGTTGCCTCAACCGGTGGCGGCAGCGTCACAATGAAGCGCGAGCCGGGTTTGACCGCCGTTTTCGGCTCGTCTACCGTTTGCCCGTCCACTTGGATGGATCCATTAAGGATCAAGGCCTTGATCCGACTACGAGAGATATCGGGAAACTGCTCGGCAAGCCATCGATCGCAGCGCGCGCCCTCGGCGTCCTCCGGCACCACCGCCTCGTGGACGGTGATATCGGGATCGGCGCCCTCAAGTAGCGGGTCAATGTCTGGCAGGCTGTCCGCCTCATCATCACTCATCGCGCCCTCCGGAAAAGCGGGCACGACAGAAGGAGACGCTCCGCCATGCAGGGTTTAAAAGTCGCGGTCGTTGGCATGGGCGTTCTGCTCATCGTTGGGGTGTGCGCCTTGGTGTACGCGATTGTCGCAGGCGCGGGCAAGGACGCTGCGCCCGGGGGACTGGCTGCCGGTGTGGCTTCTGGGCTTGCGGTTGCTGCCCCCGGTGGGGGTGAACTGATCTCCGTGGCGCCGGATGGCGATCGCCTTTTCCTGCATTTCAAGCAGGAGCAGGGTGCCCAAATCTTAATTTTGGATCTGCGAAGCGGTGACGTGCTGGGCGAAATTGATGTGAGCGCCCCCTGATGCGGGCGTCCCCTTGGTGAAAGAGGCGTGAAGCGCGATGAACTTCTGCTCCGATAATGTAACCGGTGCGGCGCCGGAAATCCTGTCGCATATGATGGCCGTCAATGACGAGCCCTACATGCCCTATGGCGCGGACCCCGTGACCGCGCGGGTGGAGGGCCTTTTGGCCACCGTCTTCGAACGCGCCCCGGACACCTTACGCAGTTTCCCCGTGGCGACCGGCACGGCGGCTAATGCGCTGTGCCTGGCGAGTGTCACGCCGCCCTATGGCGCGGTTTTTTGTCACCGCGACGCGCACATCAATGTGGATGAATGCGGCGCTCCGGAACTGTTCACGGGCGGCGCGAAGCTGATCACCCTTGAGGGCGCGCAAGCGAAACTCGACCCCGATGGCCTGGCCCAGGCGTTAGCGGATGCGGGTGCGGGCGATGTGCATCACGTGCAGCCGGCCTGCGTTTCCGTCACCCAAGTGACCGAGGCCGGTGCGGTCTATACGCCCCAAGAGATAGCGGCCATCGCACAGGTGACCCATGATCATGGGTTGCTGTTGCATATGGACGGCGCGCGCTTCGCCAACGCCTTGGTAGCCCTTGATTGCACGGCAGCCGAGATGACCTGGAAAGCCGGCGTCGATATGCTGAGCTTTGGGGCTACCAAAAACGGGGCCCTGGCGGCGGAGGCGGCGATTTTCTTCCGACCCGATCTGGCCGACAGCTTCGCCTTCCGGCGTAAGCGCGCAGGCCATCTTTTTTCCAAGATGCGTTTCCTCTCCGCCCAGTTGGAGGCCTATTTGACGGGCGATCTATGGCTTGAAAATGCGCGCCACGCCAACGCCATGGCCCAACGCCTCGCCACCGGGTTAGCGGCGGCGGACGGGCCGCGCCTCGCCGGGGCGGTCGCGGCCAATGAGTTGTTCGTGCATTTGCCCGACGCGCTGGTGGCGGGCTTGCAGCGTGCCGGCTTCCAATTTTATCCCTGGGGGGCCTTGGGCAAAGACTGCTACCGCTTTGTCACCGCCTGGAGCACGGCACCCGACGATGTCGACCTGCTGATCGAAACTGCCCAGGCCAGCGCGGGCGGGGCCAACGCGGGCGGGGCCAGCGCGGGGGCTTAAGGAATTACCTTGCTGGCCTGTCAGCGATTGGGTAGAAACCGCGTCTCTCGGCGGCCTCGTTCATCTGCTGCCGGGTTGGCCTATGCTCCCTTCGTCTAGTGGCCTAGGACGCTGCCCTCTCACGGCGGAAACAGGGGTTCGAGTCCCCTAGGGAGCGCCACAGCCTTTTTAAGCATTTGAAATCGATAAAAATTAAGTCGTTCAAAATATTATAGCGTGCCCCTGTTACAAAAGGGGTCTTCAAACCCGCCATCATACCGATCCAAACAAAACCGGCTAACAAATGGCCAGAACCGGGACTTCGGCTTACGTGTCGGGCTCTCAGGGGAATGGGGCAGCACCAAAGGCCGGTTAATCCAGCGTTGCGGTCATCTTCCGGGTGCTTGTGGGATCGGCGTGATGGCCCGGTTGTGGTCAGAACCCTAACCTGGGCAACGGTGCGGTTCAGTTAGAGCAGACTTTTTCCGTCCCCTTGCGTCTTTTCATCGCAACGCAGAATAGCACACCAAATAGCAGCCCCCAAAGTGCCGACCCGAGGTTGAAGAATGACATGCCCGACGCCGTCACAACAAATGTGATCATTGCGGCTTCCCGCGTGTCTGGTTCCTCAAGGGACGATGTGAGGCTGGAGATAAGGGTTCCAAATAATGCGAGCCCTGCGAGTGACGTTAAGAGTTGCCCTGGCAATTGCGTTAACAATGAAATGACCGATACGCCAAAAAGCCCAATGATGATGTATCCGATCCCGCAAACGACGCCGGAAACATAGCGTCTTGATGGGGTTTCATGACATTCGGAGCCCGCACACATTGCGCCGATAATTGCGGCCGGGTTTATGCCTGGCGATCCAAATAGCGATAGCGGTACAGAGACCAATCCACAGACGCCTACCACCTGCTTCGCAGAAACATCAAAGCCCTCATTTCGCAGAATATGGAGGCCCGTTGCGTTTTGAGTGAGAGCGAGTAAAAAAAGCGGTACGCCAAGACCGAAAAGAGATGCACTTGAGAAACTGGGTAGGGTCATTTCAGGCGATACCAGTCGGACACCGGCATAGGGTGCGTTCGCGCTAAGGTCTGGAATCACCAGGACCAAACCAGTCACCAGGGCAAGGGCAACCGCATATCGGGGCGCGTATTTGCGAAAAATCACATAGGCAATTACGACAGGTAGAATAGTGGTTGGGATCGCTTCCAAAGATTGAAAGACTTTTGTGCAAAAGCTCAGCAATACGCCCGCGATCATCGCTGACATAAGGCTCTGCGGCAGGAGCAACATCAGTTTTGTAAACAACCCCGTATAAGCCAACAGGGTCACTAGAATCGAAAGCACTAGATAGCATGCAATCGCTTCACCGTATGAATACTGGGTCAGCGTAAAGATCAAAACGACAACGCTGGGGGTAGACCAAGCGCCTATTACAGGCACTTTGTAGCGAAGGCTAAGCCACAGACCCGATAGGCCGCCTCCGACAGAAACCGCGAAAATCCAGGTTGATAGAAGACTCTGCGATAGCTGCCCGGCACTCGCGGCCTCGACGACGATTAGCACCGGGCCCGTGTATGTGGCTAAGATAGCAATCACGCCTGCAACCGCTGCGGATATGGAAAAATCATGTCTTAGGCGTTGGATCATCGTGTTCTCCATCCTCGTCACTCTGATCGCGTTCGTCGCACGCCTTAAGCCCGGTCACAGCGACGGGAACCGGCAAACCGGTTTGAGAAGCTTGTGAAAGCGAAGAGATCGAACTACTAAATACGTAGTGATGCTTAGCATGCGCAAAAGAGGAGTGCTACGTTTTTCGTAGTAAAGTTGACATGGCAAAATTCCCGATGCCCGGAACACCCGTGCGGGGCTCTAGAACCGGCAAGCCGCTGATGGCGATTTTCGACCTACTGGGTCGCAGTTGGACCATCGGACTCTTGTGGCATCTCAGTGACGGAGGCGATGCAACTTTCGGGGAATTGCAGCAGCGTTGCGAAGGAATCTCTCCGACGGTCCTGACCACACGACTGAATGAATTGCGACAAGGTGGTCTGGTTGCGCGGACAGATCATGGATACACCGCCACACCGCTTGGAAGAGAGCTATTTGAAATGCTTGCGCCCCTTGGGAGTTGGTCTCGAAAATGGGCGGCGACCATCACTACCGACGCATGATGCCGTCAGCGGATCTTTAACAGGCAGGAGATCAAAGATGTGGCGGATAGCCCCGCTGGTCATAGCTCTGATTGATCCACGACCAGGACGCGCGGCAGGGCGTAATAATCGCCCTTTACGTCAGCAAATAGCTGTCTATCCATCGTTAATCCGCCCTCACCAAAGGGACGCGAGGACCTGGGTCGCAGCAACATAGTGTCCGGATGTTTTTCTGCATTGCGCGCAATGGCAGGCAACCACGGACCTTGGGGACCCTAAGATTTCATACTGCACGCGCGTGCATAAACAACTGCCTTGCATGGGTCATTCCTTATCGACTGTCGCGCCATTCTGAATGAATTGCCTGCGCTTTAACGCTTATATCCAAAGCGAGGCAATCGATAGAATAAGCAGTGCCGCCATCGCGACGTTGAAGAGATGCCAATGCTGATCTTTTCGCAGCATTCGAGACAGCGCCAACCCGACCGCCGCCCAGAGGGACAAAGACAAGGTTGCCGCCGACACAAATACAGCAGCATAGACCCCCGCTAGAACGTAGGGATTGTCAGATAAACCGGAAAATGAACTGGCAACACCAACAGCCATCGCCCAAGCCTTTGGGTTGATCGCCAACAGCATCGCGCCCGCGAAGAAGCCAATGGGTTTCGCATTCTTCACATTTTTATCCGTGGGCGCGCCTGCTTTTACGATGATAACAGCCAGCCACAAAAGATAGAGCGTTCCGACAGCCTTCATCCCAATCGCAAGCGAAGGAACGGCTAGAATAAGGGCGGCTAGACCGGTACCAGAGAGCGCGACCAGCCCGCCGAGTGTGAGGGCAATGCCGGCGATCAGCGGCACACTGCGCGCATATCCAAATTTAGCGCCTGACGCGGTCGCCAAGGATGTCGCGCCACCGGGAGAGCCGGTCGAAACGAGCGCGAAGACTATCAAAGCGACGAGTTCATCTGTCATGCGAAACGTCAGGCTCAAAAGCCTGCTCCTCAGGGTGTAGGATGCATGCGCTCAAGGCATGCGTCGCGCAGTTTTGTGCCATATTCGTCCCTGATTGACGATTCTTGATTATGGATCGCGCAACAAGATATCGCTCCAAATAGCGCGCAACTCTGCTTCTGTTGCCCCATCGTCATAGGCTGGCGTTTCCATGAGCGTCGCTTCTAAAATGTGACTCTGGACGATTTTCTTAATGCGACGTGATAATGCCCCCCATCGCGTAAAGTGGGGGAAAAGCGTGTCGAACGCTTCCGTCCCAAGGTCGATTATTTCCGCATCGCCTTTGGCCCGAAACCCACGCCGCGCGATCGGATCTACAAAATTGATGGCAACTCTTGGGTTGATCGCAATATTGCGGCGCGTCCCCGGGGAGCGAATATCACCAAATGCAATTGTCTTCGGGGACAGGGCGACGAATGTCCCTTTTGGCGATAGGCTGGGGGTACCATCCTTGCCAACGGTGGCGACGAATCCCAATCTTTGCTTTTCGAGAATATTGATCATAACGTCCGTTAGCATTTCCCCCTCCTAAGGCGGTTTTCCAGTACATGCGGCGGCTTCAAGGCCGAGCGCACCGCGCTATAAAGGGCGCACGCCATATGTTTGATAGGCGTCATCCCGTATCGCGTCCTCGTTCGGGAATTTCGACTTTTGGTAGCTCGGGGCTAGAATTCTTGATATCCGCTCCACGTCAATTTTAATGACGTTGCGGACATCGAACTTCGGGCCGGCCATCTTCACAAGCGCCGCTCCGAAAATCTCAAACTGCGGGTCTTCCTTCGGAAAGATCACGGCCTTTCCGGTGATTTTAGAGCCCCGTTGGCGAAAAATATCGATGAAGCTCAAACAAACAGCCGGATTTTGTTTTATATTTTCCACGCTGTTTGGGGAGGCTATATCGGCGACAACCAAGCAGGTATCGTCATGCTTCGCCCAAATCTGCTTGGGCGTCACATTAGGCACACCCGACTTATCCACGCTGGCGAGCCAGATCCTCCGTTATCTCAAACGCTCAGATGGCCCAAATAATCTGACGACGTACAGTCGCACGCGCCCTCATGCTTGCCGGTGAGAAGGAGGCTAAAAGTCAGGGCCGCACCTTGATTACCCTTGATACGAGGACAGGGGATAATGCCGAGCCCCTGTACCTTTCTCTTGGATATACGGCCGCCGGCATCATTCCGGGATTCTGCCGCGCACCGGATAGTGAGAGGCTCGAGCCAACAACATATATGTTCAAGTCACTATGACGACAGGATGCGCCATTTCATCAATTGGCCAGCGGCAGGGGGCGGGCGGCCTTTTGACAGCACGCCAGCGCGCTAGTGGCCGGTACGCCGAAATGGCTCTAGGAAAGTTCTGAAAATGTCTCTCTCCTAATTCGTGGCGCAGTTCTAGGATGGACTTCTTGTTACTCGTCTCACAAAAGGTCCCTTCATTGTTGATTAAATGGTTTTATGCCGCGAGTGCGCTTGTTGCCACGGCCTATGGCACGACGTTCCTGTTGCCGCAGTTGATGCGCGATATGGGCGGTGGGGATGCGGACGCGGGGCTTGCGCTTGCGGCGACGGCTGTCACCACGATCGCGGTCGTCTTGCTATCGGGTCATATTACCGATCGTCTGGGCCGCATGCGAAGCGTCGCTATCGCCTGCGTGCTGGTGGCGGCGTCGCAATGGCTGTTCGCGCGCGCCAGCGCACCTGGCGTGGCAACGATTTTTGCGGGCGGGGTTCTCGGCGTCGGATGGGGGCTTTTCTACAGCCTGGGTCCGGTGGTTTTGAGCCAGATTACGCCGCCGGATATCCGCATTAAGGTTTTCGTCTTCCATTCCGTCTTCATCATGGCCGGGTTCGGGCTGGCACCGGTTATCGCGGAGGTTCTGGCCCAACAGGGTGCCTCGATGGCGCAGATATTTGCCCTCTTTGGTGGGTGTTGTCTGCTCGGCGGCATAATTTTCGCGCGCATTCGAAAGGATGTCGAGGGTGTATCGCACGAGGATAAATCCGCGCCGTCCGCCCTGTCGGTGAGCGCCCTTGGCAGCGTCGTTTCGTCTCGCGCCTTTTTGCTTGTGCTTATGGGGTTTCTGGGGGCAAGCGTCTTCGCGGCGGTCACAAACTTTCAGACGGTCGTCGCCGGTGAAAACGGGTTTTCCTACGGATCTTATTTCATTGCCTATACGGCAGCCGTGGTCGGGTTTCGGCTGGGCTTCGATCGGATTTTCGGAAAGCTGCCGTCCTATGTCTCAATCACCGCCTTGTTGGCGATTATGATCTCGTCCACCGCGATCCTTACATTTTTTCTGGGCTCTGAGGGGTACTACATAGCCGCCGCCATCTTGTTCGGCATCGGTTACGGCGGATCCTATCCGGTTATTAAGGCGCTTTGCGCGAATGAGGCGCGTTTGGGCCTTTTGCCGCAAACACTGCAACTGTTTGGGCTGGGATACTTCATCGGCGTCTTCGGGTTCCCGTATGTCGCCAGCCAAGTTCTTGCGCTTTCTGGTGTTTCGGGGTTGATGGGCGTGGCTCTCGCCATGGGCGTTTTGGAATTGCTGATCGGCCTTGGGCTTTTGCTGACGGCCAAACGCGGCATTGGTTTTGATGCCCCCTCCGCCCCCCGATAAATCACAGAGGGTCACCAGTAACTATTCCACGAAAGCCCGAAAGGAGGAGCGTTACCTTGGAGAGAGTAAACCAAGTCTATCAGGCTGCGGATATAGAGATCCGGTTCGATCAGGTCGGCGCGGGACCGCCGCTGCTGCTTCTGCATGGTTTCCCTCAGACCCGCTATGCCTGTCGACTGGTGGCGGAGCGCCTAGCCAAGGATTTTTCCCTCATTGTGCCTGACCTTCCAGGCTACGGAGAAAGCCGGTTTAAAGGGGGTGACACCCAAACAATCGATAACTCGAAACGCCATGTCGCCAATCGTCTGATCGAGATGATGCGGCATCTTGGCCACAATTCGTTTTTCGTGGCCGGACATGATCGCGGCGGCAGGGTGGGCTTTCGCATGGCGATGGATCATCCGTCTGTCGTGTCGGGTTTCGCGGCGCTGGATGTCATTCCGACCATTGATGTGTGGGAATCGATGGATGCCAAGGCCGCGATCAAAGGCTTTCATTGGCCGTTTTTGGCACAGCCTTATCCCATTCCTGAGCGCTTAATCGAGCGAGACCCAGAGACTTTCATCGGCTTTTTTTTACAAACATGGGGCGGGGCCGGTGACTGGCTTACGCCGGAGGCGCGGCATCGCTACATCAATCAGTATCGTGATGCCGCCGTCGCCCACGCTGCTTGCGAGGATTACAGAGCCGGCGCCACGGTTGATTGGGAGCAGGACACGGCTGACCGCGTTGTTGAACGAAAGCTGCAATGCCCCACCCTCATGATCTGGAATTCCGGGTACTTGAAGTCGGACTGGGAGTCATTGCACCGTATCTGGCAGCGTTGGTGCGCTAGAGACCCACAAATCATCGAACTCCCGTGCGGGCATTTCGTCATGGAGGAGATGCCGGATGCCGCTGCCGATGCCCTGAAAGGCTTCTTCAACGATCTTTCGGAATAGGGCGTTATCGCTCAGATGCCCCGGCCTAGTAGATGCCTCAGCTGGCGCACCGAGATTGGCGGGCATAGCGGCGCGATCCCTGGCCGCCCTATCATTGGTCCGGGACGGTGGGGACCAGCGCGCTCACTATGCGCTGGGGTCCGATGAGGGGCAGCACTGAACCTGCGTGTGTCCCGACCGGGCGGCGAACAGGCTTTTCACCGCGCGCAGCAGCTTCCATTCCTTCTTGGGGCCATGGTGAAGCGCCACAATATTTTCCGAATGCGTCAGCGCACTGTAGTCGCCAAGGCCGATGTCCCGGCGTGTCTCTCGCGGCAATGCGCTGATGCCTTGCAGGCTTTGCGCGAGGGTCTGTGAGGGGCTTTGTTCCTGAATGGGTTTCATTTTGGCTCTCCGCCTTCTTTGTTTCGATATAACTAGAAATATAGTTATTAAGAGGCGCAGTCAAGAGGCGTTGCGATCCTGCCCGAAAATAAATGGATTATCGTTGGTTGAGCGTGAGGCCCTGACAGCACTCGGACGCGACATAGCCGAGGACGGCATTCATCTTTTCAAAATTCACGCGGTTAATCACCGCGCGCCCCTGTCGTTTTTGGCTCACCAAGCCGACGGCTACCAGTGATTTTAGGTGATGGGCCAAGGTGGAGCCGCCGACGCCACTCAACTCGCCAATCTCCCCAATGGTCAAACCACCGGGTTCCGCCTGCACAAGCAGCCGGAAGATATGGAGGCGTGCTTCATGCCCCAGGGCGTGCAACGAACTG
>Ga0307967_1000497_pt1 | contig 27293 bp, 26 predicted proteins | sample OrgLakmetagen648_FD_201828 | JGI IMG/M metagenome (GOLD analysis project Ga0307967, IMG submission 201828) | Saline water microbial communities from Organic Lake, Antarctica - #648 | ecosystem: Environmental > Aquatic > Non-marine Saline and Alkaline > Saline | place: Antarctica: Organic Lake... | reverse complement strand
TATTATGCCGAGGTAGATTTTAAGAAGCATTTATGCGACATTAAAAATCACATTCGGTATAAGCTAAATTTTGCTCGGTCAAACAAACGGGAAATAAAAAACCCGCTTGAATTTATCAAGCGGGTTTAAATTATAATGAAAGCTTACATCACAACTCTATTGCCTCGCTTGAGTGCGTGGAAAAAGACGAGAATGATGTAGCCAAATTTGGTTCATAAAAAGAATATCAACGGCAAAAGTAAAAAAAATCAATACTTTTAGCTGACTGAACTAAGGTTTATTTTTGCAATTTACCTTCAAAGTCCTTCAAGACGCCGGTTATTATTGAAACACAATCTAAAATTTGTTCTTCTGTAATGACCAAAGGTGGCGCAAAACGGATAATATTTCCGTGTGTTGGTTTTGCCAAAAGGCCTTTTTCTTTCATCGCCATACACATATCCCAAGCGGTCGAACTATCCTCTGAATCATTGATGACAATGGCGTTCAGCAAGCCTTTTCCCCGCACGAGTTTCACTATGGAATGCTCATCGATAAATTTTTGCATTTTTTCGCGGAACATATTTCCAAGGCGTCGGGCATTCAGCATTAAATCCTCGTCATAAACCACTTGCAAAGCGGCAATTCCCACAGCAGCTGCCAGCGGATTTCCGCCAAAGGTCGAACCGTGCTGTCCGGGTTTAATAACATTCATCACGTGGTCATCTGCCAATATAGCCGAAACTGGATATACACCACCCGAAAGCGCTTTTCCAAGAATCAAAATATCAGGGCGTACATAAGTTGATTCTTGACGTTCACATTCGTGCTGGCAGGTACAATTTCCGCAAACAGCGAGAAGCGAACCTGTTCTGGCAATCCCGGTTTGAATTTCATCAGCTAAGAGTAGAACATTGTGCTTTTCACAAAGCTCTTTAGCGCGACGCATATAATCGTCACTGGGAACCATAACACCGGCTTCACCTTGGATGGGTTCGATTAAAAAACCAGCGAGATTGTCATTTTCTTCAAAGGTTTTTTCCAGTGCATCGATATTATCATAATCCACTTTGATGAACCCAGGTGTGTAAGGGCCAAAATCTTTTCGCGCCCCTTCATCATTACTAAATGAAATTATTGTGGTAGTCCTTCCGTGGAAATTATTTTTCCCCACGACAATTTTAGCATCTTTTTCCTCAACGCCTTTCTTTTCATAAGCCCATTTACGACAAACTTTAATGGCCGTTTCAACAGCTTCGGCGCCGGTGTTCATTGGCAAGAGTTTATCAAAACCGAAATATTCTGTGGCATATTTTTCAAATTTACCCAACACATCATTGTGAAAAGCACGTGATGTCAAGGTCAATGTTTCGGCTTGATTTTTTAAAGCATCGACAATTTTTTTATTACAATGGCCTTGATTGACAGCGGAATAAGAAGAAAGGAAATCATAATATTTTTTGCCTTCCACATCCCACATAAAAGGTCCTTCTCCGCGATTTAGAACAACGGGAAGTGGGTGATAGTTATGAGCACCATGCTTGTCTTCGATGTCGATTGCTTCTTGGGAAGAATTTATTTCAGGTATTTTCATAGATATATTTTTTTAAAACTTTTAATTAGCGACTCTTTATGCAATTACGCATATTCAGCAAGAACAGCTTAAATTTTAAAGCTTATTTTAACGTTCATAGAGGTGTTTTGCGGGGTATTTTGATAATTAAAAATCATTCTAAACAAATCGTGATATTTTTCGATTTGAATCAATGTAGATTTGGTGGGTAAAATAATTTTTCAGGTCGTCTAAAAGTTGCTTAGCTTAAAATAAAAGAGAGTTGGCATCTCAATCAAGTAAACTCAAGATTGGAGTGACGGGAGTGCAGTTTTTATATATCAAGTTGAAACTGATAGCTTAGTGGAAGGATTGGGTTATCTGGGGATATTTCCAAATAAACAGCTATATTTGATATGATATAGCTAGTTGGTTGCAATGCTAAAACTAGAACAAAGAAGAACTTATGAAAACCACCAAAGTCAAGTGGCTTAATCATCCTGTGCTGAAAAACATTGAAATAGATTTTAACAATACTACAAATAATGAACCATTTCAAAACATAATTTTTGCAGGCGAGAATGGTACCGGTAAAACGTCTATTTTAGAAAGCTTAAGCAGCTTTTTAAATATTGGCTCTTTCGAATATTTTGATTTTATCGAGTATTTAATTGATGAAAAAAGATATAAGGCTGTTCAATCTAATAACAACACATCAAGCATAAAAGATTTTTTCGATATAATTGATGAAAATGGTAGTAGAACTCATATCCATTCTAATAAAAATAATAACAACCAATCAATTGAAACTAATCCTTTAGATCCCAGAAAATATGGTTGTGTCTTTTCAAAAGCTCGGGCAGATTATAAGACAAAAGAAATAAAATATGCTACAACTAAAGGACTAGACGTTGATAAATACGATAATGATCAAGAGGATGATTTTACTTCCTTAAAACAATTAGTGGTAGATATACAAAATCAGGATAATTCTGATTATGCCGAATTAAATCAAAATCTTGGTAATAATCCAAAACCTTGGGATGACTATTATCCAGATTCAAAAATTTATCGATTTAAAAATGCTTTCGACAATTTTTTCAATAATATGACATATGAAAAGGTGATTGACCAAAATAATCAGAAAGTCATACTATTTAAAAAATATAATAATACCATCGCTATTGATCAGTTAAGTACGGGGGAAAAACAAATAGTTTTCCGTGGTATATATCTGCTCAAAAACAATCAGATGTTACAGGATTCTACAATTATGATTGATGAACCAGAATTAAGTATGCATCCAAAATGGCAAAAAGGAATTTTAAAATATTATAAAGATTTATTTGTAGGTAATTCTTCCCACACAAATGTTCAAATTTTTATTGCAACTCATTCGGACTATGTTATGGAGAATGCGTTAAAAGATTCTGAAAATGACTTAACAATAGTATTAACAGACAATAATGGGGCTATTGAAACAAAGAGAATTGATGCACCATCAGTATTACCTAGCATTACAAGTGCTGAAACAAATTATTTAGCCTTTGATATAGCTTCTAATAGTTATCATATTGAATTGTATGGTCACCTTCAAAACAAACATAATTTGAGGACAGTAAAATCTACTGACGATTACATTAAAAATCAATCCGAATATGATTCTTCGATTCATAGTAAGCCGTCATCCTTTGGCACTACCCAATATGAAACTTTAAGTACTTATATAAGAAATGCTATAGACCATCCAAATCCATCGAAATCCTACACAGAAGATGAATTACGAACTTCAATTGAGCTTTTTATAAAATTATGCCAGTAACCCGCACAGCAACCAACGTCAGCTAAAAGTAATTGCTCTATTGTTTTTTATCCAGAAAATTAAGCACTTGCCGGTTCCGAAACTTCGGGATTTGCTAATATTCTGGCTAAATTCACGTCACTGCTGGTAGCCGTAGATGTTGACAACACAATAAAAACAAAAAAATGATGAAAAATCACAAAAGAATTTTATTAGCAGTTTCTTTATTTCTCGTTTCAAATCTCTGCTTTAGTCAATCAAACGAAATCAAAATTAAATTCATAGGAAATTGTGGTCTATATATGACTGACGGAAATTTGAATATTTATGTTGACTTTCCATACAAATCAGGAGCGTATGGCTATATGGAATATGATAAAGCTGAATTGGACAGTATTAAGGACAATTCAATTTTTATATTTACCCATAAACACGCTGACCATTATTCGGGCAAAGCGATGCGCGAAATATTAAGAACCAAAAAAAATTGTAAAAAATTTACGCAGTGGAAAACAAAAAAATTAGAAAAATTCAGTAAAAGCCTTCCTGATTTTAATGTCAAAGCATTTAAAACAAAACATGGATTTTCCCTAAAACACAATTCCTATTTGATAACTTGGCACAGCAAAAAAATATTTATTTCCGGGGATACGGAAAATGCAGAAATCATTGGAAGGATTAAAAACATTGATTGGGCTTTTGTTCCTTATTGGTTATTACTGGACGCAAAAGAAAAAAACATTGAAGTTGACGCCAAAATGAAAGCCTTGTATCATTTATATCCAAACCAAAAAATTGAAAGTGAAATCCCCGAAAATATGGTCGTTCTAAGAAAAGAAGATCAACTTATCGAAATACCTTATTGAGAATACTGTGGCTAAAACCTTATCCCTGCTTCGCCGGCGGTTACTGAGCACTTCGACGAAGCGCGGTACAGGCAATGCCTAGATGCAGGCGCGTTGCTTTGTTGTTTCTCATCCAGAAAATTGAGCGCTTGCTGGAAAAGAGGCTTTCTTCTTGCTGACTCTCGAGCTAAATTCACGCAAAAGCTTGTAATTTTAGTCGTTGGACAAAATTTAAAACTAAAGATCATATCTCAATTAAAATGATTAATTTTGTTTCAAATGTTCAGACTTATGAATCAAAAAGAACACAAAGAATTACTGAAAGATTTTAAAGAGTACTCTAAAAAAATAACGTCTTCAAGAAAAGAATCAGAAAAGTTTTTAAGGCGAACTGGAATACATAATAAAAACGGTAAGCTAACTGAAAAGTATGCAAGTTAAATTGTTATGTATTCTAAAAAGAGTGGATTAATTATTGGTTTTCACGGTTGCGACCGAAAAATCAGGGATAGCATTATTACGCAAAAATCTAAAAATTTAAAACCAAGTGAAAATTCATACGATTGGTTAGGAAACGGAGTTTACTTTTGGGAAAACAACCACGAAAGAGCTTTGGAATATGCCCGGAATATTAAAAATAACCCCGAAAAAAGCACCTCTAAAATAGTAACACCTTCGGTTTTGGGTGCTGTTATAGACTTGGGGTATTGTATGGATTTGCTGGACTCAAGCTACTTGAAGTTATTAAAATACGGTTACAAGCTTCTTACCGAGACAAACAAAAAACACGATTTAGAAATACCAAAAAATAAACCTATTGACAAAAAAGGGGAAGACTTACCTCTCAGAAATTTAGATTGCGCAGTTATGGAGACTGTGCATCAATTTAACAGAGATAATGAAAATAGGCACGAATTTGATTCCGTTAGAGGAGTGTTTTTTGAGGGGGATGATTTGTACAAAAATGCTGGATTCAAAGAAAAAAATCATATTCAAATAGCGATTAGAAATCCAAACTGTATTAAAGGATTTTTCTTACCAAGGGAATTGAATGAAAATTATCCTAAAACATAAAAAACTCTTTGGTCAACATCAAATCCCTGTCTTACCAAAAACCTCGCCACAAAATACACACCGCCGCTAATTCACAAAACATCCCTTCTCTAACTTCAATCAACAAACGCAATTTTCAAACCCCGTTTTTTATCGTATAAAAAACCTTACTTTTGCGCTATGGCAAGAAAAAAAAGACCGAAAAAATATTTTGAAAACCTGGAAGTTATCGATGCTGGAGCCAAGGGAAAAGCAGTGGCAAAAGCACCCGATGGCCGTGTGGTTTTTATCGATAATGCCGTTCCCGGCGACATTGTGGATGTGCAGACTTATAAAAAGCGCAAGGCCTATTATCACGCCAAAGCCGAACGCTTTGAAAAGTATTCAGATAAACGGGTTGAGCCTGTTTGTCAGCATTTTGAAAATTGTGGGGGCTGCAAATGGCAAAATATGGCCTATAAATATCAGCTCGAATACAAACAAAACGAGATTGAAAACAATTTAAAACGGCTTGCAAAAATTGAACTGCCTGAAATTTCGCCAATCCTGCCGAGTGAAAACCCTTATTTTTACCGCAACAAGATGGAATTTTCCTTTAGCGACCGCCGCTGGTTGACGCGCGGGGAAATTGAAAGCGGGGAAGAAATCGACGATAAAAATGCGTTGGGGTTTCATATTGCAGGGATGTGGGATAAGATTTTGGATATTCAAAAATGCCACTTGCAACCCGATCCCAGCAATGCGATCAGAAATGAAGTACGCGATTTTTCTACAGAAAACGGGCTTTCATTTTTTAACCCGCGAAAACAGGAAGGGCTTTTGCGCACGTTGATGATCAGGACGAGTTCGACTGGTGAAACAATGTTGTTGCTGCAGTTTTTTTATGACGATAAGGCAAAACGCGAGTTGCTGCTGAACCATTTAAAATCAGAATTTCCTGAAATCACGTCCTTATTATATGTCGTCAATTCTAAAGGAAATGATACAATCTACGATCAAGACGTGGTCTGTTTTTCTGGCAGGGAATATATTTTAGAGGAAATGGAAGGTTTGAAATTTGCCATTCGCGCTAAATCATTTTATCAAACCAATTCTGACCAAGCTTATGAGCTCTATAAAATTGTTCGTGATTTTGCACAATTGACAGGTGAAGAGCTCGTTTATGATCTATACACTGGCACCGGCACCATTGCCCAATTTGTGGCTGAGCAAGCAAAAAAAGTAATCGGGGTGGAAGCCGTTCCCGATGCGATTGAAGACGCTAATGAAAACGCCGAGCGGAACAAAGTGGGAAATGCTGAATTTTATGTCGGCGATATGAAAAAAGTGTTTAATGAAGACTTTGTCCAGCAGCACGGCAAGCCCGATGTGGTGATCACCGATCCGCCGCGTGAGGGAATGCACAAAGATGTTGTTGCGCAATTATTGAAAGCCTTGCCACAGCGCATTGTTTATGTGAGTTGCAAATCCTCCACACAAGCCCGCGATCTGGATTTGCTCGATGAACATTATCGCGTCACAAAAGTGCAACCGGTGGATATGTTTCCACAAACCCATCACATTGAAAATGTGGTTTGTCTCGAAAAACGTGAAAACTAATTGAAAAAATCGCTCTTCATAACATTTTGTGTTACCCTGCTTTTCTTTAGCGGATGCGAGCGCGATGATATCTGCCCCGATGCCCTGCAAACCACGCCAAATCTATTGATCGAGTTTTATGACAATGAAAATCCAACTCAACAAAAATCAGTTCAAGATTTAAATGCTTTTACAAATATTGGCGTTAATGTGCCAACCACGGTTTTCGATCAAGTACAGAACAGCACTAGCATCAGTTTGCCTTTGCAGACAGATCAGAACACCACGAGCTTCAAGTTAACTTTAAATGCTAATGCAGATTCAGAAAGTGAATTCGAACCAAATATAGATACCCTGACAATCTCTTATGGCGTTGACGAAATTTACGTAAATCGCGCTTGCGGATATAAAGTTCAATTTATAGAATTTGATGCTAGTTATCGACAAGAAGAGTCTGGAAATAATTGGATTGATCGCATTCAGGTTCAGCAACCCAACAACATTAAAAATGAACAAAACGCTCATCTATATATTTATTTTTAGTCTGTGCTGTTTTGCGGTGCAAGCTCAGGGCACCGGAAATTCTGAAGAAGTTTCCGGCCTGGATTCGCTTGTCTATCAAGAACGTTATGGCTTGAGGATTGGGACAGATGTGGCGATGCTCGCCCGAACGCTTTTCGATAAAAATTATACTGGTTTTGAAATCCAGGGCGATTACCGCTATGATAAAAGCCTTTATTTTGCTGCTGAGATCGGCAATGAAAGTTATGATTACAACCACCCTTATCTCGATGTCGGGACTGAAGGAAGTTATTTGAAACTGGGCATAAACTACAATAGCTTTGAAAATTTGCTCGGAATGCAGAACGAGCTTTATGTCGGTTTTCGGTATGGTTTTTCAACCTTTACCCAAAAATTATATCAATACATTATTTATAACGACGACAATTATTTCCCAATTGATATCCGCCGGCCCAATACTGAATATTCCGGCTTGACCGCACACTTTGCACAGATGCAGCTCGGGATCAAAACCGAAGTTTTTCACAATGTTTTTCTAGGTGTTTACGCACAGATCAACTATCTCGTTACCGCCCAACAGCCAGATAATTTTGATAATCTATACATTCCCGGTTTCAACCGGACCTATGATAGTAGCAGCTTTGGCGTAGGTTGGGGCTATTCGATTTCTTATCTCATTCCCATTGTTAAAAAAGAACGGCGGAAGAGCTTAAAATAAGGTGAAGTTTAACTGAAAATTTTATAGTGATTTGGGCGTGACCACCAAGTGTTTTGAAACCCGATTGAATTTCATTTCAATTTTTCGGAATTTTCAAGCATTCTTATAATTTCAAACGTTCCCGAAAAACACTTGGGGGTCGGGCCTGCCTCTGCCGGCAGGCAGGCTGTCGGCAGTCGCTTTTTTTGCTGAAAAAGCAAAAAAGAGCTTCGATCCCGAATCCTCGGGACCTCACACAAAATACTTATCCAAAAAAATCATATTTTCAACATGGAAATTTTATATTCAAGTATGAATGGTACTAATTAAATGAGGGTTATGTCGAAAATAGTAGGTGACCAAATTTATAATTATATAATACCGTCAAGCTGAACTTGATTCAGCTTCTCATTCCGCTATGCGACTCTGAATCGAGCTCAAAGAGACCTTTTTGTCAGGCTGAATGTAATTTGGTTACCATATATTCTGAAACTTTGGACAGGTTTAAAAAAGCATTTATGCATCATTAAAAATCACATTCGGTACAAGCTGAAATGATCTTTCTTTTTTAATCCATGTTAAACCAAATCGGAATACTCAATAGTTTGTCTATTGGTTTTCCGTTTTTGGTCATCGGTTTTGTTTTGGGTACTTTATTCAAGACCCTTTTGATTTCCTCAGTAATCACCGGCGATGCAGATCTTACCTTAATATTTTCAAGCTCACCATTTTTAGACAATAAAAATTGAGTGGTTGCCCGTTGCCTTCCAGTGAGGTCTAGATTTTTAAATTTTTCTGTTGTAACATTATCACGCAAAAAATAATCAAGACATATATTCCAACACTGTTGATATTCTTTCCCAGTTTTGCCATTGCAAGGTTTAAAGTATTCAATTCCCGTGGGATTTTCGGGGATTTGATCTATTACAACTTCTCTCAATGAATCGCTGATCGTCCGTTCTCTCGGTTCTGTTTTTGTAGTTGTTTTCTTGCCTTTTTGGGAATTTAAAAATGTTTTATGTACAAACTTGAGGGAACGAAGTTTCATTTCGTTCGTTGCATCTGTCAATAATTCTTTATCAGGTTCAAAAAAAATGATAATTTTTCTATTGTTCTTATCTGCGGTTTCTGCCCTCTCGATAAGATTCTTAAAGTCATTTTTGGGGCCAATGGTGTCTAAACTCACCCTAAATTCATTATTCTCGGGATTTTTAACGCTTTCCTTGTCTGAAGTGCAGCCAATATAAAAGAGCATTCCAGCGAGTAAAGGAATTAAGACTAGATAATTCTTGATTTGATTTTTGCTCGTTTTCTGTTGTAACATCATAATTCGTTTTTTGATTAATAATTGATCGAAAAAAGAGGGCGCCATAGAAAATTGCCGACTGTCAAAGGCCGAGTTGAGTAATTGGTGGATATAATTTTTTGTATTTCCATTTTTGCAAACTGCTGCATCAGCTTGAAATTCATGCACTTGGACAACGGATTTTTGGCTGGCATAAACCAAAGGATGAAACCAAAGTAGAACGCGCAAAATTTCAAAAATCAACAAATCATAACTGTGTTTACGCCTGCAATGTTCTCTTTCATGGATTAAGATGTATTTCTTTTCTTCCTCGGAAAAACCATTTCCTATAAAAATACTGTTGAAAAAGCTGAAAGCAGTATATTTTTCATTGAGACTATAAAATTTGTAATTCGCTTCCGCGTAAAAATTTGCAGTTTGTTTTAATTGGTGGATAATCCAAAGCTTCCGAAAAAAGAAAATTAAAGTGGTGGCCACACCTAAGCTATAGATACTGAGTAAGACCATTTGCCAATCCCAAAAACTACTCACTGGTTTTCCAGCGGTGGTTTGCATTTGACCAACTGTCACTGGTTGATGGACAAAAACTGGGAGATTTTGAATGTTTTCAGTTGGAACAAAAACAACCGGTTCTGCGAAAAGTGAAAAACCCAAAAGCGGCAAAACTGCGGAAATCAGCGGCGTTAGTAATAAATAAATTCGGTTGAGGGAAAAATGAATGGTCTTTTGCAGGAAGAACCGGTAAACCAGCCAAAACAATCCCCAAAATAAACTGAATTCAGTGAAATAGCTTATCATAGTGTCTCGTATTTATCGATTTCCGAAAGGATATCTTCAAGCTCTTTTAAACTCAAATCGTTCTTTGAGATAAAAAATGAAAGCATACTTTTGGCAGAGCCGCCAAAATAATTCTCTTTCAGTTTATTAATTGAAAACTTAGTGTAATCGGCTTTGGCCACTTTTGGAAAATAAATATGCCCACGGCCTTTTTTGCGGTAATCCACAAAACCTTTATCGACCAGAATCCTTAAAATGGTAGAAACCGTGTTATAAGCTGGTTTAGGCTCTGGCATTTTTTCGATGACCGCCGCTACATTAGCTTGTTCGATTTTCCAAAGCCATTGCATCACTTCTTCTTCGGCACGTGTGAGTGGTTTCATAAGGATTACTTTAAAAGTTCTTTACAGTGCAAACATAACTAATATTTTAGTTAAAACTAATTTTTTAGGTAAAAAATTGGATTTGATTATAGTCTGGCGATCTGATCGATTGATATCGGGTTATAAGGAAAACGGTTACGAAAGAAAATACTACTGAACTACTTTAAAGGTTTTTATGCTAAAAATTTGACATTTCAAAGTCATTATGGGGGCTCTTGCTGTTTTACTTTCCCAAAATAATATTTAGTCTTTTAAACCCAATTGAATTAATCCAATTCATTTTCCAGGTTATAACCTTTAACCCCAATAATTTCGCTGAGGTAAGTTTTGATTTCTTTTGGCGAAAGAGAATAGGTGGCTTTTAAACCTTTGATAATTGTGGAAATATAAGCGATATCAGGCGGGTTAATTTCATTTTGCAGATAATCGGCATTGGTAAAGGTAAAAATTGGACAAGCTTCTTTTTCGCTCAGATAAAGCAATTGCCCATACCAGGCCTCTTTTTTAAATAACAAACTGCCGTTTTCCCGTGCTTTTTCAAAATCGATTTCAAGCGGCCCCTGGAAGTCAATTTCCTGTTTGACCAATTCTGTAAATTGCCCGCGGGTGATCAAATAGCGTTTTCCGAGTGTGGTTTTTTCAGGGTTGGGCTGAGGTTTAACAAAGCAAACACCGCCACCGTTCCAGGTTCCAGCAGATTTAGCAAAATATAATTCGTGGTTAATTTTGATGGGTTCACTTTTTTCAGGCAGGGTTTTATCGCTGCAACCATCATATAATCGGGTTGAACCTTCCGGCTGTCCGCCTTCGATATAACAGTGAAAACGGGCGTCCAAAAGATTTGAACCATAACAGGCATACCAGATTTTAGATGTGTTTCGCATTTGTTCTTTATTAAATTATTGCCAGATTACCGCTGTTCCAAATCCTTAAATTTTCACCGCATTATCCCTTGTTTATTGATCCAACGTTGATACTCCTGTTTATTGATGTTGTGCTGTCGCAGGGTTTTAGCAAACTTGTGATAACCCGGTCGTTTGATATCGCCCACAAAATAAAAATAATCGTGTTTTTCATAATTCAATACCGCCTCAATCGCAGAAATATCGGGCATCGCAATGGGACCTGGCGGCAAACCCACATTTTGATATGTATTGTAGGGCGATTTGATTTCTAAATCTTTATAAAGCACACGCCTGATGATCGTGTCGCGATTTTTCAATTTATTTTTCAAGGCATAAATAACCGTGGGATCGGCCTGCAATTTCCAGCCCTTCTTGAGGCGGTTCATATAAACCCCGGCCACGCGGTCGCGTTCTTCCACTTCTGCGGTTTCAGCTTTGACGATGGATGCCAATACCGAAACCTGTTCTTTGGAAAGCCCGATTTCCTCTGCTTTTTTCAAGCGGTTGTCATTCCAAAAACGCTTGTATTCCTTCAACATCCGCTCACGGAAATCTTTGGCCGACGTGTTCCAATAAAACTCATATTTATTGGGAACATACATCGCTAAAGCATCTTCAAAATCAATAGCGTTTTTGCTGTAAAAACTTGTGTCGCGCAATGTTTTCAGCAGGGAAAGGCTGTCTGCTTCAATTTGTTCGCTGACGCGCCCGGCGAGATTTTCAAACCGGTTTTGATTGTTGAAAATAACGTAAATTGGCGTGTTTTTACTGCGCAAGGTGTTCACGATTTCATTATTATTCATCCCTTTTTCAATTACAAAATGCCCGGCTTTTAAATTTCTTATATAGGATTTCCGCTCGGCGACGTCCACAAAATTATCCCAGTTCTTGAGTTCTGGTTTTAGTTGCTTTCTAATGCTGTCAAAATTTGCATTGGTCGGAACGTAAACCGCTTTGGAATCAGTGGGAAAATCAGTGTTTGGCGAAAAAATAGCAGTGTAAATCTGATAACTGAAATAGCCCAAAACAACGAGCCCTAATAAGGCAATGGCCAGCAGGATTTTTTTAATGTACATCGGTCAGTTTTTGATAAAAAATTTCATTTTGATACTGTCCCTGGTTGAGGTTCCAGTCTTTTTTTACGCCGACAGGCTCAAAACCTTCATTCTCAAATAGTTTTTGACTGCTGTGGTTTTTTTCCAGGACACTGGCGTAAACCTGGTGCAGGTTCAAATGCTGAAAACAATAGTCGCAAAGAAGTTGTAAAGCTTCCGTTCCATAGCCTTTTCCGCGGTCGTCCTGTGCAGCAATTAAAATCCCAATGGCGGCGCGGTTGTGTCGCGGGTCATAATCATAGAGATCGATCATCCCAACACTGCGGCTCAGCGGGGTTTCAATGATCAAGCGCAGTTGCTTGACTTCATAAATATCGCGGTGGGCGTTGTCGAGATATTCCTTGATCATAAACCGGGAAAACGGGGTTTGCGTTGCGCTCATTTCCCAGAAATCCTCGTTGTTTTCAACATCAACGATAAATTCCAAGTCCTCGGGTTCCAGGGCGCGAAGGTTTATATTTTTTCCGTCTAAGGTCTGCATTAGATGATCCCTTTAAAAACTGGGGTTGCTGGCCCAATTAATTCAACTTCTGAATAACCTCCCCCTTGTTTAGAAAAACGGACGCTCAAGTTTCCGCCCAAAGTCTTGACCGCAATTTCGGTTTTATTCGTTTTTCCGGCCGCATGGGTGGCGATGGCTGCAGCTGTAACTCCAGTTCCACAGGAAAGGGTTTCACCTTCAACTCCGCGTTCAAAAGTGCGCACGGAAATTCCATTTTTTTGAAGTTCCACAAAATTTACATTGACGCCTTTTTCGCGATAAGTGGAACTATTGCGGAGTGCAGTACCTTTTATGGCAACATCAAAGGTGTCGAGACTGTCCACAAATTCAATGTGATGTGGTGAACCTGTATCTAAAAAAAGGTGATCTTCTGATTTCTGTATTTTTTTAACATCACTCATCTTCAGGGCAATTTCATTCCCTTTAAAATGTGCTGAGTGCTTTCCATCAACGGCCGTAAACTCACAGGCATTTTCAAAAATTTTCAGTGAGTGGGCAAAATGCACTAAACACCTTCCGCCATTGCCACACATTGAGCTTTGGTTGCCATCGGCATTGAAATAAACCATCTCAAAATCATCGGTTGGCTGTTTTGGTTGTTGCAATAAAATCAATCCATCAGCACCGATACCAAATTTGCGGTCACATAATAATTTAACGGTTTTGGTATCATTTTTGAAATTGCTTTCGCGATTGTCAATGAGCACAAAATCGTTTCCCGTTCCTTGATATTTAAAAAACTCCAGCACGTTTAAATTAATTTGAAGGTTGCGAATATAGGGAAAGTTTAACTGGTTAAAATAGCGTTAAGCAAAAAGGGGGAAGAAAAGCATTTAGTAATTTTAGATATAAAAAAAGTGATGAAAAAATTTGTTCAATTAGTGGTCGTGTCCATCTTGGGTGGTGTAATTACCCTGGGATCTTACAAATTATTTATTGAAAAAGACAGCTTGCCGCAAACCACTTCGGCAGTAGAAACTTCAATTAATCCGACGGATAACGCACCTCAATTTATCAGTGATAATTCAAATTCAAACGCTTCTTTTGACAGCGATTTAGAAGAATCCTTCAAACGGGCCGCTAAGAAAACCGTTCACGCGGTGGTGCACGTCAAGAATTTGGCGATTAGCCGTGAACCGCGAAATTTATCGGAATATTTAAGGGGAAAGCGCGGTGGAAAAGCGGTGCAGGGTTCTGGATCTGGTGTCATTATTACCCCCGATGGTTATATTGTGACCAATAACCACGTCATTCAAAACGCTAATAAATTAGAAGTGACGCTCAATAATAATTTAACTTATGAGGCTAAAATCATCGGTTCTGACCCCGAGGCGGATATTGCCCTGATAAAAATCGATGCTGAAAAGTTGAGTTATTTGCCTTTTGGAAACAGCGATAATGTGGAAATTGGCGAATGGGCACTGGCCGTTGGAAACCCTTTTAATTTGACTTCAACCGTGACCGCTGGAATTATTAGCGCAAAAGGCCGGGATTTGAATGAAGGCGACACGCGTTTGCAATCTTTTATTCAAACCGATGCAGCCATCAACCCTGGGAATAGTGGCGGCGCACTTGTGAATGATGATGGTCAATTGATCGGTATCAACACAGCAATTACTTCACGCACCGGCAGTTACATCGGTTATGGCTTTGCCGTGCCCAGCAATAACGCCCGGAAAATCGTGGAAGATTTAATGGAATTTGGCGATGTCAGACAAGCTATTATCGGCATCTCTGCACAAACACTCAACCCTGAAAATGCACAACAAAATGAACTTTCAATTTCCCAAGGTGTTTTGGTTAAATCGGTTAGTGACGGCGCGAAAAATTCTGGATTGCGCAATGGCGACCTCATCACTAAAATCGATGGTCAAAAAGTGAGGAAATTATCTGATCTCACTGCTTATATCGCGACCAAAAGACCAGACGATGAGGTGCAGGTCAATTTTTTGAGAAATGGCCAGGAAAAAATGACAAAGGTCGGTCTCACTGAGTATAAAACTTATACCTTATCATCTGTAGGTTTAGAACTGACAAATGCCACCGAAGAGTATTTAAATTACTTTGGCACAGATTCCGGTGTGCAGATTGCCAAAAGCCTGTCCCGGGAATATAAAATTCCCGAAAACAAATTCATCATCACGGCGGTTGACGATAAGGCCGTCAAAAATATCGATGATGTAAAGCAAATTATGAATTTTAAATCAGATCGTGAACCCACAAAAATCACCTTCCGCTCGCGAAATGGACGCGAAGAGAGTTATGTTTTTAGACCTTAAATTGGAAAGGACCGCTTTGCTATAGGGGTTGTGACTAAACACGGGAATTTAAAATTGGAAATCAGTATTTTTAAAACAAGACCTCAATTTTAGAATTGATCTACCATAACTTTCCTCAATCCGCCATAAAGATGCAATGGCGGATTTTTTTTGTCTTAATTTTTAAATGCTTAAAAATGTGTATTTTTGCCGACCAATCTAAACCTAAAACCGATTAGAAAATGGGCTATAAAGAAACGTATGAAAAAGAATTATCCTTTCAAGCCGACCGGCGTCGCGCCACGGTAGAATTTATAAAAATCGTTAGCGATTTGTGGTATGACCGCTCGATTGAGTTGGTTTTGTTCAGAAATGTGCTGATCGATCATTCAGTGAGTGAAATCCTCAACCTTCATCAATATGCGGGCGAATTTGTTCAAAAGCCCATTTCCATTTTTGATTCCGTTGAAATTGCCAAAAGCATCCAAGACCTGGATTTGCCACCGGCAAAACTGGATATTGGGAAATTGACTTATGAGTATCATCTCGAAGAAGATAAATTCAACAGCACCACCTCTTTTGTCGCCGATAAACTTTCTGGCGCAAAGCAGGCTGATGACATCGAGCCAAAAGACGTGGTTCTTTATGGTTTTGGCCGCATCGGGCGTTTGCTCGCACGCGAATTGATGTCCAGAACAGGAAAAGGCAGCCAGCTTCGCTTGCGCGCCATTGTGGTTCGCGGCGCTATTGACGAAATGGTCTTGCGCAAACGTGCAGCTTTATTGAAAAGTGATTCCGTTCACGGCGATTTCCCCGGAACGGTTGACATTAACCTCGCTAAAAAAGCTCTGATCATCGACGGCACGACGGTTCAGGTTATTTCGGCCCATCAACCAGAGGACATCGATTATACCGAATATGGAATTCACGATGCCTTGATCCTGGATAATTCCGGTGCTTTTCGCGATGAAGCCGCCCTTTCACGGCATTTGAAAGCCAAAGGTGCCGCAAAAGTCCTTTTGACTGCGCCAGGAAAAGGTGTTCCAAACATCGTTCACGGTGTTAATCAAAAGGATTATAACCCAGATGAAGTGTCAATTTTTTCCGCGGCTTCCTGCACGACAAACGCGATTACACCGGTCTTGAAAGTTCTTGAAGATAGCTTTGGAGTTGAGCACGGGCATTTGGAAACTATTCACGCCTATACAAACGATCAAAATTTGGTGGACAATATGCACAAAAAACACCGCCGTGGCCGTGCAGCAGCTTTAAACATGGTTATCACTGAAACCGGTGCTGGAAAAGCCGTGGCAAAAGCCCTGCCTTCCCTCGAAGGAAAATTGACTTCAAATGCCATCCGCGTTCCTGTGCCCAATGGTTCTCTGGCGATCCTGAATTTGCAATTGAAGAAAAAGGCTTCACTTGACTCGGTCAATGCTGCACTGAAAAAATATGCACTTGAAGGCGACCTTGTCGAGCAGATCAAATATTCTCTTGATAACGAGTTGGTTTCCTCTGACATTGTTGGTTCAACAGCGCCAGCGATTTATGACAGCCATTCGACAAAGGTCGCTCAAGATGGAAAAAATACGATCGTTTACATTTGGTATGACAATGAATATGGTTATAGTCACCAAGTGATCCGTTTGGCAAAATATATCGCCAAAGTTCGGCGTTTTACTTATTATTAAATTGGTTCTACCATTATCTTGCCTATCGGCAGACAGGTTTATGTGGAGAAAATTTTTAATGTGACATAGGACAAAAGGACGTAGGACTTATGATTTAACTCAAATTTTTTGTCTTACGTCTTACGTCAAAAAGTCTTATGTCTTAATATCTGAAGGCTAAAATCCACAACATTCGTGGTAGTACTATTAAATTGAGGATTGAATCAATCAAAAAGCCCGTTTTTCAACTGAAAAACGGGCTTTTTCTTTCAAAGTGATTTTGACTATTGTGGTTGTTTCTATTCGAACTTCAAAACTTTGAGAATTTGATTCAAACCTTAAAGATTTTAAGACCTTTTGAAATTTAATTAAATTTCATTTAGGCATCTGTGGACGAGTGATTTCCTTTGAAATCGTTTTTTCTGCCTTATGTCATAAGTCAAAAAGTCCTATGTCCTAATAATTAATCAAAAGTTTAATTTGATAATAGTATAGCAGGGCCCTTTTATCATTCAATCTCAGTAACCCTCAAAGTATTTACCATTCCTTTATCGGCAATTGGCATCGCGGCGAGGTTAATGGTGAAATCGCCTTTTTTGACAAAGCCTTCATCTTTCGCTTTATTATTGACATCATCCACCGTTTGATCAGTAGATTCAAACTCACCATAAAAAAAAGCACTTACGCCCCAAAGCAAACTCATTTGCCGAAGGATCCGCTCGTTTGATGTAAAAGCTAAAATATGTGACGTGGGCCGCCAGGCTGAAATTTGAAAAGCCGTGTAGCCACTGTTCGTCAGCGTGCAAATTGCTTTAGCGTCAATTTCGTTTGAAATCAAAGCGGCGTGATAGCAAATGGATTTTGTTAAATAACGAACAGTCCTGATATGTGGTGGATCTTGCGGCACTTTGATCAACGCGGAATCTTCCACGGAATTCAAAATTTGTGTCATTTTTTCAATGCACTGCACCGGGAATTTCCCGACAGAAGTTTCGCCGCTCAACATCACGGCATCGGCACCGTCCATTACAGAATTGGCCACATCATTGACCTCGGCGCGGGTGGGGGTGAGGCTGTTCATCATTGTTTCCATCATTTGTGTTGCAATAATCACGGGAATACGCGCACTTTTGGCTTTTTGCACAAGCTCTTTCTGAATTAAAGGGACTTCGTGTGCAGGGATTTCAACACCCAGATCGCCGCGGGCAACCATCAAACCATCGCAATTATTGATGATTGAATCTATGTTTTCAACGCCCGAAGGTTTCTCTATTTTAGAAATAATCGGGATTTTGTGATCGCTTTTTTCGTCAATAATCTTTTGTAAAATTTGACAATCTTCAGCTTTACGCACAAAAGAAAGGGCAATCCAATCTACTTTTTGCTCAATGGCAAAAGCAGCGTCCGTTTTGTCTTTTTCAGTAAGTGCCGGCAAAGAGATATTAGTATTGGGTAGGTTTACGCCTTTTCGGGATTTTACGGGGCCACCCTGAACAACTTCAACCTGAACGGTGTCTTTTTTATTTGAAGATTTTACTTTAAAAATCAATTTTCCATCGTCGAGCAAGATTTCTTCACCGGGCTTGACATCTTTCGCAAAATCTGCATAATTCATATACAGTTTTTCTTTTGTGCCTTCAAATGCCTTTCCGGTTTTAAACTCCAGTTTGTCGCCTTTTTGCACAATCACATCGTGTTTCATTACCCCGATGCGCAACTTTGGACCTTGCAAATCGCCAAGGATTCCAATGTTGAGCTTGTTTTTAACATTCAAATCCCTAATGATTTTAATTTTTTTCTTTACGTCATCATAATTTGCGTGTGAAAAATTAATTCTGAAAATATTCACGCCGGCATTCATCATTGTTTCGATAATTTTTGGCGAGTCGGTCGAGGGACCAAGCGTAGAAACGACTTTTGTTTTCTTTGTGTTTTGCATTAGTAAAAAATCAAATTTTTGTGAGAAATTATTGCCGGGTCTTCCACCATATAAGCTAAAGCCACGGGCGGAATGATTTTCAATTTACGCAAAATTTCGTCGGCAGAAACTTTAGGCGTTTTAAATTTTAATAAATAATCAACTTTTTTTAGGGCCGGGATTAAGACTGCTCTTTTTTCTTCACTTTGGCCAAATAGATTGAGGTTTTCTGGAGGGGCATCTTGAATTTCGTTTTGACCAATTGTTCTGATTAAATAAAAATACTCATCATCGGCCTCGTTTTCTTTTTCGTAAATATCAAAAAAAGCCATTTCACCCTTGATTTTTACGTCATAATCTTTTCGCGACCGTTTTAAATTTAAACCCAATTCTTGGTTAATATTGAAAGCTAATTTATATGATTCAACTTGCCCCACAATAGCAATGAGTGAAAAATCATCGTCGAGCTCGTCATCTAAGGTCAGTATTTTTTTGGCCATCTGAATTTATTTAAACGCAAAAAACCTTTAGAAGGTCAAATGAAAAAAGGCAAGGTATTAAATTGAGACTCTCAAACATAAACCTTTGTAAAAATTATTGTGTAAACCCAAGGCTTACTGTATTGCTTTAATTAGAAGGTGTTTAAAAATGAACTTTTCTGCAGAACATCACAAAATCTAAAAGCCCACTTCCCTGCCTTTCTCAATGCACAAGCTGAACACTTCGGCAAACCCGGCGCAGGCTTGTCTTAGTTTTGTTTCAAAGTCTCATTTAAAATTTATTGATGGTCATTATATAAATTTATTGTGACCAGTGCAGATGTAAAAATAATATTTTAATTCAAAGTTCTGATCAACTCTCAAACAAGATCATTATTTTCGTGGTTGAAAAAAGGTTTAGGTTTCCAAAACCATCATAAGCAATGGAATTTTTTAGGTCAAAACAAACCTTTCAAAACCAAATATTTAATTGTAAAATTTTCACTATGAAAAAATATTTTCCACTCATTATTCTATTAATCGCATTTTCCTTTCAAACAAAGGCACAAGAAAAAATTTTCAAAGACACCGTGGTTACCACGCAGCATTCCGCGACGATCGAGGGTCAAAATATTGACTATGCCGTTCATAAAGGAATGCAACCCGTGTGGAACAAAAAAGGAAAAATTGTCGCGACCGTTGGTTATACTTATTATGAGCGGAAAGGCATCAAGGACAAAAAATCCAGGCCTGTGAGTTTTTCATTCAACGGTGGTCCAGGTTCGGCTTCGCTTTGGATGGAATTGGGTTACACTAGTCCAAAAATGGTCAATATGGACGACAAAGGCCACGCGCTTCAGCCTTTTGGCATAAAAGAAAATCCGCACAGTATTTTAGACGCGACAGATTTAGTTTATGTCGATCCCGTCAACACCGGATATTCACGGGTTTTAGATGAAGATGCAAAACACGACGAATTTTTTGGCGTCAAGGCTGATGTGAATTATCTCGCAAAATGGATCCAAACTTTTATCTCCCGAAACAACCGCTGGCTTTCACCAAAATTTTTGATCGGGGAAAGTTATGGCACCGTCCGTGTTTCTGGACTTGCCAAAGCCTTGCAATCGGCGAGTATTGGTTTGTTTTTTAATGGGGTGGTTTTGGTAGCGCCCACAGAGCTGGGCATCGAGCGAGATGGGGCTATTGCCGAAGCTTTGAGGGTGCCTTATTATGCAGCCACAGCTTGGCACTACAATAAGTTGCCAAAAGATTTGCAGCAGCAGGAACTCACTAAAATTTTACCGGAAATAGAAAAATTTACTATGAACAAGCTCATTCCTGCAATTGCAAAGGGCAGTTCCATTTCCCAAAGTGAAAAACAAATGGTTAAAAAGAAGCTCGAGCGCTATACTTCAATTGAGCAATTGACTTGGGACAGGAATAATTTATCGGTCCCCACCAGTTTGTTTTGGAAAGAATTGTTACGCGATGAAGGTTATACCATTGGACGGCTGGATTCCAGATATTTGGGGATCGATAAAAAAATCGCTGGTTCGCGTCCAGATTTTAATGCAGAAATCCCTGCCTGGGCGCGCTCTTTTGCGCCGGCGGCAAACGATTATTATAAAAATGATTTGAATTTTAAAACGGATGTGCCTTACTTGGTGCTTTCTGGAAAAGTCTATCCCTGGGAAAGAAAACCAAATAATACTGGTGATCAGTTGAGAAGGGCAATGCAGGAAAACCCGTCTTTGCACGTTCTGATCCAATCTGGATATTATGACGGTTCTATATGTCATTATTTCAATGCCAAGTACACGATGTGGCAAATCGGAACGTCTAAAAATTTGCAAGATAGAATGACCTGGAAAGGTTATAAATGCGGACACATGATTTATATGGATAAACAAGCGAGAATTGACGGCAACGCCGATATCCGTGATTTTATAAAAAATTCAGTTCCCGCTAAAGGCGAACCTTCTAATTATTCCATAGAGCCAAAAATAGCTGAATAAACAGAAACTTATTAAATTTCATTAAATCGCATACAACTTTAGTTAAGATTGCTATTTTCGTGATTGCTTATGAAAGAAAAATCCTTTGAAACGCATTTGAAAATTTTTGACGGTTCCAGTGAACTACCGTCCACGGCCGCCGAATTGCTCAAACAGGCTGAAAATGCCCGAGAAAAAGCTTATGCACCTTATTCTGAATTTTTTGTCGGTGCTGCCCTCCGCCTTGAAAACGGAGAAATATTCACCGGGAACAATCAGGAAAATGCGGCTTATCCATCTGGACTTTGCGCTGAACGCGTTGCCCTTTTTTACGCCAAAAGTAATTTCCCTGATTTAGCGATAGAAGAAATTTGTGTCGTTACCAGCAGCACTCATGAAAACCCCACACCGCCCTGCGGATCTTGCCGTCAGGTGTTGATGGAATATGAGCTTCAGCAAGAACGGGGGATTCCAGTTTATTTTGCGGCTAAAAGCACTATTTATCAAGTTGGTTCTGTGGCAGAATTACTGCCCTTTGCCTTCAACAAGAAGTTTCTAGAGCCTTAAACCTAAAAGGTTTTTCTTTCTGAACCGCTTAACCTATTTTTGTAAATTGCGAAAACGCTATTATTGACCACTTTTTGAATTGTTACCTATGAAAAAAATAACCAAAAAAACCTATCTCGATTGGTATGAAAATATGTATTTCTGGCGCAAGTTTGAAGATAAACTCGCACAGGTTTATATCCAGCAAAAAGTAAGGGGGTTTTTGCACTTATACAATGGTCAGGAAGGGATTTTGGCCGGAACACTTCACGCGATGGAACAGGGTAAAGACCGAATGATCACGGCATACCGGAACCACGTTCAACCCATTGGCCTGGGTGTCGATCCAAAAAGGGTGATGGCCGAACTTTACGGAAAAAAAACAGGAACTTCACAGGGTCTGGGCGGTTCGATGCACATTTTTTCAAAAGAGAAAAAGTTTTATGGCGGCCACGGAATAGTCGGTGGGCATATCCCACTGGGCGCTGGTCTTGCATTTGCCGATAAATATGAAGGAAAAGATAATGTGACCATTTGCTTTCTCGGCGATGGTGCCGCACGCCAGGGAACGCTTCACGAAACCCTGAATATGGCAATGACCTGGAATTTGCCGGTCGTTTTCTGTGTTGAAAATAATGGTTATGCGATGGGGACTTCTGTAGATCGCGCTTCAAATCAAAGCGATATTTGGAAACTCGGCCTGGGTTATGAAATGCCCTGCGGTCCAGTTGATGCGATGAATGCTGAAAAAGTGGCCGAAGCTCTCGATGAAGCCATTGAGCGTGCACGATCGAAAAATGGGCCCACATTTTTAGAATTGAAAACATACCGGTACCGTGGCCACTCAATGAGTGATGCCCAAAAATACAGGACTAAAGATGAGGTCAAGGAATATCAAGATATTGACCCGATCAAAAAGGTGCGAAAGAAAATTTTAGAAGAGAAATGGGCGTCTGAAGACGATTTGAAAAAAATCAATAAGAAGGTTAAAAATAAGGTCAAGGAATGCGAAAAATTTGCAGATGAATCAGATTTTCCAGACAAAAGCCTGATGTATGACGTGGTTTATGAGCAGGAAGACTACCCATTTTTATCACACAAATTATAGAATCAAAAAGTTATGGCTGAAGTAGTAAATATGCCGCGTTTGAGCGATACGATGGAGCAAGGGACTGTCGCAAAATGGCTCAAGAAAAAAGGTGACAAGGTCGAAGAAGGTGAAATTCTGGCCGAAATTGAAACTGATAAAGCCACGATGGAATTTGAATCCTTCCACGATGGCACACTTTTGTACATTGGTGTGAAAGAAGGTGGTACCGCGCCAGTTGATCAACTTTTGGCTGTTATCGGCGATGACGATGAAGATATTGATGAAATAATCAAAAATGCTAAATCTGATTCTGAGGCAGACGACAGCGGTGATGACGAAGGCAAAGGTGACGATCATGATGATAACTCGGGTAACGAAGCTTCCAGTGAACCCTCAGGTGATAAAAGCGATGAGGATTCCAGTGATGCTGAAATTCCAGATGGTGTCGAGGTCGTGAATATGCCGCGATTGAGCGACACGATGGAGGAAGGAACTGTTGCCAGTTGGCTGAAAAAAGAAGGCGATGAAGTGGAAGAAGGGGAAACCCTTGCGGAAATTGAAACCGACAAAGCCACGATGGAATTTGAATCCTTTTATGACGGCACCTTGCTGCACATTGGAATCAAAGAAGGTGAATCTGCCCCAGTTGACAGTTTGCTTGCTGTGATTGGTCCAGAAGGAACTGATGTCTCAAAAATTCTGGATAAGCTGAAAGATGGGGGCAATAAAAAATCTGAAGATAATTCAGAAGAAAAAAAATCTTCAGAAGACAAACAATCCGGTGAAAATGATAGTGGCACTGAAAGCAAAAGCGGGACCTCAAAAACAGAAAACACTGACCGCGAAGCACCACAAGGCCGCGATGGTAAACGGATTTTTGCTTCACCGCTCGCTAAAAAAATGGCCAGTGAAAAGGGAATTTATTTAAAAGATGTCAACGGAACGGGCGAAAATAACCGCATCGTGAAAAAAGACATTGAAAATTATAAACCCTCTGAAAAACCGGCTCAACCAGAAACAGGAAAACCAGCTCCAAAAGAAGGCAAAGCTCAGCAACCACAAGCAATGCCAGAACCCTATGTGCCTGCCGGTGAAGAATCTTTTGAGGAAGTCAAAGCCTCGCAAATGCGCAAGACCATTGCGAAAAGACTTGCCGAGTCAAAATTCAATGCGCCGCATTATTACTTGACCATTGAAGTGGATATGGAAACAGCGATGAAGTCCAGAAAAGATATTAATGCACTGCCGGATACAAAAATCTCTTATAACGATTTAGTATTGAAAGCCTCGGCGATGGCCTTGCGAAAACACCCACAGGTCAACGCACAGTGGACAGGCGATTCGATAAAAATGGCCAAACACATTCACCTGGGCGTGGCCGTTGCTGTTGAAGAAGGTTTGGTCGTTCCCGTGTTGCGTTTTGCCGATCAAATGGCAATGACCACAATCGGTCAAAACGTGAAAAGCCTTGCTCGAAAAGCGCAGAACAAAAAGCTGAAACCTGATGAAATGAAAGGCAGTACCTTTACCGTTTCAAATTTGGGAATGTTTGGAATCGAGGACTTTACCAGCATCATCAACCAACCGAACAGTGCGATTTTATCTGTCGGGGCGATTGTTGAAAAACCGGTTGTCAAGGACGGTGAAATTGTCGTCGGCCACACGATGAAGTTGACGCTTGCTAACGATCACCGCGTTGTCGATGGTGCAACAGGATCAAAATTCCTGCAAACCTTGAAACAATATTTGGAAAATCCAGTGACAATGCTGGTGTAGATTGAAATTGGACCCTCGAAATTTTTTTGAGGATTTTTGTTTATTGGAGCTAAATATTTATAATTTTTGTCGAAACCGTTTTTTCAATGAAAAAGAGTTTTGTTGATGTGAAAACTGATTCAAAACTTGCACGTTTGCAAGCGAAAATTTTAATTTTTTTACAATTGAGTTAAGAACGCTACTCTCATTAATAAAAAACCTTTCGGATAAACCAAACAAAAACGTTAGTTTATCCAGGGATAATTACAAATAAACAGTTATATTTGTTGTGTTATAACCAGTTACCAAACATTTGACAAAAAATGAAAATACAATTTAAAAAAAAGCGACTGAAATATTATCTGATTTTCGGAATTCTATGGTTAGTTCTCGGAACAACAGCAGTAATCTATAATTCGGAGAATTTTTTTAATTACGGATATTTATTAATGGGAATTTTGTATGTCGGAACTTATCTCTTTGAAAACAAAAAACAGTATCTGACAATAGAAAACGGAATTATCTCAAAAAATCATTTGATTCCGCAAAAAATAAATCTGAATGAAATTAAGCAGATTAAAAAATTTGCTGGAGATTATATCCTAAAAACTGACTCAACTGAATTGAGAATTAATACGGAATTGATTGAGGAAAATTCTCTGGCGGAATTAAATAATGTGCTTGAAAAATTAAATTTATATACGAAATAAAAACGTTTGGTAACACCGTGTATAAGCCATTGCTGGGTCTGTGCCAATCTGGAAAATTCTTGGGAATTTTCCAGCGGAGTTTTGTACTTTTAATGGTTCGTGTGTGAGACACGCAACGGCTCATACACATCAACGTTATGCCAAATATAAAAAAAGAAAAAAGCCTAAAAAGGGTTGGCATCCCATAGAATGTAAAAGATTTGCTGCAATCTTCAAAATTTCATCAAGCAGTAGAGTTTAATAACATCCTTAAACTTGCAATAGATAGTAAGTATGGATAAAGTATAATAATAATTAAGCGTAGAAAAAAAAATAAAACTATGCTTTAAAATTCAAAAATATGAATAATAAAAATTTAAATTTCTTTTCTCTCATAATGTTATTTTTAACATTCACACTTAATTCTTGTAGTGAAGATTCTAAATTAGAACAATTGGAATCATCTGACCTTAAAAATAAATCTTATTCCGCAAATATAAACCCAATGGAGTTTGTAGGTGTTGAACATAATAAATTTATGACAGAATTCACAGCTTTAGTAGAGGAGCATAAAAACAATGGTGGTTTTAAAGATATTGAATATTTATCTGATGATTTTCGGGATGAAATGTCGGTACTATTACATCAAGCAAACAACAGTTATTATCCCGAAAATAATACGACGGTTGAATTTTATCAAAATGCATATGATTCGATAAATATAAAAGAAATTTTTACCAGTCGAAATAATATGTTGAAATCTGCACAGGTAGTATTATCAAATCAAACCACAGAAAAAGATAAAGAATTTACTATGAACTTATTAAATGATATTCTTTATTATGATAATTCCAATTCTAAATTTAAAAGTCTACAGGATTTAATAGCATATCATGAAAGTATTATATTAAACGAGTCTTGGAAAGAAAACGAAACATCTGCTTTAGGTGCAGTTGCAATTGCTAAACATTCTAATATATTTTGGACTAACAGCAATTTTTTAAATGGTGACTATGAAGGTAAAACTACTCAAAGTGACCCTCGAAGCGGCATAATTGTTGGTGCTGATGCAGCTGGATATGTCATTGGCGGCGTAGTCGGCGGTGTAGCTGGAACAACTGTTGCTGGTGTAACATTTGGAGCAGGTACTGTTGTGGGTGTAATAGCCGGAAAATTTGTTGGAGGTTTCGTTGGTTCAGGTGCCGCCGCTACTGGAATTGAAATTTACGATGCTTTTACAGATTTTTTTGACTAATTAGAATATCATGGACTTAAAAAGAAATAAATATATATGGATATTGTTAATGTTTTATTTTTTAAATAGTTTGGCACTAATGGCTGGGTTTGTTTATAATTTAAGAAATTCGGTAGCTTTTTTGATTATAATTTTTATAAGTTTAACCTTTATGAATTGGTTAGCTACTAAAGTTTACGATTCTAACAAATTATACTTTACACTATTCTCTGTTATACCTTTTTTAATTGCATTAATTTTGTACTTAGAAGGTTCTTTTAATATAAATGTAATCCGTCTTTTATACTCAATACCAATAATATATAGTATATTTCTAATAATAAAGAACACTAGTTTTGGTATTAAGAATAATTAAATTTTTTATCAAACTTATATAAAAATTACTTGGCATAACAATGTATATAAAAAATAGCAGTTAAGTGTTAAACTTAAAGTTTAGTTCTTTTCTGCTATCTTTTGTTTCTAATAGTAAAATAACGTACACAAACCTGCTACTTTTCATATACAAAACAGTTGCCAGCAATTTAAAAAAAACGAAAATGATGATAAAAAAAGTAATAATTGGAATTCTAACAATTGGAATATTTAGTTGCAATTCTGATAAAAAGAAAACTACTTCTAATG
>Ga0307967_1000490_pt1 | contig 27498 bp, 11 predicted proteins | sample OrgLakmetagen648_FD_201828 | JGI IMG/M metagenome (GOLD analysis project Ga0307967, IMG submission 201828) | Saline water microbial communities from Organic Lake, Antarctica - #648 | ecosystem: Environmental > Aquatic > Non-marine Saline and Alkaline > Saline | place: Antarctica: Organic Lake... | reverse complement strand
GCGCTGAAGGATTACTGGTCCCAGTACCCGGATAAGAAAATCATCCTTTTTGCTTTTTATAAAGACACGCTGCACTACTTGAACGAGAGGTTAGCGGAGGATGGTATTGAGTCCTTGGTACTTCACGGTGGCATGGACAAGCACGAGGTCATTCGTCAGTTCCGGAATGAAAGCCAGTTTAACATTCTGCTGTCTTCTGAAGTTGCAGCCGAAGGCGTAGATCTTCAGTTTTCAAGCGTGGTTATCAACTATGACCTGCCCTGGAACCCGATGCGCATCGAGCAGCGAATAGGGCGGATCGATCGGATCGGCCAGGAAGAGGATCGCATACACATCTGGAACATGCTGTATGAGGACACTATAGATCAGCGTATATACGACCGGCTGCTTGATCGCCTGGACATATTCAGAAATGCCATGGGAAGTATGGAAACTGTACTTGGCGATCAGGTTCAAGCCTTAACGAAAGAACTTCTTGGTCACCAGCTCACACCAGAGCAGGAAAAAGAAAGAATAGAGCAGACAGCGGTCGCGTTGGAAAAAAACAAGAATGATCAGGAGCGTTTGGAGAGGGAAGCTGTCCAGCTGATTGCCCACGGTGATTTTATACAGAAGAAAGTAAGCGCAGCTCGTGAGTTGGGCCAGTTTATCTCTGGCGAGGATCTCTACATATACACACGGGATTTCCTCAATGAACGTTACCCAGGCTCACTCCTGATTCAGTCCGATAAGAATCCGGACTGGTACCGGTGTGAACTTTCAACACAGGCCCGGGCAGAGTTCGGGATCTTTCTGAGGAATCATCATCTTCAGGGAAAAACAAGGATACTAGACCACTCTCCCCCTGAGCTATTTTTCGATAATCAACAGGCACGTTCTGCTCATGCTGTTGAGCGAATCACGCAAGATCATCCACTCATTCGCTTTGTTACCAACACCCTGCGCAACTCCGGTGACTCAGCGTCAGATTATCCAGTTCATGCCATTTCTATTCCTTCGTTGGCGGTGCCGGGTGTCAGCCAGGGCGTCTATGTCTACGCTGTCACACGCTGGTCGGTAGATGGAGCCATGGATACAGAAAAGCTCGCCTATGCTGTTAAAGGCGTTGATGCCATGGACTTAGATCCTGAGATATCTGAATTCCTAGTGAATACGGCGGCGCTCAAGGGTTCAGACTGGCATTCCGCCAAAAATGAATTGAATACTGAAACCGTTGCTGACCTTTTTGATGATGCCCGTATCGACCTGGATGAAACCTATAACGAATACCGTCAGGCCATGATTCGGGCTAATACAGACAGAGTTCGAATGATGGTTGCCAGTCTCGAAAAGGAGCTTAAGACAAAAACCGCAAGGTGCCAGGAACGAATTGATGGTTACCGACAGAGCGGGGAAGAAAAAAAGATCAAGATGGTCAAGGTAGAGGAAGGCAAAAAAGCAAAGCTGAAAACACGTCTGACAGATCGAATAAAAGAAATACAGCTTCGGGAGAAGCTGGAGATAAAGCAAAAGCCGATCGCCGGCGGTGTTATCAAAGTTTTTGCGTAGGGAAGCGATATGAGCATGAAAGATGCGATGGGTAAGGCGTTCGAAAAGGCGGGAGAAAAGCTGCCAGCTTCATCCAAAAAAAGAAAGAAAAAACGGCGTCCTGCCAAAGCGCGTTCTCATAAGCGCCCTGTCGAAATAAAAGCCGATTGGAAGAAAGACTCTAAACCGATCGTCCGTAGGCAGAAAGCACCGGTCGATGCTCGGTCAACCGAGCAACCCAAAGCAGTGTCTCAACCCGCAAAGCCAGATACCTTCGAAGTGGACATAACCTCCGATGCGGCCCCGTCTTTTAGGGGCGATGGTAGCAGCGCAGATTACAAGCTAATGATGAGAGATGTCGGTAGCTTAAGCAGTCTGATCGGATCAGCAAAGGCAGACGCGCTGGAGGAGGAGCTGTTCCTCGGTCTGGATTTCGGCACATCGTCCGTCAAAGCGATTATCGGCGACCGGAACCGCCGAATTCACTACGCTGTCCCGTTCAGAGAGGCAGTTGGGATTGAGCAATATCTTTTACCAACGCGTCTTTACCAGAGGGGTGATTCTTACTCTCTGACTGGCGAGACACAGCCGGATTATCAGAACCTCAAGCTCGACCTAATGGCAGACCCCACAAGCGATCGGGCCAGAATCCGCTTTACTGCCTTTATAGCTTTGGCACTACGCCAGGTCGGTGCCTGGTTTCATACTTCCCATCGTGCAACCTATAGCCAATCCAATTTGTTGTGGTCCCTACATCTTGGCGTTCCCGCCGCAGAGTCGGGGCGTCTGTCGGAAACCACAGAGTTACTTGGATTGGCTGGCTGGGTCGCTGCGTCAGTAGAGGGCCCGATTACCGAAGAAGTGCTTTTTAAGGCGCTCTATCGTGCTGAGGGCTTGCTTACGGGAGTGGCTGAACCCGAACCCTTGGAGGACGTTGAAGTCTGTACGATTCCTGAGATTGCCGCGCAGATATATGGATACGTGAAATCAGCTAAGTATGATCCCAACGCTCAGAATCTGTTTGTGCTGGCAGATGTCGGTGCCGGCACAGTTGATTGTGCCATGTTCAAAATTCGGCCTGATCAATACGGTGAAGAGTTTCTAATCTACGAAAAATCTGTAGAGCCTCTGGGTGTGACGAGCCTCCATGTAAACAGGCTGAAGTGGTTTTTAGAGGTTTTTTCCTCAATTCAGGCTCCCGTGGATGCATTAGTAGAATCCGTCGAAAAAGAGCTAAAGCGCATAGATGCGAACCGGCCCGTTCCGGACAAGTTCAGTAAGTACTTCAAAGGTGTAACCGTTAAGTCCTCCCCGAAAGGAACGCTTGGGATACATAACCCAGATGCTGAGTTTGACCGGCGTCTGCGGACCCAGATTCAAGAGGGCACGCTGGAGAAAGGCCGAAAATCTGGAGACTGGCACGTGGATGCGCTGAAAGACACGCGGTTTATGCTTTCAGGTGGCGGGTCGCGGAACAAATACTACGAGAGAATTAAGGAAGGTGTTCAGCACCATCACACGCTTGGCTATCTGCGTTTAACTCCAGAGTCTTTGAATCTGCCTGCGAATATTACCGCCCCAGGCCTACCACGACAGGATTGGGACCGGCTCTCGGTAGCATATGGTTTGAGCCACGGCAGTGTTGGGAAAGCGACCTTCGTTCGTGGGAACTCCGAGTGACCCTGTGTTGTGGGCCTGCAGTTGGGCTACCACCGCGGGTTATGTTTATAGCTCCTGGTGTCTTTCGAAGATTGGGCTTGGCCCTACGGACAAAAAAACGCAAGCTGCGCCATAACTTATTAATTTACCTTTCAAATTAAAGGGTACGACCTTGACAGTTTTCACCCCAGGCATGCGAGTAGAATGCCGAGACGCAGAATGGCTGATCACCCGAGTTGACGCAGCTGGCAGTAACCAGCATCAAATCGTGTTCTGCTCTGGTGTAGACGATCTTAATCGTGGCCATGAAGCTGCGTTTCTGACCCAGCTGGACCAGCTCAAAGAAGTGGACCCACGCAAAACCGAGCTGGTAAGGGATGAAACCAAAGGGTATTCCACTGCTCGTTTGTTTCTGGAAGCTCAGCTGCGGCAGATGCCCCTGACTGATCCTCAGGCGCATTTTGACGACATGGGCGCATTCACGCCTATGGAATATCAGAAAGAGGCCGTACACCGTGCCTTGCAGCAAATGCGCCCGCGTCTCTTGCTGGCGGATCAGGTGGGCTTGGGTAAAACCATTGAAGTGGGCATGATCCTCAGCGAACTGATTCGCCGCGGCCAGGGCCAGCGCATTCTGGTGCTGGCCAAGAAGTCCATGCTAACTCAGTTTCAGGCAGAACTCTGGAACCGATTTGCCTTGCCGCTGGTGCGTATGGATTCCGATGCGCTCTCCAAACTCCAGCTCAAAATCCCGGCCTCCAAGAATCCTTTCGAGGTGTATCACCGCATCATTATTTCCATTGATACGCTCAAGGACATTGGGCGTTATGCGCATTTCCTGGAGAATACACGTTGGGATGTGGTGGTGATTGATGAGGCGCACAACGTTTCCGGTGGCACCAACCCGGAACGCCACCTGAGTTACCGCCTGGCGCGTCGCTTGTCGCGCCGCGCCAACAGCATGATCCTGACCACCGCTACCCCTCATAACGGCAAACGGGAAACCTTCGGTCGCTTGATCAGTCTGCTGGATCCGTCAGCGGTGCCAGACCCCAAGCTGCAGGAATACGAAGCTCAAGACATCGCGCCTTTCTTTTTGATGCGGTTCAAGGAGGATGTGAAAGAGGAAGCGGGCAGCAACTTCTCTGATCGGCAGGTGATACCGCTCCCTAAGACCACTGTAGAGGCTACGTCGGCTGAAGAGCGTGTTTATGAGCAGTTAGCTCACATTCGCCAACTGGTCCTGGACAAGCAGATTGATGCTCAGGCAATCGTCAGCTGGGGCATGTACAAATCCTTCCTTTCTAGCCCGGAAGCCTGCCGTTCGACCGCGGAAAAGCGTCTCGCTTATCTGCGCAAATCCGATCCTGACAGCCGGGAAATCGAAGAACTGGAAGAGCTGCTGCAAAGGCTCAACAACCTGTCGGTTCAGCAAACTGCACGTTTCAACCTGTTAATCGACCAACTCAAATCTATGGGTTGGGATGGTGGTCCCAAGAGTCCTCGGTTGCTGGTGTTCACAGAAAGTCGCGTCACACAGGAATACCTGGCCCCGGCACTTGCTAAACACTTCGGTCAGTCTTTTAGCCCAAAACAGGAAAAACAAACGGAACAATCCATTGCTGCAATCCATGGTGGCATGTCAGACAATGCACTGGCCTCGGCAGTGGAAGCTTTCGGTACCGGCAACAGTTCTGTGCGCATGATGCTGGCTACAGACGTAGCCTCAGAGGGTGTGAACCTACACCATCAGTGCCATAACATCATTCACTACGATCTGCCCTGGTCCATCATCACCCTGATTCAGCGTAATGGCCGTATCGACCGTTTTGGTCAGGAATACCCACCGATCATCCGCTATCTGATGGTGGAAACCGAAGCAGGCCTGCTGGAAGGGGACAGCGAACTGTTCTCACGCCTGGTCGGCAAGGTAGAAGAGATCAACCGCTCTACCCGAACCGGCGAAAGCGTGCTCAAGCTCTACGATCCCAAGAAAGAAGAGGAAACCTTCGGTGATGGTCTGGTAAAAGGCGACACCGAATTGCTGGATCGGGAGACCGGTGAGAAAGAAACCGGCGAGCTTGAATCCACTCTTAAGGCCGCCAACCAGATTGCCCATGAGGACTATGACGACTTTCTTGCCCATATCCTGGGCGAACGTCCAGGCGAGGCCGGCAATGATGAGGCAGCAGATGCCGAGGTCATCGACAACTCTCGCATACGCCTGCTCAATAACAGCGAGTTTTTTGAGCAAGGCTACCGAGCGTTGAAAGACCAAATCGGTGGCGCGGATTGGCACCCGCTGCAGCACACCAGTCAACAAATTATCTTCACACCACCGAAAGAGCTGGCCAAACGCCTGGGCGCGCCCTGGGTAGACAGCGAAATGGTATATGGCGCATCGGCTATACCAGAAGAAGCCTGGCCGGAAGACCGGCAACTGTTTTTTACCGACAAGCCCGAACGGGTGAACCGGGCCATCAAGACTGCCCTGGCGCAAAAGGGACAATGGTCAAAAGAACTGCTGCTCACAGAACAACATCCAGTTATGCAATGGCTCTCCGAAAAGCTGATGATGCTGCAAAAGCGCGGCGAGGCCCCCTTGATAGCCTCGCCATTTCTGGAGCCCGGCGAACTGCTTTTCTGCTTTATAGGCCAAGTTAGCTCCCGTGCTGGTACACCGCTGATCGTAGACCCCCATGCGGTATCGTTCCGCAAAGGCAGTGAATATCGACTTCGACCACTCAAACAAGCACTCGAAGAGGTGAACTTTGAACAACTAGCGAACACCGGCAAAAGTGGGAGCCTGCCGCAGCACCTGCTGAAAGGCTTTCTGGAGTCAGCGGTTAACGAAAGCGTCAAGCATCTGAAAAAACTCAAAGACCAGCGCCGGGCCCAGATTCGCCCGAGGCTGGATGAGGAAAATGCCCGCCTCAAACACTGGTTCCAACGCTGGGCTGAGCGTATCGACAGTAAGCTGGCAAGCCTGCCGCCAGAAGGTCGGCGTGCCACACAGTTGCGCCAGAAACGCGAGGAAATGGAAAAGTATCTGGAAGACCGCCGCGAGAACTGGGAAGAAACCCATTACCGCGCGACTGATGAAGCCACCACCCGCCTGGTACTTGTTGTAGAGGGAGTGAAGTAATGTCGCTGGATACCGCCATCAAGAACGTCGGTGATTATTACGCCGCCCATTACCTGGCCGATAAAAACGGATTTAGCAAAGATATCGCGGACAAGGTCAAAGACTGGAAAGAGCAGGGCAGTCAGTCTGCTCCTAGAAAGCTGGCCGCACTGAGCGAAGTTTATTTCAGAGCAAAAACGGAAGCTCTCAATTACGACGATCCGTTTCTCCGGGTGAGCGCAGATAACGATACCATCAACCGTTGGCACCCCGCCTTGCTAGAGGCCATGGGTTACAGGCCTGAACCTTTTGGGCTGGTGCTGGAGAGTGAGCAAAAACAGGTGCCGGTCCTGCACCGACTGAATCGCCACAACCAGCCCTGGTTGGTTATTGCCGAAGCGCCTTTCTGTTTGACCGACGGGGAAAGCGATGAAGAGCCTTTGGAACAGGACGTTATCCCCAGAACGCGCCATGTAGATGGCCTGCCCACTCTGCAGGAAACCTGGGAAAAAGCTATCGCCCTGTTGTTTAAACAGGAGGACGCACCGCGTTGGGTAATGCTGTTGGCCGGTGGACGCGTTTACTTGTTCGATGCCCACACCTTTGCCCAGGGCCGTTACCTCTGGATCGATCTGGATGAAGCCTATGGTCGTCGGCAGACGGCTACGTTTGATGCGATCGCCGCACTGCTTTCTGATGAGGCATTGGTGCCCCAAGGCGAGAGTGACGAAGTACTGCACGAACGCCTTCGCGAAGGAAGCCTTAAGAGCACCCACGGGGTCTCTGAAAAACTCCAGGGCGCGGTGCGCGATGCCATTGAAGCCATTGCAAATGGCTGGGTCGACGCCCGACGGCAGAGCAATTTGGGTTACCGCCAACTCAGTGAACGGGAAGAGCCGCTAGCAGATGGCAGCCGGGAAATCACCGCCGAGCAGCTGCGCCACGATGCCCTGATTTACGTTTACCGCATGTTGTTCTGTTTTTATGCCGAAGCCCGTGGCGGTGAGTTGGGTATATTGCCCATCACCGACGACGTATACCGCCTGGGCTACAGTCTGGAATCCTTGCGGGATCTAGTGGATGCCAATGAACCCGGCACCACTACCGAAAACGGTACCTACATCGCCGAACACCTGGAGCGACTGTTCCAACTTATTTACGAAGGTTTCGACCCTGAACGTGAGAGCGACTTAGACGATGAGGCGGAATCGTCTTTTGGGCAGGGCCCACGGCAGGAGAGTCTTTTCGGTGCCCCAGCCGGTGAACAGCTCTCTCTGAAAAATTCGGGCCGGACCCGTTCCAAATACACCCCCGGCAAAGTATTTGCCATACAACCACTTACTGCGACGTTGTTCGATCCACAAGCAACGCCTTTGCTGAGCCGGGTAAAACTACCTAACCGAATACTCCATAAGGTCGTTCGTTGCCTTAGTTTAGGCACGTCACAGCAGAGCAAACGCGTTGGCCGCATCAACTACGCAGAATTAGGCATTGTGCAGCTAGGCTCCGTTTACGAAGGCCTTCTCTCTTATAAAGGCTTCTTCGCCAGTGAAGATCTGATTCAGGTGCACCAGAAAGCCAAGAACGGCAAGCCGATGTTGGATAACTCCATAGACTCGAAAGAGCCAACCTGGTTTGTGCCTGCCACACGAGAAAACGAATTCAAGGCCGGGGAAATCGTGCTGGAACATCGCACCGAGCGAACGCGTATCTACCTAACTGGTGAATTCATTCTGCACCTCAACGGTGTGGACCGTGTTAACAGCGCCTCTTACTACACTCCGGAGGTGCTTACCCACACCCTGGTGGAAGAAGCCCTGAAGGAACGCCTTAAAGACTTCGGCCCGGAACAGGCAGACGACGTCCTTAACCTGAAAATCTGCGAACCAGCAATGGGCTCCGCCGCCTTCCTTGTCGAAGCTATCGACCAGTTGGGCCACCGTTATTTGGAGCTGAAACAGAAGCAACGGGGCAAGAACATCGATCCCAGCAATTACGAGGACGAGTTGCGCCGGGTGCGCCACTACATCGCCGTGCATAACGTTTACGGTGTGGATTTGAACCCAGTGGCGGTAGAACTAGGGGCATTGTCCTTGTGGCTGTCGACCATTCATCGCCTGAAAGTTTCTGATGGCGACGAAGACAACCAGCCCCTGTTTCAGCCAGCGGCTACGCCCTGGTTCGGGCTTCGCCTGCGAGCTGGTAACAGTCTGATCGGTGCGCGCCGCAGTGTTTGGAAAAAAGATCAACTTTTGCGAGGTAAGCACTACGGCAAAAACTCTGAAATTCCGCGCCAGCTGAAACCGGGCGAAGATCGCCAACCTAGCGAGATCTACCACTTCCTGGTGTGGGATGAGGATATGGCACCCGCGGCCAACGACAAGCTCATGAAAGAGCATTGGCCGGATGAGTGCGAAGCCATTAAAACCTGGCGAAACAAGCAGGTAAAATCTAAGTGCTCGGTGGAAGAAGTGGTGCGCCTGGAACGGCTGAGCGAGCGCATTGATAAACTCTGGAAGGACTACAGCATTTCCCGCCAACGAGCATTGGCGGATTCCGCCTGTACCTCTACCGTATGGCCTACGGCTCAAAACAGCCTGGCGGCTACGCGCGGCGGCCCGACCCTGCGACGTCAAGAGGGCCTAAAAGCTAGCTTGGAAGCGGAGAGCGGGGCTTTTCAACGCTTGAAGCTGCTGATGGACAGCTGGTGCAGTTTCTACTTCTGGCCGTTGGATCAAAGCGACAATCTGCCATCTCGCGAGGCCTGGTTAGCCGCTGCAGAAGTGCTGTTGGGCATTGGTACAGACGATCTGGCTACCCGTGCCATGCTGGACATTCAGTTGGGTGAGGACGTTGAGCTTGAAGCGCTATTTCAAGCCAGTGAGCAAAAGCTGCCAGATGCGGAGCATTTGAGTGAGTTGGTGCCCTGGTATGGGGTAGGGCGCAGCACCACGACAGATCAAAATTTTCATCATTGGGAGCTGATTTTTACTGAGATTTTGGGCCCGAAGGTGCAAGAGGGCGTCGTACCTAACGGTTTTGATCTGATGTTTGGCAATCCTCCTTGGATGAAGGTTACTTGGAATGATGCCCCACTGCTCTGCGAGTTTGAACCCATTCTCGGTGTTCACGATGCAAAATCGGCGAGGTTCAACAGCGAGCGACGCAAGGTTGTTGAATACAGTGACGCCAGAAAACGAATATACAAAGATGCTTTTCAAATGGCAGAGGGTAGTTCGGTATATCTAAATGATCAAACTTTATATCCAGCACTCGCTGGGGTACAGACAAACCTGTATAAAAATTTCATTGAACGATCTTGGTCTTTATTATATGAAATGGGCGTTGTTGGATTTTTGCATCCTGAAGGAGTATTTGATGACCCGAAAGGCGGAGGATTTAGGGCGGAATACTACAAAAGACTATTGGGTCATTATCAATTAAAGAATGAAAGAATTCTGTTTTCGGACGTGCATCATGTTATGTCATTCAGCATAAATATCTATAAAGGTGCTGGTGATATTATATGTTTTAACTCAATATTTAATTTATTTTCAGCCCAAGCTATTAAGCAATCTTATCAGAAGTCGGGTAAAAGCTCTGAGATTCCAGGTATAAAAAACTCCGATGGCGATTGGGAAACCAGAGGTCATCCAGAGCGAATTATTAATATCACTGAAACTGAATTGTCGCTATTTGCAAAGCTTTTGGAAGACGAGGCAACTTTCTCGTCTCATACTCGCCTTGCTCAGGTACATAGCAAACCATTACTTAAAGTTTTGGAAAAGTTTTCAAAAGCTTCTAAAAGACTACGCGACCTAAAGGGAAAGTATTTGGCGACGGAAATGTTCCATGAGGCAAACGCTCAGCGCGATGGTATAATTACTCGCATGGAGAATCCTTCCTTCCAGCCAACCTGTGCTGATGAATGGGTCTTGTCGGGGCCTCATTTCTATGTAGGAAAACCATTTAATAAAACACCGAGAAGTAAGTGCGTAGCTAATGGGCATTACGATGCCGTAGACTTGGAAGATATTCTCGAAGATTATCTACCACGTGCGGTTTATCGTCCGGGCGACAAATATGGAAATTTAGATAAATATTATGCTTCTATTCCTGAATGGCCCAAACCACAAAAACCTTGGCGGGATGAGTCTGGTCTCTGGCATGGTTGTTTTTGGCCTGTGGCCGATGGAGAGGTTGCTGCCTGGGAGCGCTTGTTAGGTGAGCCTATATTTCTACATGGTATAGACCACAATCTGCCCGGAGCAAAAACTGCTCGTCAATTTGGATTTTTTACGCAGTGGTCAGGCGATGTATTAGCTGCGATTCAATGGTTAAAAAACCATGATTACCAAATTAATAGCGAGGACTTTCATAGCCGGTTTGGGGAAGTTAGAATTACTCAAGGCGATCCCGGTAAAAAAATAAAACGTCTTCCTAGACCATTAACTGCACGCTATAGGTATATAAATAGAAAGCGCGTTCAGTCCTCTAATGAAAGAACGTTGGTGCCGTCTGTTTTGGCAAAAGGTGTCAGCCATGTTAACGCTGCAGCATATACGATTTGTTTAGATGATGAGCGCGAATCGTTGCTATTTTCTGCAGGTGCCTCTTCAATAATTTTTGATTTTTTTGTCAAGGTGACAGGGCGGGGCGATATTATTGGGGGCGTGGTAGATTCCTTGCCGATTATTACGTCTGATCTTTTCAAGAAAAAAATTATTGCTCGTTACTTAAGGTTAATTTGTACAACTAAGATATATGCTGAACTGTATGAGTCGTGTTTCGAGTTGTCGTTTTTAACGGATTCCTTCACTAGGTTTGAACTGAAGAGCTTTGACCGGGAGAGCCGATGGGAAGAGCTTTCAGAGCATTGGAATAAATCTATGCCTTTCGTTACCGATTTTTCTCGAAGACAAGCACAGCTTGAAATCGACGTGCTTGTTGCTATGAGTTTGAAAATCGAAGTTGATGAATTAATTCAAGTATATTTAGTACAATTTCCGGTTCTTAAAGAATATGAGGAAAAGGATCGATACGATGCTGAAGGTCGGCGCCTGCCGAATACAAGTCGTAAAGATGCAGGAGCTAAAGAGCTTCGCAACGCATTAGTAGGCCACGATGGCGTATCGGCCGTGACAGTAAGCTGGGAAATCGACAACGGCAACCAGACTGTTACTAAAACTTTCTACCCGCCATTCTCACATGTTGACCGCATAGAAGATTACCGCGTTGCCTACCGCGTATTCTCCGAACGCCTTGGGCTAACTGCAAACAATAAGGAACCCGCCTGATGGATGCCAAGGCCAGAGACCTCAACCAGATTTTCGACGGAACCATCTCCTTCCAAATCCCACTGTTCCAGCGTCCCTACGTCTGGAACCAGGAGAGGAATTGGGAACCCCTGTGGGAAGATATGCAGGGGCTACTAGACTTTGAGGTGCAGTTTGGTCGCCACCGCAAACACTTTCTCGGCGCTGTGGTACTGGAGCAGCTCAAAAATGTGGCGGGATCTATCGAAACCCATCAGGTGATTGACGGACAGCAGCGTTTCACCACGCTGCAGGTGATCATGCTGGCGGCTCGTGATCTGGCGAAGGGTTTGAATAATGAAAAGTACTACGATCGCTTCAACGACCTGGTTACCAACAAGGCCAGCAAGGTTGATTACGACCATGAGAAGTACAAGGTTTGGCCCACCAATCGGGATCGGGCGGCTTTCAAAGCACTTCACGAGTCCGGGGCGGTTGAAAAAGAACCTTTTGCTGACCTGACCATAGAGCAACTGTTCTCCGGCAAGCCTATCGAGCCGCATGGGAACAGAATGACAGATGGATATCTTTACTTCTGTAAACAGCTGCGTGACTGGCTTTCCGGCAAGCTTGACTTGGGGGATGAGTCTGAGGAAGCGGTAAATCCTGAGGAACGGCTCGACGTCCTCTGGAAAGTCATTAGCGGTGGCCTGCAGGTGGTGGTCATAAACCTGGATGACGACGACGAGTCCCAGGTGATCTTTGAAACCTTGAATGCCCGGGGTACTCAGCTGTTACCGGCCGATCTGGTTAAAAACTACCTGTTCCGTAAGGCACAGGGGGAATCCCAGAACATTGAGGATCTGTACAAACGTCATTGGTCGAACTTCGACGATAATTTCTGGCGTACCGAAGTGACTCAGGGTCGTGCCAAGCGCCCACGGATTGATCTGTTTCTGCAGCATTATTTGACGTTGATGATGCGCGAGGAAGTACGGCCGGCACACCTGTTCGAGTCTTTCAAAGAGTACGTGGAAAACCAGCAGGCGCTGGCCGACTTGCCGCCGGAGAAGCAGCCCTCAAAATCAAATCTCTCGGTCATGCCGGTAACCACGGAAGAGCAACTAAAAGCGCTTTCCAGGTACTCCGTCGCATTCAAGACTTTTGCGGAGCCGCCTGCCGGATCGAGGCTTGCCGTCTTCCTGAGGCGCCTGGAGGCAGTGGACACCGCAACAGTTTACCCGCTGCTGTTGCTGGCTTGTGACCAACTTTTGCCGTCGCAACAGAGGGAGTTTGATCAGTTCCTGACGGTACTCGAATCCTTTTTGGTACGCCGGATGGTCGGCGGTCTGACCTCCAAGAACTACAATCGCCTGTTTCTGGATGTAATCAAGACTCTTGACCGGGAAGGCTCGCTATCGGCAAGTGCATTGAGAGAGATTCTTCAGTCCAGTGACGGTGAAAGCGTACGCTTCCCGTCAGACGAAGAATTCAAGGAGCGCATCCTGAACCGGGAAATATATCAGGCTCTTGCACAGTACAAGGTTCGGGCAGTGTTGGAAGCTATCGATCAGGCGCTGGCGGATCGAAAAAGTGAAAACCTAGAGCTACCCAATGACCTGACTATTGAGCATGTAATGCCGCAGAACTGGGAACTGAACTGGCCAATTCCCGAGGAATATCTTTCTGACCCTGAAGCCAAGCTTAAGTTCGCCCAGCAGCGCAATCATTTGGTTCACACCCTTGGTAACTTGACCCTAATTACTGGCAGCCTGAACCCGTCCCTGTCGAACGGTAGCTGGCAGAAGAAGCGCCCGGAACTGGCTAAGTACAGCAAGCTGAACCTGAATCGGTATTTCTACCCAGTACATGAGGGCGAGGATCCATTGGCTCAGTGGAATGAGGACTCAATCCGTGAAAGGGGCCAGATTTTGTACCAGGCAGCCAGCAGGGTATGGCCTTATTGATGCTAGATAATTGCGCACGGCATACAGCGGAAAGGAAGCGAGGTTAATCATGCAAGCCAGAGATGTCTATTTGTCCCAGCTCACGCAGGGGCCTAAGCAATTCCTGATACCGATATTTCAACGCACCTACAGCTGGGAGGAACCTCATTGCGAACAGTTGTATAACGACATTTTAAAGGGAGGCGGTAATCCAGATGCCGAGACTCACTTTACAGGGTCGATAGTTCTTATCGTCAGCCACCAGACAAGTGCAAGTATCCCCCAGTGGTTGGTAATCGACGGCCAGCAGCGGCTTACGACCGTCAGCCTGATGATGGCTGCGTTAGTAAAACGGGCCACCGAGCTTGGGTTAGAGCAGGTGGCGATGACTCCTTTGGCTGCCATCCGCGGATATTATCTGGTTAACGAATATGGACAGGGCGATGCGGCTTATAAGCTCCTGCTCACAAAGGCTGACAAAGACACTTTATGCAGCCTTTTAGATAACAAGCATCTGCAAGAAAATGCCAGTCAGAATGTCAGAGCTAATTTCGACTATTTTTGCGATCAATTAAAAGATCCTGAAACCATCGAGCAAATTTATAAAGGGTTCCAGAAGCTTAAAGTTGTGGAGGTTGTTCTCCAGCAGAACCATGATGATCCTCAGGCCATTTTCGAAAGTCTCAACTCTACAGGCGTTGACCTTAGCCAGGCTGATCTCATACGAAACTATGTCCTGATGCGACAGGAATATCAGAAACAAACTCAGTTATACCTCGATTACTGGTATCCGATGGAGCGGCTTTTTGGTAGCGAGGGGAGTCAGCGTTTCGATCGCTTTATGCAGGATTTTCTGACTCTGGAGACAGGCAGCAATACGCTACTCCGGTCTAATGATGTTTACAGTACTTTCAAAGACTGGTTTGCTAGGCAGCTGGAGGAGTGCTCTGTCGAGTATGCCCTTGATAGGATGCTTTGCCTGGCCCGCTTTCATTCGGCATATATGTTCGGGACCGAGAGGGAGCCCAAATTGGCTGAGGCTTTCAAGCGGTTGCGCACCTTGGCAGAAGTCGTATCACCAACCGTTATTCGCCTCTATGAGGCGCATCAGGCTGCACCTGATAACGCAAGACCCTCTCTTACCCTCAATGAGTTTGAGCTGGCGCTGCAACACCTTGAGAGTTACCTGCTGCGCCGACAAGTGTGCGCAATGCAAACGCGCTCTTTAGGCAACTTGTTTGCGAATTTAGCGCAACAGATATCGCTGGAAAAACCGCTTGAAACACTCGAAGTGGGATTAGCTCGTTTTAAACGAAATAGCCGCTTTCCCTCTGATGTCGAGTTTCGCGAAGCGCTCGTCACCCATGACATCTATAGTCTGCGCATTAAAAAGTTTTTGCTCGATTCGCTTGAGAATGACAGCAAGGAGAAAATAGATACCAGTTCATTCAGTATCGAGCATGTGTTACCTCAGAATGAGCACTTGCGTCCCGAGTGGAAGGATATGCTTGGGGATAACTGGCAGGAAATACATCAAACCTGGCTCCATCGATTGGGCAACTTGACACTCACTGGTTATAACAGCGAATACAGTGATGGCAGCTTTGAGGAAAAGAAAACCACAAAAAATGGGTTCAATGAGAGCCCATTGAGACTTAACAGGTTTATTGCGAATCAGTCTGAATGGAACGAGAAGAAAATCAAAGAGCGAGGCGAGAAACTTGCCGATAAAGCGTTGAAAATCTGGAAACCTCTAAAAGTAGACGAAAAGCTTGTAGCAAAGTATGCCCTTAAAGAGAGGCGGGATCGGTCTGAGCAATATCGACTATCTGAGGTGTTCAGCCAAAAAAACTTCGTATTGCTTGAAACGCTCAAGGAACGAGTTTTACAGCTGGACCCTGAAATTTCTCCAATAGTTTCAAGTAACAACCTTACCTTCTATACATTAAGTCCTTTTTTACAAGCCGTTCCTAGATCAGGTCACGTCGGGGTGATTATGGCTGTAGAGATGGAGGACATTGACTCGGAACTGGCTGGCCTTGTGCAGACAACCAGTGACTGGAGCTACATTCGCAATGGCTCCCTTACCGGCGTCTACGGTTGGATTTATTCCGAAGATGATATTGATCGTCTGATGCCAGCAGTACAGCAAGCCTATGAACAGGCGCTGTCCTAACTTTATTGAAATGTTGTAGTAGAGAGGATCTATGTTACCCGCCACGCTGGCATTGGAAGTCAAAAAACAGGTTCTCCACTATCTGGGTGCAACCTTTCAAATTCGCCATCCGGACACAGAACGTGCCTTGGAGGCGTTTTTTACCCACCCCGATGAAGGGTTGTTCAAAGGCCCGTGGCTGCAACTTAAGCGCCCATTTCGTTTGGAAAAAGCGGACACGTCCCACCTGTTTGATCTTGATGTGCCCTGGGTACCGTTCAAACATCAGGCTCAGAGCTGGAAGCGTTTAACAACGCGCGACGGCAATGTGCCAGCGCACACCATCGTCACAACTGGAACCGGTTCCGGTAAAACCGAGTGTTTTCTTTACCCGCTCCTGGACCACTGCCTGCGCATGAACCAAGCAGGTAAAAGAGAGGGCATTAAGGCCATTGTGCTTTACCCCATGAATGCCTTGGCCGCTGATCAGGCAAATCGCTTCGCTGAAGAAATTCTGAGGTCGGATCAGCTGAGCTATGACCATAAAGGCCGGCGCAAGGCGCGCATCCGCGTAGGAATGTACACCGGGCGCATGACCCAGACATCCAGCAAGGATGAAGGGGCTGAAAACGATACGTTCCACGAGATGACGATTATTCCGGACCCAGAGGGCGGTGGAAAAATTGCCTATCGGTCGATTACCAACCGTGCTTCCATGCAGGAAAACCCGCCGGATATTTTGCTCACCAACTATAAGATGCTCGATTACCTTCTGCTACGCCCCAAGGACACCAGCATCTGGCGCTTCAATCAGGACGATTCTGAACTGCTGCAATACCTGGTTCTGGACGAGTTGCATACCTATGACGGTGCTCAGGGGGCCGATGTGGCTTGTTTGATCCGTCGGCTGAAAGAGCGTTTCCAGATTCCCCAGGGCGAACTGTGCGTAGTTGGCACCAGTGCCACAGTGGCGGGTGGCGATGATGAACATGATATGGGGCCAATCTATGACCTTTGCGAATTTGCCAGCACCTTGTTCGAGGAGGCTATCGACGACACGGCGGTCATTAAGGAAGACCGCTACCGCATTGACGAAGTGGTGCGAACACCGTTTCGCGAGGTAGAGGTTTACCCGTCCGCTGAGGAGTGCATGCCAGCCTATCGGGAGGATGCTCAAACCTACGCCTTGCGAGTGTCGCAGTTGTTTGGTGGGCCAATCTATCCGGTCGCAGCCGATGACCCAAAATGGTCAGAGTGGACAACCCAGCTGGAAAAACTGGAAGACTACCTGCCGAAACTCGAAGAGGGCGACCTGTGGGGCGTTGCCGTGGGCGAGTGGATTCGCAAGCATCCGCTTTTTCACCTGTTGCTGAAGGTAACAGAAGCAGGCGCCGTGACCTGGTTTGACCTATTGCGGGAAATCAGTAAGTCCGACATGACATTTGCTTTCCGGGCAGTAGGCGATGCGCAGGCCCGGGGTGAGGTTTTAATGGCATTTCTTGCACTGGTTGCTCAAGCCAGAGAGCTACGAAGTGGCAAGCCTTTCCCGCTGGTACCGACTCAGGTGCAGCTATGGCTAAGGGAGTTGCGTCGCATCGGTTCATTAGTGAGCCAGCACCCGATGTTTACCTGGTTGGACAACAAGCTGGAGGAGGGAAAGCGACAGCTGCCAATCGTACATTGCACAGAATGTGGTGAGGTGGCCTGGGTTGGTCTGCGCGACCCAGATATGGATTCGGTGATTGGGCAGCATGGCATCAATGGCATGCAGCTTCGGGACGAGGTTCGGGAGATCTATGAAGGCTGGGGTTTCGAACACCCGCCCGCAGCTTCGCTGGTGATTCTTAGCCCTTGGCGGGAAGGTGATGATCCCGTGTCCGGTTCAGGCCAGCAGCAACTGGATGCTGTGAAATGGTACATGGCTGCTAGCTCCCTGGTAGTTCGGGAAGGCCCCGGGCCGTGCCCAATAACGGATGAAAAAACCTTTCCGGTGAAAATGGTCCATGCGCCTTACAGTATGGAAAACGGTGGACGTCGGGGGATCCAGCAATGTCCCCACTGCCATGAAAATGAAAGCCTCATGTTCATCGGTAGCCGTGCTGCGACCATATCCAGCGTGGCGATCGATGAGGTATTTGGTTCGGTACTCAATAACGATCCGAAGCTGTTGGCCTTTACAGACAGCGTGCAGGATGCAAGCCACCGAGCCGGATTCTTCTCGGCGCGGACTTACCATTTCACTTTGCGCACAGCTTTGCAGCATGTGATTGATGAGGCCGGTGACGCTGGAGTGCCCTTGCTGGAAGTAGGGCAGCGTCTGATTGACTATTGGGGTGCGGATGAACCTGGGCGTCCCGGCAGTGCTAAGAAAGCTCTGGAAACTCTGATTCCGACAGATTTGAGAGAGTACGACGATTACGTAGACTTTCGCAGCCAGGTTGGGAATGCACCGGTGCCGCCTAAATTACTGGCGGATATCACCCGTCGGTTGACCTGGGAGGCGACCAGCGAGTTCAGCCTCATGCTGACTCATGGACGGACCATGGAGCTTCATGCCAGTGCCACGCTGGGGTGGGAGCGGGAGCTTATTGAGCATACGGTTTCCGAGTTAAAAGAACGGTTACCGGGAATCAGTCCTAACTTGGCCTCAGTGTCTTCGGAAGATATCACTCTTTGGGTGCTGGGTATTCTGCATCGGCAGCGTGAACGGGGAGGGCTTAACCACTCATACCTTGGTAGCTATGCCGCACAGCGTTTCTGGGGTAAATACCCATTCGGTAAAACCATTGCGGGCCGGGAGACCTATCCGCCCCAAGGTAAGTACAAACCTCGGCTGATGTGCACGCAGCCCAACAGAGATCACGACCATGTTCTCTCGCCGGCCAAGCCCAATCAAATGTTGCCGTGGCATCTTAAATGGGCAAGAAAGGTATTGGAGCTGCCGGGTGTTGATGATGCGACGTTAGTCGATCTGGTAGAGGCGTTTCTGAAAGCGGGTGAGCGTGCTGGTTTGCTTAAGGAGGTTCATGCTGACGGCGATCAAAAACTGTATGCCATCAGTGATGGAGCCGCCCGCTTATACCCGCATGGCGAAAAGCTGATTGCACCGAACCGGGGCTATAAGCTTTTTCGGCCTGAATGGGAGGCTCGTCTTTGGACTGGGTCACCCAGCCTGGCTTACCGGGATGACGAAGGCCAGTATGAACCCGGAGTGTTGACTGACCGGGAGGATTACTATCGAACCCGCTACCGCAAAGGAGCCCTGCGCCGGGTCTTTGCCCACGAGCACACGGGGCTCTTGGCGACTGCGGAACGTGAAGCGTTGGAGTATTCTTTCAACAAGAGCAGCCATGCGGACGACCCCAACGTTCTGACGGCGACCTCAACTCTTGAAATGGGTATCGACATCGGCGATTTGTCCACCACCATGTTGTGCTCCATTCCGCCAACCACTGCAAGCTATCAGCAGCGTATTGGCCGCGCCGGCCGTAAAACTGGCACGGCCTTAGTGCTGAGTGTGATAAATCAGCGTCCCCATGATCTGTTCTTTTATTCACGGCCGGACGCGTTGATTTCCGGAGATGTAGAGCCGCCGGGGTGTTGGCTGGATGCCAGTGCCGTACTGGTTCGTCAGTATCTGGCCTTCTGTTTCGATCAGGGTGTGCGTGAGGGCGTCCTGACCGATTTGCCGGCGACCGGCAAGCAGCTGATTGACGAGGTGATCCAGAATCAATCCGGGCATATTCCGACATTGCTGGATTGGGTTCTGCAAAACGAAGAAACCTTGCAGAACCGTTTTATGGCGCGCTTCAAGGCAAATGCGAAGCCGGATACCCAGGAGCGTTTTCTTGGCGAATCTCGCACAGAGAGACTGCGCGAACGGATTGAAGAGGCGGCCAGTGAATTCCGCCAGCAGCGCATGCTGTTGGAAAATGCCAAGCGCCGCCTTAAAGGCCAGAAAGAGAAGCTTGATGCAGGAGTTGATCAGGCCGATTTACAGGAAATTGAGCGAGAAGAGCGCATCCTCAATGCGCGGCAGCAAAAGCTAAATCAAATCGGTGCGCTGGAGGTACTGACGGAACATGGGCTGCTGCCGAACTATGCATTCCCCGAGCGTGGTGTGCGGTTCTCAGGCGCGGTTTTCCATCGCAAACCCAAAGGTACTAGTGGGGACCATGAATTGCGGGTTCGGGAGCCGTTTGAACTGGTACGGGGAGGCTCCGCAGCTATCCGAGAACTTGCGCCGTGGAACCACTTCTATACCCACAGTCATCGTTTCGATATTCAGCAGATTGAAATTGGCTCTAAAACCCAGCCATTGATTACCGAGTGGGGCGTATGCGGTCAATGTGGCCATATGCGCATGACCGCGGAAATCGACCGACCAGATGCCGCGCCTGCGTGCCCGCAATGTGGATTTGACGGTATTGAGGGGCAAACCGTAAAAGGCCAGCAGGCCAAGTTTTTAGAGTTTTCCCGCTCCCAGGCGATCTCTTACATGGAATTTTACGACAGCTTGTCGGGTGATAAGGGTGATGAGCGCGAGAATGAGGTTTATCAGATGGTCAATTCGTTTGACCAGACGATTGAACAGGCCAGCGGTGCTGTGGCCAATGAAAAGTTGCCGTTCGGTATTGAGTACCGCGCGGCGATGATCTTGCGAGAGGTAAACGCGGGGTTCAAAGACCAGCATAGGGACTTGGCGTTTGGCGACGACCTGAAGGTTTCTAGTGAAGGATTTGTTGTTTGTTCCGATTGCGGAGTCGCGCTTAAACCCGGTGAGAGCCGAGAGAGAGTGAATCACCGTCGGAGTTGTTCTGGGCACCGGGAAACCCAAAAACGCAAGCGCGAAGGCCGGCTTGAGGACGCCTACACCTGGGAGAACATATTTCTTTATAGGGAGCTTCGTTCGGAAGCCATACGCCTGCTGCTGCCCGAGGTCGATCCTGAGGATCTTTCTACTCTTGAGGCAGCGATTTATCTTGGGATGCGACTGCGTTTCCAGGGCGATCCTGGCCATCTGCTGGTGAAGCAGCAGATCGTGCCGAACCTGAATGAGGGGATAACCCAAAATTACATGGTGTTGATGGATGCGGTGCCTGGCGGCACCGGTTTCCTGAAAGAGCTGTTCCAGAACCGTGATGAAGAGGGGCGATCGGGTGAGGGCGTGATGGATATCCTGCGCAGGGCGCTGGCGGCGCTGGAAACCTGCCGGTGCCGAGAGCTTCACCAAACTGAGCACGATACGGATGGGTGCTATCGCTGCCTTAGAACCTATCACCTGCAGTTCAGAGCCGATGAAATCTCCAGAGAGCGGGGCATTCGGCTATTGAAAAAGCTTATAGAGGCCGGCGCCAAGCGGGAAACCAAAACCGAATTGGATGAGATCAAACCGACAGCCAAATTTGAGAGCGTGCTTGAAAAGCGCTTTGTCGGAAAATTGCAGGATTGGGTCCAGGAGAATGGTAAGCCGGAGGATTGGCGGGAAGAGCTGATCGCGGGCGGAACTGGTTTTCGATTTACCCTGGGTGATGGGCGTATTTGGTCCTTACAACTGCAGCCTCAACTCGGCAGTGCCCAAGGGGTATCAGTGCAGTGCCAACCAGACTTTCTGCTGACCGCTGACGATGAAGTTTGCAGGCCCATGGCTGTGTTCCTGGATGGGTTTGAACCACATGTTCAACCCACTGAGCCCACATCTCGGCTGGCGGATGATTTACGCAAACGCCGCTCAATTCTGGAGAGCCAGGGTTACTGGGTTTGGTCAATCAGTTGGGAGGATCTAAACGCGGAGAATGGAGAGCCGTTCCGTTTTTTGGACAAACAGGTGACGGACGTAATTCTTCCCAAGAGGCTCGGTAGTTTTGGTAGCAAAGCCGCTTTGCGCTCGATGAGCAGTCATGCTCTCAGTCAGTTCAAAGCGTTCCTTACGGTTCCGGATGAAGACTTATGGCGGAAAGTAGGCCAGGAGACGGTAGGCTTTACGTTGATGTTGATGGCCGGAAAAGGGATTGGCCAACCGGCTTTGGAAACTGCTAATAAATTGATTATGTGGCGGCAAGGTTACCCGGTGCCACCGCCCGACCAGTCGGACAATGCCGAGTGGACATGGCTGGCCCAGGGGTTGAGCGCCAGCAATGACCTGTTTACCTTCGGCTTGGCGGAACAGCTCATCATGTTTGATTACACCAATCTGTATATTGAGCTTCGTTTGGGGGACTCTTCCTCTGAGCGCTCGGGCACTGAAACCTACAAACTTCGCTGGCGCCGGTTCCATGCATTGATGAATCTTTTCCAGTTCCTGAACAACACCCTGTTCTACACAACGTCGGAGGTTGAGGATGGGGTTATTCTCGAGCCTACTCTGACTCCGCAGGTTAGTCTGGACGAACAATGGCAGGAGCTCTTGGAAGATGCCGTTGGTTCAGCGAAGAAGCTCATTCCTCGCTTTGCAGCGGCAGATTGTGCGCTACCAGAAGGCGAGTATTACAGCGACGATCTGCCGGATGATTGTTTTGCAGAACTAGCCTGGCCCGATGCGGGTACCCCAATCGCTATTCTGGCTGGTACTCAGGAGGAATTTGCTGCCCAGTGGCAGGCGGCTGGCTGGCAGGCAATGACTATCCGGGATATTGAAGAGCGCGGGGAGCAGTGGTGCATTGACCAACTGCCGAAACACAAAGGAGGAGAGTGACAATGGCTAAGATGATGCTGCACCGGGATGTGCTTAAACACTTCGGCAAGCTCCCGACGAAAGTTCAGAAAAAAGTGTACGAGCTCACCTACAAATTTGAGAGCGACAGCACCCAGTCGAGTATTCACCTGGAGAGGGTTGAGGCTGCAAAAGACAAAAAAGTGCGGAGTGCTCGTGTGGGGCTGGACTACCGGGCCATTGTGATTGCTCCGGAGAAGGGCGATACCTACTTGTTGATGCACATCGATCACCACGATGAAGCCTACCAGTGGTGTATGAATAAGCAGTTTGAAGCCCACATGGCGCTTGGTACTTTCCAGGTGTTCGATGTGGAACTTGCGGAGCAGTCGGTTTCCGACGCAGAAGCAGAGGCCGGGCGCTATGAGGCTCAAGCTGACTCTTATGTGTTGCAGAAGCTTTCGGAGCAGGAACTATTCCAGGCGGGTGTGCCTGAGGCTTTGATTCCGGCGGTGAGAGCCGTTCGCAATGACGAGGACTTTGAACGCCTTTCGGATTACCTCCCGCCAGAGGCCAGCCAGATTCTCTTCGGCATTGCGGCGGGTATGTCGCTCAACAATGCCTTGAACGAGATGCTTGGCGGTCTTGATGAGATCGAAAAGCCATCTACCCCAGGCGACTTCAGCCATTTGGCCGATATGACCAATATGGATCTGGTGCTGGTGCAAGGAGAAGAGCATCTGCAGGAAATCCTCAGCGAGGATATCGAAGAATGGCGCATATTCCTGCACCCGTACCAGCGCAAACTGGTGGAGTGGGATACCAAGGGACCTATGAAGATTTTTGGTGCTGCTGGCACTGGTAAAACCGTGGCGTTGATGCACCGTGCAGCCTGGTTGGCGCATCAGTGTGTTGATCGTGACAAGGTCCTGATCACGACTTTTACCAGCAATTTGGCCGTCACCATCATGGGCCTGATGAAAAAGCTTGCGCCGGATGTGGTTGATCGAATTGAGGTCACTCATTTGCACCAACTGGCAAGGACAATCTGTAGCCGCGCCCATAGTCACTCGAAGCTTGCAGAGCCGGAAGATCTTAAGTCAGTTTGGAAACAGGTCATGACCTCTCCGGCAGCGAAAGACTCAGATTTTGATCCTGAATTTGTGCGGGATGAGTTTGAGCAGATCATCGATCCGATGGGTATTACCGTCGAGGATGATTATCTGACGACAGTGCGTTCAGGTCGTCCGATGCTCAAACGTAAGCAACGTCGACAGCTGTGGAAGCTATTTGTAGAAGCTCGTCGCCAACTGGAGTACCGCCGTTTGATGACTTATGACGGCATGATTCATCAGGCCAGGCTGGTTGCCGAAAAAGGTGAGTTCAAGGCATATCGCTACGTCCTAGTGGACGAAACTCAAGATTTTGGACTTGAAGCACTGCGGCTTATTGCTGTGATCAGCCCTATTGAAGAGGGCTTGCGTAATCCTCTTTGTGTTGTCGGCGATGGTCACCAGCGGATCTACAACACCGTGCCAGTTCCGATGAGCAGGGCTGGCATTGATGTGCGCGGGCGGTCACGACGCCTCAAGATCAATTACCGCACAAGTGAAGAAATCCGCAACTGGGCCCATGGTGTGCTCCAGGGAATGACCATTGATGACTTGGACGGCGAAGATGTCCTTACTCAGGGTGACCGTTCTGTATTTCGTGGGCCGCGACCGCAGCTTGTGAAATGTGCCAACGATGATGAAATGGCTGATGCAGTGGTTACGTGGGTCAAAGGCCTGACAAAGTCAGGTGAGATAGCCACCCATGAAATCTGCCTGACACCCCCGAACTCGAAAGTGATCAATGCGCTTGAAAGCAGCGGGTTGGGCACCGTGGAGCTTAAGGCTCGCGAAGCGGACGTTGGACAGGAAGAGGGTGGTATCCGTTTTGGCACCAAAAAGCGAATTAAGGGCTTGGAGTTTAAGGCGGTTGCCATTCTTGATGCTGGCGATAGCAAAAATCTGCTCGAACGGTTTGAAAATTACGTCGCTGCCACACGGGCACGGCAGCAGTTGTTGGTTGTTACGAAAGCTGCCGGAGTCAGTGAATGATAGATAGGGCTTTTAGATACGGTGTGGCAGCACTTTGTCTGCTTCCAGTATTCGTGCATGCGGACTCGCCCATTACGTCCATTAGCTTTGCCGAGGGTTATAACCTTGAGGAAGTTTATAGCCATGATCGAGATATGATTGTACGGGAGCTCGTTCTTGGTGATTCTCCAATTGGGGAAAAGTTGGCAGTTACTGCGGAATACCCTGACAAGAAAGATCTGGTAAGTAAGCTGAAAGCCTACTTTGAGATTCTGGACAATCCCCAAGAAAGAGCAGATTTTCTGCTGGTCTTGGCATACGCAATGATGGTTCATAATCCTAGTGATGAGCAGACACCAAAGATTGTCCTCGCTTTGGCTTATCCAGATTATTCAGATAACCAGTCTTTGCTCATACGGTCAATGGCCAAGAGGTGATTCTGCGCCTTGATGAACAGCACGCCGGCACCTCTCACTATAAAGAGTATAAGTCGCTGCGATATGTAATGCGGCGCTCGTTCACCAGCGATTTCGATTTTTGATGGAGTGGGTAGATGACTGAGTTGTACTCTGCCGTTGAGGTGGGAGACCTGGCCAGAGTTGAGGCGATACTCGCAAGCTCAGAGGAAGGGGCTATTGATTCCGAGGAAATGAGCGATGCGGTATTCAGGCTTGCGCTAGACTCGGGTTTCAAAAAAGTTGCTTGGGCATTGCTAAAAGACGATCGGTTCGATCCGGACGCTGAGAACGGTGAGCCGCTGCGTCAGTGTATCCGGTTAGGATATCTGGATCTTGCGTCTGCATTACTGGAAAAGGGCGCGAACCCGAACTTTCGATGTGAAGAATCCAGTAGCGCCATGTTGCTGGCGTTGGAGTACGAGTACTACGACCTTGCCCAGCAGATGATTGATAAGGGTGCTGAGGTAGATATCCGCAATAGTCGTGGCTGGACTCCCCTGATATGGGCCGCCATCAAGGGTTACCGAAAGATTGTGGATTTCCTGATCGACAATGGTGCGGACATTCACATTTGCAATAATGATGGCTGGAATGCCTTAACTGGTGCATTTTTTAAGAATCGAACGGATATCGTGAATTTGCTGACAGAGAGGGGGGCTCACTTCGGTCGAAAATACAGCGAGGCTGCGCTGCTCTCGGCTTATGAGCATGGTTACCATGATCTGGTTCGCAAGCTGGTTGAGGATGGGACCAATGTGAATATTCTGGATGGTGATGGGGATCCGTTGCTGATCTTGGCGATTCGTCGTGGTGACAGGGATATTGTGGAGCTATTGTTAGAGCATGGGGCGGATGCTAATTGTCGCTCCAAGAGACAAAATCCTGCTTTAACCGTCGCACTCAGTTGCCACCACTACGATATTGCGCATCTTTTGATTAACCGTGGTGCCGCACCGAACGCTGCCGACGTTGAAGGTGAGACGCCGTTGGTTCAAGCAGCTTCAAGTGGCAATGAGGCACTTATTCAAGTCCTGCTAGAGAAAGGAGCTGCGATTAATCACCAGGTGGATGGACACCTTACACCGCTGTTGGCGGCAACGGGAGGCAAGCACCTGGGAGTGGTGAAATTGCTTGCTGAAAAAGGTGCCGACCTTAACATCAAGAATTCAAAGGGATACCGAGCAAGGGAACTGGCAACTACACTCCGTTATAAAGAGATCGAGACTGTGCTGGAACAGCACGGAGCCCTTGACTGATGATTACTGAACTCGAAGTCTTCGATGCTGTTCGGCGCGGTTATGTTGAATTTGAGTCAGCATCGAATTCAGAAATTATCGACTACTTTGCTGAGCTGAATGAAGGGTCAATGATCGGCCACGCTAGCCATGTGAAAGGTATCCTCTTCGAGCAGGAATATGTAGATGCTCTCGCGGTGCAGGGTGTTGAGGCCGAAATATTTGAAGCCACAAACAATCCGGTATCGGATATTACGGTCTTTGACGAAGGCGACCTGGTGACCGAGCTTCAGCTCAAGGCTACCGATAGCGCCAGTTATATAACAGCCGCAATGGAAGAAAACCCAGAAGTCGGCTTCGTCGTCACCTCTGAAATTGCCGCAGGCATGGGTAATGATCTTGTTGTGGACTCCGGCATTGAGAACGCCGCTTTAGATCAAGCAGTGGGCGATGCGCTCAATCCTGTCAGCCCTTTTTCTGTGATTGGCTGGGTCCTCGGTTTACCTCTTTAATTCAACGAACTACCAAAGGAAGCATTGTGAACTCACTGGATGCGAAGATTAACCAACATTTTTCCGGCCTGTTTGTCCGCAAGGATCTGGTGAAAGCCGTCAAGGGCAATGCCATCGTGCCATCCTACGTCCTTGAGTATTTGCTGGGGCAATACTGCGCGACGAGCGATGAAGCAACGATCGAGACTGGTATCAAAACCGTCAAAGAAATTCTGGCCAAGCATTATGTGCATCGCAACGAGGCCGGGCTCGCCGGTTGGCAGGCAGGATAAAAAGGAATCACACCGAGTTACTTCGGAGTTCGATCTGAAAGAAATTTTCGGCGCTACCGAGCAAAAGGCCTTTGGGAATTTGCACTGGAATGCCGAAACGATGAAGAGCTATGGGCTGCCGATTATTGGTTTCCCCGCCCCCCATGCGGCCATTAAAGCCGCCATCTCAGGCCAGCTCGAGATTGGCTTTGAAGAACTGTTGTACTGGTTACAGCTCTACACAGAAATCGATACCGCGCAATGGCGCGATTATGCACCTGCGATGACTCGTTTGGCAGAACTGAATACAAGCGAGCCGGCAATGGCGGTGGTCGCGATAGAAGGGGAGATATTTTGGCTGGAGCTCGGTCAGGTGGATTTGCTCCATGGGGATATAGTGACGATCCAGCGGGGTGGTGGGCTTATCGGGGCGTTTCAGAAATGCGAAAACGGCGCCCTACGCTTTGCTGCCTATCAACCGTTGGATGCCAAAGCTATTCGCTACGCGACGGGGCTTGCCCTTAAACCGTCTGCCGATGGAACTGTGTGCATGCGCCCTGACAACTGGGAATATGCCCTGGACTGTTCAGCCGGCAACGGAAACTTCTATGCGGCTGACAGAGGGGCCTGTTATCTCTCCCGC